>Ga0334901_1000069_pt1 | contig 168146 bp, 166 predicted proteins | sample GraSluR3_MG_3_FD_207216 | JGI IMG/M metagenome (GOLD analysis project Ga0334901, IMG submission 207216) | Sludge microbial communities from methane-producing bioreactor in Wageningen University, Netherlands - Granular Sludge_15_08-R3 | ecosystem: Engineered > Bioreactor > Anaerobic >... | reverse complement strand
AGGTCATCTACGCCTGTACGACCGGACATATCCCTTAACGCTTCAGCCCTTGGCTTACCCATTTTTATTTCCTGCAGTACGATAAAAAATTCCTCGGAAAGCACTCCTCCTTTAGTTTTTTCCACCACCTTCATCAAAGCCCCGTCAAAGCCGAGGCCTGCTTCTACACTTACCGTAAGCAGGTCCAGGATATCCGGAAGGCTTTTTTCAATTTCTTGTTTGCGGACGGACTCCTTTCTATTAAGATATAAATCAGGTAAAAACCAACCCAAACCGATACCCGCTAATCCGATCGCAATAGCTTGCGCGGTTCCTTTACCGGCAACAGCACCGAACATGAAAAGGAAGGCGGCAATACCGCCGGCAGCCAGATATTTAAACACCAGCAGTTCTCTGGGAGCAATTTTATGACCGATACCCGCACCGATAATTTTTTTGGCAAGTTCGGCTTCTTTTTCTGTCGGCAGCACCTTTGAAATCAATTGATATATTTTGTCCAGGAGCGGTTTAACAGCTCTTTTGAAAAAAGGAACTTTCAACTCTTGCTCCCGCACAGTATGCATAGTCCTGCCGGCTATATCAGCTATTCTTTTTTCCATTTGCCGGCGTTCTTTAAAAATAAAGTTGTATAATAGAAGGATTAAGAGGAAGGTTCCGGTGAAAGTAAATACAGCAATAAGTTGCGTCAAAATTAACCCCTCCTAAACCGGTATCTGAACAATTTTTCTTATAATCGCCAGTCCCATGATTTGTGACAGAACTGCTGCAAAAACCATGGCCAAACCAGTTTTACAGGTAAAAAGAAGTTTTATGTACGCGGGATTGATAACGTATAATACTGCGGTAATCAGGATCGGGAGAAGCCCTATGATCAAGCCTGATATTTTACCCTGAGCGGTAAGCGTATTTATTTCCCCTTTGATACGCACCCTCTCCCTGATCGTACTGGCAATCCCATCTAATACTTCTGAAAGGTTGCCTCCTACTTGCCTTTGGATCAGCACCGCGGTAACAACCAGTTCCAGGTCTTCACTCTGAACCCGGAAGGACATGTTACTTAATGCTTCTTCGGTGGAGGTACCCAAATTCATTTCCTGAAGTGTAATCCCAAATTCCCTGGCAAGCGGAGCCGGCATTTCTTTACAGACCATATCCAGGGACTGAAGGAAACTGAACCCGGAACGAAGGGAATTGGCCATAATTACCAGGGCATCCCCGATCTGGTCGTTAAACTTGGACAGCCTTTTAATTTTAGCTGTTTTTAGAATGAAATAGGGCAGGTAGCATCCAAGTACAGCTGCCAGAATACCCGCAACCAGTTTGCCGGTAATAACAGTTAAAATTAAACCGCCGGTCAGAGACAAAATAAGCATTAAACCGAGGTATTCTTCACCCTTCAAGGGAATATCGGCTCTGGCTAATTCCACGTCAACTTTTTCCGTGATTTTTCTGGCGGTAAAAATCCTGCCTGCCAGAAACAATATTCTGCGGCCTATCTGGATGTTGCTCTTGTTGCTTTGGTTTTTATATTTTTTGAACCAACCGTGTCTGCCTTTTCCGAATAACTGGTGCAACCTTTCAGCAGCAGCTTCCTGTGCACCGGTTTTTAATTGCATTATACCCAGGCTGAAAAGGACCAGTGTTAGAAAAACCAGTACCGCTATATTAATAGGGGACAATTTTAAAACCTCCTATTTATGATGCAATGCTTATAAAATAGAAGGATCGAAGATTTCACCGGGCAGCTTTATACCGTAAGTCTCAAAGTTTTCAATAAACTTGGGCCTGATCCCGGTAGCAATAAATCTGCCTTTCATCTTACCTTCCGAATCAATTTTTTCCTGCGTATAAACGTAGATGTCCTGGAGGATGATCGTATCTCCTTCCAGACCCTGTACTTCAGTAATGTGAGTAATTTTTCTGGAACCGTCCCTCATGCGGCTTTGATGAATAATCATATCGACGGCGGAAGCAATTTGTTCCCGGATGGCTTTTACCGGTAAATCCATTCCTGCCATCAATACCATGGTTTCCAAGCGTGAAAGCATATCACGGGGCGAATTAGCGTGACCGGTGGTAAGTGAGCCGTCATGACCGGTATTCATTGCCTGCAGCATATCCAGAGCTTCTCCGCTGCGCACCTCTCCCACCACGATTCTGTCGGGTCGCATGCGCAAGGCATTCCTAACTAAGTCCCGGATGGTAATAATTCCTTTACCTTCAATGTTTGGCGGGCGACTTTCCAGAGTGATCACGTGTTCCTGCCGTAATTGGATTTCAGCAGCATCTTCTATGGTAATGATCCTTTCATTCCCGGGTATGAACGAAGAGAGGATGTTAAGCGTAGTAGTTTTACCGCTGCCCGTCCCTCCCGAAACCACTATGTTCAGCCTGGCCTTCACACAGGCCTCTAAAAACCCGGAAATTTGCGGGGTTAAGGTTCCCAAGGCAATTAAATCATCGATGGTCAGCGGGTCCTTGAAAAATTTCCTGATGGTAATTGAGGGACCGTTTAAAGCCAGCGGGGGTATGATGGCGTTTACCCTGGAACCATCCGGCAAACGGGCATCAACCATGGGCATGCTTTCATCTATACGTCGTCCCAACGGGGCCACAATCCGGTCAATGATGTGCATAACATGATTATGATCACGAAAAAAGACTTGTGCCGCCTGTATTTTGCCGTTCTTCTCGACATAAACTTTACCGGGACCGTTTACCATCACCTCGGTTATTTCATCATCCTTTAATAAAGGTGTAATAGGTCCGAAGGCTACGGCATCATCGGAAATTTCTCTTGCGATCCGTAAACGATCCAGGCGGGGAATTGGTTTCTCTTCTTGCTCAAGCATTTCCAGAACCATATTTTCAATTTTATCTGCCATTGCCTCAGGTGTGTTTTGCTCGTCAGCATTTAATTCTTTTAATTCATCAATGATTTTTTTATGGATATTGTTTTTTAATTCTTCGTAAGGGTCTTTTCTGAAGCTGGGTTTGCTGTTTAACTGATTTTTTTTATCTTCCTGTTTTATGGTTTTTTGTCTTTCCAACCTTTCCAGAAGAGACATCTTGGCTTCAACTCCTTAAAGACTAAAGATCCTGCCGATGAGCGACTTCTTGGGACCTGCTGTCTCAGAAGCGCCGGCCGCAACAGACTGGCCCATCTTGGCTGTTAAATCTTTGATGGTTTGGGCAATTTTACTGTTATTATGGGTCATAATAAACGGATGACCTTTATTAATTGAAGATAAAACCGTTTTCTCATCGTTAGGTAAAATAACTGTCGGAGAAGTATTTAAACTTTTTTCCAGGTCTGAGATTTTAATTCCATAGTCCTGGGTGGAACGGTTTAAAACTAACTTCACCTTTTGGGATAAATTAAGACCTTCCAGGATGTCCAGGTCAATCCGGGCATGTTTGACCGACGGCAGATCCTTATTAAAGATTAAAAGAATATCATCGGCCATTTCCAGGGCGCTCAAGTTCAAATCGTTAAAAAGCGGGTAAGTGTCCACGACAACAAAATCAAAATTGCTTTTTAACCGGGCCAGGATTTCTTCCACATGGTCTGCTTTTACGGCTTCGGCTTTCTCTGGCCGCAGTGGGGCAGGGAGGACCTTTAAACCGGACATGTGCGGCGCCAGGTAAGTATTTATCAGGGAATACTCCAGAAGATCATCTTCCTGGACCAGTTCGGCTATTGTCGAACTGGGTGTAAGATTCAGCATTATTGCTGTATCGCCGCCTTGTAGACTGAGATCTACCAGGGATACGTTTTTTCCGGTTTGAGCTAGACATACGGCCAGATTGCAAGAAAGAGTGCTTTTACCGGTACCGCCCTTGCTGGAAAAAACCACGATTATTTTTCCGGCGGTTGCTCCCTCATCCGGTTGAATTTCGCCGGCCGGTTGCATTCCGGTACGTGCAGTGCGCATCCGGTAGATATTATTTACCCGGCGAATGGTTTCCGCAAGATCGTTGCAACTGAATGGCTTCACCAGGTAATCTCTGGCTCCAGCGGCCATGGCCTTTCTCAGGTATTCAGGTTCTCCCTGGATCGATATAATGACAATCGCAGTGTTGGGTGTCTTGTCGGTTATCAATTCTGACGCCGTTATTCCGTCAATACCGGGTAAATTGATATCCATCAACACTACATCCGGTTTCAATTCTTCTGCCATACGGATTGCCTCTTCACCGTTGCCCGCTTCACCGACAATGGAAATATCCCCCTCGAAATAAAGCAGGCGTTTTATATCTTCCCGGGTACTGGCAATATCATCGACAACCAGGACGGTAGTACGGCTCATATTGTTTCCTCCTTTTAATGTACCAGTTGGTCCATTTTTATCGACGGAAGTGTAACAAGTTCCCGGTCGGCGGCCGGGCGTAGAACCAGCCGGAGCGTTCCTTTTTCTGAACACAAAACCAGAGGTTGTGCCTGTTCGGGAGTAACCGAGAGGGTGATCGTACGCGCAGGTGTTGAATTATCTTGATTATTACTTCCTGAGGACGGGATGGTATTTTGATCAACCGAAAGGACAACCACATTTTGAATCAAAAATGTGGTTATACTATGTTTTTCTTGCCCCACCGCGCCCTGCAGATCAAAAGTCCCCAGGACATCCACCCGGTCACCCGGCCGGAGCAGTCCGGCAAGACCTGAAACCTCGTTAACCGCGATGGTTACAGCCCGTTTGCCCTGTTGTAACATAAAGGACAAATTATCAAAGGCATCTTTTTCACCGGCTACCCGGTCCCGCAGCACCTGTTCACCGGGCAGAATGTCCATTCTGGCAATTTTACCTACTACCTCTTTGGTATCTACCACAGCACGATTATTAATATATTTTGCAGGGACATCTTCAAGTTCGATCATGCGCTCTGTAATTCTGGTTTTGGCAGGTATACGTTGACTTGCAGTCACTACCTTGATAAAATCACCGCTGATTTCATATTTTTGTTTCAAGTTTTCCAGGTACAGGTATACCCCTCCGGCAGCAGCCAAACCCGCTATTAATGCCATGATCAGGATCAACTTGTTTTTCATGCCGTCCACCTCTATTCAATTAACTTCACTCCCATGAGCCCGTAATCAACCTGGTTGGAAGATGTATCCCCCTCAACGGCCATTTTTAAAAAGTAACCATATATTTCATTATCATTACCCTGGCCCGGCACCACGGCATCCACCAAAAAAGCGGCGAAACCTACAATCCTGATGGTTTTTATTTGGCCATCATTAAAAACAGTGGGTTCATAAACCGGTATAATCAATATCCTGGGACATCCGGGATCATAATTACCGGGGGTGCACTGGGGCGCATGATGACAAAGATCAATGCGGTAATTAATTGCCCGCCTGGTAGGGTTAGACATGTTACCCGTTTCAGTTTCAATTAAATCGCCCACCTTAAGTATGCTGTCGTAGCCGTATTTTAAGTTATTCTCATAATTATCCGCACCGGGGCCACCCAGAGAAAGAGCACCGTAGGTACCCGGCCCCAGCGGGGAACCGTCGGGATCATTGGCACCCTGCTTAAGCTTATATAAGGTATTGTAATCAAAAGACTGGTTGGGTACGGCCAGAGGCGCCGCCCCTTGATACGAGGTTAAACCGCATACCGCGGCGGATGAGCGGACACTGACGGTTCCGGATTCTATACCAAGTACTCTGGCAAAAATAAAATTTACCTCTTTGGTTGCCGCTATAGTAAGCCTTGAATTTTGTTGGCCATTATATGACGTAACCAGAGGAGAATCGGGACTGCAACCGTTCAACAGGGCGTAATTCACTGCAACAGCACGCGCTTGGACAGCACTTACCGGCAGTTCCTGCGCACCTGCCAGCGCTGCGGCATCCAAGGCGTTGGCAATTTTTTGCTTGTTCAGGGCCAGCATTCCAATATCAGTTACCAGGGCAACGAACCCCAACAGCACCACCATCCCGGCAGAAACCAAAACCAGAGCAAAACCTTTCTGTTCCCTGAACAGGCAGGCTATTGTTTTTTTAATATATTTCATAATCCACGCCTCCTTTACTCTATCCGCATGGTGGTGGCCGCAGACAGGGGAAAGGGATCGGGTAAAACTGTACTCAACACCGGAGTGATCAGCTCGACGGCGCAATTAACCTGTACGGTCAACGGAATTCCCCTGGTCCGGGAGTTTTGTGCGGGGGTGATATTAATTTGTGCCTCGTTCAGACCCAGAGACTCCGCAGCATCCTTGGCTTTTATTATGATCACCGCGTCATCCGCCCCGGTGACACCGGCCCGGGCACCCTCTCTTGATGCATTAGTAATCAGTAAATAGGAGTGAAATATTCTGCCGAATTCCATGGTGCCCATTACCAGCAGGATTATCAACGGCAAAACCAGGGCCAGTTCAACAAGTGCCTGTCCCCGCTTATCTTTAATAATTTTTTTGACCAGGCGCATAAACATCACCTCACCAAATAAGCGGTTATAATACCGACGGCAATGGCAGCACCGTAGGGAATGGCAACGTTTTTGTCATCGGTCCCGTCATACTGGTAAAAAAATCGTTCGTATGTGCCGGTTTTTACAAACGGACGGATAATTTTACTTAATACCCGGGTCATGCTTTTTTCTTTATAAAGATAAAAAAGTGAAAGCAAACCACCGGCAATAGCCCCGGCAAGAAAGGCATAAAAGATAAACACCGGACCTTTTAAAGCTCCGACGGCTCCCAAAAATTTAACGTCTCCGGCTCCGACTCCGCCGGCACAGTAAGGAATAAGCAATAGAACGAGGCCGGCAGCTAAACCCTGCAGGCTGAAAAAGCACCCGTTAATTCCGTTGGTGCAGATGTGGTAACCCGCACCCAGGAAAACGGCAGGGAAGAGAACCAAGTTGTATAATTTTCTCCTGGTCAAATCAGTGTAAAGACAGACCCCGGTTACCAGAAATACGATCAGGTCGTTAAGCATTTTGTTACTCCCTACAGGCGGGCCCTACTCAAGATTCCTCAAGTAGGGCCCGGAATTTAAGTCTTCAATCAACTAAAAACATGGTGTTTTATTCAATTATCAACTTCTTGCCCCAATTTCTCCGCTACGGCATTGAAATTTTCCTTGACACCATCACCTATCAAACTAAGCGCAGCAATTACCGCCACGGCAACCAGGGCAAGAATCAAACCGTATTCCGCCATGCCCTGTCCCGATTCCTCAGATAAAAAATCTTTCAACCGCTTTAACATCAAGATAATCCCTCCTGAATCATTTTGGTTTAACAACCTAAAACAAACCGGCCAATACTTGATAAAAACTTTCTATTGCGTTCCCCAGACTACCCAGTGCCAAAGTAACTGCTAGTGCTATAAATGCCAAAATCAAACCGTATTCCGCCAAGCCCTGCCCTGATTCCTCTTGAAAAAAGAGTTCCATATTATATGTCATTTATCAACCACCTTTCAGGTCGAGCTTTATATTAATCATAATGTCAAATAAACTTTTTTTCATGAGCCGGATGTATTATTTTGTCGTCTCCTTAAGTCCCGGTTTTACCGGTAGCGGAATACCCAATATTTTTTATATCAAAGTACAATTTTCATAGGACCCCCCGGGACTTTGCGCATAGAAAATTCGGCTTGGGTGACCTGTGGACTTACAACGCGGCTCACGTTCGTCTCAAAAAACCTTTCCGGATTAAAAAAACGGCTTTGCACTAAAAGCCGTTTTCCTTAACAGGTACCCGCCACTATTTGATTACAGATTTATTTTATAACTCCACTATTTTATGCTTAACCGCGTGAATTGCCGCCTGGGTCCGGTCTCCCACCCTAAGTTTTTGAAAGATATTGGTCAGGTGATTTTTGACCGTTTTTTCGCTAATAAATAATTCCTTAGCAATAGTCCGGTTATTGTTACCCAAAGCCAGCAGTCGCAAAACATCGACCTCTCTCCTGGTCAGCCCTTGCGGGTTGGTATTACGGGTAGATATGGAAGTCAAGCGATTAAATTCGGCCATCATTTTGGCCGTTAAAGACGGTGGAATAAACGACTCGCCCCTGGATACCCCTAAAACAGTTTTAATCAGCAGGTCGGGACTGGTATCCTTCAATAAGTACCCGGATACACCTGCTTTAATCAACTCAAAAAGATATTCTTCCTGGTCATGAATGGTCAGTGCAATAATGCCGGTTTCATTTAAATAACTTTTAATGATGCGTGTAGCTTCAATACCGTTTAAAACGGGCAAATTGATGTCCATTAATATAATATCCGGTTTTATTTCCAAAGCCATCTTTACTGCCTGTTCACCGTTTTCAGCGTTACCGGCGACCTTAATGCTGTCATCGGTGGATAATATTTTAACCAGTCCCTCTCGTACCAAGGGGTGGTCGTCAACAATCAAAACCTTAATTATTCTTCTCAAATTATTACCCCCCCACAATTTAATTTTCATTTTTTAAGGGAACCGAAATATTAATTGAGGTACCCTGTCCCGGAGCAGTGAGAATATTCATCTCACCTTTAAGCAGTTGCACTCTTTCGCGCATACCGACCAAGCCATATCCCTTGCGGTTTTCATCCGTCATGATTACATCCAGGTTAAACCCCTTGCCGTCATCTTTTATATGAATATTTATCTTTTCATTTAGCTGTTCGATTTTAACTATGGCCCTTTTAGCTTGAGCATGCTTTCTGATATTGGTTATCGTCTCCTGTACAATCCTGAAAAGCGCTACTTCAATCGCACTTTCGAGACGCCGTTGTTCTCCAAAAATAAGCAAATCTACATGCAGGCCGTATTGCTCCTTATAATCTGACAGGTATCTTTTTATGGCGGGGGCCAGCCCCAAGTCGTCCAGAACCATTGGTCGCAAGTCAAAAATTATCTTACGTACGTCCATTAAACTCATCCGTACCAGGTTTTGAAGGGAAACCAACTCTTCATGCACTTTTCCGGGATCCAGGACTAAAAGTTTTAAACAATATTCCGCCCGCATTACTATGTTGGCCATTGACTGGGCGGGTCCGTCGTGTATTTCCCGGGCTACTCTTTTACGCTCTTCTTCTTGCGCCCTGATGATACTGATAGCCATTTGTTGGGCTTCTTGAATTTCTCCGATTTTGGAATTAAGGTGCTGCAGTTCCCCGCTTAGAAAATTAAAGACAATTCCAATCTGGGATATAAGCTTTTCGGCCTGGTAAACCGTATTTTCAAGGCGCCGCAGGCTTACTTCAAGATGGTTCCTCCGGTACCGTAAAAGTTTTTCTCTTTCTTGCAATTTGATTAACTCGACTTGCAAGTTATAAGCATTGTCATAAGCCTGTTTAATATCTTTTTCGGAATACCGGTCAAAATCTTTACTAACTTCCACCAGAATTATCCGGAATTTTTTTTCTTTAACCGTTAATTCGTCGACTTGCCTGATGACATTGGCAACTTCACTCTTGACCTCTCTTAATTCCTTCTTCACCCTGGACATTTCCAGGCGCGAGTTCTCAGCAATATCATAAATTTGTATTTTACTTCGTTCGATAGCTTCCAGCGTTTCTTTTATAATACGGTCAAGTGCCTTTATGTCAAACATTGTGCTCACCTCTTTGCCCGTGCATATAATGGTTCGTTTTTATCGGCCATTTTCCTTCACAAAATGAAAATCATATCAAATAAATTACATATTTTGTGGTTTTTTAGCCAGACTATTACTACTTTTTAATATCAGGAGGTATGAAAATTGCGAGTAGAAGTCGATCAAGAACTTTGTATCAGCTGTGGCCTGTGTATTGAAACCTGTCCGGAAGTCTTCGACTGGAATGAGGAGGGAAAAGCCACCAGCATAGTCGAAGAAGTACCGTCCGAATTTGAAGAACCGGCCAATGAAGCCGTGGATAATTGTCCGACTGATGCTATCACCGAAGAATGAATATTAAACAAAAGCCGTTGTCAGGAGCTCTTGAGCAGGGGTATATTTTATCCGGCCCGAAGAACATTTCAACCTTAAAAATCGTATATTATTAAAGAATAAAACCTCACGGGACGGTTTAATGAGTTGAATGACGCTGTGAAAACCAGCGCAATTCAGAATACGATTAATTAATATTTAGCTACTGACAGCTAAAAGATGCATAACGAAGGATTATGATTACATAATATAAAATTTTGTTGACAAGATGATATTATATGCTAAAATTTATTTTAGTCGGAATTAACCAGTCTTTTATTATAAGAGATTGGTTAATTCTAAAAATATTGTCCCGAAAAAGGAGGCAGATAAATGAATCATTTGGGCCGCCATGTATTGGCTGAAATTTGTGGGTGCAACTTTAACATTCTGAATAACATCAAAAAAGTAGAAGAGATCATGGTCAACGCTGCACTAGAAGCCGGCGCCGAAGTTAGGGAATGTGTATTCCACAAATTCAGTCCACAAGGGGTAAGCGGTGTGGTGGTAATTTCAGAATCACACCTAACTATCCATACTTGGCCGGAACTGGGTTATGCTGCAGTAGACGTGTTTACCTGCGGTGACAGTGTGAATCCCTGGGATGCTTGCAACTATCTTACCGACCACTTTTACGCCAAGCAAATAACGGCTAAAGAAATGAAACGGGGGATGGTACCCAAAAGCTTTCTCAAAGAAGCTTCAAATCTGTAGGAGGGATATTTATTAGTACCCGGATAAAGAAAGGTTAGGAAGCCTTGCAATAAATGAATTGCGGGGCTTCCTGATTTTTGTATGCCATTTTTCTAAACAAAATCATTAATATTACAACCCGGAAGGAAAACGTGAGATAATACCGAATATATAAAATATTAGTAGTAAAGGGGGAGAGCTTTATTTCATGTTATCCGAAATATTGAAGCCAGTTGAAAAAGAACTCCAATTAATACACGAACTGATCAACAATCAGCTCACTATAAAGGCAGGCTACTTGGGGTCTTTTGCCCACCTGGAATTATCCCCTACTGACAGGAATATCAGGCCTGCCCTGGTAGTACTGTCTTCCCGGATTTTCAGCTATGACCCCAAAAAATCAATTGTCCTTGCCGGCATTTTTCAATTTATCTACCTGGCCGCGAAGGTCCAACAAGGAGTCTCGGAAGTTGATTCGAATTATGTTCGTGAAAATACCGATCCCAAGGACGGTTCCCAATTTCCGGTATTGATTGGGGACTACATTTACAGTAAATTCTTCTTTTTTACTAGTAATGCTAATATTACTGACATTCTTAATACCCTGGCGGAAATCATTTGCCAAATACACGAAGGCAGCCTTTTAAGGAAAATAAAAAACGTCAATAATTCACCCGGAAATATTATGATTGAATTAGTTAAAAAAGAAACAGCATCCCTTTTTGCCGGTTGTTGCTTTTTAACCGCACGTCTCAGCGGAGCCCCGGAAAAGGAACAGCATTCAATTATGCATTTCGGTTATAACCTGGGAGTGGCTTATGGAATGTTGGAACAGGGAATCGGTAAGGAATTTGCGGCCCCTTACTTAGAAAAAGCCTTATCCCATCTTGCTGTGTTTCCTAACCGGCCGGAAAAGAATATATTAGAAAAATTAGTAGGTTTCCTGCAGCAATCCGGTCACTGCCTGCCAGCACAGCGCATGGTTATTTAAATAAAAATGGTTTTTATTTGCGGAGGCCTTTTAAGTGCAGTTTATTAACCATCACAGTGATAAGGAAAAATATGTACATAACGTTTTTTCAGCTATTGCTCACCGTTATGACCTGCTTAACACTACCCTCAGTTTTAACCAGGATAAGTACTGGAGAAGATTTACCGTGGTCCATTCCGGGCTTAAACCGGGAGGTAAAGGACTTGACGTTTGTTGCGGAACCGGCATGTTAACCATGGAACTGGCCGGAAAGGTAGGGTTGAACGGGCAAGTGGTCGGTCTTGATTTTTGTGAAAATATGCTGGCTAAAGCCGTTGAAAACATAAAAAGCACCCCTTACGCAGGAATAGTTGATTTAGTCAAGGGAAACGCCATAGAGCTGCCTTTTCCGGATAATACTTTTGACTGCGCCACCATCGGGTTTGCCCTGCGTAACGTACCGGACATCAAAAAAACCATTGCTGAAATGAGGAGAGTAGTTAAACCCGGAAGCAAAATTCTTTCCCTGGAACTGGCAAAACCAAGCGCACCGGTATTTAAACAACTTTATTATCTTTATTTTAACCACTTGGTACCCATCCTGGGCAGGTTCGGGGCAGGTATTAACGGTCCTTACAGTTGGTTGCCGAATTCTTTAAAAATGTTTCCGCACCAGTTAGAAATCAAGAATATTTTTACTGAAACCGGTCTTACCGATGTCCACTATTATGAGTTGACCGGCGGCATTGTAGCAGTACATATCGGGACCAAGATCTAAAAAATATTTTAATTAATTCACCGGTTTAGGTAGGATATTACAGTGAAAAGCAACTCTCTGGATAATTTTATGAGGAGGGTTTTAAGTGTCTTTAATACGCCTCGGACAGGTGGATTTTATTAACTACCTGCCGGTTTATTATGCTCTGGAGGAAGGGAGCCTTCCTCTGGAAATGAAACTGGTAAAGGGAACGCCTACCCGCTTAAACCAAATGTTTTTTAACGGCGATTTAGAAGTTGCACCGATATCAACTATAGAATATGCCCGTAATTTCAACCGTTGTTTGATTCTTCCGGACCTTTCCATGAGCGCAGACGGACGGGTATCCAGTGTTTTATTATTTACTAAAATTCCGGTTACCGAACTGGAAGGCAAAAAAGTGTGCCTTACCCAATCGTCGTCCACTTCCGTAGCTTTGTTAAAGGTACTCTTTGATCACTATTATCACGTCGACGTGCAATTTGAAACCACCGGTCCCGATTTGGACTATATGATGGAAAGAGCCGACGGCGCCCTCCTGACCGGTGACGATGCTATGCGGGCCCGGCAACGGTTAATTAATTCCGGTCTGCCCTACCAAATCACAGACCTTGGAGAAGCCTGGAAAAAATTTTCGGGGGAAAGAATGGTTTATACGGTTTGGGCCGTGATGAAAACCCAGGTGGAAAATAATCCCGATAAAGTTGCGTTAATTAATGAAACTCTCCTGAAGTCCAGGGACATCGGGCTTAATAGCATTCAGAACGTTGCTTCCAAGGCCCGGAAAAAAACCGGTCTACCGCTTGATATCATTAAGGATTATTTTAATATCATCCAACATGACTTTGACGAAAAACACCGCAAGGCATTACTGACCTTTTATGACTATGCCTATAAGAGCGGTTTGATTGAAGACAGGGTAAAATTACACGTTTGGGAACAAACAAGTGACCAGTAAAAAACCAACTTCCGATATAAACCGGTTCACCAGAACCCCAATATTTTATACACCGTATGATCCACCACGGGCGGTCCGTCCAAACCGTTATTTTTTCTGAAACTTTGCACCGCTTTTTCCGTACCCGCCCCCCAGAATCCGTCTGGTTTCCATTCGATATACCCCAATCTTTTCAAAGCTCGCTGTACTTCCAGAACATCAGGTCCCTTACTGCCATATCTCAGCAGAGCAGGAGGGGTGCCGGGCGCGCCGAAAGGGGTTCCGACAATAATAACCGGTGTTCCCACGGTGACCCTGGAAAATACCTCTTCGGCGTCGGAATTAAACATTCTGATACAACCGTGACTGGCAAAGCTGCCGATACTGTGCGGATCATTGGTACCATGGATTCCGTAAATACCGTAGGGGATGTTCAAGGCCATCCACCGGGTTCCCATTATCGCCGGTGGATGGCTGTCTTTAGAAACAATTTCCCAGTTTCCCGTGGGAGTAGGAGACTCATACCTGCCCATTGCCACCGGGTATTGCCCGGCAGGCTCGCCTTCGTCAAAAAGACTTAGGGTAAGTTGGTCCATATCAATAATTATACTGATATTCTCGGGAATTGAAGCTTCAGTACTTATTTCCGTAAACAAACCCGCAAAAAAAAAGGTCAATATAATTGTCAAGTATTTCAAGAATGATTTTTTCAATTATACTTCCTCCATTTTTATTCGGCTTACATATTATTTAACCGGAACCAGTTTTTAATACAGGAAGCTGGCTCTCTCTTAATTTCCTTAACTAAAAAAGACCCGTCAGGGCCTTTTTTTAGGTTAACTTTGCCGGATGTAAGCGACCGCATTTTGGAAAATAACCAATCCGTCCGGTGCGTTATCCGCATGCGTTAAACGGCGCCAATTAGGGTGTTGTTTTTTTTCAACGTAACGCTCGGGGTGGGGCATCATCCCCATAATACGGCCGGTAGAATCACATATTCCTGCGACGGCGTTTAATGAACCGTTGGGATTGTCGGGATAGTTCATCGTCGGCCTACCGCCGGCATCAGTATAACGGAACACCACCTGTTCCCGGTTTTCAATATCCTGCATGGTGGCGGTATCAGTATAAAATTTGCCCTCCCCGTGGGCCACCTGTATGTTTATGACGGAACCCTCCATGCCCCGGGTGAAAACGCAGTGACTGCGTTCAATGCTCAGGTTAACCCAGCGGCATTCGAAATGACTGCTGTCGTTGAACATCAGGGTCGCTTTAATCGCGCCCGGACTCCGGTCCGGCAGCAGACCGGTCCGGACCAGTACCTGAAAACCGTTACAGATACCGAGTACCAGTTTGCCGTCATTGACAAATGCTAATAGTTGTTCCCTTAAAAAAGAAGCCAATTCCACCGCCAGAATCTTACCTGAATGAACATCATCTCCGTAAGAAAAACCTCCGGGCAGGGCCAGAATCTGGTAAGCCGATAATTTTTCCTCTCCGCTTCTTAACTGGTTCACATGTACCATGCGGCATTCGGCCCCGGCTTTTTCAAAAGCATAAAAAGTCTCTTCGTCGCAGTTTATTCCGTCTGTCCGGAGTACGCAGGTACGTGGTCTTTTCATTAATGGAACACCTCCTTCATCGGGCGCTGCCATGTTTTTTTCAATTCCTTCAAGTCAAGGTTGCAGAGCATCCGACCTGACTTTTCAACCACAAGAGCACCGTCACCGGTTGTTTCTCCGATTACTGTAACAGGTACTCCGGGAAAAACATCAAAAGGATCCGTTCCGGAAGGTATTTCCGCTAAGAAGCAACCGGCAGTTTCATTGAATAGAAAATGCTCGGCCCGCACACCAACGGGTATCCTGACCCGGGCACCCGTGCCGCCGCCGAAACACATCTCGGACAGGGCCACGGCCAGCCCGCCTTCGCTGATATCGTGGCAGGCCAGAAGTTTACCGGAAATGACGGCGTTATAAACGGCTTCGAAAACCTGCATTAATCTTTCCGGGTCAATTTGGGGCAGGTTGCTGCCGACGGCTCCCAATAATTCGTAGTATACGGAACCGGCCATTTCAAACAGGTTCCGGTATCCCACCATGACAAGCAGGCTGTTCGGTTTTTTAAAATCGGCAGAAACCGTCCGGGACACATCGGGGATTCGTCCAAATGCCGAAATACAAAGAACGGGCGGAATTTTAATGACGTTACCGTCTTTTCCCCGGTAGGTGCTGGAAAGGCTGTCTTTGCCGGAAATAAAAGGCATACCCGTCGCCCGCACAAAATCCACGCAGGCATCTACCGCGCGGTCCAGCGCTCCCAACAGTTCCGTGTCCGGAAAAGGCCAAATAAAGTTATCTATTAAAACCATTTCCCTGGGATTGGCGCCGGAAGCCACGGCGTTGGAAACTGCTTCCGCCGCCGCCCAGAGGCTTCCGTAATACGGATCGATTAGATTCAACACCGGGTTTAAGCCGTGTGCGATCACCATCCCGTAAGAACTGCCCCGGAGCGGGGCTAAAATTACCGCATCGTTCGGTCCGTCTCCGTTCGTCCCGGTAAAAGGCGGAAGTGCGCAGGTACCCTGAACCCCGTGGTCGTAAAGTCTGACAATGGGTTCTTTTGAGCACACATTCAGGTGCCCCAGCACCCTGGAAAACAGGTCCGTCCAGTCACCGGCGGTTGTAGATTCCGGCTCTTCGAAGACCGGTTTGTGCCAGGCAGCCTGCAGCACCCGTTGGGGCAATCCGTGATGTAAAAATTGCATCTCCAGATCCAAAACCTTACGGTTTTGATAGGTGGCAGTGAAACGACCGTCACCAGTAAAATCACCCAGAACGGTGGCAGTGACATTATAATCGCGGCAGATAACCGAGAGGCGTTCCACATTTTCCGGAGCCACCGCCATAACCATCCGCTCCTGACTTTCTGAAAGCAGAATCTCCCACGGAGCAAGTCCGGGGTACTTCAAAGGTACCCGGTCCAAAGCGATACACGCTCCGGTTTCCGACCCCATCTCTCCTACCGCGGAGGAAAATCCGCCGGCGCCGCAGTCGGTAATAGCCCGGATCAAGCCCTCGTCCCTGGCGGCCAGAATGGCATCAAACATACGTTTTTCTTCAATGGGGTGTCCGATTTGAACCGCACTGGCATTTACCTCCATGGTCCTGTCGGTCATTTCGCCGCTGGAAAAAGTAGCGCCGTGAATACCGTCCCTTCCCGTACTACCCCCAAGGGCAACCACCTTATCCCCGGGTAAAGGGCTGCCCTTGCGGCACATCGCCTCCGGAATAATACCGTAGGCACCCACGATCACCGATGGTTTGGCGCGAAAATCACGGTGAAAATGTACTGAACCGTTATTAGTGGGGATGCCCATCCGGTTGCCGTAATCTCTAACCCCGGCGACAACTCTTCTTAACAAGTAGTGGGGGTGTAAACACCCGGGGGGAATGTCTTCAGCTGTCATATCCGGCGGGGCAAAGCAAAATATGTCGGTGGAAGCCAGTACTTTCGCACCCAGTCCCGTCCCCGCGATATCACGGAAAACACCGCCGCTGCCGGTCATGGCACCCCCGTACGGTTCAATGGCCGAGGGGGAGTTATGGGTTTCCACCTTGCCGCAGACAGCCATGCCCGCGTAAAACAGCATCACTCCGGAGTTATCTTCAAAAGCCGAGAGCACCAGAGGGTTTTGACATTCTTCGGTAGCATCTTTTAAACGTTCCAGGAGTGGTTTCTTTTCTTTACCGTCTACTATCAGCTTTGCTTTAAAAGTTTTATGCCCGCAATGTTCGGACCAGGTCTGGGCAATGGTTTCTATTTCACAGTCGGTGGGCTCCCTTCCAAGGTCCCGAAAATATTCCTGTATGACCTTCATTTCATCCCGGTTTAAAAAAAGCTTGTCCCGGCTCAATGCGTCCAACTCATGATCATTCATTTGCCTGACGGGAATGATCCCGGTTAAGCCGGGCGTACCGTGTATAACCAGGGTTTCAGGACTTCTTTTCACCACGTATTCCACGGTGTCGTTTACCAAAAGACGGTTGACGATCTGATCTATGTCTTTGCCGGTAATTTGAGTACCGTAAAAACCGTATTCCCAACTGGAGTCGGCGGCAACCAAACCGGTGATCCCCAAATCGGCCGCCGACTTCATCAGAGAAGCCGCTTCCGGGTTCATCACCCCCGGTTTGTAAGCAACTTCAAGTACGACATCCGCATCCTCAATCAGCGGGCCGTTTACCTTGTAGTACTGAAAAACACTTTCTGCCAGCAAATTTTCCGCCAGGCATACGGCATCGCCGGCACTGATACCTTCGAAACGAAAAACCCGGGCGGTTTTAATTTTTTTCACGCTTTTAATACCGAGGGCGTGGTTAATTTCATATAAAATATCCTCTCCCTTGCCGTCAGGCACATCCGGTTTTCCAATCACCCGCACCGCATAGAGCATCAGTTCAACCTCCCGTTTCAAGTTAAGTACATTTATACTGAACCTGTCATTAGATATCACATCATTAATATAACAAAAATATCCCCTTTTAGGGGGAGGTTCTTTATTCTAAAAAAGAAAAAATTAATTTCTAAATTATGATTATTATTTCGTCACCCACAGTTTAAGTTTAAAACCTAAGCACGGCAAAGTCAATTATCCGGGCAAATTAAACTGATTATACGCAATCCACCCGGCCAAAAACATCGGTACTTGCTTTTGCCCCTATGCTGCCATATAATTTTAGGGATAGTTAAATTAAAAACAAAGTTTGCTTTTGCTGGAGGGTTTATGGAAAACAAAACGAAAGAAAAGATGCTGAGACTGTTGCCGTCGGTTGACGAGGTACTCAGAACCGGCCGGGTGGCGGAACTGCTTTTCATATACCCGCGCAAACTAGTGGTGGATACAGTGCGCCGGATACTGGCTCGCGAGCGGAGAAATATTTTGACCCAAAGCGGGCTGGAAGCAAACCAGGAAAACAACAAGACTTTTTTTCTGGACTTAATTGTCAATAAAGCCCTTAATGCCGTTCCGCGTTCAGCACGCCCCCAACTGCGCCGCGTAATAAACGCCACCGGCGTCGTGCTGCATACCAATTTGGGACGGGCTCTTCTGAGCGAGCACGCCAGGCAGGCGGTAAACGAAGTAACGGCATATTATTCCAACCTGGAACTGAACCTGGACACCGGCAAGCGGGGCTCCCGTTATGATCCTCTTGAGCCTTTGCTTGTTGAGCTGACGGGTGCAGAAGCAGCACTGGTGGTAAATAATAACGCCGCCGCGGTACTGCTGGCTCTCAGCACCACGGCCGGAGGCAGGGAGATCATCGTATCCAGGGGTCAGTTGGTGGAAATAGGAGGTTCTTTCCGTATTCCGGAAGTAATGCTCCAAAGCGGGGCCCGTCTGGTGGAAGTGGGTACCACCAACAAGACATACCCGGAGGATTACCTGAAAGCGGTCAATGAAAATACGGCCTTACTATTGCACGTGCATACCAGCAATTACCGCATTATAGGGTTTACCAGGGAAACCACGGTACCGGAACTGGTCGAAATCGGTCGTAAACTGTCACTGCCGGTGATGTCGGATTTAGGTAGCGGTTCTCTGGTTAACCTGAGTACCTACGGATTGCCCCGGGAGCCGGCCGTCCAGGAAGTGGTAAAATCCGGGGCCGATATAGTTACTTTCAGTGGAGACAAGCTGCTGGGCGGGACCCAGGCCGGAATCATTGTCGGTAAGCGGCACCATATCGAAAAAATGAAAAAAAATCCCCTGACCAGAGCGCTCCGGATAAATAAAATGACAGTAGCGGCCCTGGAAGCAACCTTGCGGGAGTACCTGGATGAGGAACAAGCCCTCAGAGAAATTCCTACTCTGGACATGCTTACGCTTTCAAGCACAGCATTACAACAAAAAGCTGCCGCACTGACGGCAATCCTGACCGATATTTTAAACCAGGCGGAAGTTTACGTGGAAAACGGCAACTCCGCAGTCGGCGGTGGTGCCATGCCGGATGCCGTTCTTCCCACGGCGGTGGTGGCAATCATCCCCCGTAAAATAACTGCCGGTGATCTGCATACCGCGCTGCGCCAGGGGGAACCGGCGGTGTTGGCCAGAGTTCAGGAAGAAAAAGTTTTATTTGATGTACGCACTATCAATAGAGTTGAATTTCAACCGCTGGCAGAAGTATTGGCACAGTTACTGAAATAACTTCCATTTATTTAGGGATTGATTATAGGAGCAAAAGGAGTTGCCGGCTTGGAACACTTTATTATCGGCACCGCCGGGCACGTCGACCACGGTAAAACCGCCCTGATCAGGGCCTTAACCGGTATCGACACCGACCGGCTTAAAGAAGAAAAGGAAAGGGGTATTTCCATAGAACTGGGCTTTGCCTTACTAACCCTGCCTAGTGGACGCCGGGCCGGCATTGTCGATGTTCCCGGACACGAAAAATTTATTAAAAACATGTTGGCCGGCGCGGGAGGATTTGATCTCGTCATTCTGGTCGTGGCCGCTGATGAAGGCGTTATGCCCCAGACCAGGGAACACCTTGATATTATTGAATTGCTTCAAGTTAAGAAAGGTGTCGTGGTAATTACCAAGGCGGACCTGGTGGAGCAAGAATGGCTGGAGCTGATAAAAGAAGAAATAGACGAACTTTTAAAAGGCACAATTTTGGAAAACGCTCCGGTAGCCACGGTATCAGCGGTTACGGGACAGGGAATAACGGATTTACTGCACCTGATCGACCGGGTGGCCAGGATGGTTCAAAACAGGTTTGAAACGGGAACGCCACGTTTACCGGTGGACCGGCTGTTCACTATCACCGGCTTCGGCACCGTGGTTACCGGAACCTTACTTTCAGGTTCACTCAAGGTGGGGGACGTGGTTGAAATTCAACCCCGGGGATTAAATGCCCGCGTGCGTTCCATGCAGGTACACGGTAACAAGGCGGAGAAGGCGGGTGCCGGCCAGAGAGTGGCCCTCAACCTGGCAGGACTGGACCTGGAGCAAATTGAGCGCGGGTGTGTAGTGGCCGGGTTAAAAAGCCTTACTCCTTCACACCGGTTGGACGTGCGCTTGTTGCTGCTTAAAAACGCTTCCAAACCGTTGAAAAACCGGACCCGCATCCGTTTTTATCTTGGTACCGCGGAAACCCTGGGCCGGGTGGTACTTCTGGACCGGGAAGAACTTAAACCCGGTGCGGTGACTTATGCGCAATTAGAACTGGAACACCAGGCGGTTGCCGCCAAAGGAGACCGTTTTGTTATCCGTTCCTACTCACCCATGTTGACCATCGGCGGCGGCACGGTTATCGACCCGTTGCCGAAACGCAAACATAAACGTTTTCGCAAGGAAGTACTGGACGCCCTGGCCACCCGTGAAAAAGGTACGCCGGAAGAATTGTTGGGGCAGTACCTGGCAGGAAACCGGCAGTTGCCGGAATTAAGTGCTGTTGTCGCCGGCACGGGACTGACGCCGGCAAAAATAAAAAAAGCCGCCGCAAATCTATCCGGAACCGGAGAGTTGAAACAAATCAACAGCGACGGCAAGGCTTATCTGGTCTTAAAGCATACCTACCTGTCCTGGGCGGATGAAATTGCCGAATTAGTGCACTTTTATCACCAAAAATATCCTTTAAGGGAAGGTTACCCCAAGGAAGAATTGCGTTCACGCAAATTTAAACAGTTAAATAATAAAATATTTCAATTGCTGCTTCTGGAAATGGAACAAGACGGTTTGCTGCGCGCGACTCCCCGGGCCGTGTCGCTTCCGTCTTTTAAACCCGGTCCCGATCCCGAACAACAAATAATCATTACCAAATTTAAAAAATTGCTCAGGGATGCTGCTTTTTTACCTCCCTCGTGGAAAGAACTCTGCCGGAAGCTTGACCTCGATGAAACCGCCGGGACAGAACTGTTGCAGTACCTATTGCGCACCGGAGAAATGGTCAAAATAACGGATGACCTTTATTTCTCAGGTGACGTTATGGTGACGGCCCGGGAAAGATTATCCGCCTACCTGCGCACGCAAGGAGAAATAACCGTGGGGGAATTACGGGACCTCTTACAAACTTCCCGTAAATACGCCCTGCCCCTGCTGGAATATTTTGACCGTGAAAAAATCACCCGCCGGGTAGGTGACAAGCGCCTGCCGGGACGTGCCATGGAATAGCATAAGCCAGCCGCTTTTCCAGCGGCTGGCTTTTTTTTACCTACAACTCATATTTTACAATTACCCGGCATATTAAAAAATGAAACCGGATTTACGGTTTTAAACAGTATCTAACGTATTTATGAAAGGGCGGAGAAGGAGAATTTGAAATATTTCGCTTTTACCGGCAAGTTTAGGAAAGGTTATATTTTTGCCCTGCTGGTACTGTTATTGACTGCCGGGATCGGTTACAGGGCGTTAACGTCATTCCTGGCAGAACGCTATATTGCCACCTTATCGTGGGCACTGGCCGATAAATTAATTGTGATTGATCCCGGACACGGGGGCAATGACCCGGGAGCCGTCGGCAACAAAGGAGTGCATGAAAAAGACATTGTACTTGAGGTCTCAAAAAAACTGGGCGCAATACTGCGCCAGGCCGGTGCCGAGGTCATCTTGACCAGGGAAACCGACCATGATCTTGCCGGTACCGCCGGGAACTATTCCTACCGGTCCAAAATCGATGATCTGACCCGGCGGGTAACAATAGCCAACGAAAATAAGGCCGACCTTTTTATCAGCATTCACGTGAACAGCTTTCCCGACCCCCGTGAAAAAGGCGCGCAAACCTTTTCCCAGCCGGGTTCGGCAGCCAGCAAGCAACTGGCAAAGGCCATCCAGCAAGAATTAAACAACCATCTGCAAAATTCCGACCGCCAAAACAAACAAGTAGACTTTTACACCAACCGGATGGCAAATATGCCCAGCACAATCATTGAAATTGGGTTTATCACTAATCCCGGTGAAGAAAGCTTAATGCTCAACCCCCAATACCAGCAAAAAATTGCCTGGTCAATTTATGCCGGAATAGCACGTTATCTGGCTGAGCCTAAGGCCGTACTGTCTCCTTTATAATCTTTTCAAACATCTTTTAATTTAACATAGTATATATCTGTTTCTTCAGGTAAAGCTAATTAAAATTTAATTTACTCAAAGGAGGCAAACATATGTTTTCTTACCGCACGATAGCCGGTATCGGCGCGGCAGCACTGGTGTTTATGGCCCTGACGAAAATAAGCGATAAGTATATCCGGGAACGGACGGGGGAACCTTCCGGTGAATTCATTAAAAAAACCGCCCGCAGGACCGCCGGGCGAATGGAGGGCATCATCCGCCGGCGCACCGCCAACGTTATGGATAACATGGACGACGTGATTTAGAAAACGTAATTTAAGGTGTTCATATCAAAAATCGCGGGCGCTAAAAACGCCCGCCTGTACTAATTCTTCCTCTAAACACCACCCGCCTGCATTACTAGATTAAATTTACACCTCCCTAACGAATTAAACCAGTCAAACTTTGATCGGTTCCATAGTATAATAAGGTAAAATTAAAACAGGGTGATGTAACATGTCGATAATTGGTTTGATTATTGCTGTTTTCTTTTTCCTGGCCGGCATTGCCGGTACCATTTTACCGGCGCTGCCCGGGGCGATTATGATTTGGCTGGGAATGCTGGTTTACGGTTATATTGTCGATTTTCACCATCTTCCGTGGACTTTCTTTCTCGGGCAGGGTCTGGCAGTGGTCCTGATCTTTCTCATTGACTACCTGGCGGGAATCTGGGGTGTCCGAAGATACGGAGGTTCCGCGGCGGCAGTCTGGGGCGGTATCCTTGGCGTATTGTTGGGAACCGTCCTGCTGGGCCCTTTCGGCCTGATCTTCGGCCCCTTTATCGGGGCGGTGCTGGGCGAATTATATCTGAAAAACCCGCCTGAAAAAGCTTTCCAGACGGGCATGGGCACTTTAATCGGCTTTTTGGGCGGTACCGTACTGAAAATTGCGGTGGAGGCGGTTATGATCAGCTGGTTTTTCTTCCGGATTTTTTAAGCCGTTACACCCCCGTTGCCGGTTATTTTTTTAAGCCTGCTTCCACGGCCAATTTTTTAAATGCCTCCAGTGAATTTAAAATTACCTGTTTGTCGATGCAGTATGAAATGCGGAAATAACCGGGGGTACCGAAACCGCTGCCGGGAACCAGGAGAATATTGTGTTTTAACGCTAATTTAACAAACTCCAGCTCGTCCGCGCAGGGGGATTCGGGAAACAGGTAAAACGCCCCCTGCGGTTTGACCATCCGGAAACCCAGCGCGGTCAAATTATCGTATAATAAATCTCTCTTTTCCTGGTAACCAGCGATATCCACGCTTTCGTGCTGCAGTACCGTAACCAGTCTCTGCATCAGTGCGGGGGCGTTGACAAAACCCAGGGTACGGTTGCAAAAGACCAGTCCCTCCACCAGCAGATCCACGTTGTCTATCAACGGGGAGGCCGCGGCATACCCGATGCGCTCGCCCGGCAGGGCCAGGTCTTTACTGTGCGAAGTAACCACGATGCTGTTTTTGATATGTTTAAAAACGCTGGGCGGCACGACGCCGTCGTAAACGATCCTGGCGTACGGTTCATCGGAGATAACAAATAGCGCCCGGCCGGTTGCCGCTTCTTTTTCTTCCAACAGCTTCCCGAGGCCGGACAGGGAACCGGCGTCATAAACCACCCCGGTGGGGTTGTTGGGGGAATTGATAATTACCGCCCTGGTACGGGGAGATATTGCCCCGGCGATTGCTTCCAGGTCCGGCTTGAAGTTACTGTCAGTGGGCACAACTTTAGCTACCCCGCCGTGGTTATCGATATAAAACTTATATTCCACAAAGAACGGGGACAGTATAATAACCTCGTCACCCGGGTCCAGCAGCGCCTTCAGCACTACATTCATAGCGCCCCCGGCCCCGCACGTCATCAAGATGTGGTTTTCGTCGAAGGCCAGGCCGGTTTCTTCCGCCAGCACTCCGGCCACCGCCCGGCGCGTCTCCGGGTAGCCGGCGTTACTCATGTAACGGTGCATCCCGGGAACCGGTTCCAGCGCCAGTCTTTTCAACTCTTCCTTAAAAGCTTCCGGCGGTTCCAGGTCCGGATTACCCAGGGTAAAATCAAAAACTTGATCCGAACCGTAAAGCTTTCTCATTCGCTCGCCTTCCTCAAACATTTTACGTATCCAGGATGCCCCGGAAATATTGGCCTTAATTTTTTCTGATAACGGCATATTCCTAATCGCTCCCTCGTTTAAAAATTAAAATTGATATTGTTGAAATTTTACACCATTCCAAAAAAATATCAAGTGGTAATTTAAAATGCCGCCAAATAGTGACAAAACATTGCAATTAACCCCCCTGGATATAGCAGGGGGAGTATTTTATAATGGAAAAACCGGAATATATACTTAAGGAGAATTTTTAAATGTCCATTATGTCGTGTCTAACTCCAAAAGGACAGGTGACCATACCCCGTTCGATCTTGAAAGCTCTGGGCATCAGCGGGGAAGACAACTTTAGCATCGAAGTAGAAAACGACCGGCTGATTTTAAAAAAAGTAACGGAAAACCCTGAGAAAAAAGAAAATAAAACGGTTTACCAGGCAGGGTAAGCCTGAGAATATTCCTCTTAACCCGTCCGGGTAATTGGCACCGGTATTGACACTGCCCCGGGCAACCGGTATACTTTTAAATTATAAAAGAACCCGGTACCGGAGGAGGCATTTAAAATTGAAATTACGTCTGGGTTTACCCAAAGGCAGCCTGCAGGAGGCTACCTTTCAACTTTTTAAACAGGCCGGTTTTGAACTGGCGGTGCGCAGCCGCTCTTATTTCCCGTCGGTTAACGACCCGGAACTGGAAGTCGTGCTGATGCGGGCGCAGGAAATTCCCCGTTACGTTCATGACGGGGTGCTGGACGCAGGCTTAAGCGGTCTGGACTGGATCATGGAAAACAACGCGGACGTGGTTGAAGTTGCAGACCTGGTATACGCCAAAAGCACCCCCCATCCTATCCGGCTGGTGCTTGCCGTATCCAATGACAGCAATATTCACAGCGTTTCCGATTTAAACGGCAAGCGGATTGCTACCGAACTGGTACGTGTGACCAGGAATTACCTGGAAGAAAACGGTGTGCAGGCTAGCGTTGAATATTCCTACGGGGCCACCGAGGTAAAAGTACCGCACCTGGTGGACGCCATTGCCGACATCACCGAAACCGGCAGTTCGCTCAAGGCCAACAATCTGCGTATTATCGCCACCGTCCTGGAATCCACCACCAAGCTGCACGCAAACCAACGGTCCTGGACGGACCCGTGGAAGAAAGAAAAGCTGCAGAACCTGGCCGTCCTGCTGCAAGGAGCGTTGTGTGCCCGGTCCAAGGCCGGCTTAAAGATGAACGTGCCGGGCGACAAACTGGAAACCATTCTGAGTATAATCCCGGCCATGAAAAAACCCACCATTTCACAACTGGTACACAGCGACTGGGTGGCGGTGGAGACCATCCTGGAGGAAAGGCAGGTCCGCGATCTCATCCCGGCTTTAAAAAGGGCCGGGGCACAGGATATTATCGAATACCCTTTAAAAAAAGTAATCCCCTGAGCAAAACATCACCGGCTGCCGGTGATGTTTTATTAATTGGTTCTTTAAAACTCTCTGGGTTTGCAGATGATCTCTTTGACTTTGGTATCAAAGAAGTTTTGCGCGTGGGCCGGCAGAATGACGGCCGCCGTGTCCAGTCCTGCACCGGTACCGCCGAGAGCGACTATTTCTTCCCCGTAGGGGATCAGCCCGGCATCCAGGGCCATCACCGAAATTTCAACGCACACTTTCAACCCCTGTCCGAACATGCGCAGGGCACTGGCGGTTATTTCGGCGGGATAAACGCCCCCGAATTTAAACCGGCAGGCCCGGTCCAAACCGGCCAGCAGGTGGGTGGTGGTCAAAAGTTTGATGCCGGCACCGGCCAGTTTATTTCTTTTTTCCAAAGTCATTTCATCTTCGCCCGGTTGGTTATAACCTACCTGATGGGTGACGCAAACAACTTCCAAGTCTCCGGCACGCTCGACAAAAAGCTCTGCCGACCGGCCGGTATAAGAAGCCACCACGATATGTTTCAGACCCAACGCGCCAGCCCTCTGTAATGCCGCCTCCATAGTTGAAACGGTATTTCTCTTGCCTTTAACGTTCCAATACACATAAACACTTCCTTTGCGTCTTTAACAAGTATTTTACCTGAGCCGGCGGGAAATAACAATCATGATAAAACATATTATTTACCTAAATTCCAGCGGCTCGCTCATCAACCCGGTGTGTTCGACCAGAAAATCCGCCTTTACCTGGACCTGCACGGTAGGATATATTTCTCTCCACCGGCCCCCGATTTGCTTCCAGTATTCCGGCATGGTCCGGTGGATGCAGTTTCCGAAGCCAAAAACGTCCGCCTCCAGCTTCCGGCTTTTGGCCGCGGCCATCAGGCAGCGGCGCTCAACTTCCCGGTTGATGAGGGCTTCTAATTTCTTAATATCTCTCTCATTGATATCAATCAAGGCGTTCTTCTGTTCCAGAAGCTGTCCTCCCCCGCAGACCTTAACTTCAAAGATTATTTGGTTCCCTTCGATAACCGGTTTGACGCTGGACTTGGTCGCCCGGAAATGAAAAGAAGCGTTCCGGTGCCGTGAATCATAGGCCACCGGGATAATTCCGCCCAGTGCTTTCCTGGTCATGAATAGTAATCCCTGGCTCTCCTCCTCTTCCAGCCAGCCTACCAGCCGGTCGCCCCGGAAAACCGCCGCGCCGCTTACCGCATAGACCTTGTTCTGCGGCTGCGCGCCCCGGCCTTCCGTTGCGCTGCTCCCGGCGGCATCTCCCTGGCGCGCGGGGTGTCCCGCTTCCGGCGGCGTAAACAACACCAGGCGCGAGACCACCGGTTCGATACCGGGATTCACCAGGTCGTATGTTACCCGGAACAAGTCCGCCTCCACCGCCTTGGCAACCCGGGGTAGGTTCTGGTGGATGGCTTTGGTTATTTCCACCGCCGCGTTGGCTTCAAACTCCGACCAGGCCTGCAGGGCGTCGCGTGCCGTACCTCGGCAGACCACCACGTGCATACTCAGGCGCACGTCCCGGTGGCGCCTGGCAAATTCAAGCACTTCGCCGATCCCCTCCCGGGCCATTTCCTCCCCGATGACCAGGACCAGCGTGTGACTGAGATAGAGCTGCCGTGACGAGCGCAGGTTCCAGTTCCGGACCGCGTCATAAATGGTTTCTCCCGTTGACGAGATAACCTCATCGTTACATCCGTCCTCTTGACCGGCGCCGCCGCTTCCCATTCCGCCACCCTGCTGCATCCCGGCAGGTCTAACAGTAAGTGTGGAAAGGAGAAATTGGGGCTTGCCGTCAACGTAAATGCGGTCGATGCCCAGCCCGGTATTGATACTCAAATCCTGGATTTCCCGCCTGTCCCAGCACCCGCCGGTGAGCAGCAGCGCCGCTGCCAGAAAGAGACAGGCGAAAATATTTATTATAATTTTTAATCTTAGTTTACGTCTTTTCAGCACCGGCACGATCCCTCCTTTTTCTGATCACGGCGGTAAATAAAAGCAAGCCCGGGAGCAGCAGTTGAAAAATGCTGGCGTAATACCGCCCCATCCCGGTAAAAAATTCGTGTTGCTGCAGGGAGGTCCTAAAAATGGTCTCGCTTAAAACCAGTGCGGCCAGCGTGGCGGGAACTATAAACCACCGGTAATTTTTAAGTCCCAGGGTGTGCGCGGCGGCGGTGCTGGCGGCATGAATAAATATTGCCAGCTTGACGATAAGACCCGCCACCCATATCACCACGATAAAAACCTCCATTCGTTCAAGGAATCCGATACTGATATACCGGACCAGTTCGTGGATGGAAAAAACCATATTGGGAAGCAGCGCCGCCCCGAATACGCCCGTGGCCACCAACGTGATGGCGGATTGGGATATCCCGGAAAAAACCACCACTCCGGAAGCGGTCCGTAAGGCCTCCTGCTTCCGGTTCAAGTAGGGGTAAAGCATTAAAATAAAGAACACCTCGCCGCGCCAGGAAATAATCAGCGCGCTTGCTTTTAACACCGGAAACATACCATTTTCCAGCACGGGTAATAAATTTTTAAAACTAAAATGTTCCAGGACGAATGTAACCAGTAATAAAAGCGAAAACATAAATAACGCAAACACCAGGGTGTTTTGCCGGGCGATCACTTCGATCCCCAGATACACCCCGTAAACAGCCACGCTTAGCAGCAAAAGCTCGATTGCCAGGAGCGGAGTTTCCCTCAAAAAAGCGGTATGAATGTAATTCGCTCCCTGGCTTAGTATCACAGCCGCGACATGAACGAAAAAAAAGATGTAGGCGGCAGCCAGGATTTTACCCGGCCACCGGCCGGCCACCCGGGGCAGGTATTCTGTAAACACCTGGTTGGGAAAACGCCCGGCCAGGCTGACGCAGACCAGAGCCACGGCCAACCCGTAAACTGTGACCGGAACCAGACTGACCAGCCAGGAATCGGTGCCGGCTTCTTTAGCAAGCACTCCCGGAATAATGAGAAATGTGGTACTTATTTCGGTTATGTAAAGCAATAAAAACAACTGCACGCTGCTGATGCGCCCGTGTTCCGGCATTTAACGCCCTCCCTTTTTCCGGCGTCGCCCGCTTATCCTCCCGGCAGGGGGGTGCGGCTTGTGGCCCGCCGGCTGCCTGACCGGATCTTTGGGGTTCAGAAACCGGGGACGCCGGCGCATCATCCACACGGGAACCCGGACCAAAGTGTCCCTCAAAATGTCCGGGCTGAGCGGGGCTGCCGGAGACAGGTAGGGCACCCCGAAAGACCTGAGCGCGCACAGGTGAAAAGTCAAAAGCGACATGGCGGCCGTCACACCGAACAAACCGAACCCGGAACCCGCGAACATGAAGATAAAGCGCAGCAGGCGTACAACGCTGGCCAGCGGAATAGTGGCGACAGTGTAAGAAGCAACCGCCGTCAGGGCCACCACGACCACCATGCCCGTGGATACCAGCCTGGCGCTTACCGCCGCCTGACCGATCACGATCGCCCCCACGATGCTGATGGTCTGGCCGAAGGGACGCGGGAGGCGGACGCCCGCCTCCCGCAACATTTCGAAAGCCAGTTCCATGATCAGAGCTTCCACAAAAATGGGAAAGGGCACGCCCTCGCGGTCGGCCATAATGGTCGTGAATAAAACCGTGGGGACCATTTCCTGGTGAAAAGAAAGCACCGCAATATAAAATCCCGGCATCAAAAGCGCGATAAAGAGCCCCGCCCAGCGCAACAACCTGATGAACGAACCGTACCAGTAACGGTTGCTGTAGTCATCCGGGGTTTGCATGAAAACGCCCAGGGTGGCGGGTACGAACAAAGCATAAGGGGTGTTACCTAAGATCAGGCCCACCCTTCCTTCCAGCAGGTTGGCCGCTATTATGTCCGGCCGCTCCGTGGTGCCCACGCCGCTGAACAGGGAGTAGGGACTGTCCTGGATGAACTCCGTTACCTGCTCGCTGTTAAGGATTCCGTCAATCTCGATCCGCCGGAGGCGTGTTTTTACTTCATCAACCAGGCCGCCGTCCGCGTATCCTTTCAAGTAAACGATACTCACGACGTTCTTGGTCACCGTGCCGAGTTCCAGGTTCTCCACCGCCAGCCTGGTACTGCGCAGGCGCTTGCGCAACAGGGCCAAATTAGTACGCCGGTCCTCGTTGAAAGCATCGGCCGAACCCCTGAGCGTTTGTTCCGATATAGGCTGGGAAATTGCCCGGCTGGTCACTTCGGGGATATCCAGAAGGATTACTCTGGACTGCCCGTCCACGAACAGGGCCACCAATCCCTTGGCAATCCCGTTGCCGGCTTCGACCCACCGGCGCTTTTCCAGGATACTGCCCGCCGTCACCACCCTTTCCTTAAGCCAGTCTAAAGTTACACCCGCCGGAGGCACCCGGTCCACTTCCATCAGAGGGTGCGCCAGGAACTCGGACATCAGGTCCCGGTTTACCAGCGGGTCCAAAAACACCGCCATGGCGCGTACCGGGTTTACCCGCCCGATTAAAAATTCCCGCACGACCAGGTCCGCACAGCGGTCGAATACTTCATGGACAATTTTTTTATTTTGCTCCAGGCCGGCAGCAACTTGGCGCTTTTCTTCGGACGGTGCAACCTTGCACCGTTCTTGAGGACGCGTGGAATTATTATGCCGCTTTTTCCCGGGTCTGGTTATTCTGGAAATCAACCTGAACATGTTTCCCCTCAATTTCAATTTCAATAAAATGATGTTCAGTTTATTATTGCTTAGAAAAATATTTAAAATTCAGACCACAATATGCCATAAATGAAAGTGACCGGGTCAAAAACCCGGTCCCGCGTAGCGCACGCTTTTAAATGAATAAAAATCCGCAACAGAAAATAACAATGATGATGAGAAAGAAGAAAAACCCACCACCGGCAACGAATCCGCCGCCTACGCCTCCTCCGGCTCCAAAAGCCATAAATAATGAACCTCCTTGTTACATATTGTTTTTTTTATATTATGTAAAAAACGTATCATTGGTTACTTTATTGCTTCACTTACGCGGCTTATTAATAACCCGGACCTGGAACGGCCCGGGTTACTTCAGAGACTTTTGCACCTGCTCAAGGGTACTGCCCACTTTGGCATTTAATTGTAACAGACGTGAACATTGCCCGGAGATATCGGGATATCCCGCGTCCGCCACCTGCTGGAGCAACTTGCCCATTTCCATCATACCGCCCTGGGCTTCCCGGATAAAAAAAGATACTTGCTCGCGCACCAGCAGTTCACTGCCCCGGTGTTCAAATAAACCAGATATTAAAGACACTTTAGTTCACCTCATGCATACGTTATAACTGCCGCCTCTTAACAAGTATGCTCTTTTCAGCAGTTTTTATTTATACCGCGCTCTCTAATTTTAAAAAGAAATACCCCCACGGCCCCAATAATGATCACCATGCTGACCAGTTGCGCCACCCTGACCGGACCCAGCATCAGGCTGTCGGTGCGCAGTCCTTCAATAAAGAAGCGGCCGGCGGAATACAAGACCAGGTAAAAAAGCATGATTTGACCGGAGAAATACCTGCGCTTGCCGTATATGAGCAAAAAGAAAAAAACCATCAGGTCCCAGATTGACTCGTATAAAAAAGCGGGGTGGTGGTACCGGCCTCCGATCAACATTTGTTGCTGGATAAAAACCGGAAAACGGCTGATAAATTCCCGGGTGACCGGGGTGCCGAATGCTTCCTGGTTGATAAAATTACCCCAACGGCCAATGGCTTGCCCCAAAATGACACTCGGGGCTAAAATATCACCCATTTGCCAAAAATCAAGTCTGTGTTTCCTTACGTAAAAGTAACCGGCCAGAAATCCGCCGATCAAGCCGCCGTGTATAGCCAGGCCGCCGTGCCAGATCGCCACCGCCTCAAGCAGGTTTGAACTGTAACTTTCCCAGTTGAAAATTACATAATACAACCGCGCACCGATAATGGCGGCCGGAATAATCAGGATGAGCAGGTTTAAAACGTGGTCGGGTTCAAGACCGCTTTTGGAAGCGCGGTAGTAGGCCAGAGCCGTACCCAGGATAAAAGCGGCAGTCATGATGATCCCGTACCAGTAAACGGTTAACGGACCTACACTAAGGGCCACCGGATCGATCATTTCTCTCCTCCGGGAGTGATTAATTAAAACTCTAGCTAAATAATAATAAAGAAAGACTGGTTTTACAACCAGTCTTTCTTTATTTACTCCTACATCTTAAAAGTTTCACACTTGGTCTGGTCGGATTTATCAGCCTTGCTGGCGCCGTTGCGGTCCACCTGGATCATCGGTGCCTGGCACTCCACCGCATTGTTCCATTTACATTCGGTAACGTTACATTTAATTTGCGGCAATACATTTCACCTCCTGAGCTGAGAATCATTCGATCCCGTTTTGAAATTATTTTTTGACCATTCCGTATCTTTTATTCAACATTTCACAACTAAAATCAATATATTATCTGAACTGTAAATAATTATTTCACAATTCAATAAGCTGTAATAATAATAGAAAAAACCAACCTTTATTAAAAAAAAGAAGGGAGTAACCGAGAGTTGCCTGAAAAGCTTAAAAATAAAGTTCTCAATATTGCCCACCGGGGCGGCGCGGGCTTGTCGCCGGAAAACACCGTTTATGCCTTTTCTCGCGCTCTGAACTGTTTCGGGGCCGACGTTCTTGAAATGGATATCTGGTCCAGTTGCGACGGCCACCTGGTTGTCTTTCACGATCAAGCCGTAGACCGGACTACAAACGGAAGCGGTGACATCACTCATATGTCACTGGCGGAAATTAAAAAACTGGATGCCGCCTTCCGTTTTACTACCGACGGGGGCTTGACCTACCCGCTGCGCGGTATGGGTATCACCGTTCCGACATTGCGGGAGGTATTTGAATTATTTTCCGGCAACGGAATAAATATTGAAATTAAACATTACAAGGCTACCGTGGTTGAAAATTTATACCGCCTAATCATGGAATATGGTTTAAATAATTCGGTGCTGGTTGCCACCAAAGATAATCTTACCCGCAAGAGATTCGCAGGTATCAATCAAGCCGGTATTGCCACCTCGGCATCGGTTAACCAGGGAATATTATTCACGATGCTATCTGAGATTGGTCTGGACTATGTATACCATCCACGCATCAACGTTTTCCAGTTTCCGCCAACCGTACACGGTTTGAGGGTAATCACGCCCAAACTCGTTAAAGCGGCACACCGGCAAAAAAAATTCATTCACGCCTGGACAGTCAATGACGTTGCCGAAATGAAGAAATTGATTGCAATGGGCGTTGACGGTATCATCACCGATTACCCGGACCGGCTGAGAAGCTGCGTGACACCGTGACACCGTCCCCGTATCACACGCGAAAAGCCTCCTCAATTGCGGGCTTTTTTTATTTCCAATTTGTGATTTTTCGTAGTAAACTTATAAAAAACCCCCCCACCCCAAATATTTCACCAATATACTTTGCTACTACCATAAGAAGTCTTGTAAATACCACTACTATAAATAGAAGGCTTGCAACTTTTAAAGTAAAGTCAAAATAATCCATAATCTCACCATCCTTGCATATACCATAATAGCAGTTGTCAGAAGAAAGAAATTAAAATGTTGGATAAAATACCATCTATCAAAAACATAAAAAAACCTCCGCAACCCGGAGGCCTTGTTATTACTGGCGGGAGTGTGTGAGAATCGAACTCACCAGGGACGGGATCGCCGCCCCACGACTGGTTTTGAAGACCAGGAGCACCACCAGGCACCATCCACCCCCGTAAACACCATTATTTTGACAACTTTCATTATAGCACTTCATTTGTGTCCAGGCAAGAAAGCAACTTGCAAATCATTATTGATTCATACGCTCCACAAAACATTCCGTTTTTTCAATTCATTCCATAATACAGGAAATTATCTAACAAATTTCAGCTTTTTTCGAGGAGGATTTTAACTTTTATTATAGAATATTTAGCAGGATATATAAAGTAAAAAACTAATTATAAAATAAAAAAAGTCTTTCATTATAATTACCGGGGAAAATATTGTGTTTGTTATTGGCATCTAATATGTATTGTTTTGGTTTGTTCAAAGGGTGGGGTAGGTGAATATAAAAATTGGAAGTAACGGATTTGTTTTGTGAGATAAGGAAAGAACTACAAGTTGTAGAGAATGAATTAAAGTCTGTTGTTAAAACGCAAAACCAATTACTAACAGAAACCTCAACACACCTGTTGAACGCCGGTGGAAAACGTTTGCGCCCCGCACTGAGTCTTTACGGAGCAACATTTTATAATTTTAACCTGGAAAAAGTATTACCCCTGGCAGTCGCCCTGGAATTGATCCACATGGCTTCCCTGGTACACGATGACGTTGTGGACGCTTCCTTGACCCGCAGGGGTATTCCTACGGTAAAAGCTAAATGGGGTAATAGTATTTCGACCCATATCGGTTCCTACCTATTCGCAAAGTCACTGATGCTTATCGCGAAGTATCAAGATACCCCCTTGATTTCCAAAGTCCTTTCCGACACTAGCGTTAAGATGTGTGAGGGAGAGATTCAGCAGATATCAACAACTTTTGATATTGATCAAAGTATCCGGGAATATTTTTATCGTATAAAGCGAAAAACTGCTCTGCTCATAGCTGCCAGTATTCAGCTCGGCGCAGTGGCTTGCGGCGCACCGGCCAGTATTCACCTGCCTCTGCGCCGTTACGGTTATAATGTCGGCATGGCCTTCCAGGTCACGGACGATATCCTGGACCTGGTTGCCGACCAGAACCAACTGGGCAAACCGGTTGGCAGCGACCTACGCCAAGGTATTATCACTTTGCCGGTTATTTATGCCCTGGCTAAGAGCCCCGACCGGAAACGCCTGGTGGAAATCGTAAACAAGACAGGCAAAGAAACCTGTGAAATAAAGGAAGCCATATCAATTATCAATGACAGTGGAGCGATAGATTATTCCTTTGAGATTTCCCGTAAGTTTATCAACAGAGCGAAAGGCGCATTAAAAACCCTCCCTGATATTCCTTCCCGCTTAACTTTAGACCGGGCGGCTGATTTTATCAGCATCAGGAAATATTAACATATAATCAAACGGAAATTTTCCGGGAGGAGCGATGATATTGCCTGAACGTTATGCCATATCCCTAGACCTAAACGGAAAATACTGCCTGGTTGTCGGCGGTGGACAAGTCGCCGAACGTAAAGTGCATTCACTGCTTGAATGCGGCGCCCGCGTGAAGGTAGTAAGCCCGGGAATCTCCCCGGAACTTAAAGACTTGGTTGCTAAAGAAGCTATATCTTACCGGCCCGGACGTTACCGTGTTTTGGATCTGGAGGGGGTTTTTTTGGTCATCGGGGCCACGGACCGGGAAAAAGTGAACCGGCAAATTTCTGACGACTGCTTAAAACGTAATTTATTGGTCAATATTGTCGACGACCCCGCAAAAGGTAATTTTTATGTTCCGGCAACCGTAAACCGCGGTTCATTAAATATCGCCATATCAACCGGTGGCAAAAGCCCCTTGCTGGCCAGAAAAATCAGGGAAGAGCTTGAGGAAATGTACGGTCCGCAGTATGGTGAATTTTTGGATTTACTTGGTGTGTTGCGCGTTAAGTTACTTCGCCTTACTGGCAATATAGACAAAATGAAAATTATGGAGAGTTTTTTTAACCGTGAAATTATTACCTTGGTTAAAGAAAACCGGATGGACGAAGTAAAGGAGAGGTTGCGCAGTGCTTATTGTAGTAGTGGGTCTGAACCACCGGACAGCCCCAGTTGAAGTAAGGGAGAAAATGTCATTTTCGGAGCATTCCCTTAAAAACGCACTGGAAAAACTGAAATCCTACCCTTTGATTGAAGGATGCGCTATTTTATCAACCTGCAACCGGACGGAAATATATGCCGCTACCAAAGAAATGGATGAAGGACTTAATTCTATTTGGGAATTTCTAGCGCAATGGTCGGGCATATCCATCTTAGAAGTAAAAAACTTTACTTATTGCCATACTCTATATGATACTATCCGCCATATTTTCCGGGTCGCAGCGGGTTTGGACTCGATGGTGCTGGGGGAAACCCAAATCCTCGGACAGGTAAGGGAGACATACCGGCAAGCAGTAACCTACAAGGCAACAAACGGAGTTTTAAACACTCTTTTTCAACAAGCAATCACAATCGGCAAAAGGATCCGTTACGAGACCGGTATCGACCGGAACGCCGTGTCGATAAGTTTTGTGGCCGTCGAAATGGCCAGACGGCATCTGGGCAGTCTTGAAAATAAAATGGTTCTGGTCGTCGGAGCAGGTAAAATGAGTGCCTTGACTGCCAAACATTTGGTGGCAAACGGCGTTTCCGGAGTCATTGTTTCCAACCGTTCTTTTGAACGAGCGGAAAGACTCGCCGCTCAATTTCAAGGAAAGGCCGTCAAGTTCGATGAACTTTTTAAATATATGCAAGCAGCGGATATCGTAATCAGTTGCACCGCGGCCTCTCATTGTGTAATCAAAGCCGGAGAGGTAAGAAAAGTAATGGAAAAAAGACGGGGCCGGGAATTATTCTTAATTGATATTGCAGTTCCACGCGATATCGAAACTGACACCGGAAACATAGAGGGGATCACCCTTTATGATATCGACGACTTAAAAGACGTGATCGATCATAACTTATCCGAGCGCAGGAAGGCAGCCGTGAAAGCAGAAAAGATTATTGAAGAAGAACTGGACGATTTTATGAAGTGGCTGGGAATGCAATTTGTAGTACCTACCATAGCAGCATTAAAGCAATGGGGGGAAGCAATCAAACAAAAGGAACTTAAACGTGCCCTGAACCGCCTGGGCGAGCTTTCCGAGCATGACCAAAAAGTAATATTTTCGCTTGCCAATTCCATTGTCAACCAGATCCTCCATGTTCCAGTCACCCAGTTGAAAAGCTACGCCCTGACCACCGAGGGCCACCTTTACACTGAAATTTTACAAAACCTATTTAACCTGGAAGTACCGGGACAAATGCCTAAAAAGCAGGTTTTTCACGACGAAGAAAAAACATTATACTTAAAAAGGGATTGTGGCCGAATATGAAATTCGAAATTGTAGTCGGTACCAGGAAAAGCGAGCTCGCCCTGCGGCAAGCCGGATGGGTGGTAGACCGTCTCAGGCATGCGGCCCCCGAATATAATTACCGTATCGAAGGCATCCGGACCCATGGTGACAATATACTTGACGTGGCACTTTCTAAAATCGGAGATAAGGGCCTTTTCACCAAAGAGCTGGAAGCGGCATTGCTGGGAGGGACAATTGATTTAGCCGTGCACAGTATGAAAGACATGCCGACCGGTTTGCCGGAAGGCTTGGTTATAGGAGCGATATGCCGCAGGGAATTTCCAGGGGACGTATTGATTTCCAGGGAAGGTAAACATTTAGAAGCACTACCGCGGGGTGCGGTAATCGGCACCAGTAGTCTCAGGCGCCGGGCCCAGCTTCTGCACTACCGCAGTGATTTTAAAATTACAAGCTTGCGAGGGAATATCGGTACCCGTCTGCGCAAGTTGGCAGAGGAAAATTTCGACGCCGTCATACTTGCCGGGGTAGGGTTGCACCGTATGGGCTGGGAACACAGAATTACCCAGGCACTGCCTCATAGTATCTGCCTGCCGGCGGTAGGGCAGGGAGCAATCGGGGTGGAAGTGCGGGAAGGAGACACAAAAGTGCGCCGGCTGGTGGATAAAATCGACCACCATGAATCACGCCTGGCGGTTACCGCAGAGAGAGCCTTTCTTAAAAGGTTGGAAGGCGGCTGTCAGGTACCCATCGGTGCTTTTTGCATTTTATATGATGGGCGCCTGCAATTGGAAGGCGTGGTGGCCGGACTGGACGGCCAAAAATTAGTGCGGTCATCAATCAGCGGTGGCACCGGTGAAGCCGCCGGTATGGGCATAAAGCTGGCGGAAAACCTGTTGCAAACAGGCGCCCGTGAAATACTTGAAAAAACACGACAGGAGCACGGGTGCGATGAATAAAAATAAAGGCATAGTTTATTTTGTGGGCGCCGGACCCGGGGATCCGGGGTTGATTACGGTAAAAGGCCTGGATTGCATTAAAGAAGCTACCGTTGTTATTTATGACCGGCTGGCCTGTGCCAGGCTGACGGCTTTTGCCCAACCTGAGGCTGAGCTTATCTACGTCGGCAAATCCCCGGAACACCATACTTTAAGGCAGGATGAAATAAACCTCCTGCTGGTAAGAAAAGCCGCTCAAGGTGCAATCGTTGCCCGGCTTAAAGGCGGAGACCCGTTTGTTTTCGGACGCGGCGGTGAGGAGGCCGAAGCATTGTGCCAAGCCGGTATTCCCTTTGAAGTGGTGCCCGGAATCACATCTGCCACAGCGGCCCCCGCCTACGCCGGAATACCGGTAACCCACCGTAACTATACTTCCGCTGTGGCTATTATCACCGGCAATGAAGACCCGCTAAAAAAAGATTCCGCGGTTGCCTGGGATAAGATTTCCACCGGCGCCGGCACCCTGGTTTTTCTCATGGGCATGTCCAACCTGACCAAAATTTGCGACCGTTTAATTACCAATGGACGCCATCCCCAAACACCGGTTGCCCTGGTCAGGTGGGGTACCAGGCCGGAACAGCGCACCCTGGTGGGAACACTGGAGGACATCAGTTTAAAAGCGGACCGGGCTGCGTTCAAAAACCCGGCCGTAATCATAGTGGGAGAGGTGGTATTGCTTCGCGAAAAATTGAACTGGTTTGAAAAGAAACCCCTGTTCGGCAAAAGGGTGCTGGTGACCCGCTCCCGCGAACAGGCAAGCACTTTTTCCGCAGCCATAGAAGCCCTCGGGGGGGAACCTTTGGAATTTCCTACTATCAGCGTGGCAGCACCGGAAAATTACGCCCCCCTGGATGATGCGATTAAAAACCTCCGCAATTTCAGTGTGATTATTTTCACCAGCGTAAACGGAGTAAAGTCATTTTTTAAACGGCTGCGCCAACAGGGTAAGGATATAAGGGAAATGGGCCCGGCAAGAATCTGCGCTATCGGCCCCAAAACAAAAGAAGCATTGGAAAACCACGGTTTACTGGTCGATTACGTCCCGGAAGAATACCGCGCCGAAAAAATCATCGCGGGACTGCGCGATAAAGTGGGACCGGGAACTAAAGTGCTTCTGCCGCGTGCGGACATTGCCCGTAAGGTGTTGCCTGATGCTCTGGCGGCAATGGGGGCCGACGTTTCTGAAATTACGGCCTACCGCACTGCAATGGGCGGTGGTAACGCTCCGGTGCTCAAGGAAATGCTCAGGCGTAAAAAAATAGATCTAGTAACATTTACCAGCTCGTCAACTGTCCGCAACTTTATAAAAATGCTTGACGCAACCAACCTCAACGATTTGCTTACAAGTGTAACGGTGGCCTGTATCGGCCCCATCACTGCCGGCACGGCCCGGGAACTGGGATTGAAGGTCGATGTGGCCGCCGACAATTACACTATCGAAGGATTGCTCGAAGCAATACTAAAATATTACGGGTGGGAGAATAAATGATCAGCATAACCAAACTTCTTTGCGGTACCGATTATTTTGGGGACTCTCTCCGCTACAACCAAAGTTCAAAAGAACAGGTACACGGGACAACCCGGGGATACGGCCCGGTAGTGGTTTGGAACTGCACCCGTACCTGCAACCTCAATTGCATGCACTGTTATTCAAGCTCCGGTGCTCAAAAATATTCCGGGGAACTGACCACCCCTGAGGCTAAGCGTTTTATTGACGATCTGGCTGAATTCAACGTACCGGTGCTGCTTTTTTCAGGGGGTGAACCGCTCTTAAGGCCGGACTTGACTGAGCTGTTAGCTTACGCCGGCAGCAAGGGCATCAGGCCCACGGTTTCTACCAACGGAACCTTGCTGGACCGTGATTTAACTACAACCTTAAATAATATCGGCACCGGCTATATCGGAATAAGCCTCGACGGCATCGGGGAAAATAACGACCGTTTCCGCGGGCGCCAGGGCGCCTTTGCTGCCGCCCTGAAGGGAATCAGAAACTGTATCACAGCCGGGCAACGGGTTGGACTGCGGTTTACCATTAACCGGCATAATTACCGTGATTTGAACGCTATTTTTGACCTTATTGAGGCAGAAAACATTCCCCGGGCCTGTTTTTACCACCTGGTTTATTCGGGGCGCGGGAGCAAAATGATTGAAGAGGATATTACCCATGATGAGGCCCGCGCCGCCATGGACCTGATCATGGAACGCACGGTTGATTTCCACCGGCGCGGCTTGCAAAAAGAAATTCTCACCGTGGACAACCATGCCGACGGGGTTTATATTTATCTTAAAATAAAAGATACCGAACCGGAAAGAGCGGCCGGTATCCTGGAACTGCTCAAGGCCAACGGCGGCAACCGGACGGGGATAGCCATCGGTGCGGTCGACTGGTACGGCAACGTTCATCCCGATCAGTTCACCCAGAATCATACTTTCGGCAACGTGCAGCAGAGAAAATTCGGAGATATCTGGACCGACCCGTCGCTACCCGTCCTGAACGGCCTGAAAGACAGAAAAACCCTGCTTAAGGGCCGCTGCGCCGCCTGCCGCTGGCTGGATATTTGCAACGGTAATTTCAGGGCCAGAGCCGAAGCGGTAAGCGGGGACTTCTGGGAGTCGGACCCTGCCTGTTACCTGACGGATCAAGAAATCGGATTGAGATAAAGTGTGCAGGAGGTGCGTATAGTTGTCCTTTCCAGTGCAGCGTTTGAGACGCCTCAGAACAAATGAAAATTTACGCCGGATGATCCGGGAAACCCGTCTTTCCGTGGACGATCTGGTTTATCCCGTTTTTGTCTGCCACGGAAAAGGTATCGCCCGTCCCGTGGAAGCCATGCCCGGCATATACAATTATTCGACCGATAAATTGTTGGAGGAATTGGAAGAAGTAGTTTCCTTAAAGATACCTGCGGTACTCCCGTTCGGCATTCCCGCCGTAAAGGATGCCACGGGAAGTGAGGCTTACGCGGAAAACGGCATTATTCAACAGGCAGTAAGAGCAATCAAAAAAACCTACCCGGAACTTCAAGTAATTACCGACGTTTGCTTGTGTGAATACACCAGCCACGGGCACTGCGGTATTCTCAAAGACGGCCGGGTGTTGAACGATCCCACCCTGGAATTCCTGGCCCGGACTGCTGTGTCCCACGCCGCGGCGGGAGCGGACATGGTCGCCCCGTCAGACATGATGGACGGCCGGGTGGCGGCGATCCGGAAGGCATTGGACCAACACGGTTATGAAAACGTTCCCGTGATGGCATATTCAGTTAAATATGCCTCTTCATTTTACGGTCCGTTCCGGGAAGCGGCCGGTTCAACCCCTCAATCCGGAGACAGAAAAGGCTACCAGATGGACCCCGCCAATGCTGACGAGGCATTGCGCGAAGTATGGCTCGATATCGAAGAGGGAGCGGATATAGTTATGGTCAAACCGGCCCTGGCTTATATGGATGTTATCCGGCGGGTAAAGGACGCCACCGGCTACCCGGTTGCGGCTTACAACGTCAGCGGTGAATACAGCATGGTCAAATCCGCGGCACAAATGGGCCGGGTAGATGAAAGCGGAATTGTGCTGGAAGCCCTCACCGGAATAAAACGCGCGGGTGCCGACATGATCATTACTTACCACGCCGTAGACGTCGCCAGGTGGCTGAAAGAGAGGGGTTAAAGATGATTATATCCTGGAATACCACCAACGCCTGTAACATGTACTGCAAGCACTGTTACCGCGATGCCGGGGCAAAAGCGGCAGAAGAATTAAGTACCGGAGAGGGATTGGCGCTAATCGACCAAATCGCGGGCGCCGGTTTTAAAATAATGATTTTTAGCGGCGGCGAACCGCTGATGCGTAATGATATTTTTACCCTGGTCGCCCGGGCCAGGGACCGGGGATTAAGGCCGGTTTTCGGTACCAACGGCACCCTGCTTACCGGTGCAGTTGCCGCACGATTAAAAAAATCGGGGGCATCCGTAATGGGAATAAGCCTGGACAGCCTCGACCCGAAAAGTCACGATGCACTGCGGGCCTATACCGGTGCCTGGCAGGGAGCGGTGGACGGTATGCGCGCCTGTAAGGAAGCAGGGCTTCCCTTTCAAATTCATACGACGGTAATGGACTGGAACCTGCCGGAAATAGAGCGGCTTACTGATTTCGCCGTAGAATCGGGAGCGGTCGGCCACCATATTTTCTTCCTGGTCCCCACCGGGCGCGCCGTCAATATAGAAGCCGAGTCCCTGCGGGCGGAGCAATACGAAGAACTGCTGCACAGAATTATGAAAAAACAGGCGGAAGTTAAAATAGAATTAAAACCTACCTGCGCACCGCAATTCATGCGCATAGCAAGCCAGATGGGCATGCAAACCCGCTTTACCAAGGGCTGCCTGGCAGGAATATCTTATTGCATAATTAGTCCGAAAGGCATAGTTCAACCTTGCGCCTACCTAAATATTTCCGCAGGTAATATCCGTGAAAAGGATTTTAGCGAGATATGGCGGGACGCAGAAATATTTCAAGTCCTACGCAGTGAAAAATATCAAGGAGGCTGCGGAACCTGCCGTTACCGTAAGATATGCGGCGGATGCCGGGCCAGGGCCTATTATTACCACGGTGATTACATGGCTGAAGAGCCGTGGTGTCTCTACCACGGGCGAAAGGGATATTAACTATGAAGCTGGATCCGGTGGACAATAAATTAATCAACCTGATTCAAAGCAATTTCCCCCTGGTAGCTGAACCCTACCGGGAAATAGGGACAATCCTCGGTATAGGTGAAGACGAAGTTATGGAGCGGATTAAACGTCTTAAAGAAAACGGTGTATTCCGCCGCCTGGGCGGTATTTTTGATTCCCGAAAGCTCGGCTATGCCGGTACCCTTTGCGCTATAAAAGTACCGGAAAACCGGATCGATGAAACGGCAGCTGTAATCAATTCATTTCCCGGCGTCACTCATAACTATCTCAGGGAACACAGCTTCAATATGTGGTTCACGGTGCTGGCACCGTCGCAAGACAAACTGGACGAAATTATAAAACAAATTAAAATCCGTACGGGTATTAATGACATAATGTCTCTTCCCGCGGAAAAAATATTTAAAATCCGGGTTAATTTCAATCTTGATTGAGGTAGATTATGCTCACCGAAAAAGAAAAACAAATTATCCGCGAATTACAAAGAGGTATTCCCCTGGTAAGCCGTCCATTCAAGTTATTAGCTCAAAATTTGAACACTACCGAGGAAAACTTGCTCGATAAAATAAAATATTTGTTGGAACACGGTTACATCAGGCGTTTTGGAGCAACGGTACGGCACTATAATCTTGGATATCAGGCCAACGCCATGGTCGTTTGGAACGTACCGGACGAATTGACAGAAGAGACGGGACAAATAATGGCGGGTTTTAAAGAAGTAAGCCACTGCTACCAGCGTCCGCGCCGCCCGGGTTGGCCATACAACCTCTTTACCGTAGTCCATGGCCGGTCCAGGGAAAAATGTGTGCAAGTCGTGAAAAAAATTTCTCTGGCTACCGGAATGAAAAATTACCGTCTCCTGTTCAGCACGATGGAATTAAAGAAAAGCAGCATGCGTTACTTCGAATAAAATAATTCTGTTTTTTTAAGAGAGGAGGTTGATACATGATGAAAAAAAATTTTTCAAAATCGGCAGCCCTTTATGAAGCCGCCCAAAAAGTGATCGCCGGCGGCGTGAACAGCCCCGTGCGCGCATTTAAGTCGGTGGGCTTAAAACCGGTTTTTATTAATCAAGGAACCGGCGCAGCTGTATACGACGCCGATGGTAACGAGTACATTGATTATGTCGGTTCATGGGGACCGCTGATCCTGGGCCACCGTCATCCCAAGGTGATTAAGGCATTGGTACAATGCTTGGAAAAAACCGGTACTAGTTTCGGTGCGCCGACGGAATTAGAAACCACCTTGGCGGCAATGATCGTTAACGCAGTGCCGTCAATAGAAACCGTGCGGCTGGTAAATTCCGGTACGGAAGCCGCCATGAGCGCTCTCAGGCTGGCCCGGGGCTACACGGGCAGAAATAAAATCATTAAATTTGAAGGCTGTTATCACGGACACGCAGACTTTTTACTAATCAAAGCCGGGTCCGGGGCACTTACCATGGGCGTACCCTCCAGCCCGGGAGTACCGGTCGAAACCGCGGTAAACACTATTACCGTCTCTTATAACGACCTCGCAGGCGTGACCGGGGTGTTCGAGCGGGAAGGTGAAAACATCGCCGCGGTGATCGTGGAACCGGTGGCCGGTAATATGGGGGTAATACCACCGGCACCCGGGTTTCTTAAAGGTTTGCGTAAGCTAACCCAACGGTTCGGCAGCCTTTTAATATTTGACGAGGTAATGACCGGATTCCGCGTGGCATACGGTGGGGCGCAAGAACTGTACGGCGTGAATCCGGACCTGACCTGCCTGGGTAAGGTGATCGGCGGCGGTCTTCCCGTCGGAGCTTACGGCGGAAAACAAGAAATCATGTCCCACGTTGCGCCTGACGGACCGGTTTACCAGGCCGGGACATTATCGGGAAATCCCCTGGCAGTAACGGCAGGCATAGCCACGTTGAAAGTTTTGAAACAGCCCGGAGTTTATGAGGAACTGGAACAGAAATCTTCCAACCTCGAACATGGACTTAAACAGGCGGCACAAGAGGCCGGGGCCGCAGTAAGTTTTAACCGGGCCGGTTCCATGTTGAGCACTTTTTTTACCACCGCAAAGGTTCAAGATTACAAGAGTGCCTGCACCTCAAATACCAAACGGTTTGCCGCTTTCTTTAAGTCCATGCTGGAACAGGGTATCTACCTGGCCCCCTCGCAATTCGAAGCAACTTTTGTTTCCCTGGCCCACAGTGAAGAGGATATTGAACACACCGTAGCAGCAGCAAAGATTGCTTTTCGGTGTTAACCAGACCGCCGGGAAGTCCCCTTCCTGAGCAAAATGAAGATAACGAGAGTTTATTAAGGGAGGGTTAAAAAATGATCATTACTACTACCCCCACTATTGAAGGAAAACCGATCCGGGAATACATGGGTATCGTTTCCGGAGAGGCCATTATGGGGGCCAACGTGGTCAGGGATATTTTTGCCAGTATTACCGATATCGTAGGGGGACGTTCCGGCGCTTACGAAGAAAAATTGGCCCATGCCAGAAAAATAGCCATCGAAGAAATGGCGGCCAAAGCCGGACAACTGGGTGCCAACGCGGTGGTAGGAGTGGACATTGATTACGAAGTGGTCAGAGAAGGCATGCTCATGGTTACTGCCAGCGGCACGGCTGTGACCATATAATAATAGTTATAAAAAAACATCCTGGCTCTACGGCCAGGGTGTTTTTTAGTTGGTCAGGCTTTGGATGGGAGCAGGAATGCGGCCACCCCTGCAGATAAATTCCTTGGCGGTAAATGCCTTAACCGGAATAACCGGAGCACGGCCCAGCAATCCGCCGAATTCCACATAATCACCGACTTTTTTACCTACGGCCGGTATGATCCGCACCGCGGTGGTTTTTTTATTGATCATACCTATGGCCGCCTCATCGGCGATAATTGCTGCAATAACTTCTTTGGAGGTATCTCCCGGAACCGCAATCATATCAAGCCCCACCGAGCATACGGAAGTCATAGCTTCAAGTTTATCCAGGGTTAAGGCCCCGGCTTCAGCAGCTTTGATCATTCCGGCGTCCTCACTGAGAGGAATAAAAGCACCGGAAAGACCGCCGACATAAGAAGATGCCATGGCGCCGCCTTTCTTTACAGCGTCATTTAATAAAGCCAAGGCAGCAGTAGTACCGTGAGTTCCACAGCATTCAACCCCAATGGCCTCAATAATTTCAGCCACACTGTCACCTATGACCGGCGTGGGTGCCAGAGAAATATCAACGATACCGAAAGGGACACCAAGCCTTTGGGCCGCAGTACGCCCGACCAGTTCTCCCATTCTGGTAATCTTAAACGCTGTTTTCTTTACAGTTTCCGCCAGGATGCCAATATCGGCGCCCTTTACGGTTTCAACGGCTTTTTTAACCACCCCGGGACCGCTCACACCAACATTTATAACGCATTCCGGCTCTCCGACACCGTGAAAAGCACCTGCCATAAACGGATTGTCCTCGGGGACATTAGTAAATACCACCAGCTTGGCGCATCCCACACCGTCACTATTCTTCGTTAATTCCGCCGTCATTTTTATAATCCGGCCCATCATATAAACTGCATCCATATTTATACCGGCCTTGGTGGTGGCCACGTTAACTGACGAACAAACCCTTTCGGTAGTTGCAAGCGCCTGTGGAATACTTTCTATCAGCCGACGGTCAGCTTCAGTAAACCCCTTATGTACCAAAGCGGAATAACCACCGATAAAATTAACCCCGACATTTGCTGCCGCCTCATCTAGAGTCCTGGCAAAATCAATAAAATTATCTGTAGCACTGCTTTCTCCCACTATGGCCACAGGAGTTACCGATATCCGCTTGTTGACAATCGGAATACCATATTCCCGTTCTATTTCTTCCCCTGTTCGGACCAGACTTCCCGCATATCTTGTAACTTTATCATAAATTTTTTGCCTGGCCTTGAACGGTTCAGGATCAGCACAGTCACGGAGGCTTATGCCCATGGTAATGGTACGGATATCAAGATTTTCTTCCTGGACCATATTTACGGTTTCCAATATTTCTTGCAAAGTTAACATATTTTATTTTCCTCCCGTTATATTCGATGCATAAATTTAAACGCATCCTCGTGCTGGGCGTCTATTCTGACACCGATTTCCCGGCCTTTTTCAGCCAGGTTTTCCTTAAGGGTGAGCATGTCCACGCTGCTCCGGCTAATATCTGCAACCATTACCATTACCAGAAACTCCTGGAGTATGGTCTGGCTGATATCCAGAATATTAATATTATTCGAAGCCAACACTTGAGCCACACCGGCAATTATGCCCACCCGGTCGGGCCCCAGGACGGTCACAATTACCCTGTTTCCTGCGGCTTCATTTTTTAGTTGTGCAAGCATAAACCTGCCTCCTCTAAATAAAAAATTAAAGCTGACCACAGCTTTTATCTTTCTTATACAAGTAAAACAGAGAAAACATTGTAAAATCACGAATAAATATTAACTTTAAGACACAAAAATGTCAAACCTTTTTCTTTTAAATAACATCTAAATATAAAAACTACTTTTAAATGATTCGAAGTTCCATTTCTCAAAAAAACTAACCGCCGCCTGAATACCGGACTGGAAAAGCTTATCTTTATTATGGTCCATGGTTTCAAAATCTACTGTTTTAACTCCCAGAGACGGTATCGATATGGTACGCACATCGCTTTTGGGATCAAGTTGATGCAACTTGTCGTGAGCTTCCAGCATGGTTGATAATATGGACTTAAAGTAGTCCAAAGGATTATTGATAACGGCAGGCATTTCTTCGTCCGATTCCACAATTTTAAAACCAAAAGTCGGCCTTGACGGAACTCCGTCCCCGTCAAATATCCAAACGGGAAAATTACTGAGCACGCCGCCGTCAATGATATAACTGATATTTTTTTGTTTTTGCCGGTTGTAATACGTCAACCGGTATGGTTCGTAAAATATGGGTAAAGAAGTGCTCATTCTAACCGCTTTGGCGACTTCCAGGTTATCTGGAGCAATATGATAATCTTTAATATCGTGCGGCAGCCGGAGAAGTTTGCGCCTTGAAACATCGGTTGCGATAATAACCAGTTTATAACGGCGTATATCATTGTCCGGATATTCTTTTAAGATTAAATCTCTGAAAGTATAAATTCTTTTCTCCGCCAGTTTATTACCAATCCATTCTTCCAGGTATCTTCCTTCGTACAAGCCGTTTTCAAACCACAAACTTAAAGCCGGACCCAGGTAGGGTATGAGGTCGAGACAACTCTTATCTTTAAATTTTTTCAGGTTAATACCCCAGAACATTTCCTTTATTTCAACAGCAGTATAACCTGCAGCAATTAAAGATGCAATTATTGCACCGGCGGAAGTTCCGGCCGTATTGACCCACTCCCAGCCTCTTTGCTCCGCCTCATAGAGGGCACCCAACATGCCAAACGCCTTGACTCCGCCACCTTCAAAAACTGCATTGGCTGGCATTCTCACCTGCATTCACCCCCAACTAAAATATTTTATTGAGGTCTTTTTTTTAATATGACAAAAAAATATTTTTAATTCATGTCATTTAAAATTGCTCCTTGACAGAACTTATGTTTGGGGTTATTATAGCGGCAAACATATGTACGGGTGACAGGAGGTATTAATATGATCTCTGAAAAAGCATTAAACAAGCGGGAAAGTTGTATGTTCACTTTTAATTGTAATTTTCTTGATAGGGTGCTTGATTGGCTGGAAAAGGATGATTCCGACCTGGAGAAATTTATAAGTTGTAGCATTTGCCTCATGGTTGTTACATACTTTTTGGCCCGGACTTTGCAATCAATTTAAAAAGAAAACAAAAACCACTTTGCCCTGCAAGTGGTCCCTAAAAGCTGAAATTATTTATATACTTAACCAATCTGAATCTATAAGTAAAATGAACCTGGTGCGGCAGAGAGGACTTGAACCTCCACGAGCTTTACACCCACAAGAACCTGAATCTTGCGCGTCTGCCAATTCCGCCACTGCCGCAAATTATTATTGCACAACTGCATAGATAATATAGCATAATCAAAAAGTCCTTGTCAACAAGATATAACTTTTAAATAAAAGTGCTTACAAGGGGAATATTAAAAAAACTAAAATATTAAAAACGGAGGGTGCTATGGCAAATAAAGCAAAAAGAAAAATTAAAATTACCGGGATTTCTAAAACGGGCTACCGCGCAGTATGGGATATGGGAAGGGCAGCAAATGCCAAGAAAATATGGAAATTATCAAAACCAAACCGGCCGGGCATTTAAACAGTAACGACAAGGATACAACCAACATCCTTGTCGCTTTTTAATCAAAAGTTTTCAGGATTAAATATTGTTAGTGCAATAATCAACTTGGTCGGGATGGAGGGATTTGAACCCCCGGCCTCTTGCTCCCAAGGCAAGCGCGCTAGCCAAACTGCGCTACATCCCGTCAGATAAATGTGAAATTAATTATAACCAAATAAGAAGCCGGCGTCAAGCATATGAAAAAAATGTCCAGCTTGCGCTGGACGGGGAGAGATAGAACTCACCAAAGCGGAGTATCAATATTATGCTCTACAGGAAGATAAAATATACCCTTAAATTATTTTCATTTTCATGAAACATCTTCGTGATTTAAATTAAAGCACCGGCATCAACGATAATTTTTTTTAATTGAAACAAGGCACAGCTACATTTATAATCAAATTCAAACACCTATTTTGTCCCGTGTATAAAATAATGCCGTGGGCATTATACATAATTCTGCAGGAAATTAGATTGCCATTGTAGAAAATATTAGTTTCGAACAAATATTTTAATTATTAATTACTAGTAAAAACCGGATTGTTTTGAATACATGGAAAGGAGAAGAGAATGGGTTTAACAGGGTTGGAAATATTTAAGCTGCTACCGAAGACCAACTGCAAAGATTGTGGTATGGCTTCATGTTTAGCGTTTGCCATGGCTATGGCCACGGGAAAAGCCAGTCTTGAATTATGCCCGCATTTAAGTGAAACGGCCAGGGAAACTCTTAATTCGGCATCAGCACCGCCTGTGGCTTTGGTTAAAATAGGAACTGGCGAGAATCAGGTTGCCATTGGTAATGAAACCGTGTTGTTTCGCCACGATAAAAGGTTTGAAAACCCCTGTGCTCTTGCTGTATCTATAAGTGATACTTGCAGTCAGGAAATAATAAAGGAAAAAACGGCTAAAATTAATCAACTTGTATTTGACCGTATCGGAGAATCGTATAATATTGACCTGGTAGCAATCCGTAACTGCTCCGGAAATCCCAACAGCTTTGTTGAAGCTGTAAAAACTGTATCAGATAATACCGCTTATCCTTTGGTGTTGATCAGTGATAATCCGTTATCCATAAAAAAAACGCTGGATATCGCGTCGATAGGAAAGCCCCTGATCTGCGGAGCAAATATCTCTAACTATAAAGACATGGCATCACTGGTTAAAAAGTATGACCTGCCACTGGCAGTAAAGGGGAACGGACTGGAAGAAACGGCATTCCTGGTGGAAAAATTAACTGCACTTGGTTTAAAACAACTTATTATCGACTCCGGGGCCCGTGAAGTTGCTGCCGTACTGGCCGACCAAACCCAGTTCAGACGTTTGGCTTTGAAAAAATTCCGCCCCTTCGGATACCCGGGTATAGCCTTCGCTAATAACGAAGACTCGGTCCAGGCAGTGCTTGATACCGTTGTATATATTGCAAAATACGCCGGAATTGTTGTTATTGACAGCAGCGACCCGGCAGACATACTTCCTTTGATTACACTGCGCTTAAATCTATACACCGACCCGCAGAAACCCGCCGCGGTGGAACCGAAAATCTATGAGGTTCTTACACCGGGACCGGACTCTCCGGTCTATATAACCACAAATTTCTCGTTAACTTATTTTTGTGTCGCAGGTGACGTGGAATCATCAAAAATTCCGGGCTACATTCTTCCGGTTGATACTGACGGTGTCTCTGTCCTTACCGGTTGGGCAGCCGGTAAATTCACACCGGAAAAGATTGCCGAGGCATTGAATAAAACCGGGATATCTGAACGGATATCGCACCGCAAAGTAATAATTCCCGGCGGGGTAGCTGTTTTAAAAGCTAAACTGGAAGAAATTTCGGGATGGGAAGTAATTGTAGGACCAAGCGAGTCCGGGAGAATCCCTTCTTTTATAAATAAACACTGGCAGATTAAACCGACATAACAACCTTCTTCAAATGAAAGGATAGAAAATATGCAGGTATTTACCGTTACGTTTTTACCGGACAATACAAAAACAGACATACGGGCCAATGAAAATATTCTTCAGGCAGCATTAAAATCAGGAATCACTATTAACAATGCTTGCGGTGGAAAAGGAATCTGCAAACAATGCCAGGTTCTAATCAAAAAAGGTCGAATAAAAATATCAGATAACGGCAGGCTTAACAAAGATATTCCGGATAAAGACTGTGTGTTGGCCTGTAAGGCATACCCTGAAAGCGATCTGGTAGTGGAAATACCCGAAGAATTGAATCTAAAACCACCACAAATAAATCTTTTATCGGAAAACATCGTTTGTTATGACCAATACTGTGACCAGAATCAATGGTTGCCATTATATCAAAAAGTACATTTACAACTTCCGGAACCCAGTCCCAATGATCCTGAAGATGACCTGGGCCGGTTAATCAGGTGTATCCGCAAGGAAACCGGCATCGAACATTTGTCTCTTAACCCGGATATGCTGCGCACCCTGCCGAAGATCTTGCGAAATTCAGGATGGAAAGTTGCTGTTTTTTTATCTACTTGCAGGGGACAGCCAACTACAGAAATCACCGCAGTGGAACCAGGTAAGCATACTAAAAAATATTACGGCCTGGCGGTGGATATCGGCACTACTACAATAATAGCACACCTTGTCGACTTGGAAAACCGCCGGACGGTGGGAGTAAAGGGTGCTTACAACCGGCAGGCCGCATTCGGAAGTGACGTAATTACCAGAATTACTTACGCCGGTGAGTACCGGGACGGCCTGGATAAGTTGCAAAAATCTGTTGTTGATACCATCAATGACTTAATTGAAGAACTGGCCAGTAAAGAAGCTATTAATCCGGCTGCAATCAAAACTGTCGTTTGCGCGGGCAATACGACTATGATCCACTTGTTTCTCGGTTTTGACCCCGTTAACATCAGGTTTGAACCCCATGTTCCGGCAGCAAACGACATACCGGCAATGAGAGCAGGCCGTACCGGATTGAAAGTCTTTCACAAAGCCTGGATTCAATGTATCCCCAGTATTGCCGGTTATGTAGGAGGGGACATTATTGCCGGAGTACTGGCAACAGGAATTTCACTTGCGGATGAATTGACATTGTTTGTGGATATCGGCACCAACGGTGAAATGGTACTGGGAAATAAAGAATGGCTGGTATCGTGTGCTTGTTCGGCGGGACCGGCTTTTGAAGGTAGCGGTCTTAAACATGGCATGCCCGCCGTAAGAGGAGCGATCGAACATCTGGAAATAGCTCCGGGCGGTTCCCGGGTAAGTTATGTCACGGTGGAGGATGCGCCCCCCGCCGGTGTTTGCGGGTCGGGTCTGGTGGAAAGCATTGCCTGGTTATACAAAGCAGGAATTATTGAACGTAACGGTAAATTCAAGTCAGGTCTCAGCACCTCCCGTGTGCGCAATACCGATGCAGGCAAAGAATTTGTCCTGGCCTGGTCCGAAGAAACCGGACGGCAAACTGATATCACCATTTCCGAACCTGAAGTAAAAAATTTGCTGCGGTCCAAAGCTGCGGTCTTCGCAGGTATACGGACTATGCTGGAGATGGTGGGCCTGCCGGTTGAAGCTATAGAACGGGTAATTATCGCCGGCGGCTTCGGTCGTCATATCAATATCAGGGATGCCGTATATATAGGTTTACTCCCGGATATTCCTTTAGAAAAATATTTTTACGTCGGTAACAGCTCGATCGCCGGTGCCAAAATGGCTCTCTTATCTAAATCTGCCGGGAAAAACATTGAGGATATCATAGAGAAAATGACCTACCTGGAATTGAGTGCCGGTAAAAATTTTATGGAGGAGTATATTTCCGCTCTTTTTATCCCGCATACAGATTTGAGTTTATTTTTGTCACATCATACCGGACCTACAATCTGAAGGAACCCATTTTGAAAGGGAAGGAGAAACATGTCGGTGGTTAAAATAATCAAGGAAAAATGGCCGGGCAGGATAACAGAAATAATCATCGGTCAAAACAACAACGCAGTAAAGGCCGGAGGAGATAGCGTGCTCCCTTTCTTGACGTTTGAAGGAGAAATGCCCAACCAACCTGTAGCCGCCTTGGAGGTATGGGACATGGAGCCCGTTGATTGGCCTGATTTTCTGACCGCATCTTATACCGGTGTTATGTGCAACCCGGTTGCCTGGGCTAAAAAATGTGTTGCTTATGGTGCCAAATTGCTTTGTTTAAAACTGGCCGGTACGCATCCGGATATTCAAGACACCTCCCCCGAAGAAGCAGCTGCCACCGCTAAATCCGTGGCCGAAGCAGTAGACGTTCCTCTGATCATTACCGGCTGTGGTATTGAGGAAAAAGATGCTGCAGTATTACCGGTGGTTGGCGATGCCCTGTGTGGTGAAAATGTGTTGCTGGGTTGTGCCACCGAGAATAACTACCGGGTAATTGCCGCTAACTGTATGGCCAACGGACACAGCCTTATCGCATCCAGTCCCATGGATATAAACCTGACCAAACAATTAAATATTCTGATCAGTGAAATGAACCTGCCAGCCAACCGTATTGCCATTGACCCGCTGGTAGGCCCGCTGGGTTACGGCCTTGAATATGCCTACTCGATTATGGAACGTGTCCGACTGGGAGCCTTAATGGGAGACAAGATGCTGGCCATGCCGATTGTTTGCTTCGTAGGCCAGGAGGTCTGGAAGACCAAGGAAGCAAAAACCGAAGATAATGATGAATGGGGGAGCCAGGCCCGTCGCGCCGTTCTGTGGGAGCTGGTTACGGCCGCAAGCCTGGTGCAAGCGGGAGGTTCTATCCTGATCCTGCGCCATCCCGAATCCTTAAAGCATTTTAATAATCATATCACGGCATTGACCCCAAAAACCCGCCTTACGAAAGGAGCACCAAATGGAACTAATCGGTGAACGTATCAACGGTATGTTCAAAGACATTAAAGATGCCATTCTCAATAACACCCCCGGTCCCATAGCATACTGGGCCGGGCGTCAAACTGAAAAAGGAGCGCGCTTTCTGGATATTAATACCGGGCCATCCGTCCCTAAGGAGGAACAGCCCGCCGTAATGGAATGGCTGGTGCAGGTGGCTCAATCGGCCAGCCCACTTCCTTGCTGCCTTGATTCCACCAACCCGGAGGCTATCGAAGCCGGTTTGAAAGCACACCGCGGACAGGCGCTAATCAACTCTACCAGCGCCGACCAGGAAAGAATGGACCTTTACTTTCCTATGGCCGTTAAATATAACGCCAAAATAATAGGATTGGCCATGAACGAGCAAGGAGTACCGAAAGATGCTTCCACCCGCACCGCCCTGGCTATGGAACTGGTAGTCAACGCTGATACCCACGGATTGCCGATGGAGCATCTCTACATTGATCCGATCGTACTTCCGGTTAATGTAGCGCAGGATCACGGGCCGGAGGTCATCGAAACCATCCGCCAGATAAAAATACTGGCCGATCCCGCCCCCAGAACCTTAATCGGCCTTTCCAATGTTTCGCAACGCTGTTCCGAGCGCCGCATTCTTAACCGCACTTTTATGGTGATGTGCATGGCGGCAGGACTTGACTCCTGTATATGTGACCTGGAAGACGATTTATTGATCGATGCTGCCGCTGCTGCCCGCGTACTTTTAAATAAAGATATTTACTGCGACGCATTTCTAAAAACATTCAGGAATGTTAATTAAGTTGGTAGTGCAAAATTCTACTACCAATCAACTAATAACAAAATCACCCCACGGTCAATACAAATAACAACATATAGTGAAAGTGGGTGTTACAATATGATTGTAGCCGAACAAAAGCCTTTAAACCAAATTGCCAATCTAATTGAAAAATTTAATAAAATACTTCTTTTAGGGTGCGCCGGCTGCGTAACCGTATGTATGTCCGGCGGTGAAAAGGAAACCGAAATTCTCGCCAGTGCCCTGCGAATAAAACGGCGTTTAGAAGGAAAACCCATCGAAACAATAACCCACACCGTTACCCGCCAGTGTGATCCCGAATATATCGACGGCCTGGAAAATCTGGTTGAAAAAGCTGACTGCATTATTTCATTAGCTTGCGGTGTTGGACCGCAGTATTTAGCCGAGCGTTACCCGGATAAGTATATTATTCCGGCAATGAATACAAAATTTGCCGGCGGCGCACAAAAACTTGGCGTCTGGGAGGAACGCTGCAGCTTGTGCGGTGATTGTATTCTCCATTTAACCGGCGGCATCTGTCCGATAACCCGCTGTCCCAAAAGTATCTTAAACGGTCCCTGCGGCGGTTCACAAAACGGTAAGTGTGAAATAAACCCTGAATTGGACTGCGCTTGGCAGTTAATTTATGATCGTTTAAAAAATTTGGGGCAACTTCATATACTAAAGGAAATTATTCCTCCCAAGGATTGGTCAAAGTCAAGGGACGGCGGACCGCGCAGAATGATTAGAAAAGATCTGGTGATAGAATGAAATCAGGTAACAGTAAGTTAGAAAAGCTACTTAAAAACGGCCATCTGGCGGTTACTGCTGAAATAAGCCCGCCCAAGCATGCTGCGCCGGATAAATTAATTAAAACCAGCCGCATGCTTAAAGATTATGTAGATGCCATAAATATCACCGACTGCCAAACGGCAGTTGTCAGGATGTCCAGCATAAGTACCGGTATTCATATTTTTCGTAACGGTATGGAACCGGTAATACAGGTCACTTGCCGGGACCGAAACCGGATTGCCATTCAAAGTGACCTTCTCGGCGCGTATAGTCTTGGTATGCGTAATGTACTCTGCCTTTCCGGGGACCACCAGATATTCGGAAACCATCCCACGGCTAAAAACGTTTATGACATCGACTCAATGCAGCTGATCCAAATGGTGCGGGCAATGAAGGATGAAAAAATATTTTGTTCCGGAGATAAAATTAAAGAACATGAGCCGCAATACTTTGTAGGTGCTGTATCCAACCCCTTTGCCGATCCATTTGAATATCAGGTGGACCGTTTAGAAAAGAAAATTAATGCCGGAGCCGAATTTATCCAAACCCAGTGCGTTTATGACCTGGAAAGATTTTCCCGCTTTATGGAAAAGTGCGTTGCACGCGGCCTGCATGAAAGAACCTATATTCTGGTCGGACTCACTCCTCTGAAGGGGTGGCGTACCGCCGAATTCTTAAAAACCATACCCGGCATGAGCATGCCGGATGAAATTATCAAACGGCTAAAAAATGCCGACGACCAAAAAGCAGAAGGCATCAATATTTGTATTGAGCAAATTAAGTACATTATGAAAAATATAAATGGTATTTCCGGCTTTCACATTATGGCCATCGCCTGGGAAGAAGTAGTGCCCGGCATAGTCCGGCGTGCCGGTCTGTATCCGCGCCCAAAAATTAATTAAACCAAAAATTTACCATCCCTGTTTCCCGATGTAAACAGCCAAATCCACGACTCTGTTGGAATAAGCCCATTCGTTGTCATACCACGACACCACTTTAATCATATTACCTTCTATGGCCATAGTCGACAAACCGTCCACTATGGATGAATGCGGGTCGCCATTATAATCCTTCGAAACTAAAGGCTTTTCATTATATGCCAGGATACCCTTCAACTCACCTTCAGCCGCCGATTTAAAGGTATCGTTTACCTCCTCTACGGGAACATGCTTTGATAATTCCGCCACAAAATCCACCACCGAAACATTAGGTGTAGGTACCCGCATAGCCATACCGTTTAACTTGCCTTTCAGATCGGGAATAACCAACGTTACTGCCTTCGCTGCACCGGTGGTCGTCGGAATTATGGACATAGCCGCAGCTCGGGACCGTCGCAGGTCTTTATGAGGCAGGTCTAATATCTGCTGGTCATTGGTATAAGAATGGATAGTAGTCATCAAACCACGTATTATGCCGAATTCCCGGTGCAAAATCTTTACCACGGGAGCCAGACAGTTTGTGGTACAGGAAGCATTGGATATGACATGATGCCTGGCCGGGTCGTATTTTTCTTCATTTACTCCCATTACTATGGTAATATCATCTTTCTTGGCCGGGGCACTAATAATTACTTTCTTAGCACCGCCTTGAAAATGTTTTGCGGCACTCTCACGGTCGGTAAATCTGCCGCTGGATTCAATTACAATATCCACCCCGTAATCCGCCCAAGGGATTGCACCCGGATCCGGCAGGGCAAAGGATTTGATATCCTTACCGTTAACTTTGAATTCCCTATCTTCATTAGCAAAAACATCAGCATCCAGTATGCCGTGTATAGAATCATATTGCAAAAGGTGGGCCATGGTTAATGCATTGGTAAGGTCATTAACGGCAACTACATCTATGTCGGACCTTTTTAGGGCGGCCCTGAAGACAGTCCGCCCGATACGTCCGAAACCATTAACCCCTATCTTTAAAACCATTTGAAGTATCCTCCCTTAATTTATTAATTCAAACATTTCAATAAATTTAGATTGCCCATAGAAAATCAGATATAGTCATAACCTTACCACAATAAACACCTGGTAAATTATTTCATGATTCATTGTTTGGAAAATTGTCACAATATGAATATATAAAGAATTGTATCTTAATTTAATGAACAAAACTTTTTAATATTAGTAAACTTTGCTAGAATGTTTGTATATTGAATTCAATAAAAACCATTATATGGTATCTAGGAGGTTGTCGTTATGGACATTTTAAAAGTACCCATTCAAGCCAAAAATATTATAAAAAATCCGCCAAAAGAACAACTAAGGGCATTGGTTGAACCTGTTCAAAAGAAAACTTGTTATGGAAGCATAAGTTTTATATCGAAAGTGCGGAGCCGCAGCGCCAAAAATACATATATCATAGATAACGGTTGCCTCGGAGTGGATCAACAAGCCATTACTCTTAAAGAAGCCAATAAAATTGCTGAAAAAGTACACGAGTACCTTGAGAATAAGGAATTAATTAGTATCGACCGCCAGCTTGGCCGCAATTCCAATTTTAATATTAACTGCAGACTTATAATTACCAAAGAGTACGCGCACATCCCGCTAATGTGGTATAATTTATTGTTTGAACCGGCTCCCGGAGATTTCAAGCCGGAACTTACCAGTATTCATATACCTGAATGGCCGGAGCGGATAATTTTAGTTTACCCGGAAGCAGGAATAACCTATATCCTTGGTTCAGATTATTTCGGCGAAACCAAAAAATCTTTTTTAAGAATGGCTTTATTCAAATGGAAAAAAGGTGGAGGCATAGGGTTTCACGCCGGCAGCAAGGTTCTGAGGGTACTTTCCCCAAAAGGGGCCCTTGAAGAAGTGGGGTTTATAATTTTCGGCCTCAGCGGTACCGGCAAAACGACTCTTACTATACACGACCACGGTATGCAGGGAGAAGAAAGAGTTATTATCAGACAGGACGACATGGTAATGATGGATGATTCCGGACGATGTTATGGTACTGAAAATGGATTTTATATTAAAACAGAAGGCCTGGACCAATCTCAAAAAGTGCTTTATGAAGCGGCGATATCACCGAATACTATTTTAGAAAACGTGAAAGTACTTGACGATGGTAAAGTTCTTTTCGATAACAAAGAATTAACGTCAAATGGCAGGGGACTAATCCTGCGCCATGAAGTCGCCGGTACGGATGAAAGAATCGACCTCGACAAAGCTCATAAAATCATTTTCATAACCAGGCGGGACGATATTATTCCAACAGTAGCCAAGCTAAATGCCGAACAAGCGGCCGCGTATTTTATGCTTGGAGAATCAATTGAAACTTCGGCCGGCGACCCAACCAAGGCGGGTCAATCAAAAAGAGAAGTGGGTACCAATCCTTTCATTATCGGCAAGGAACCGGATGAAGGTAACAAACTACTGGAAATTCTCAGAAATAATCCAGATATGGAATGCTTCCTGTTAAATACCGGCAGTGTCGGTATCGGTGGTAATAAGCCCGGGGTTAAGATTCCAATTGAAGTCACAACTATTCTCATGAAACACCTGGCCAAAGGAACTATCAAATGGACTCCTGACCCGGATTGGGGTTATCATGTGCCATTGGAAGTACCGGAAATAGACATTTCAAAATTTAACCCGGTAGATTATTTTACTGCTGAGGAATACCGGGAAAGAATCTCTAAGCTCCGTAGCGAGCGCGCTTGCTGGCTTTCTAAATATCACGGCTTAAAAAAAGAAATCATTCAAGCAATTCTCTAGGGACTGAAGATATTGAATTCCCGGAGCCCCTTACCGGGGTTATTTTCTTTTTACTTGAAACTATAAAGGTGGACAAACCTCCTGCCTTGCCATAAAATAAAAGTAGTAAAACCCTGGGAAGAGGTTGCTCATATGAAGTTAAAGCAAAACGGAAAAGTGGTTAAATGTGACCAAAAAGTAGATATCACCGCTACCTTTGGTTCTGACCTGGTACTTGAAGGATCTACCGCCATACCCAATATCCTTTTAAAAATTTATAGTAAAATCGGTATCACCGACATGCAAATGATGCTTTTAATACAAATGATCAGGTTGAATTCAGAGGGAAGAGTACACAGCCCAACCCCTGAAATGCTTGCCGAATACATGGAATCCGACCCTGCCAGGATTAAAAAGGAACTGGCTGAACTGCTGGACAAGGAGATCATTACTACCAGCCAATACTATGACTACGGACAGGATATCATTTTTGAAGGATATGATTTTGAATCCCTTTTTTTAAAGATTTCCGATATCTGGAGTGGGATTAGAGCCAGAGAAATTGAAGAAACCGAAAAAATTCTCAGGATGGCCACCGATAATTCTTCCTATCATCAGTTTAATATTAAAACCACTGAACTGATTTCAATATTTGAAAAGGAATTCGGCAGACCGCTTTCTCCTATAGAAGTTGAACAAATTGAACAGTGGTCCCAGGACATGGAAGCAATACTGGTTTATGAGGCGCTAAAAAGAGCTGTACTGCGAGGTAAGCATAACTTCAAATATATCAACAGTATACTGTTGGAATGGAAAAAGAATAACCTGCGTACCCTGGAAGCGATTGAAATATATGACCGTGAATATAAGCAAAGACGTTTAAACTCGAAGCACAATGCCCGTACAGCCGAATCACAAAAAGGTAGCAGTGTTTTACCAACCGATAGTAAAATTAATTCTAAGAAAAAAGCTTTTATCAGATCGCTTTACATATAATCTTACAGTTTCAACAGAGAGGTGGTTGGCCGGGCATGGTTTGCACATTATGCAGGGGTAACGGTATTATTCTTAAAGGTGAAGTAGCAGTACCTTGTCCATGCACCCAACATAAAAGCATTAAAAGACTTTTAAAAGATTCCTGTCTGCCTGAAAGACTTTTATATTGCACCCTGGAGAATTTTAATTTTCAATATTACTCTAAATGTAGTCGTGACACCGAAATTGGAATATCTTATTATGATTTAGCCAGGCTGGCTTATCAAGCTACCGAAAATTTTATCAATAATTTTGCCAAGAATCCAAATGCAGACGGGATATTATTCACGGGCCAGGTTGGAAGCGGCAAAACTTTTCTGGCTTGTTGTATTGCCAATGCATTATTAAAGAAAGGCAAACCAATTCTTTTTGCAGTAGTACCGGACCTTTTGGACCAAATTCGGTCCACCTATGATTTTGCAAGGAATTCTGAGGTTATTACTGAATTCGATATTTTAGACAAGGCAAAACAGGCACCACTGCTTATTCTGGATGACCTTGGAGTACACAACTACACTGAATGGACCAAGAACAAGATATATTCCATATTAAACTACCGTTTAAACCAAAGGTTGCCCGTTATTGTTACCACAAACATCATACCGGAAGAATTAGAACAATATCTGGGAGAAAGAACAACTTCCCGTCTGCTGGAAATGTGTAAACCATACCGGTTGCTGGTAGATATAGATATCAGGGCCGTACAGCGCAAGGAAAAAGACTGCGCAAACCTAAAGTAATTTTTAAAGCTACTTTGTGCTGACATACCTTTTAGCGAGGTATTTTTTTTATTTTCAAAAATAATAAAAATTTAATGTATATAAATCAATAAAAGTTCGCAAAATATCTTTTGGAGTCCGGAAGGAGGAGAAAATGAAAAAAATCATTTCGATGCGCGCCTTAGGGTTAATTGTGACGGCTTTCACTGTATTCATTACACTAAGCACATTAATACCGGCAGGCGAGTGTTATCAGGACTCTGAACCTACTATGAGTTCAATTATAACAAAATATACAATTAAACCAGGTGACACTCTTTATGACATTGCCAGGAATAACCAGGTAACGGTTCATGATTTAACAGTTCTTAACAACCTTACAGGAGAATTTATTAAAGCGGGAGACGTTTTAAAAGTACCACAAACACGTCTCTCCAGAGATAATATTTCATTATCAAGAGAGGAGCTTTTGCTTCTGGCCAAAGTAATTCATGCGGAAGCACGTGGTGAAAGTTTTGAAGGAAAAGTTGCGGTGGGCGCAGTAGTTTTAAACCGTTTAGCCAGCCCATTTTTTCCTCAAACAATTAAAGAAATAATTTACCAGAAAAATGACAAGATTCATCAATTTTCACCGGTAGAAGACGGTTCAATAAACCTTACACCTGATGAAAAAGCTTTTGAAGCAGCCACACAGGCACTTTTTGGATCTGACCCTACTAACGGGGCCTTGTTTTTCTACAACCCAAACCTCAGCAAAGACCAGTGGATCCGGACTCTACCGGTAATGACCAAAATAGGAAATCACGTTTTTGCCACTGGTTCATAAAGAAAAATTTAACTTATAATACTCACGAGGGACTTTTTAAAGTCCCTCGTTTATTCCTTCTAAAGTTAACCCTTTGACATGAACATTCACTTCTGCTACCTGCAACCCGGTCATGTTTTCTACCGCTTGTTTAACCTTCTGTTGGACATCTACCGCTACATCTTGAAGATTATAACCAAAAGTAAAAGTTGGGCTAATGTCGATGGTTATAATTCCTTTCTGAACCGCATTGATATTAATTTTTCCCACCTGCTCAACACCTTTTATCAAACCTGCGGTGTGTTCAATAATAGCACTTAAAGCACTGTTGGCTATCGTCAACTTACCATGAAAGGTAAACGTCGGCCGAACCACGGATTTTTCGAGCCAATCTTTTTTTTCCTTGACGTCTTTATGACGTAAAAATATTTTCAGCGGGTCAACCAAGACACCGGGAAAACTTTTTTTGACTTCAAGTGTGGGAGCCGGTATGACATGTTTACTGAAACGAGTCCTTAAAAATTTTGCCTTCCTGAGCTCCTTTTCACTGGCGACATCCTCAATGTTTATTACTTTGGCCGGTAACGGTAAATCTAAACGGGAAGAGATACGCTTTACCATTTCCAAAGAGGTGCCTAGAATTAAAATTCTTTCCGGGTATAGGTCCTCAAGAACATCCTTGATTTCCTGGACGTGTTCTTCATTAATAAAAAGAGATGACTTAATTGCTCCTAACCTGGTGGGTTGACTCTTTGCCGAAGCACCAGCCAAAATACGATTTCTATTAATTAATAGCCCATCATCGATAATAACTTGTGCTTTCATATTGTGCGCAATAACTGCAGCACGGTGGCTTTTACCGGTACCGCTGGGTCCAACCAGCGCGTAAACTTCCAAACCCTGAACACCTACTTTGCATTTTAAAATCGTTATTATTTTCTATATAATATATTCTTTAGAATAAAAATAGTCAAGAAATCTATATCTTACCATAAGTTAATATTTATTTTGTTTACAACCATTTTTTATGCCGGAACAATATATAAACCAATATCGCCACTGGAAACATCGCCCCCATAAAAAGTGCCCAGGCAATTGACTCAGAAAGAGGCCTGCCCCTTTTGCGAGTGTCAAAAAACACCCAAATACCTGCCCCTATAAAAAGAGCTAATAAAAAATAATTAAAAACCAATGTTATATTGGAAGGATTTGCACCATCCAAACTCATCACTCCTACTAAATTGAATAATACATTAATTTTAACATAACAAACTTATTATGTAATGGTTAAAATTTAAAAAACCTTCACTTTGTGATCAACAAATCCCTCCGCAGAAAAAATGCTTAAACCATACACCAGGATGCGCTTTTAAAATCTATTGTAAAGCTTTTTGCTTGACTTTTAATATTTACTATGGCAAAATAGGTCTTGCTAAAAACAAATCAACATACCGGGGCATAGCTCAGTTTGGTAGAGCGCACGGTTCGGGACCGTGAGGTCGCACGTTCAAATCGTGTTGCCCCGACCATAAGAGACCCGCAAACCTAAGCAGGTATTGCGGGTTATATTATAATATTATACCAGTATATAACTCCGGTTCCCAAAACATGCTCTATACCACTAAATTGCAAGAAAGCCGGGTGCAAATACACCACGGCATTTCCGGCAGGCCAGTCACTCAGATTGCCAACCAATTAAATCCTGACTCCTGGCGGACAGGTGACTGGTTCTTTAAAATAAAACTCTCATTATTCCTGGTTTTCCAATTCTTTGTTTTCTTTTACTTTCATTAATTCTTGCAAGCTTTCCCATAATTCGACTTCATTACAAATTACAAATACAAAATCAGCCTCAATAGTTATGCAACAACCACATTCTCTACCTTTCGGTTCTGGACAAGGTTTATTTCCCCAACCCATTGCATTCCCTCCTTTATTAAATTGCCTGTGGTTACCAGGTCTTTAGACATAATATGCCGTACAATTAAATTTGGTTAAATATTGTATATTAAAAAAAGAGATAAAACACAGGTATTTTAGAGTTGGACAGCCCATGATATAATAAAATTGTTAAGTCTTTCAAGTAAAATAGTTTTCAGGAGGAATATCAATGAATCTCTTAATAATGGGACCTCCAGGGGCGGGTAAGGGTACCCAGGCGGAAATGCTGGTGGAAAAATTGCAAATAACTCATATATCTACCGGTGACATGTTTCGCTCGGCTATTAAGGATGGTACCGAAATGGGAATAAAAGCAAAAGAGTATCTGGATAAAGGTGAGCTTGTTCCTGATTCCGTTGTTGTGGGTATGGTTAAGGAACGCTTATCCCGGCCCGATTGCTCCCGGGGGTTCTTGCTTGACGGGTTCCCCCGTACAGTTGCCCAGGCTGAAGCACTGGATGAGATGTTAAAATCAATGGGCATCAAAATAGACGGGGTTATTAATATACTTGTGCCGCGCGAAAAATTAATAGAACGCGTAACGGGCCGGCGCATATGTCGTTCATGCGGGGCAAGTTACCACTTGCTTTACCAGCGCCCAGAAATTGAAGGAAAGTGTAATTACTGCAGTGGTGAGCTTTACCAAAGAAGCGATGATAATACAACCGCTGCCAGTAACCGTCTCGAAATCTATGAAAATCAAACTCATCCGTTAATAGATTATTATTTAAAATTAGGCGTGATAATGAATATAGACGGCAATCAAGACATAAACAGTGTGCTAGCAGATATTTTAAGCAGGCTTAGTTAATACATACAACTAAATAATTAGTAGTTTTGTCGCTGAGTGTTTCGTATAAAAAAATCTAAAAAAGAAGATATTTTTTGCTAATTATAACAAGGCGGGGGATGTATTTAATATTCCCTGTCTTATTATAATATAACTTAACTAATACTAAACTATGGCATAAGGTTTGATATAAGCTAATATTGGAGCAGTTTCTAGAGGAGGTATTGTTTGTATGGAAAAAAGGGAAATGGTAATTATCGGTGGCGGTCCTGCCGGACTTTCTGCCGGTATTTATGCTTCCAGGGCAGAGGTCGATACCTTGTTGCTAGAACGGGGAATTCCCGGAGGATTGGTAATAAACACGGAAAATATTGAAAATTATCCGGGTTTTAGTAACGGTATCAACGGTTATGAACTTATGACCCAGATGGAACAACAGGCGCGCCGTTTCGGTTTAGAAATATATAATAATAATGTTAATTATATTGAACCTGCTGAAGATAGTTACATCATAAAAACCGTTAAAAATGAAATACTTACTAAAGCCATAATCATTGCCACCGGTGCAGCCCCGCGTCAACTGGACGTGCCGGGTGAAAGTAAATATACCGGCCGTGGTGTTTCGTATTGTGCTACCTGTGACGGCGCATTTTTTCGCAATCAGAAAGTAGCGGTCATCGGCGGAGGAGATGCCGCCGTTGAAGAAGCCATTTTTTTAACCAGGCTTGTTGAAAAGGTGTACCTGGTGCACAGGCGGGGTGAGTTAAGAGCAACAAAATTTGTTCAGAAAAAAGCGTTTAACAATCCCAAAATTGAATTTGTCTGGCACAACATCGTTGAAGAGATTCACGGAACCGATACCGTTAACGGCCTGTCGGTAAAAGATGTTCGCACCGGTAACAAAAAAAACCTGGATATAAACGGAGTCTTCATTTACATCGGATACCAACCCAATTCTCAATTAGTACGGGAAATTATCAATCTGGACGATCAGGGTTACATAATTACTGATGAAAACATGTTAACCTCTCTACCCGGATTATATGCGGCAGGTGATATCCGCAAAAAACTACTCCGCCAGGTGATTACCGCCGTTGCAGACGGTGCGATAGCTGCGGTAGCAGCTGAAAAATATATTGAAAATATTTTTCGTTAAAAAAGGAAAATTTCTGTTTGAGCAAGAAGGTGATAAAAAATTCTTACTTTTTTGGATTTTTAAAAATTATTTTATGATATGATAACTAATGGTGAGGTTAATTAAATAAATATATGCTCATGGGAGGGTATATCATGAAGGACTTGCTTAAAGCATTTGATTTGGGAAACCATAGGGCACTTGCCAGAATTATCTCGCTGGTAGAAAATGAAACACCTCAAAAAGTGGAATTATTAAAACAATTATACCCAAACACAGGAAACGGTTATTTATTGGGAGTAACCGGCTCACCCGGGGCCGGAAAAAGTTCGTTAGTAGATCGTTTAGTAGATACAATAAGAAAAAGAAACGAATCCGTAGGTGTAATCGCGGTTGATCCCACCAGTCCCTTTACAGGTGGGGCTATTCTCGGAGACCGCATCCGTATGAACAAACATGCCCTGGATAATGGAGTTTTTATTCGCAGTATGGGTACCAGAGGTAGCCTTGGAGGCCTGTCAAAAACCACCAAAGAAGTAATTAAAGTTATGGATGCTTTTGGCATGAATTGGATTATAGTAGAAACCGTGGGGGTCGGACAGGCAGAACTTGATATTATGCACATTGCGGATACAACGGTAGTGGTCTTGACTCCTGGCTCCGGAGATGCCATACAAACTATGAAAGCTGGAATAATGGAAATAGCCGACGTTTTTGCCGTTAACAAGTGCGATATGCCCGGCGCCGACAGCATAGCGAACGAGGTAGAACTAATGCTTAACTTACGGGATGATCACGTAAAATGGCGGCCTCCGGTAGTGAAAACTTCAACGATTAATAAAGGCGAAGGTATTTTAGATTTATTGTCGGCAATAGAAAGACATCATAACTACTTAACAGATAAAGGTATTCATGAACAAAAACGCCTTGAAAGAATTAAAAGTGAAACTTTAGACATAGTTAACTACCAATGGCAACGTCTTGTAAAGCAAAAAATGAACCTGCCCGGCAGTATAAATCAATTGCTCGAAAAAGTAGCCTGTCGTGAAATAGACCCTTATACCGCATCAGCTTCCATACTGGATTCAATCTTAAATGACTTTGACAAAAAAAATAATTAAGGTCTAATAAATTAATTTAAACATAGATTAAATTATTTAAATCACCCAAAATATAGATATGATTAATAATTAAGAAAATATTAGAGAGGAGACGATAATATGATAATAACCTTCCTGGGACATGCCGGTTTTATTATTGAAGGAAGCAAGAAAATTGTTATTGACCCGTTTTTATCCGGCAACCCGCTTGCAAAACACGAAACCGGTGACATAAAACCTGACCTTATTTTAGTCAGCCACGGACACGGGGACCATTTGGGGGATACGCTGCAAATCGGCAGAAATTCAAACGGCACGGTGGTATCAGTAAACGAGTTAGCCTTGTATTGTAACCGTAACGGTGTGCAAGCACATGGAATGCATATCGGCGGAAGCCATAAATTTGGCGACGTAAAAATCAAGCTCACCCCGGCCTGGCACGGTGCCGGTCTTGGGGATGACGGCCCGCTGGAATACCTGGGAACACCATGTGGTTTTATAATCAATATGGACGGCAAAACAATTTATCATTCCGGTGACACCGGTTTGTTCGGGGATATGGAACTAATCGGACGCCTGCACAATATTGACCTGGCAATGCTCCCTATCGGCGATAACTTTACAATGGGGCCCGAAGATGCCTTAGAAGCAGTAAAAATGCTGAAACCCAGACTGGTTATCCCCATGCATTATAATACCTGGCCATTAATCGAGCAGGATCCACTTAAATTTAAATCTGATACAGAAACCGCAACCGGTACTGAAGTTAGAATTGTCGCCCCGGGAGAAAGTATTAAATTCTAATATAATTTTATATATAACAAGGCCCGGTAACAACCGGGTTTTTTTATATCTTTTGTTTCAATTTAGTCCAATCAAAAAATGTCTTTTCCGAAACATCCCACCTCCTAAAACAGCTTTTTTAGAGGAAATCATGACCTTTAACGAGAATTATAAATCAAAAAGAAAGTTGCTTTTTTAGAGGAAGGGGGTACTAAAATGCAAGTTAACATTGTTTTAGTACTAATTATTACCGTGCTGATATCAATTTTTGCTGTCCAAAACACTTCTCCTGTAGATATAAATTTTTTAGGATGGTCTTTTCGGCAAATAAGTCTGGTCCTAGTGATTATATTTTCCTTTGCAGTAGGTGCACTGGCTGTTTTTTTTCTGGCACTCACCAAACAACTAAAATCAGCGTTGAAAATCCGTGAACTTTCCGGGCAAAATAAAAAGTTGGCAGAGGAAATAGAAGGCTTGAAATCGGAAATAAATAAACAAAAGGAACCTGCCCCCAGTGATTAAAATAAACATATGGAAACTCGTTTTTTATAAACAAAAATCCTTAAATTAACAATTAATCAATTTATTTTTTTAGCACATTCGAACTGATGTAAAAATATTATAATATAACATCCATCTTAAAGGGGAGTTGATTCATTTTGCGCGTATATTTCATACGATTGCCATATTTTATAAGATCTTTCCTGTTAAAGATTTGCAAGTAATAATTACAGGCAGGCTTTGAAAGCCTGCCTGTAATTATTACTAATGTAAACACAGTCATTTTATCGTTGAAAATCATTTACTTTTCAAGAATCGGGTGATATATTTATATAGAAAAACACTAACATGTTTTTATTAGTTTTTTATTATAAACCGGTTTAAAAGGGGTGATATAAACCTTGCGTTATTATTTGCAGGTGCTTTGAAGTGATGATTTATAGCGGGAAGCACTACCTCTTCTATTTATTTATCAATCTAATAAAGAGGAGTATTTTTTATGGAGTCGATTAAGGTTAATCAATCAATTAAAAATAATAATGATTTTATTGAAAAAATAAGTATTGAAAGCGGTCAACCCGTCCAACAATGTTATCAATGCGGTAAGTGTACGGCAGGATGCCCGGTAGCATTTGCCATGGATTACACACCAAACCAAATAATGCGTATGGTTCAATTCGGAATGAAGGAAGAATTGCTGCGCAGCAAAGCAATTTGGCTTTGTGCAACCTGCCAGACCTGTACTACGCGTTGCCCGTGCAACATAGAACTTACTAAAGTTATGGAATCTTTGAGAATCATGGCTGATAAAGAAGGCACAACACCATCCGGAAGTGCCAAAAATATCAAAACGTTTTACGATTCTTTCGTAGGTACGATCGAAAAATACGGGCGTGCCTTTGAAGTGGCCGCCATGCTTCAGTACAACTTAAACAGTAAACATTTCTTCAATAAAGCTGCCCTGGGTTTGCCTATGCTGCAAAAAGGAAAACTCAAACTAAGCCCGTCCAAAGTAAAAAACGGAAGTGAAATTGCCCGTATTTTTTCTGAAGTGCGGAGGATGGAAGGTGAAGGGGAATGAGATATGCTTATTATCCGGGATGCAGCAGTGATACCACCGGCAAAGAATATGAGGCTACAGTCCGAATAGTTTGTAAAAACCTCGGTATTGAGCTCGTTGATATTCCTGACTGGAGTTGTTGCGGCGCTACCGCAGCACACGGTAAAAGCCATCTTTTAAATACGGCACTGCCCGCACGCAACCTCGCGCTGGCCGAAGAAATGGGCCTGGACGTGGTAACACCTTGTGCCGCCTGTTATCAGCAACTGGCAACGGCAAACAAAGAAATGAAAGAAAACCAACAAATAGCCGAAAAAGTCAATCAAGCCACCGGTAAAAACTACCAAGGAACTATTAAAGTTAAGTCCATTGTAGAGGTTATCGGTTCGCTTGAGCCCGACATTATCAAGGCTCAAATGGTAAAGCCGTTAAAAGGTTTGAAAATAGCGGCTTATTATGGATGTTTAATGGTCAGGCCTCCCTCCGTAACCGGATTTGACGACGCGGAAAATCCAATGTTTTTAGATAATTTGATGCGGCTTGCCGGAGCGGAAACAATGGACTGGCCTCATAAAACTGAGTGTTGCGGTGGGGCCCTGCAGGTATCCAACGAACATATTGTGGTCAAATTATTGGACAAAATTTATAAAGAAGCATTGAAAAGCGGTGCCAACTGCATGGTAGCGGCCTGTCCGCTGTGCCACTTTAATCTTGATGGTTGTCAAAGCACCTGCAACCGGCTGCTGGGAACCACGTACGAAATACCCATATTTTATTTTACCCAGCTTTTGGGTCTGGCCATGGGGTTGAATCAACAAGAATTACAATTCAACTCACACTTTACCGACACGCGAAAAGTATTAAAACTGGTTGGTTAATTAATCCTAATGGGAGCGATGGAATATGAAAAGGATAGGCCTCTTTGTTTGCTGGTGCGGCTCCAACATCGGCGGAGTAGTCGATGTTCCCCGGGCCGTACAGGAGGCGGGTAATTTTCCGGGAGTAGCCTATGCCACCGACTATAAGTATATGTGTTCAGAACCCGGCCAGGATATGATCGTAAAAGCTATTGAAGAACACAACTTAGATAGAGTCGTTGTAGCATCGTGCACACCAATGTTGCACGAGCCAACTTTTCGTAAAACAATAGCCAGAGCCGGACTGAATCCGTATATGTTTGAAATGGCAAATATTCGTGAACAGTGTTCTTGGGTTCATTCACAAGAACCGGAAAAGGCTACTAAAAAAGCCATTGCCTTGATAAGACGTGCACTGGCTAAAGTTTCAAAAGTGGAACCGTTGTTTGAGTCATATATACCGCTTACCAAGCGAACTCTGGTAATCGGCGGCGGGATAGCTGGTATCCAAGCAGCTATTGATATTGCAGACAACGGCCACGAAGTAATACTGTTAGAACGCGAGCCAACCATTGGGGGGAAAATGGTTAAACTGGATAAAACCTTCCCCACCATGGACTGCTCAGCGTGTATCAGCACCCCAAAGATGGTACAGGTCGCACAACACCCCAACGTTAAATTAATGACTTATGCGGAATTGACAGAAGTAAATGGTTATATCGGCAACTTTGAAGTTACTATTAAACAAAAAGCACGGTACGTTGACCATTCTGTATGTACCGGATGCGGTATATGCACGGAAAAATGTCCGACAAAAGTGCTTAGTTCGTATGAACTCGGTCTTGGTACCAGAAAAGCAATATATATTGAATTTCCACAAGCCGTACCCAACAAGCCTGTCATTGATCCTGAAAACTGCCGGTATTTAAAAACCGGAAAGTGCGGGGTATGTGCCAAGGTATGTCCCACCGGAGCAATTGATTTTGAACAAAAAGATGAATTTATAACCGAAAAAGTAGGTTCCATAGTGGTAGCAACCGGCTATGACTTGTTCAAATGGGAAGAAGTCTATGGTGAATATGGATATGGACGTTATAAGGACGTTATAACCGGCCTGCATTTTGAACGGATGGTAAACGCATCCGGTCCAACAGATGGCAAGATTAAACGTCCTTCAGACGGGAAAGAACCCAAATCGGTGGTTTTTATTAAATGCGTTGGTTCAAGGGATGAAAACAAAGGTAAAACGTATTGTTCCCGTGCCTGTTGCATGTACACTGCTAAGCACGCGCACCAAGTACTGGAAAAAATACCTGATTCAAACGCATATATCTTTTATATGGACATACGTACACCCGGAAAACTATATGACGAATTTTACCGGCGCACTGCTCTAGAAGGAGCTCAATATATCAGAGGCAGGGTATCTAAGGTTTATCAGTCGGGTGACAAACTGGTTGTAATGGGTACCGACACTCTTTTGGGTAGACCGGTACAAGTAGAAGCCGATATGGTAGTCCTTGCCACAGCAATGGTTCCCAGTGAAGGTGCAGATAAAACGGCCCAACTTGTTGGAATATCAGCAGATAAAGATGGTTTTTTCACGGAGGCACACCCCAAATTAAGACCGGTAGAAACTATGACTGGTGGTGTATTCCTGGCAGGTACCTGTCAAGGACCCAAAGACATACCGGACACTGTATCCCAATCCAGCGGCGCAGCAGCAAAAGTTAGTGCTTTATTGTCCAAGGATGAGTTGGCTACAGACCCAATGATCAGTAGTATAAACGAAAAGATATGTTCAGGTTGCCTTGCTTGCAAAGCAGTATGCCCTTACAAAGCCATAGAAGAGAAGAAAATATCCGAAAAGGTTAGGGGTAAAGTGGTGGAAAGGGTGGTTGCCAGTGTAAATACCGGCCTTTGCCAGGGTTGCGGTTGTTGTACTGTAGCCTGCCGGATTGGTGCGGCTAACCTGAAGGGATACACTAACGAACAAGTTATAGCGGAGGTGGATGCCCTGTGTCTGTAAAAAATGAAACAACTCAAACCAACGATTTTGAACCGAAAATTGTTGGTTTTGCCTGTAATTGGTGTACCTATTCCGGCGCCGACCTGGCAGGGGTCAGCAGGATGAAATACCCCCCTAACGTTCGTGTAATTCGCGTTCCATGTTCCAGCCGGATTAACCCTCAGTTTGTATTAAGAGCTTTTCAGAAGGGCGCAGACGGTGTTTTGGTTTCCGGGTGACACCCGGGTGACTGCCACTATGCTAGTGGCAACTATTATGCCAGGAGACGCTTCCTGCTATTAAAAAGGCTGTTGGAATATGTCGGTTTTGAACCAGGTCGTTTCCATGCCCGCTGGATTTCAGCATCGGAAGGGGCAAAATTTGCCTCTACGATGAAAGAAATTGCAGAAACCATAAAATCCCTGGGGCCGAATAAAAAAATGAGGGATGATATCGTATGATGGAAGTTACTCAACAACTCAGGGAGCAGGCCAAGAAGCTCCTGGAAGAAAAAAAGGCGGATATAGTAATAGGTTTCGGTCAGGGAACGGAATTAACCCGGACCACACCAATATTTATTAACAGTCCTGAAGAAACTCAGGATTTGGTATGGAATGCGTTTTGCGCCAATAATTTGGTTAAATATCTCGTTGACTGCAATAATGAATCAAACAACGTGGCGGTTGTAGTCAAAGGATGTGACTCCAGAGCAGTTAACCGGCTTTTAGTAGATCAACAGATTGACCGGAATAAGGTAATTGTTATCGGCATACCGTGTCCGGGACAGCTTGATTGGCACAAAGCAGCTGATAAAATTGATCCTGCGGCACAATTGAAAGAAGTAATCAATAACGAAGACAGCTTCACTGTAAAAACCGATTCCGGTGACTATGAGTTTCCTAAAAAAGACTACCTGCTGCAAAAATGTCTGTCATGTGAAAATCCGAACCCGGTAGTAGCAGATATTACAATAGGTAAAGAGCAACCGGTTAAAAATTACGAGGAAAGGTTCGGGGAAATACAGAAATTAGAAGAACTGTTGACAGAAGAAAAAAGCAACTATTGGGACAAGAAATTCAGCCGCTGTCTGCGTTGTTACGCCTGCCGCAATGTATGTCCGGCATGCACCTGTCGCGAATGCTTTGTCGACCAAATGAAACCAATGTGGGTTTCGAAAAGAAACAACCTTTCAGAAAACACCGCATTTCATTTAACCAGGGCTTTTCACGTAGCGGGAAGATGTGTCGACTGCGGTGAATGTGACCGGGTTTGCCCGGTAGACATACCATTACGTAATTTAAATCGCAAGTTACTAAAAGACATTGGTGATTTGTTTGAAACTCCCACCCCCGGATCAATCGAAGATTTGGCTTCGCCACTGGGAGAGTTCAAAACCGATGACCCGGAGGAGTTTATGTAAAAGGTGGTACTGAAATGGACACAAGGGTTGTAAATAAGGGCCAGCTGCCTGAATTACTTGATAAACTAGCACAAGATTACACTTTATTTGCTCCGGTGTGTGAAGACGAAACCGTAACTCTTTTTAAGCAGGTTTCCGGGGCACAAGAAATTACATTAGATTACACAAATTCAGACGTTTCACCAAAAGGATGTTTTTTCCCACAAACCGAAAAAACATTAACTTACACGAATACAGGGGATAAGTTAGAAATTAATAATGTTTGTGAAGAGGAAAAAACAGTAGTATTTGGTATCAGGCCGTGCGATATAAAAAGTATTCTGGCGCTGGATCCTGTTTTTCACGGTAAGTTTGTTGACGAGTATTACACCAATAAAAGAGAAAACACAACAATAATAGGTTTAAGTTGCCAAAAAGTTGCCAGTACTTGTTTTTGCACTGCATTTAACTCCGGCCCATGCGACGGAAGCGGTTCAGATCTGATGTTTACCGAATTGGGAGACAAGTATTTTGTTGAAGTAAACACGGAAAAGGGACGTGTACTGGTAGATGCCTACAGCCAGTTCTTCGGAACGCAAGATACGGACCAACTGGCCAAAGCCAAAGCAGAACACGAGAAAAAACTTTCCGGACAGTTCGTAAGGAAGGTAGACTTGGACGGTGTCAAAGAAGTACTGGACAACAACTTTGAACTGCCTTACTGGGAAAAGGTATTTGAGAAATGTCTGGGTTGCGGTATTTGCACTTTTGTGTGTCCGACCTGTCATTGCTTTGATATTTTTGACCTTACCAACGGCTTGTTTACCGGTGAGCGTTATCGTTGTTGGGATTCATGCATGTTTCCCGATTTCACTCTCATGGCGGGAGGCCACAACCCCCGGCCAACCCAGAAAGAACGGGTGCGCAACCGCTTTATGCACAAACTAAAATACCACATGGACCGCTATAACCTTGACGGTTGCGTGGGATGCGGGCGGTGTATCGCTAAGTGTCCGGTAAATATCGATATTACCGCAATTATCAAAGACTTAAAGGAGGTGGGGCAAAATGGATAGGCCTATCCCGCTGACTCCTTACCCTGCCACCATTACCAAAATTGTCGATGAAACCGGCGATGTTAAAACATTTACAGTGGAGTTTGAAGACCCGCAGGTAATGGAGGAATTCGGCAACAAACCGGGACAGGTGGCACAGTTATCCGTTTTTGGTGAGGGTGAATCAACTATTTCTATCACCTCATCACCGACCAGGGGGAAATTTCTTGAATTTAGCGTAAGAAGAGTAGGCAGATTAACCAACGCCCTGCACCAATTGGAAGTAGGTTCCAAAATTGGTGTGCGTGGTCCATACGGCAACTGTTTTCCCTACGATTTGATGAAGGGCAAGGACTTGTTTTTCATCGGCGGCGGAATAGCTTTGGCGCCCCTGCGTTCTTTAATTGATTTCGTTTTGTCCGAGCAATACCGGTCAGACTATGGAAAAGTGGAAATTCTCTACGGAGCACGCTCATATGACGACCTGTGCTTCAAGTCCGATCTTTTCGAGCGCTGGCCGAAAATACCCAACACCAAAGTTTACACCACCCTTGACCGCGAAGAAGAGGGGTGGAAAGGTCACGTGGGGTTTGTACCGCCATATGTGGAAGAAGTCAGCCCCGCTCCGGAAAATAAATTTGCCATTATATGCGGACCGCCCATCCTGATTAAATTAACCTTACCCATCATGGAAAAATTGGGATTTAGTGATGAGCAGATCATTACCACGCTGGAAATGAAAATGAAGTGTGGTATCGGCAAGTGTGGGCGCTGCAATATCGGAAGCAAGTACGTTTGTATAGACGGCCCGGTTTTCAATCTGGCCCAATTGAAAGAACTACCGCCCGAATACTAGCGGAGGACGGTAGACTAGGTAAATAAAAAGTCTGGGCATCCAATTCATACTGAATTTAGGATGCCCGATGAATTACCTGTAATAAGGCATTAAACCCTAAAAAAGGTTTTGATGCCTTTTATTATGCAAAACTTGATTATTAGACTTTTATGAAAGACCGACCCCTATTATGCCCCCAGCCGCTCCTGCAGACAGGGTGATTAATAGTTTATAAATAATGTTTAACATTGACTGTCCAGGCATGATTAATTCCGAAAACAGCCAGATCACAAGGAAAAAAATCAGCCCTACCGCCAAACCGTTATAAAGACCTTTATTCCCTGCTTCTTTACCCGCCGCCAGTGCACCGCTAAGAACACTGACAGCGATAATGAACACCGTAAAGAGGAGCAAGGTTCCTTCGGAAACTAACGTTGCGTGGTAAAAAACACCCGTTCCGATGCTTAAAAGCAAACAAATTGCCATGGCAACCAAAATGCCTTTAAAAACCGCCGTTAAATTAACCGGTATCTTTGAATCTTCCTTTTTTATAGAAGGCATTGAAACACCTCCCAAAACCATTTATAATTATCTTTATGTAACCGGTTAACTTATTAGCACCAAGTCCATACTGGATTTATTAGCCAGTTACCAGTTTATCCTATTTTACTTATTAGATTTGGTTGTTTTATTTTTTTTATTTTTTTTTACATCAGCTAGCTGATCATCGGAATAATCACCGTCAAAATCAGGTTTGGATTTTCCGTCTAAATTAATCATAGTAGCCGAACCCGTTTTTTCTCTAATAAACGCCTTTCTTTTTTTAGTTTTAACCATGTGGTCAACTCCTTTCAATTGAATTAGTATATTACTTGCCATGTTATTTATTCATTTTTAAGTTGCTGGTATTATTTTTAAAAAGAATATTAAAACTAAATATGGACTTAAAAATTTAGCTATAAATGATTAAGTAATTATACTGGAGGTCTGCCTATATGTATGAACTTACCGTAAGAAACAGTTTTTCTTCAGCACATTCCATACCGGATTATGACGGAAAATGTGCCCGCCTTCACGGACATACCTGGCAGGTCGAAGTTACTATCAGGGGGAAAAACCTTGACCGAAAAGGAATGTTGGTTGACTTTGGAGAAATTAAAACCGGTTTAAATAATATAGTAAATGATCTTGATCACCAACATCTCAACGATTTAAAAATATTCAAAGAAGAGGGGAAGAATCCCACCGCGGAAAACCTGGCAAGACATATTTATATATCTCTAAAGGAAATGATTGAAAATAAAGATGTGAAATTAACTATGGTACGAGTTTGGGAGTCTCCTTCTGCCTCCGCTTCATATTTGGAGGTAGATTGATTTGAAAAGTATCGTGCTTTTATCCGGCGGTTTGGATTCCACTGTTTCTCTCGCCTTTGCTATGAAGGATACCGTGGTTTCACTTTGTCTTACTTTTGATTACGGTCAAAAAGCCGCTGAAAATGAAAATTTTGCCGCAGCAGCCCTGGCCGAATACTACCGGGTACAACACAAAATAATAAAACTTCCCTTTTTAAAAGAGTTTACAAATAGTTCTTTGATTACCCGGGATAAGCAGATACCGGCACCCGGTGTCAACCGTCTCGATAACTATAGATCAGCAACTGCCGCGGCAAAATCAGTATGGGTACCCAATCGTAACGGGATGTTTATTAACATTGCGTCATCCTTGGCCGAATCACTGCAATGTGCTTTTGTGATTACCGGCTTTAACCGTGAAGAAGCAATTACTTTTCCTGATAACAGTGCGGAATTTGTAAGTGCTACCAATGACGCTTTAAGTTATTCTACGCTAAATAAAGTTAAAGTTGTCAGCTATACCCAAAGGCTGAGCAAAGCAGAAATTATAAAATTGGGTATGAAACTTCGCGTACCCTTTCACCTTATTTGGAGCTGTTATCAGGGAGGAACAAAAATGTGCGGCAGTTGCGAAAGCTGCCTGCTTTTCTTGCAGGCAGCTAAAAAAGCGGGATTAGAAGTATAGCATGATCTTCATAATATAATTGACAGGAGAGGGTACCTGTGCATTACCGATTTATAAATGAGATCTTAACATACGACGGCACCCAGCTATCATCATTGTGGGCCTTACGCAATTTTGACGTTCAAGGGGACAGCATACTGTCTTTCCGCGGTCCCTGCACGGTAGAAATTTCTGCCATGGTTGACCTGGAAGATGTAAAAAACCAAGCGGTTATCTATAGTACGGATATGCTTCATTATATTATTGAGCATTTTGACCTGGACCTTGAAAAAACAATTTTACGACAACGCCTTTTTATATCAATAATTAAAGAGGTTATAGAAAATAATACGAGGGTAAACCTGCGCCGGCAAGGTGACGATCTCTATTTTAATGAAAAGAAACTTTCCGTGTCGATTGCCACCCTTTCTCCGGTATCTACCATGATTCACACCGGGATAAATATATCCAGTAAAGACACTCCAGTGCCAGCGGTTGGACTGGCAGAATTAGGCGTCAAAAATAACGATATCGCACGCTTAGGTAGTTTTATATGCAGTCAATACGCCCAAGAAATAAAGGGAATACGCCTGGCCCGCTGCAAAGTCCGGGGGGTAAAATAAAAGATGCCCATAAACGTTACGGAAATATTTTCATCGGTACAGGGCGAAGGATTGCTGGCGGGGTGCAGGCAAGTATTTATCAGATTATATGGCTGCAACCTTAATTGTTCATTTTGTGATACGGTCTATCATCAAAAACCTTTATACTGCCGTTTGGAAGAAACACCGGGACATAGAAATTACAAATTGCTTCCCAATCCGTTACGGCCAGAAAATACCGCCGCTGCAGCAGCCACACTAAATCTGCCAATGCACCATTCGGTCAGCCTTACCGGCGGAGAACCACTACTGCACACCTCTTTTTTAAAAGAACTGATTCCACTGTTAAAAGGAACCCGCCGGGGAATTTATCTTGAAACCAACGGAACCTTGCCGGATAGGCTTTTAAAAATAATCGATCTTATTGATACTGTGTCGATGGACTTTAAATTGCCCAGCACTACCGGCTTATCTCCTTTTTGGGAACAACACAGGGAATTTTTAAAAATTGCTTCGTCAAAAAAAGTCTTTGTAAAAATAGTGGTGGGAGAAAAAACTACCTGCGATGAAATAGAAAAAACAGCCGCTTTAATATCCGAAATCAGAACGGACTTGCCCTTAATCATCCAACCGGTAAGTATAAAAGAAAAGGTTAGCTCTATGCCACCCGCTTACTTGCTTTCTCTGCAAGCACGGGCGTTAAAAAAATTGTTCGACGTACGGATTATACCCCAGACTCACAAAATTTTGAAACAACTTTAAACTTTTTGGAGGGAAATACCGTGATCGATCACGAAAAAATAAAAAAAGCAGTAACCATGATTCTTGAGGCTATCGGAGAAAATCCGGAAAGAGAAGGATTAATCGAAACGCCGGCCAGAGTAGCACGGATGTATGAAGAAATTTTTAGCGGGTTACAGGAGGACCCTGAGATACATTTACAGAAAATATTTTATGAGGACCACGAGGAAATGATCCTCGTAAAAGATATACCATTATACTCTATGTGTGAACACCATTTGCTGCCCTTTTACGGGAAAGCCCATGTGGCATATATACCAAGGGAAGGAAAAGTGACCGGTTTATCCAAATTGGTAAGAGTTGTAGAAGGATATGCTAAACGACCCCAGTTACAGGAGCGCCTTACTTCCCAAATTGCCGACACAGTCATGCACAGGTTAAACACCAAGGGGGTCATTGTAGTGATAGAGGCAGAACACATGTGTATGACTTTTCGCGGGGTAAAAAAACCGGGATCAAAAACCGTTACTTCAGCAGTGAGAGGCTTGTTTCGAAGAAGTGAGGCTACGCGGGCGGAAGCCTTTTCTCTAATAAAAGGTTAAATTCTTTTACCGGGAGGATAAACGTGGAAAACCAAAATCTGAACAACCAAGGCACACTTGAATTAATTGCTGTTAAACCATTTAAGCCATACAGCGAAATGTATAAAGTAGTTGATTTTTTAAATAAAACCTTAAAAAACCGGAGCTTAATCTTTGGTCTCACTAAGGACGCACATAACGGCACCATGACCATTTCAATTTATCATACCAATTAATCTAACAAACGGAGATCATAATGCGCATTTTAATCAGTAATGACGATGGAATACAGGCTGACGGAATTAACGAATTAATCTGTTCGCTGCAGGAAAAAAACGAATTATTTGTTGTCGCTCCGGACCGGGAAAGAAGCGCTACCGGGCATAAAATAACTATGCACCGGCCGTTGCGGGTTCAAAAACGTTCCTATCCGGGTATGGGGGTTAAAGGATGGGCCGTGGACGGCACACCGGCCGACTGCGTAAAATTAGGCCTGGAAGCCTTGCTTCCTGAGACCCCGGATCTGGTCATTTCAGGAATAAACAAAGGACCAAACCTGGGTACCGATGTTTTATATTCGGGGACTGTTTCTGCAGCTATTGAAGGACTTATTAACGGCATCCCAGCCATCGCCATTTCCCTTGCCAGCTATAAAAGCCGTGACTTTTCAAGTTCAAGAAATCTGATCAGCAATATTGTTTCGCAACTGGGAAAGGATCTACCGGAACGGGTACTGCTTAATATTAACATACCGCCCGTTACGCCCTTGGGGATAAAGGTCACCCGGCTTGGCCACAGGCGTTATATTAATATTTTTGATAAAAGAACCGATCCCAGGGGGAGAATTTATTTCTGGATGGCCGGTGAACCATTTGATTTAGATGAAGATGATCCTGATACTGATGTTTTTGCCGTTAAGGAAGGTTATATTTCCATTACACCGGTTCATTTTGACCTGACTGACTACGAATTTATCGACCGCATGAAAAACATAGTTAAAAAAATAAGGGAGTAGCCTTTTAAAATTATGCCTGTCATATTTAATGACGGATACTAAAAAATAATATATCTTTAATACGCTGTAGTTCTTTAATTTCCAACCCTCCATTTGCCATCAGGAGCAAGCTATATCCAATAAAACCTATAACCACAGCCCCGGTGACGGCAACGGGTTCAGACAGGGCATTCCAATATGTGTGACTTTGCAGGGCAATTAATAACCATCCCATACCTGCCACTGCTATTAAAGGCCTTATGATGATTTTATCAATATTAAGTCTTAGTCCCGTCAACCGGTGAATGTCATGCAGATTAAGCAGAGCCATGATCATATAACTCACTACCAACGCCCCGGCTGTTCCATTTATTGCCAGGTGGGGTATTCCTGTCAGATAGTAAATTCCCACAATTTTAAAAATGGAAGCGCCAACAAGGTTTCGGAACGGATAGAAAGTTTTCCCCAAACCCTGAAGTATTCCCGTGGTGATCTGCTGAAGGTAAAAAAAAATCCCTCCCATTGCCAATATTTTTAAACCCGTACCGGCTTCCGGATAACCAAAAATAAGCCCGCAAAGCTCCTCAGCCAACAGGATTAAGATTCCCATAACCGGGAGACAGGTAATTAAAGTAATCCGGATAGCCTCTTCGGTCCTGGCGCGAATAAGCTTTATATTTTTTGAGGCCGAAGCGTCTGAAACTGCCGGTATTAATGCGGTGGCCATAGAAATGGTAATGATCATCGGAATATATAAAAGACTTTTTGATACACCTTCAAACTGCCCGTAGACAGCGGTTGCGCAAGTCAGGTCCATTCCGCACACCTGCAAACGCTGTGGTATGAGCACGGCATCTACTGAAACCAAAAAAGTGGATACAACCCGGATCAGGGTCACCGGAAATGCCAGTTTGAAAATTCGGCCGATTAAATTGCCTTGGGGGGAGACGTAATATAATGTGTCACTTAATGAAAAACGGGAGCGTTTACGCAAATATATCACGGTAATAATTATAAGTCCGGAGATCTCACCGATAACGACACCTAGTGCAGCACCCATGGCTGCATATTCAATACCTTGTGGTAAAAAAAAACGGGCAAAAAGCAAACCGGCCGTTACTCTTACTAACTGTTCAATTGACTGGGTAACCGCCGTCGGCACCATTTGTTGCAATCCCTGAAAGTAACCACGGAAGGCAGAACAAAGGGAAACAACGATGATGGCAGGTAATAAACTTAAATATATAAAAAACACCTTTGGATTTGGAAATACATATTTGAGTAACCAAGGAGTTCCCAAAAAGCTAAGGATGGTGGTAAAAGTGCTGCTGATTATTAGGATTATAAAACATATTTTAAAGACTTGATGCGCTCCCCGTAGATTGCCTCTGGCCGTTTCTTCAGCTACAAGTATTGATATTGCTACGGGAATTCCTGCAGTGGCTATGACCAGTATCAGATTATAAATGGGATAAACCATATTAAATAAACCAACACCTTCAGGAAGAATGAAGCGAATTAAAGTAACCTGGTAAAAAAAACCTAAAAGCCGGTTAAAAAGACCGGCTACCAACAGGACCATGGTTCCGTATATCACTGAATGCCTGTTCATTTACGAATCTCCCGTAAAAAATCTCTGATGCTAGAAACTTTTAATAAAAAAGTACATGCCTACTTGAGTAATATCTATGCATTTTTATTTTGCCTATGAAAAAAGAATTTTTGCTCACCATTATCACACCAAAAAATTTGTTTTTTGAAACAAGGATTTTAAAATATTATTGTAGAATTAGATTTTTAAGTAAAATATTTTTTTCATAGACTTGAGGAGTTCATTTTAATTAAAAATATGTATGATCTCCCGGGGCTTTTTTTGTTTTCTAAAAAGCTCAATTATGTCTATAAATAAGTATAGAAAAAGTTGTTTGAGGAAACCATTATTTACAAAAGGGGGCATAGTTTTGAAAGATTATCAAACCGGACAAATTCGCAACCTGGGCGTGGTAGCGCACGGTGGAGCCGGTAAAACCTCGCTGGTTGAGGCCATGTTATTTAATACCGGAATACTTTCCCGTTTGGGTAGAGTAGAAGACGGTACCACTACTTCAGATTATCACCCGGAAGAGATTGCAAGACAGACGACCATTCATACCAGTCTGGTACCCTGCGAGTGGAACAATACCAAAATCAATCTCCTGGATACTCCCGGCTTTTCTGATTTTATCGGAGAAGTTAAAGGAGCCTTAAGAGTATCCGATTCTGCCATGTTCGTATTTTCCTCCGTCGACGGAGTAGAAGTGCAACATGAAATAATTTGGGAGCTCGCAGACCAATATAATTTACCGCGGCTGGTATTTATTAATAAAATGGACCGAGAAAATGCTAATTTTGAAAAGGTTTTAGATGATTTAAAATCCAATTTCAAGGCCAACTTCGTACCATTCCAAATACCGGTCGGTGCTTTTAACACCTTTACCGGAGTGGTTGATACTATAAATGAACAAGCTTACACCGGGGAAAGCAAGGGAAAAGAAACCGCCATTCCTGAAGATCTGACTGATAAAATTGCCGAATACCGCGAACAATTAATCGAAGCCGCGGCAGACGGAGATGACGACCTGACCATAAAATATTTAGAAGGTGAAGAGTTAACCCCTGAGGAAATCAGGGAAGGTTTAAAGAAGAGCATTATCCAGGGCAAAGTAATACCTGTACTTGCCGGATCAGCCACTAAAAACATTGGGGTGGCGCAACTTTTAGACGTTATTGAAAATTACCTGCCTGCTCCGGAAGAAAATGACGACCCTGTTGCTGCTCTGGTATTTAAAACTATTGCTGACCCTTACGTGGGAAAAATGAATTACCTGCGCGTATTTAACGGTAATTTTAAGAGTGATTCCGTTTATTTTAACAGCATTAAGGAAAAAAACGAAAAAGTAGGCCATGTACTTTATATTCGCGGCAAGAACACTGTTCAAACTAACAATGTACCTACCGGTGACATGGCGGTAGTAGTAAAATTACAAGATACCGGGACAGGAGACACTTTATGCGCCAAAGAAAACCCGGTAGTACTTGAGGGTGTTGAATTTCCAAAGCCTACTTTGACCGTGGCCATTGAACCCAAGAGTAAAAATGACGAAGATAAACTGGGCGACGCGATTTCCAAAATCTTGGAAGAAGAACCTTCCATGCGCGTTGAAAAGAATACCGAAATTAAGCAAACCCTTCTTACCGGTATGGGTGAGCTGCACTTAAATATTATCATCGATAAACTTAAACGCAAATATGGTGTGGATGTCGTCACCGCTGACCCCAAAGTTCCGTACCGGGAAACCATTAAATCCAAAGTGGAAGTGGAAGGAAAACACAAAAAGCAATCCGGGGGCCGCGGCCAGTACGGCCACGTCTGGATACGCTTTGAACCAAACCCTGACGGAGATTTTGTTTTCGATGAAAACATCTTCGGGGGTTCCGTGCCCAAGCAATATTTTCCGGCAGTTGAAAAGGGTTTGCGTGAAGCCATGAATGAAGGGGTTCTGGCGGGTTATCCGGCTACAGGAATAAAAGCCACCCTCTACGACGGGTCCTATCATACCGTTGATTCTTCAGAGATGGCCTTCAAAATCGCCGCGTCGCTGGCATTTAAGAAAGGGGTCCAACAGGCTAATCCAACTTTGCTAGAACCGATCATGCATGTAGAAACAATTGTTCCCGAAAATTTTATGGGAGACATCATCAGCGATTTTAACACTAAACGCGGTCGCGTACTGGGAACCGAAGCTAAAGACCAGCAAACGGTGCTCAAAGCATTGGTTCCCCTCGCAGAAATGTACCGTTACGCTATTGATTTAAAAGCCATGACCCAGGGACGCGGTTCGTTTTCCATGGAATTCAGCAGTTATGAAGAAGTACCGTCACGGCAGGCAGAAGATATCATTAAAAAGACTAAAGCAGAAGCCTAACCCATAAACAATGTTTTTTAACAAAAGCGCTGCAGTCTCTGCAGCGCTTTTGTTCTCTGGCAGGGGAGACAGGACTCGAACCCGCAGCCCTCGGTTTTGGAGACCGATGCTCTACCATTGAGCTACTCCCCTTCATTATCATCTATAAAAAATATTATATAAAAATTATTTTTCTCCGTCAAGAGATAATATTTGTCAGAGGATTATTATAAACTCGGCACGAATATAATATAAATAATTAATTAATTATGATACGGAGGGTTAAGATAATGGCACCTAAAATTGGTGTTTTGTTAGGCGGCAGGTCGGCCGAAAGAGAAGTCTCACTCAGAACCGGTGAAGCCATTTATCAAGCTCTTAAAATAAAAGGATATCCGGCAGTAAAAATAGATGTGGATATGGATGTGGTTGAAAAAATAAAGCAATCAAGAATCGAACTGGCTTTTCTGGCACTACATGGCAAATATGGCGAAGACGGAACCATCCAGGGTATGCTTGAAATGTTGGACATTGCATATACCGGTTCGCCGGTTTTGGCCAGTGCCCTGGCTATAGATAAAATTGCCACTAAAAAAATGCTTCTTTTTGCGGGCTTACCAACACCAAAATATATGCCCGTGGAGAGAAAAGAAGCCGAAATCAAGGGCTTGACAGCGGTAGCCACTCAAATAATAGAAGAGTTCAATATACCTTTAGTAGTAAAAGCGCCGACCCAGGGTTCTACCATCGGCATGTCCTTTGTCCATAAGAAGGAAGATCTGGTTCCCGCACTTAAACTAGCTTATCAACATGATCCCGTGGCACTGGTGGAGCATTTTGTCGAGGGGATAGAAGTTACCGCATCGGTACTGGGCAACGAACAACCAGTGGTGCTGCCGCTCATTGAGATTGTTTCTGTTACTGGTGTTTATGACTATGAAGCAAAGTACACCACGGGAATGAGTGAACATATCATTCCACCCCGTATATCTGAAGAACAGCAAAACACCGTTAAGGAATTGGCGGTTCGTACTTTTAAAGAACTTGGCTGTCGTGGTCCGGCGCGAGTTGATTTCATTATTGACCACCGGGGCAACCCTTATATCCTGGAAGTAAACACCATTCCGGGTATGACCGCCACCAGCTTGTTTCCTGATGCCGCAAAGGCTGCGGGCATCGAATTTCCGGAATTGGTTGACCAAATTGTGAAGCTGGCTCTGGTGAAATCATGACTTCTGCAAACAGTCATTTTGCTTTATCAAGGTCTGAACTGGCACGGCTCATAGACCAGACGCTTTTGAAACCGGAAGCAACACCGGAAGATATTAAAAGTCTTTGTCGGCAGGCAAAACAATACGGTTTTGCTACCGTTTGCATCAATCCCTGTTATGTTGAAATTGCCCGCAATGAGTTGATTAATTCCCTTACTTCTGTATGCACGGTCATAGGCTTCCCCCTGGGAGCAAGCGCTTCGACCGTAAAAGCAGCAGAAGCTGCTGCAGCTGTCCGGGCAGGCGCTGCGGAAATTGACGTGGTAATGAATATTGGTTACTTTAAAGGTGGTTTTTTAAATAACGTATTGGATGACTTAAACGGAGTAATAAAGGCAGCAAGACAGGTAAAACAAAACACGGTGGTAAAAGTGATTTTAGAAACCTGCCTGTTGAACGACCGGGAAAAATTTGAAGCTTGCCGCCTGGCTGTCACAGCAGGAGCAAATTTTGTCAAAACTTCTACCGGCTGGGATAAAGGCGGAGCTACCGTTGCTGACGTAGCTTTACTCAAGCAGGCAACAGGATCAGGGGTTAAAGTCAAGGCATCAGGAGGAATTAGAAACACCGCCACGGCACTGGCAATGATCGAAGCGGGAGCAAGCCGTCTGGGCACCAGTTCCGGCATTGCTATTCTGGATAAAGTATGAACAACGTAAATAACGCCTAAAAGGGGCGTTATTTAATTATAGGCTATTTTTTTTAATGGGCAGGAATCGAACGTTTGATAGCGAATAAATCAAATATACATATAAATATTGATTAATTTGCGGGGGTGACAGTATGAAAACGCGCTGCATGTTATGCGGAAAAATTATTGAAGAGGAGTTGGCAAACACTAATCCCTATGATGATGACGACGATGATATGCCGAAAAAATCATTATCGGTTTGTTTAAGATGCAAGGCCAAACTAAAGCATGAAGCTGACGAGTCTCAGAAGATACCCAAACCCATGTAATTTTTTTTAACCAATATATAGAGGAGGTTAACTGTGCAAAATAAGTTCCGCTGGAGTTTTAGGATATTAATTGTATTAGCGATTATTTTTTTAGTGTTTTTAAAGGCGGGAGCAAACCTATATATTGACTGGTTATGGTTCCAAGCACTCAACTTTCAAAATGTTTTTTTAACCATTATTATTTCTGATATTGGCCTCCGGGTTGCTGTCGGTTTGGTCTTATTTTTATTGCTATTTTTAAATCTGATGCTTACTCGTAAAAATGTTTTAGAAGCAACAAAAAAAGCAACTTTCGTCAAAGAGGGCGAAACGCTTACCGTGCAAAATCTCCCGTTAAGCCACTTCATCACCCCGCGTATCTTGCTGGCAATTTTTTTTGCTTTAAGTCTGGTCACGGCATTTGTTTTTAGTTTTTCGGTAGAAGGAAACTGGGTAACCTTACAAAAATTCCTGCACCCTTCTTCTTTCGGAACCAACGAGCCGGTTTTCAATCTGGACTTAGGTTTTTATGTTTTTCAGCTGCCTTTTTATAACTTTTTATATAATGTTGCCAACTGGATCATCTTAGCCATTGCTTTCTGGGTAGCCATAGTATACCTGCTGATAAATGTTGTCCAGGGCAGTTCTAATTATGGTGGCAAACCATACTTTAGCATTTTTGCCCGCTACCATCTTTCCTTCCTCGCGGCAATATTTTTTATTATCAAAGCAGCCGGTTATAAATTGCAACAATTTAATATGCTTTCCACTCACCAGGGCGCAGTTTGGGGGCCAGGCTATACTGCCATAAATGCCAACTTGATGGCCTACAAAGTCTTAACCTTTATTGCTCTTATCTGCGCTTTGGCCATACTGGTTAATATTTTTTTTAAGCGGTTCAGACTGGTCCTGTACAGCATCGGCATACTTGTAGTGGCATCAATACTCCTGGGCAGCGTCTACCCGGCCATGATGCAAAAGTTCAAGGTGACCCCCAATGAAATCGCCATGGAAAAACCTTACCTGGAGAGGAACATCAAATTTACCAGGATGGCCTATAATATGGATAAAATAGAAGAAAAAGATTTTCCGGCCGGACAGCTCCTTACGGCTGAAAATATTATTAACAACCAGGACACAATCAGAAATATCCGCCTGTGGGATTGGGAACCTTTCCGGCAAACCTACAGCCAACTTCAAGAGATGCGACTTTATTACCATTTTAAAGATATTGATATCGACCGTTATATAATTGACGGTGAATACCGGCAGGTAATGCTGGCAGCAAGAGAATTAAACCAGGAACAACTGCCTTCGCAAGCCAAGAACTGGGTTAACGAAACTCTTATATACACGCACGGTTACGGTATAGCCATGAGTCCGGTAAACGAAACAACGGAAGAAGGCCTTCCCAATTTCTTTTTGAAGGATATTCCTCCGGTAAGTTCTGTTGATTTAGAAGTAACCCGTCCGGAGATATACTTCGGGGAAGCAACCGATAATTATGTAATTGTGAACACAACGGAGGAAGAATTTGACTATCCCCAAGGTGAGGAAAACGTTTATACGACATACGAAGGCAACGGCGGAGTGCAAATAAATAATATATTTAACAAATTAATCTTTGCCCTGTCACTAAATGATTATAAAATGCTGCTTTCCAATGATATCGATAATAACAGCCGGGTTTTATATTACCGCAACCTGCAACAAAGGGTGCCCAAGATAGCTCCTTTTCTGAAATACGACAATGATCCATACGTTGTCTTAAGTGAAGAAGGTAAACTTTACTGGATTTGGGATGCTTATACCACCACCGCTCAATTTCCTTATTCAGAACCGTATGACAACACAAATAATTACCTTCGCAACGCAGTAAAGGTGGTCATTGATGCTTATAATGGCGGGGTAAATTTTTATATCAGCGACCCCGACGACCCGGTGGTCACAACCTACAGTAAAATTTTCCCGGGTATGTTCCATGATTTAAGTGAAATGCCTGCAGATTTAAGACAACATATCCGTTACCCCGTAGATCTCTTTAAAATTCAGGCCACAATGTATACCAACTACCATATGAAAAATGCCCAGGTATTTTACAACAAGGAAGACAAGTGGGAATTACCCACGGAAATTTTCGCCGGTGAAGAAAGGCCAATGGAACCTTATTATGCCGTGATAAAATTGCCCGGTAAGGAGGAACCGGAGTTTATTTTAATAATGCCTTTTACCCCGCAGAGCAAGAAAAACATGATTTCATGGATTGCCGCCAGATCGGACGGAGATAACTACGGCAGCCTTTTACAATACAGTTTTCCCAAGCAGGAGCTTGTTTATGGCCCCATGCAAGTGGAAGCAAGAATCAACCAGGATACCACTATTTCGCAACAGCTTTCCCTGTGGGACCAGCGGGGTTCCAGTGTCATTCGCGGTAATCTCCTGGCAATACCGATTAATGATGCCCTGCTTTACGTAGAACCTGTTTATCTTCAGTCCGATCAGAGCAAAATGCCCGAGATGAGCCGGGTAATCGTTGTTCATGGAGATAAAGTGGTTATGGAACCTACTCTTAATAAAGCGCTGGAAGTAATTTTCGGTCAAACCACAACCGGGACCCAGGAACCTGAACCTTCTACAGCCGGTGAGTCACCAATACCGTCAACCAACATCAAAGAATTAATTGAAAGAGCTAATGAACTGTACGATGAAGCTCAAGCCAAACTGATAAACGGTGATTGGGCTGGTTATGGAGAAGCACTGCATAAATTAAAGCAGGTTTTAAACGAATTGGATAAAAATGCAACTGAGACAAGTAATATTTAAAACCTGTTAAATGTCAAAGCCCATATATAAGCTATCGGAATTGCCCGGCACCGGTAGCTTATCTGTATAAAGTTAAAGATCAAAATATGGGGAGGAATGGCATGGTAACAATTGATAAGATCAGGCGGATCGGTGTTTTGACCGGCGGGGGCGACTGTCCGGGTTTAAACGCCGTAATCCGGGCGGTTGTGAAAACGGCAATTAAAGAATACAACCTTTCAGTGATTGGTTTTGAAAACGGTTTCGGTGGTTTAATCCAAAACCGGGCCAGGGAATTAACAGAAAAAAACGTAATCGGCATTTTACCGCGCGGCGGAACTATTTTAGGTACTACCAACAGGGACAACCCCTTTCATTACCCGATGGTGATTGAAGGCCGTAAAGTATTCAGAGATGTTTCCGACCGGGTGGTTGAGAACATAAATATTCAAGGTATTGATGCCATGGTGATAATAGGTGGGGACGGCAGTCTTACTATCGCCAAAGAATTTTATGAAAAAAAAGGCCTTCCGGTGGTAGGGGTGCCTAAAACCATTGATAATGACTTGTCCGCAACGGACCAAACTTTTGGATTTGACACCGCCTTAACGACAGCTACCGAGGCACTGGACAAGCTGCATACAACTGCCGAATCACACCACCGCGTAATGGTCTTGGAAGTTATGGGACGTTATGCCGGATGGATCGCACTTGAATCCGGCATCGCCGGAGGAGCGGATGTAATTTTAATTCCCGAAATCCCTTTTTTAATTGATAAGGTTAATACTAAGATTATTGAAAGGTGTAACCTGGGAAAAAAATTCAGTATCGTGGTAGTTGCGGAAGGAGCAAAATCGGTAAACGGAGAGATGGTCGTAAAGAAAAGGATTAAAGATAGTTATGATCCCGTCAGGTTAGGTGGTATAGGAACCAAGGTTGCCCGGCAAATTGAAGAAGCGACCGGAATGGAAACCCGGGTAACTGTACTGGGACACTTGCAGCGCGGCGGGAGTCCGACTGCTTTTGACCGGATCCTGGCTACCCGTTACGGCACCGGGGCGGTTAATCTTTTAATGTCCGGTAAATTCGGAGAAATGGTATGCCTGCGCACCCCGAACATAAAATCAGTTTCACTGGCAAAAGCCGTAGGAGAAATGAGGCTGGTACCCACCGACAGCGATATTATTCAAACTGCAAGGCAGGTGGGCATTTCCCTCGGGGATTAACTAATTTTTACACCGTTGTATTTTAAACCAATTTAAATCATTTGAGGGATAGAAATGATCAAAATAAGCATTCCCGGAAAAGGCGTACTTGCCTTAAAAAATGTTGTTCTGGACTTTAATGGTACCATCGCCCTGGACGGCAATATTTTACCCGGAGTCAAAGAAAAATTGGACGAGCTCTCTGTAGTTACAGACATTTACATACTTACAGCAGATACATTCGGCACGTGCGTTTCAGCCTGTTCCAACCTGAACGGTAAAGTAATTACCTTAAAAGAACCTCTCGGTTCAGCGGAAAAATTAAAAATTATTCAAAAGTTAGGAACTAATGAAACGGTTGCCTTTGGGAACGGAACCAATGACGAGATGATGCTCAAAGAAGCAATAATCGGCATTGCTGTCCTGGGACCGGAGGGAACTTCAGTTAAAGCTTTAACGGCAGCTGACGTAATCGTCCCCGATATTATCTGCGGGTTGAATTTACTTTTAAAACCAATTAGGATGGTAGCAACCTTAAGGCATTAATTTAAAAATATAACAAAATATGGAAGGATATTTTAGTTGGCACACCGTAATATAGAAATAGCGGAGGTGCCTTATTTTGAATAAATATATTTTAGTGGTGATTTTTGTATTATCATGTTTTTTTACAAAAACGTCTTGCGTTATTCCTGAACAATTAAACTATACATTATCAGCAGATGAAATAGAAATAATAGCTCTGGTAAGAAATTCGGTCGCGGACACAAAATGGATGCGTGCTTCTACACCAGACGAACTGGATATAATTTTAGGCTGTTATTATACCGCGCCCCTGGTTTCCAGGATTAATAATTCCACCTGGGAATTTGTTAACAAGCCTACCGATTGGCATTATAAAATAAAAGCAAAAAACATTAAAATTAACCGCCTATTTGAGAATAAAGCCGTAGTTTATTTTGATTTAACCGAATATGACCCCTTAACCTGCAACAGGTTCTTTTATAAAGCAGAATACCATCTGATTAAAACTGAAAACGGCTGGAGAATTAACCATATACTGATTACCGATTTCTAATATAATCTAATATCCGGACACATACAGTGGGTTTACTTGCTCTCTTATTAACAAATATGATAAAATTGCGACACAAGCTCTGAAATTGGAGGCTCCGGTAATATGAAAATAGGCGTCTTTACAGACAGCTACCTGCCATATATAAGCGGTGTTGTCCGTTCTATTCAAACTTTTACCGATGAACTTACAAACCTCGGGCATGAGGTTTTTATCTTTGCGCCTAATTATAAAAATTGCAAAAAAGAAACCGGTGTTTTCCGTTTTAATTCTATTCCGTCTCCCACTAACCGTAACTTTACGCTGGCCTTTCCTTATTCCCCTAAATTCAGACCTACTATTCAACGTTTAAATTTAGATTTGATTCACGTTCATTCCCCGTTTCTACTCGGACGCCTGGGTGCCAGGTACGCAAGAAAATTAAACATTCCTTTGGTATTTACCTTCCATACCCTTTATGACCAGTATATTCACTACGTGCCCTTTGCCAGCTCATTCACTAAAGAATTGGCCCAAAAAATTAGTCGCGATTTTTGTAATCAATGTGACCTGGTTATAGTGCCCACACATGTGATAGGTGATTATTTATACAAAATAGGTGTCCGTACATCAATTAATAAAATCCCTACGGGGATTAACATCAATGCATTTCAAGGCTCTGATCCCGCATGGCTCAGAAAACGTTTTAATATTAACCCGGCAGACCAGGTGCTCCTTTTCGTAGGGCGACTCGGACAGGAAAAAAATATCAAATTTCTCATGAAAAGTTTTTTCTTGATCCATCAAAATATAAGTAATTCTATTTTGGTTCTGGTTGGGGGAGGTCCGGATGAAGAAGAATTAAAAAATTATGCCAATGATTTAGGCATTGGCCAACAAGTAATTTTTACCGGCCCACTGCCGCACCAGCAAGTAGTTAATTGTTACGCTGGAGCCAATATGTTTGTATTTTCTTCTTTGACTGAAACTCAAGGGATAGTGATTACAGAAGCTAAAGCTGCGGGACTGCCGGTAGTAGCCGTAGGGGCAAATGGTGTCTCAGAGATGCTGGAACATGGTGTGGACGGCTACTTATCAGAGCCTGAACCGGTTCAGTTTGCAGAAAAAGTGTGCCGTATCATCAATGATAGAACTCTTAAAGACAAAATGAGTTATCACGCCAGGCTGAACGCTAAAAAATTATCTTCTTTCAACTGCTGCGCCAGGCTTACAAACTGTTATCTAGAATTACTCGAAAAGAAAAAAATGCCTAACTCAAAAAATTCTTCTTAATTCGGAACGGTGGAATTTAGTTTCCGCCGTTTTTTTATTTTTATTATTTTTTGTTTTTTGCAGCATAAAAGATTCTTAAATTAAAACAATATAGAAATAAAGAGCGGGGGTGAAAAGATGACTTTTCATGGTAACAAAGCAGTGCCTGAAAAACAAGAAATCACATTTCTATATAAAAGCCACGAACTGCCAAAAAGCACTCAAAAAGAGCAACAATATGAGCAATTAAACCGGGTTATCCGGCAATATTCCAATGAACCCGGCCAGTTAATCAGAATTCTGGTAAAAGCTCAAGAAATTTTCGGTTATCTGCCGGAAGAGGTGCAAGCCTATATAGCTGAAAAAACAGAAACCCCCGTTGCAGAAGTCAACGGTGTGGTAACATTTTACTCCCTTTTTGCAACTGAACCAAAAGGAAAAAACACGTTGAACCTTTGCCTGGGTACCGCTTGTTATGTAAAAGGTGCCCAGGAACTTATGAATGCCCTTAAAGACCGGCTCGGAATTGACGAGGGGGAAACCACCCCGGACCAACTCTTTACTATTAGAAGTACCCGTTGCATCGGTGCCTGCGGGTTAGCTCCGGTCCTAATGGTTAATGAAGAAGTTCATGGAAAAGCCAGTATTAATGATATTGATAAAATAATTGAAAAATACCGGGGGAAAGGTGAACATTTTGAAAATTCGCAGCATTGAAGATTTAAAGGCGATAAAAACAAAGTATCACCCGTTGATCAAGCAGCGCTTGGGTCATAGTAACGGTCTGGGCCTGACACAAATTTTAGTTTGTTCGGGCACTGCCTGTTCATCTTCAGCCAGCCAAGCATTGCTCTTGGAGTTAGAAAAGGAAATAAAATTACGTGGTTTGGAAAACAATGTACGGTTAATAAAAACCGGCTGTTTTGGTTTTTGTCAGCACGGGCCCATTGTCGTAGTTCATCCCGGTGAGATATTCTACTGCCGGGTAAAACCCGAAGATGCCAAACTACTGGTGGAAGCCCATTTGGTAAACGGAAAAATAATTGAAAAGCTCCTTTACCGGGAAGAAAGAACGGGTGCGAAAACTTCTCAAATAGCTGAACTTGATTTTTTTAAATTTCAGAAGAGAATCGTTCTAAGCAACTGTGGCGTAATCAATCCCGAGGATATTAGAGAGTATATTGCACGTGATGGTTATTTTGCCCTGGCTGAGGTCATTTTAAATCAAAATCAGGAGCAGATAATTGATATCATAAAAAAGTCCGGCCTTCGGGGCAGGGGAGGCGCTGGTTTCCCTGTCGGTAAAAAGTGGGAATTAACGGCTATGCAGGACGTTACCCCAAAGTACGTTGTTTGTAACGCTGATGAAGGAGATCCCGGTGCCTTTATGGACCGCAGCATACTGGAGGGAGATCCGCACAGCGTATTGGAAGCCATGGCCATTGCAGGTTACTGTATTGGCGCTAATAAAGGATATATATATATTCGTGCTGAATATCCTATAGCCGTAAACAGGCTGGAAACTGCTATTAAACAAGCCCAAAAATATGGACTTTTAGGAGAAAATCTTTTTAATTCTATCTTTAATTTTGATATCAAATTACGTTTAGGAGCAGGAGCATTTGTTTGCGGCGAGGAAACCGCCCTCCTGCATTCAATAATGGGACAACGGGGAGAACCACGACCCAGACCGCCTTATCCGGCCCAGGAAGGTCTGTGGGGCAAACCAACCTTAATTAATAATGTTGAGACCTACGCCAATATACCGGTTATTTTCAGGAAAGGATGGGAATGGTACTATGGGCACGGAACAGCTACCAGCAAGGGATCAAAAGTATTTTCTCTGGCGGGTAAAATAAAAAATACCGGGCTGATTGAGGTACCTATGGGTACTACCCTGCGCACCATCATATTTGATATCGGGGGTGGTATTCCCGGCAATAAAAAATTTAAAGCGGTACAGACCGGGGGACCATCCGGGGGTTGCATACCGGAAAAATACCTGGACTTACCTATAGATTACGAATCACTTAAGGAAACCGGGTCAATGATGGGTTCCGGAGGCATGATCGTTATGAATGATGACGACTGCATGGTAGATATAGCCCGTTTTTATTTGGAATTCACCCAGGACGAATCGTGCGGACGCTGTACTCCTTGTCGCGTGGGGACAAAACGTCTGCTGGAAATACTTAAAAGAATTACCGCAGGAAATGGAGAAATGGAAGACCTGGAAATATTAGAAGAACTCTCCTATGATATTCGTGATGCATCACTATGCGGCTTGGGCCAGACGGCACCAAATCCGATAATTTCAACCCTCCGCTATTTTAAAGATGAATATATAGCCCACATAAGAGATAAAACCTGTCCCGCCGGAGTTTGCAAAAATTTACTTGAGTTTGTCATTAACGAAGAGCAATGTATCGCCTGTGGCCTATGTGCTAAAGTTTGTCCCGCAGGAGCAATAACTAGAGATCCAAAACAAACCTACCGGATCAATCCGGAAAAGTGCGTAAAATGCGCTGCTTGTATGGCCAAATGTCCGAAACAAGCTATATCCAAAGGGACGGTCCGCCCAAATAAGGAGGTAATTACTGATGGAGCGACAGGAATTTTCACCGGGTCCGATAGTCAAGAAGAAAGGGCAACTTTATGATAATCCGGAAAAAAAGGTCGAAAAAATAAACCTTATCATAGACGGAAAAAAAGTCGCAGCAGAAAAGGGTATGTGTATTTTGGAAGCGGCTCATATGAACGGTATTGAGATCCCCAGCCTTTGCTACCTGCGTCATATCAATGAAATCGGTTCCTGCCGGGTCTGCTTGGTCGAAGTAGAAATAAAAGGGGTTAAAACCCTTCAGGCTTCCTGCGTCTATCCTGCTACGGAAGGATTGGTTGTTTATACTTCCTCACCGCGGGTCAGGCGGGTCAGAAAAACTATGGTTGAATTGCTTCTTTCCGACCATCACCGCGAATGCACCACTTGCGTCCGAAATTTAAACTGCGAACTGCAAAATATTGCAGATAACCTGGGTATAAGAAATATAAAATATACCGGAGAAATGAAAACCATTCCTATTCAAAACCAAAATTCTTTTATTATCAGAGATTATAATAAATGCATTAAATGTAGAAGATGTGAAGCCATTTGCAGTAAAGTTCAAGAGGTTAATGTCTATTCAGGCATTAACCGGGGTTATGACACAGTAATAGCACCTGCTTTCATGCAGGATTTATCTCAAGTAGCCTGCATTACCTGCGGGCAATGTGTGATTGCCTGTCCAACCGCATCCCTCACGGAAAAAGAATGCCTTGAATCAGTTTGGGAAGCGCTGGAAGATCAAGATAAGTATGTAGTGGTGCAGACAGCTCCTTCCATTCAAGTTACCATAGGTGAAATGTTTGGTTATCCGGTAGGAACGGTGGTTACGGGAAAACTGGTCGCGGCATTACGCCAACTAGGATTTAAAAAAGTATTTGCCACCGATTTTTCAGCTGATCTTACGATAATGGAAGAAGCCAGTGAATTGTTAGAAAGGCTGAAAAACCGTAATAAACTTCCTTTGCTTTCTTCATGCTGTCCCGCGTGGGTTAAGTTTGCCGAACATTTTTATCCGGAATTCCTGGAAAATCTCTCTACCTGTAAATCACCGCATGAAATGTTCGGCGCCTTGACCAAAACTTATTTTGCAGAAAAAGAAGGTCTCGATCCAGGTAAAATTATAGTCGTAGCCATTATGCCTTGTACAGCTAAAAAGTTTGAGGCCAGCCGGCCGGAAATGGGTACCGCTAATTTTAAAGACGTTGACTGGGTCTTGACCACCAGGGAACTGGCAAGAATGATCAGGCAGGCCGGTATTAACTTTCACGATCTGCCGGACGAAGATTATGATACTCCCATGGGCATAGCCAGCGGGGCGGGGTCAATTTTTGGTTCAACCGGAGGCGTAATTGAGGCAGCGGTAAGAACCGCCTATTATTTTTCCTCAGGCCAGGAGATGGACCTGCTTGACTACGAGGAACTACGCGGCTTCAGCGGGTTGAAGGAAGCCTGGGTGAAACTTAAGGACCAGACCATCAAAATAGCCATTGCCCACGGCACGGGTAACGCGAGGGTTTTTTTAGACAGGTTGAAAGCCGGCGAACAATTTGACTACGTGGAAATCATGGCTTGCCCCGGCGGGTGCGTAGGAGGAGGCGGACAACCCATTTTCGGCACCAGGGAACATAAGGAGATCTCCCTGGATTATCGTCATAACAGGGCCGATGCTTTAAACCGCATTGATTACTCCAAAGAACTGAGAAGGGCCCACGAAAACCCGGCGATAAAAAAAATTTATTCTGAATTTCTGAAACATCCCCTGAGTGATAAATCCAAAAATTTACTACACACTTATTATACCCCCAGAGGCAAACTGCCCGAATTAAATCAGGGAGATATAAAGGGTCATGTTGCCGGCCAGGTTAAGGTAAATATGCCACCGCAAGATGACCGGCTAATTTACCAATAGGCCACTGCTATTATTATGAAAAACGGCTTTATTTTAACAAACGTTTGAGTATTTTACCATTAGGTCCCCGCGGGAGATCATTAGTAATAGTAAAAATTTCAGGTATCTTATAACCGGCGATACTTCCTTTTAAAAAACGTACCAACTCTTTCTTGCCCGGCGAATGTGCTTCCTCCGGTATTATGTAAGCCTTTATTTCCTCACCCTTGGTGGAATGCGGCACGCCAATCACAGCAGCATCTGCCACGGAAGGGTGTTTAATTAAGGCTTCTTCCACTTCCCGGGGATACACATTGAATCCGGCGGTGATGATTAATTCTTTTTTACGACCGACGATAAAGAAATATCCTTCCTCATCCATGTAAGCCAAATCTCCGGAATGCAGCCACCCCTCTCTTAGAACTTCACGGGTATCTGCTTCCCGGTTATGATAACCTTTCATAACGTTGGGACCTTTAACAACTAGTTCACCTACTTCACCGGCAGCCAGCTCTTTATCTCTTTCATCAAAAACTTTTACATCTATACCGGGCAGGGCAATACCTATAGATTTAATTTTACGCTTTCCGTACAAAGGATTTAAACAAACCACAGGTGAAGCTTCAGAAAGGCCGTAACCTTCTATTATGGGAAAATTAAAAGATTTTTCAAAAGCAATCATATGGTCTTTGGAAATAGAGTCACCACCAGAGATGGCAAATTTTAATTTGGGGAATGTTGCCTGCCGGTGCAGCTTTAACAATACATAAAACATACTGGGAACCCCGCAAAAAACCGTTATTCCTTTCTCAATTAAGGTCTGCAGGACTTCTTTGGGCCTGAAACCGTCTAAAATGGTTATCGAACACCCCAAATAAAGCGGAAACAATACACATACCGTCCAGCCAAAACTATGAAACATAGGTAATACCGCTAAAAAATTGTCCTCGCGTCCAAAATCAGAAGCATCATCCATAGAGATAACGTTACCAATAAGATTAGCGTGTGTTAACATGGCAGCTTTAGGATTACCGGTAGTCCCTGAAGTGTATAATAAAGTACATACATTCTGCTCATCAATATGCGGAAACGTAACCGGTCGGGCCGCTAATATATCCTGCTTGCATTTTTCATCAAGCACTACCAGAGACAATGGTAGCCCGGGCAAATTTTTTAGTTTATGATTTATTTCTTGATTGGTAATCAAATAACGTGCTCCACAATCCCTTAATATAAAAACAAGCTCCATCGGGGCCTGAAGAAGATTCAACGGCACAGCAACCCCCCCGGCCCTGGCAATACCTAAATAAGCGTAAATGAATTCAGGAGAACTGGGAAGGGCTATGGCAACTCGTTCCAAGTATTTTAAACCTAAACAGGAAAAATAACGGGCATATTGCTCAATATTATTTTCAAGCTCATCATAACTGACCTTTTGTCCTTTACAATACAAGGCGATATGCTTGGAACTTGCGTTATTACGCTTGTGAATATCATATATTTTCAAATTAAAATTCCTCCCCGGAGAAATAATATCTATACATAACTATTTTAACTGGAAAGCTATTATTAGGCTAGTACCAGTTTCGATTGACCCGAAAAGTTTAGAAATATATAATTATTTTGATAGAATCCTTTAAACGGAGGGATGTAAATTGAGTAAAATAAAAACCGCATATGAAATGGCACTTGAACGTTTTAAAGCAAGGGAAGAAGTACCTCAAGCAGAAATTGACCGAATGGAATACATACCTGTGGGCAAAGGATTAGCTGCCAATTTTCTCAAGGAAGCAAACTATGATCTCACCTCTGAAATTAATAAATATCCGGCTGCATTCAAGGAATATCTTATCGAAGGGGCCCAAGAGACTTTATTAAATAATATTTCCCTGCCGGCAGAAGAAGAAACCATAAAAACAAATAGAAAGTCAATGCAAGGCTTACTTGAGATTAAAAGAAACAAGCAAGCAATCAATGCTGTCTACAGTCAAATGGAACATCTTTTTCAATATTACACACAAACCCTGGCTCAAACTTACAGGCAGTTTAAAGAAAGTTTTACGGCTAAAATTAATGATACCGTAAAGATGATGGAACAAAGGACGGGAACCAAAGTAAAAGCTGACCCCGAAAAGCAACCGGGATTCCGGGAAGAATGGATGAAACACCTTGGCCGGCTAAACAACCAATATGAAACTGCTTTAGCGGAACACAAGGAAAAGCTGCGCAGGATTAATTAGTGTTGTTACCAGGTTTTGGAACCGGTTCCGGTATTAAAACCAACCCACGGGTTTTTTCTGACTCTCCAGCCCCAGCGTTTTCTTGCGGTAGTTTTAAGAAAATTAAAACCAAAACAGCAGCCAATAGCGTTAACCCGGCAGAACTCCAAAACATCAACCCGACACTTCTGGCCATGAGGAAACCAAATAGGGGGGGGCCAAAAGCAACCCCCAAAAATCGCACACTCCCATACAAGGAAGTGACCAAACCGCGTTCTTCAATAGAAGCGGCACCTGTGATCAATGTATTCAAACAAGGTAGAATTATACCGGTACCAATACCCACAACTGAAATAGCAGTAAAATAAAAAATTACGTTTTTAGCCAGCGGCAGGAACACGAGGGAAAGCGTCATCAATAACAAACCAGCTATCACCAAAATTTTCATAAGCAGTTTCTTTCTTTTGATCATAAAACCAGTGAAAAAAGAAGCAGCACTCATAAAAAGCACTGGAACGGCAAGAGCCAAACCCTTAAGGATGCCGTTTAAGCCGAATTGATATTCTAAATATTCTGAAAGATAAAATAGTACCCCGAAAAGAATCATTAGCGCAATGGCACCTGCCAGGTAAGTAGAAAAAAACAGGCCGGTTTTGATTCTTAAAACCTTAACAATTGATAATAAGTATTGATGTAAGGTTTGTTTATTTCTACCTATTTTGGGCTCCTTGACCAGTAACCACATTGCTATGACGACGGGAATAATAATTACCGGAAAAAGTATAAAAGCGGCATACCAGACAATAATACCGACGGCAGAACCGATAATGGGACTGAGAACTTTTCCTAGGCCATTAGAGGACTCTATCGCTCCCAGTGCACGACTCCGCTCTTTTCCTGAAAACAGGTCTCCGCACAAAGCCATGGCGATTGGCGCTGTCCCAGCCGCACCAATACCCTGCAGTATTCTTCCCGTCAAAATTACCGGGTAACTGTGTTGGTTTAAAATAATGGCACCTAAAGCGGCAATAACCCCACCTAAGCCGTAAATAACCAGTGATGGTATAATTACAATTTTTCTACCGAAACGGTCGGAAAAAAAACCTGCCACAGGTATGACTATACCGGCAGGTACTGAAAACAAGGTGATTAACAGGCTAATTTGCAGCGGGCTAAGGTTAAGCGCGTTCCTGATATCGGGCAAAATAGGAATAAGCATTGAATTACCCAAAACCATGATAAAAGGTACTCCTGACAGCGCTAACACGGGAATCCAAAAACCCGTCCCTTTCCGAACAGCTGTATTATCTACCAAACAATTCCCTCCTTAATTTAATTCAAATAATCTCAACCGTACTGCGTCACTTGTCCAGGTCGGGAAATAACCTTCTAATTTCCACGGGCAGCGGGAAAAGAACAGTTGTATTCTGTGAATTTGCGACTTCGGAAAGCGAGCGGAGCATCCTTAAAGTCAATCCCCCTTTGGTGCCGGTAAGTATCTCTGAAGCCCGAGCCAGCTCTTCAGCGGCCTGGCGTTCACCTTCAGCCTGTATAATTGCTGCTCTCCTGCTTCTCTCCGCTTCTGCCTGCCGGGCTATGGCCCTGGTCATCTCCGTTGGAAGTACAACATCCTTTATTTCCACGGTAACAATTTTGATTCCCCAAGGGTCAGTCGCTTCATCGACTATTTGCTGAATGATTTGATTTAATTTATCACGTTGGGCAAGCAATTCATCAAGTTCAGCGGTTCCCACGACACTTCTTAAAGTGGTCTGGGCCAACTGGTTTGTTGCCTCATGAAAATTTTCCACATTGACAATCGACTTGTCTGCTGATAAAACTCTGTAATAAAGAACTGCATTTACTTTGCAGGCAACATTATCTTTCGTTATGACCTCTTGGGGTGGTACATCAAAAACGATTACCCGCATAGAAATACGGAATATCCTGTCAATAACCGGAATAATAAAGATCAAACCAGGGCCGCGGATACCAGTCAACCTTCCCAGTCTAAATAATACAGCTCTTTCGTACTCAGGAATAATTTTTATAGCTGATGTTAATATAAGTATAACTAATAAAGTCGCTAAAATCGTGGAAATCCAGTCGTACATATTTTACCTCCTCCTTAATCAGATGTTCTTTGACGGGTCATCAAAATAAAGGTCGACCAAGAGAGTCATATCTTTACGTGCGATGATTTTAACAGTTTCTCCCCGACTAATAGTATGTCCATTTTTGGAAACGGCTCGCCAAATTTCCCCCTTAAATCTAACCAGGCCTTTAGGGTTAAGCTCTGTGAATACATAAGCATCGGCATTTAAAAATTCTTCCTTTCCGTGCACGGGTTTATGCCCGCGCATTCGGGAAACACCTATAATAACCAATATCAAATATAATGCACCGGCGATACCTAACCCTAACAGCACGGCCTTAAAGGCAGCAAACCAAAAAGCTGTCCAATCACCACGGAAATTGTCCATATCAGCTAATCCCAGAAAAAAACTAATCAAACTCAAGATCTCGTCCCCGTTTTTTTGCATATATTGAAATTCATAATTAAAATTTGTCAAAACAGATTGGAATATTCAAAAATTATTTACACAAAAAAAACCGGCTCTAAATTGAACCGGTACAAATTAATTTTTAAATCCAACCACCAAAAGTAAAGATTATCAGTACAAATATTAAAAAGATAATAAATCCCCAGTTGCCCCAGCCAGCACTATTCGCTTTTGCTTCCGTCACAAGAAAACCTCCTTTTTTTTAAAATATATGCTTCAATGGTAATTAATGTTACATATTTATATGGTTTTTACTTACTATAAAATTGTTCTACATTTAAAGTTCAAACATAATAATACAATTGAAAAAAGCCTTTTTTTGGGGGGTTACTTTAATCAATGAAAAATTGTTTGCCATTATTTTCAGGAAATACCATTGAAGTAGATCCGCAAAATTCCCGGATTAAAATCTATCAGCTTCCAAATAAGGATATTGATAAAACAATTAAATATTTTAAGCTGATGGGCTTGGAAAAAAAATGTAATAAAATTATATTCTACTTAAAAGAGAACGAAATAAATCTTTTTTCAGGTTACGATCTCAGACATGAAGGAATAATAAAAGGTTTTTTTCAGGGTAAGAATGCCTATATTTATTCTATGTTTCTCGACCCACCGCTTATTATTGACCCGGCTATTTCAGCAAAAGAAGAAAAAGTAATGGAAATTATAAAAAGTTATAATTTGAAATTTGAGTTGCCAGTACCCAAAGAATATGTAGTAAGAACCGCTAAGGAAAAGGACGCTCCCAAAATGGCCCAACTATACGATACCGTATTCAAGTCTTATCCAACCCCGATGAATGACCCACAATACATTGTGCTCATGATGAATAATTATGCCTATTATACCATTGTCGAACATAATCATAAGATCATTAGTGCCTGTGCCGCTACGGTTTTACCCCTGTTTAATTGTGCTGAAATGACCGATTGCGCTACTTTGCCGGAATATCGAAGGCAGGGTTTATTATCTTATCAATATTCACAACTAATTAAAAAAATGAAATCAAAAGGCCTGCAAACTTTATTCTGTTACTCACGTTCGGTTTCAATTGGCATGAATTTGGTAAACATTAAACATGGCTTTATATATGGCGGTTGTCTGATACAAAACAGTAATATTAGTGAACAATTTGAAAAAACACAAACTGGTAATTATGCCAATATGAACATATGGTACAAACAAATTTGAACTAATCAACTGAAATAAAGAAGTTTTATTTAAAACCTCTACCTGTAAAGGCAGGGGTTTTTTGGTATAAATTACAATAATAAATCACAATAAAAATTATTTATAAATAAAGCTATAAAAGGAAAATATAATTAAAGATTTTTAAAAAGAAAGAAACAGGGGGAATTACAAAAAATGAAAACGACAGGTGAATGGATATATTATCCTAAAAAAAGCAGGCCTGCAAAAGAATCTAAAATTGCCTTGATCGGTTGGAGCCTGCAGGCCATTGAGGCCATTGACAAACTAAATAAACCATTTATCGTAGTTGGACCACCGGATTTTCAGTCCTTTGCAAATAAATATAAAATTCCCTTCATCGGGTGGGATTTCGGTAATGACCGCGAGCAAAACGAAGATTCTAAACAAACTATCAATGCATTTGGTTTAAAAACATTAAACATAAAAACCGAAACAATTAAGGATAAATCAAAAGTAGAAGAAGTAAATGAAAAAGCTGAAGAACTTTATAACATTCTTAAATCCCAGAATGCCAACTTGGCAATTGCCTTATTTGAAGATACTGTAGAATGGGCTGGTGCACTAAATGCACGTTTTATGCAGGATCCAACCATCTTTGACAAATCACTTATTTTTAGAAACAAAGCAAAAATGAAGCGGAAGGCACAAATGGCCGGACTGCAGGTTGGGGTTTTCGAAGAAGTCTTCAATAAAGAAGACATCCGCCGGTTTTTAAAAAGAATTAAAGAAATATCTTTTAAAGACAATGAGAAAATGAGTCCCATCCATATAAAACCATTTGATAAAGCTGGAACCGTGGGACACCGTGTAATTTATTCAGAAAAAGATATTGCAGAAAATTTAAACGGAATCACCTTTCCCTGTCTCGCTGAAAGTCATTTAAACGGTAAAGAAATTTCAGTGGAAACCTTTATTCATGATGGGGAAATTAAATTTATGAACATATCGGATTATGTTGTTTTCGAACATTCAATTATGGTTCCGCCTTCAGCTAATGTAGAAGAAAAACGTCCTTTAATTCGTAAGGCAATGGAACGTTTAATCAATACTTTTGATATTAGATACGGGATTACCCACGCGGAATTCTTTTTGTCCCCAAATGGAGATATTAAATTCGGGGAAGTGGCGACAAGAATACCCGGTGGACATATATTCGATTTGATTCAACGTGCGTATGGTTTTAATCCTTTTCAGGGAAACATACTTTGCTGTGATCCAAGCACCAAAAAAGAAGAGTTTGAGAATTTTTTCCCTGATGAAACAAAGCCAAAGGGACACGCCTGCTGTATAATGGCCTATCCAAACGTTAAATATATTAATGACCTTGATATTCCTGAAGATTTAGAAGAACATCCTTACTTTGAGAAACATAATTTTTATATTCCTGCCAATCGTGAGGTTGAAAAAGCAGAAGGTAATGGTAACCATTACGGAACCGTATTTTTTTACGGCAACGACAGTAAAAAAATGATGCAACCGATAATGAAATACGTAAACCACAGTTTTTACATATAAAAAATTTTACTTTCAACCCAAGGAAGGAAGGGACATAATAAATTGGCCGTGAACATGATTGAAACCAATAAGCAAGAAGACAAAACCAAAAAATTTATACGCACACTTAATAATTTGAATAAAGCTTTCCCCTATGCTAAAACCTTATATCAAAATGACGTATTGATATCGGCTTCAAAACTTATGGATTCTGTGGTGGGAATGAAAACACTATACCAATATGCCGACAGTTTTGATAAAGCCGGAGTCTTCCAAGACAGCCCATGGGAACATCCGGCAAAATTACAACCTCCTTTGGTCACCGGTTCAATCAAGGCCAAAGGGACACAGTCACTGATAGAAATATTAAGTGAATTGCGCATGTTATCAATTGCCAAAGAAAAACACCGTCACCAAAATGTTTCGGCCGAAATGGCAAAAAGTTTTTTATATGAAGTTATGGCACTGAATCTTGATTTTCTTTTTCCTGAAGATACTGAAGCGGCACGTTTAGAAAGATCCAAGGAAATCAAACGTGCGGAAAACTTGTTTAAATTTCTGGCTGAAGAACTGACCCTAAGTGCTATCACCGGAACCTTGATCAAAGAAATAAACAATTTAAGTGTACAACGAACGATTATGGTTGACCGTATCCTTTCGATGATCAAAAAAGCGCAACAAACACTTACTGCCCCCGATATAAATAATAACGACAGAAAAACTATCAATCGTTATGCTGCTGCTATTTCTGGACCTACCCGATTAAGCCAGACCTATACCGAGTTACATGAGTACCGTAACATGGTTATAAACCTGGAAAACCATGACCTGGAAGAAGAAGCACGGACTTTTGCTGAATTTATGCGGGAAACAGGCCTTGTATCACCGCACCACGTAGTATTGGTACGCTACTTAAACTTTAATGAAAATAAGGACCTTCTGGCAACCGCCATGGGTTTGAATGAAAAAGGTAAAGCTAATTTATCAGAACATTTTTCAATTGCAAAAGAATTGATCAATGTTGCCATTCATCCCCCAACCCGGCAATCACTATATGGCTTGGCGCGAATGCTTGAACGCGGTGTGTTTTCGCATACTCCGGTAATACCGGGTCTACGCAGGCTTATTGAACTTGATATACTGCCCGAAACCCGTAATTTGCTTTTAAAATGGCTTGGTAAGGATGAAGGATTAACCGCTAACGATATTATGGTATCGGGAGCAATAAGTGTCTTAGGACAACCTTTAGGTGTAGGCCAGGGATTAAACCCAACCTGTCAAACCGCTCGCGGTATCAGTTTATGGTCCCTGCACGCACCGGGATATCTATTGGAACTTATCCCACGTGCCGCTCGGGACGGCGATATAGATATGAACTTTGAAGGGTTGGAAATTCATTCTAAATATTTAAGTGGGGGATTGGTATCTGAACTCAACATTGAAAAATTAGACCCGATTTCAGTAATTTTAGCGCCACACCTTGACCGAATTTATGCAGAAATGATTAGATTGGTCCAATATCGTATTGATGATGCACATAAATGGGTAAATCCTGCTTTTTACGGAAATTGGGTGCCCCGGGGGTTCAGCAGCGTATTTGACCCTGCCACCGGTTCCATAGTCGATTATTCCGGCTTTGTCAGGCTGTTTTATGCGACCCACCACCCAAAATACAATGGTGGGCACGAGCTCATATATCCTAATCCGGTCGGCATTTTTATGACTAATGTTTTTGGAAAAATGCTTGGATTTCATGCTGTAACCATTCAAAGAATTGCTCGCTTCAAGGAAGGGGACTACCGTATATATTTCTACAATCCCAATAATAACAGCTCACAAAATTGGGGGCAGGGAATTGAACCCACTGTGCAGGGACATGACGAAATACCTGGAGAATCCTCTTTGCCATTCCATCAATTTGTTTCGCGTTTATATGCTTTTCATTATAATCCTTATGAGCGCGGCGATGCTTTTGCAATCGAAAATGATCTCGTAGAAACAATAAAATCACTTTCTCGTAACAGTTGGGGCCAAGAGTATACCTGGATAGATTAAACCAATTTTTTAAATAAACCAAGCCATAGTTTTCGTTCTTAGACACGAAAATACTAAGGCCGGTATCCCTTCAGAAAAGGTTAATCACCGGCACAAAATAAAACCCGCCCCCGGTTGTCTTTAACCGGGGGCGGGTTTACATAATATCTATTATCGGAACCAATTTTTAGATTACAATTTATACGTTTAATGATTAATCAATATAAAAGTTAAGCAATTAGTTCCTGTGCCGCTTCTATACCCATAAGAAAGGCTTTTTGATTTAACTCAAGGGCTTTTGGCGGTACTACATTAATAATTACCTCCTCAAATGCTTCTTTCGCAATCGGCAAATAATTACTGCCGGCTAATGCTCCTACCATAACTATATTTTGAGCAACCGGATTGCCGGCCTTGGTAGCCAGTTCAGTACTTTCAATTAAAACTACTTGTTCGGATATTTCTTTTAACTTTTTTATTAAACCAATTATTTCCGGATATATATCTTTTCTCATAAGAACCCCGACCGGATAGACAGGCCGAGGATTTACTATTATTTTAACGTCCGGGCTGCCAAACTCAAGCGCAGCACGTGCCGCTTCTACCGGCTCAAATCCTACAATCACATCTGCACTTCCCGCCGGAATTATAGGACCATAAAGAAATTCCCGGGAGAGTCTGACGTGAGATGATACAGAGCCGCCACGCTGGGACATACCATACGATTCGCCTACGGTAACTTTAAAATTTTCAACCGAGGCAGCCTTGGCTAGAATTTCAGAAAACAAAATATTACCCTGCCCCCCCACTCCTGCAATCACAACATTTAACGGCTCTTTCAATTAATACACCTCCTCCACTACAATCGCATCGGCAGGGCACAGTGCAGCACATACGCCACACCCGACACATACCGCTTCATCAATAGCTGCTTTTCCATTTACAGGATCCCATATATTACCAGGGCATCCCCATACGGAAGTGCAGAAGCGTCCACAACCACACGTATCGCCCCGACATATCGTTTGGTCTACATAAACACGCCGCTTTTTTTTGCCTTGTTTACGGGCTTGAACCAATGCACATTCCTGGCGTAAAATCAGCACCTTGACCCCTGGCTTCCTTAGCATTTCAAAAATACATTCCGTAGCATTTTTATTATCAAAAGGGTCAGCAATTTTACATGGTATACCCAGCCCTGCGACTATTTTCTCAATAGGAACGGTGGTTGCAGGTTCACCACAGGTATTTATACCCGTACCCGGGTGAGGTTGATGTCCGGTCATTGCTGTCACGCTATTATCCAAAACAATACAAAGATAATCTGAACCACTGTAGTGCCCGTTAATAAGACCGGGAATTACTGCGTGGTAAAATGTTGAATCCCCTACCAGAGTTACCGTCGGTCTCTCAAGACCAAACCGGCCCAGTTTACTCAAACCGCTGGCAATACCCGGTCCCGCCCCCATGCAGTGTAAAGTGTCAAAAAGGTTAAAGCCGGTATCCCATGCTCCCAAGCAGTAGCAACCAATATCACCGGCCACTATGCAGTCTCTGCCGTCTACAGCAATTGCTGTTTTTACCGCCCAAAAAGACGCCCGGTGGGGACACCCGGGACACATGGCATATTCCCTGGGTGGAATCATGGTTCCCAACTCTTCTTTTACTTCCGGGTCATAACCTGGTGTCCGGTAATAAAGGTTCTTTATGTTAGCTAGAACTTTTATTATAATATCGGCATTCATTTCTCCACAGGCCGGTCCGCGTAATCCCATTACATCACCGGTAATTTTGCCATAAAAACGAGCCTTTCCAAGGTTATGCCTTGAGCTAAGGATCATGATACTTTCTTCGAGAAAAGGACGTATTTCCTCAGCAAAAATTACATTTGATGCCTCTTGTAGGTGATTCAAAATAAACTTTTCCGGTAATGGTAAAGTTGTACCCACCTTGACTACCTTAACCTCATTTTGCAGGCCAAGGGTCTTAATTGCTTCTCTGGCATATAATAAACTGGTACCACAACAGAATATAACCGTATCCGCCCCTTCAAAACCCTCATAGTAATTAAACCCTGATTCTTCAATAATAACTGCGGCTTTATCGAGTCTATCCCTGGCTTTCATATGAAATATAGTTTTGGTTAAAAAACATTCCCCAGCCGGAAATTCGGCTTTTCTCCTCATCTTTGGTAACTTATTTAATGTTACTAAACCTCGAGTATGTGATACCCTGGTAACTGAACGGAGCATAACCGGTCCCTTCAATTGTTCTGACAGGTCAAAGGCCTGTATAACCATGTCTCTCGCTTCATTAACCGTTGACGGTTCAAGTACCGGTACCATTGCTGCTTTAGCCAAATAGCGGGAATCATATTCTTTAACGCTGGAATGTCCCAGAGGGTCATCTGCCACAACAATTACTAATCCGCCTTTGCAACCACCCAAGTTCATACTGGTTAAAAAGTCAAAAGCCACATTCAAGCCGTCTGCCTTCATAACACACATTGACCTGAGTCCGGCAAAAGAAGCGGCCGCTGCTCCTTCTAAAGATACTTTTTCATTAATTGACCATTCTACGTAGAGGTCTGATGATGAAATTTTAGAAAGGGTATCTATAACCTCCGATGATGGTGAACCTGGATATGAAGACGCATAACACACCCCGGCTTCAAGCGCTCCGCGTGCAATTGCCTCATTACCGTTTAATAATACTGCATTTCCCTTTTTTGTTAATGCCACATCCTTCCATCCCATTATACATCAACCCCCGTGGCCAAAAAATACTTTCTTTCATAAGGGGTTAACTCCAAATAATTTGTGTCAGGTCCCTCCAGCACCCGCTTTTTTTTATAAAAAACGGCTTTTCTCAACAATGGTAAAAGTTCCTTTGGATATGGTTTTGTTTCTATGACACCTCTTGCAACTGCTTTTTTGACCAATTCTGCTCCTTTTTCAGTGCGTACAATTAATGTATTCCAACCCGGATCATGTTCGGTTGAACCAACCGAAAGATCTGCCAGCTCAGACAAGGGATCAAAACAAGAATAACAAGATTTACAAACAAATTTTCGCACTTCATCAAATGGTACAAAAATATTTTCCCCATTCCTCTCAAATTGAACATCTTTTGGGATATCCATACGATAATATTCGTCTAAATTGTTTTCTTTGATGTAATCATAAAAATCAGGTGTAAAAGATTCCATGCAGAACAAACCAACTACCAATGATATCCTTTCTCCTTTTATTTCAGTAACTTCCTGCATCTTACGCGCTGCTGTAACCTGGCATGGTCGTCCTACAATACCAATGTTTTGGAAGCCTTTTTTTACGGCTTCTTGAAACAAACTTAAGGTGGGTGAAGCGGTATATTTTGAACCTGTGCATGCAAGCATCTCGTTAACTGTTGATACAACCGCAGGTTTTGTCCTGGTAAAGTCGCCGCCAGTCATCAATGCCCCTTCAATCAACCCTTGTTTTAAAGCGTATGCGAATATTGCCGTCACTACTCCCCCATATTGTCCCTTGGTATGAATTAATTCATTGCCTGCACGGGCAAAATACATATTTTCGTATGTTCCCAATACCGGATCAAATTGAGCAGAACCAAAAACCTCTTGTCGTAAAAGCTGGTAATTAGTAGAAGCACGTGGACAAACCCGGTAGCAAACTCCTTCACAAATATTACAGTCATGGATAACAGCAACTCTTTCACCAATAGTCTTGATATAAGGGCAATAACCAATACACGCGCCGCAACCGCTGCACAAATCAGTATCAAGTACTTCTTCCACCAATTTGGCAGCTGCCCCGTAAACAATAGCATTAACTTCCACGTAATCACCTGCCTAAAATATTATAATAATATAAATCTTATAAAACATATTAATATTATCAATTATCAGAAATGCCAGATAAACGGACTTTAATGTAAAAGCGGAGGATATTTTATCCTCCGCTTTACATTATTCTTTTATTCGTTAACTGCTTCGTTAAGCAATTGCTAGGCCTGTCCTTGAGCCATACGCTTGTAAATTTCGTACCTTTCTTTAGCATCTTCTTCGGTCTTCTGGAACAATCCTTCTGCCTGTGCCGGGAACAGCTTGGACAAAGAATTGTAACGCACTTCGTTGGCAATGAAATCTCTGATACTTCCTGTGGGTTCCTTGGAATCCAAAATGAACGGGTTCTTTCCTTCTTTCTTCAATTCCGGGTTATACCTCCACAGGTGCCAGTATCCAGACTTCACCGCTCTTGCTATTGTTGCCTGGCTCTTGCTCATGCCGCCCTTGAGGCCGTGGTTAATACAAGGACAATAAGCGATTATCAATGACGGTCCCTTGTACTGCTCGGCTTCCTTAATTGCTTTAACCGTTTGGGCATAATCAGCTCCCATGCCCACCTGTGCCACGTACACATAACCGTAAGCTGCTACCATCAAACCAAGGTCTTTCTTTTTCGTCTTCTTACCGGATGCGGCGAACTTGGCGACAGCCGCAGAAGGAGTTGACTTGGAAGACTGGCCGCCGGTATTGGAATAAACCTCGGTATCCATAACCAGAATATTTACATCTTCACCGGAAGCCAACACGTGGTCCAGACCACCGTAACCGATATCGTAAGCCCAACCGTCTCCACCAAAAGCCCAGTTTGATTTTTTGATTAAGAAATCCTTTTTCTCCAGGATCTCTTTCAGCACCGGATGTTCTTGTCCCTCCAGAAGCGGCAGCAGTTTCTTGGTCGCAGCCTTGGAAGCTTCACCGTCATACATGCCATCCAACCATTCCTGGCAGGCATCTTTCAATTCTTGTGTAATATCCAGCGTTAACGCTTCCCTCATCAATTCTGCAATTCTTTCTTTAACTTGCTTCACTCCGAGGTACAGGCCAAATCCAAATTCCGCGCTGTCTTCAAACAACGAATTGGACCAGGCCGGACCTTTACCTTCCGCATTCTTAGTATAAGGCATGGAAGGAGCGGCAGCAGCCCAAATGGATGAACAACCGGTAGCATTAGCAATCAACATTCTGTCTCCAAACAACTGGGTAAGGAGTTTTACATATGCAGTTTCGGCGCAACCACCGCAGGCGCCGGAGAATTCAAGCAGGGGCTGGCAGAACTGGCTTCCCTTAACGGTATACTTGTCTCCCAGGTTATCCCTGATGGGAATCTCTATCGCATAATCCCAATTTTCCGCCTCGCCTACCTGACTGTCAAAATCTTTCATGACCAGCGCTTTTTCCTTGGCCGGACAAATATCAACACAAACTCCACAACCCATGCAATCCATGACACCTACCTGCATGCGGTAGTTATATCCCGCATACGGCTTGCCAACAGCCTTAACAACTTCAAAGCCTGCCGGTGCCTGCTTGGTTTCTTCTTCATTGAGCAATATCGGCCTGATAGCGGCATGCGAGCATACCATGGCACACCGGTTACACTGAATACAATTTTCCTTAATCCATTGCGGCACAAAGTCGGCCACACCACGCTTTTCATATTTCGCAGTCCCGGACGGGAAGGTTCCGTCTTCCCTTCCTTTGAACGCACTTGTCGGCAGGCTGTCGCCTTCCAATCTGCCCATCGGCTTGGCAACATTTTTAATAAAGTCCGGTACGTCTTTCTCATCCGCCGGGGGATCTTCCGCCTGGGCCCAGCTTGCCGGCACCTCTATTTTAACCATGGCATCGATTCCCTTATCAACGGCACCGTAGTTCATGTTAACAATCGCTTCGCCTTTTCTGCCGTAGGCTTTCTTAATGGTATCCTTCAGATAACCGACAGCATCGTCTACGGGAATCACGTTGGCCAGTTTAAAGAATGCAGACTGCATAATCATGTTGTAACGGTTGCCCAACCCTAAATCCTTAGCAATATCAATAGCGTTTATGATGTAAAACTTAATATCATTCTGGGCCAGATACCTCTTTATCTTTGCCGGCAGTCTTTCTTCCACTTCCTCCGGCTTCCAAGTACAGTTAAGCAGGAAGGTGCCGCCTTTCTTTAAACCCGCAGTCAAATCCAATGTCTGAACATATGACGGATTGCTGCAGGAAACAAAATCCGCGCTGTTAATCAGGTACGGCGCCTTGATGGGATACTTCCCAAAACGCAGGTGCGATACAGTAAACCCGCCGGATTTTTTGGAGTCATACGAAAAATAAGCCTGGGAATACATATCAGTGTTGTTACCGATGATTTCTACCGCCTGTTTGTTGGCACCAACCGTACCGTCAGATCCAAGACCGAAAAACTTACACTGAATTGTTCCCTCGGGACAAACATCGATATTTTCTCCTCTGGGCAAGGAAGTAAATGTGACATCGTCTATTATGCTGATGGTAAATGAATTCTTAGGCTGTTCCGCTTTTAAGTTTTCGTATACTGCTACAATATCACAAGGCAGGGTGTCTTTTGAACCAAGGCCGTAACGACCACCAACGATCACCGGCTTGTCCTGCACCTCATAAAATACGTTGCGGATATCTTCATACAACGGCTCGCCGGGAGCACCAGGAACTTTTATCCGGTCAAGCACGGCAATCTTTTTCACCGTTTTCGGCAATACATTAAAGAAGTACTTGGCGGAGAACGGCCTGTACAAACGTACTTTAATCAGACCGACCTTTTCTCCTTTGGATACCAGATAATTGACCGTTTCTTCTATGGTGTCGCAGGTCGAACCCATAGCAATAATAATCCGCTCGGCATCCGGTGCCCCATAATAATCAAAAGGCTTGTACTCCCTGCCGGTAATCTTGCTGATTTCTTTCAAGTAATCCGCTACGACATCAGGAACCGCCTCGTAGAACAGGTTACTAGCTTCCCTTCCCTGGAAGAATATATCCGGGTTCTGGTTTGAACCCCTGGTTACCGGACGGTCAGGGTTCAGACTGTTATCCCGAAATGCTTTAACGGCATCATAATCAACCAGCTTGGCGAAATCTTCATAATCAATTGCTTCAATTTTTTGTTGCTCGTTAGAAGTCCTGAACCCGTCGAAGTAATGCATAAAAGGAACCCTGGTCTTAATGGCCGCCAAGTGGGCGACACCAGCGATATCCATTACTTCCTGGACACTATTCGAAGACAGCATGGCCCAACCGGTTTGGCTGGCACACATAACATCGGAATGGTCCCCAAAGATATTCAAGCTGTGGGTAGCCAGACTGCGGGCAGAGACATGCATTACACCGGGCAACAACTCACCGGCTATTTTATACATATTGGGAATCATCAACAGCAGACCCTGCGATGCAGTATATGTGGTCGTTAATGCGCCTGCCGACAAAGTACCGTGAACCGCACCGGCGGCCCCTGCCTCGGACTGCATTTCTACCACGTTTACAGTCTGCCCGAAAATGTTCTTTAACCCCTGTGCGCTCCATTCATCGACGTGTTCTGCCATGGGAGATGATGGGGTAATGGGATAAATAGCTGCACATTCCGTAAATGCATAAGAAACATATGCTGCAGCCTTATTTCCGTCCATCGTTTTCATTTCTTTTTTTGACATTAACAAACCTCCCTATGAATTATATTTTTATAGCCACCATAACAGGCCGCTGCGAAAAAATTCGCCGGCCTGTTATGATAACAAGTACTGGTTAAACCGGATAAAACTCCGAACTTTGCTTGGCAAGCTCAACATCCACTCTGAGCTTTTTAGCCATTCTTTCTTCGAGGAACTTTGGTGCTACCTGCGGGTAAATAGCACATGAAATAATGTCTTCTTCCTTTTCCATAACGTGAGCAATCATTTCTTTAGCCTTGGGCAGTTCGGGCTCAAGCATATCAGCCGGACGACAATCAATTGGTTTCTCGTCACCGATAATCATCTTACGTGCCTCTTCATTAATCGGGGCAGGCGGACGTCCGTAATAGCCGCGCATATATTGCTTCACTTCATTAGTGCACATTTTATAACGACCCATGAGCACGTTCAAAACTGCCTGAGAACCCACTATCTGACTGGAAGGCGTCACCAAAGGCGGCCAACCGAAATCTTCCTGCACCCGGGGCATTTCTTCCATAACATCGGGCAGACGGTGCAGAGCGTTTGCCTGCTTCAACTGGGAGAGGAAGTTGGACATCATGCCCCCCGGAACCTGGGAAACCAGAATCCCTGCATCCGGATATTTTTGAGCCAAATCGAAATCAGCATACTGGGTACGAACATCCTTCCAGTAGTCAGAGATTTCTTTCAGCAGGGCAATATCCATATCCGGGTCAAATTCTGTTCCCTTGAAAGCAGCACACATTACTTCAATGGCCGGTTGTGAAGTTTGGACCGACATTGAAGAAATAGCACAATCTATGGTGGTGGCACCTGCTTCCATCCCTTTCATGTAAGCCATGGCTGCCATACCGCTGGTGTAATGACAGTGAATTTGTATGGGTACCGTGATACCGGCATCTCTCATCCCTTTAACGATGTCATAAACTACGTATGGTGCAATCATTCCGGCCATATCTTTAATACAAATGGATTGAACTCCCATGGACTCTAATTCTTTAGCTTTTTTAACGTAGTACTCCACCGTGTGCACCGGACTGATGGCGTAGCATATAGTACCTTGCGCATGAGCGCCTTCGTCGATAACGGTTTTCATGGCTACTTCCAGGTTTCTATAGTCATTTAACGCATCAAAACAACGGAAAATATCCATGCCGTTATAAACAGCTTTTTTTATGAACTCAATCAACACATCATCGGCATAGTTCCTGTACCCGACAATGTTCTGCCCCCTAAGCAGCATCTGGGTTTTGGTTTTTTTGAGATGACGCCTTACTACCTTGAGCCGCTCCCACGGATCGTTTCCACAGAAACGCATACAAGTATCAAATGTAGCGCCGCCCCACATTTCCATCGAATAAAATCCCGCTTCGTCATGCTTTTCAGCAATCGGAATCATATGTTCGGTTTTCATTCGGGTAGCTAATAAAGACTGGTGCGCATCCCGAAAGGTTGTATCGGTAATTTGTACAGCTTTTTTACCTTTTGCCATCTTATTATCCTCCCCTTCTTTCGCTGACCGGAAACCTCAAATATCTTAGCACCCCACAACTTTCATCAGGTCACGAACGGCTTGAATAGAATTATTTAATGCAGCTTGTTCTTCAGCTGTTAGTTCGATTTCAAGAACCTTCTCCACGCCGTTGCCACCGATAATGCAAGGTACACCGGTGTAAATATCTTTAGCTCCGTATTCTCCGTTAAGATATGCAGCTACAGGCAGAACCCGCTTTTTATCTTTTAAGACTGCTTCAGCCATCTGAACTGCGGAAGCTGACGGGGCATAAAATGCGCTGCCGGTCTTCAGATAACTCACAATCTCTCCACCGCCCTGACGCGTCCTCTGAACAATTTCCTCGAGACGTTCGGGTTTTATCAACCTGGTTACGGGTATGCAACCTGCGAAAGCACAACTGAGCACCGGCACCATGGTGTCTCCGTGTCCCCCCAAAACCAGAGCACTTATATCTTCAACTGAAACTCCCAGTTCCATAGCCAGGAAAGTGCGGAAACGGGCCGAATCAAGGACACCAGCCATACCAAATACACGGTTGGCCGGGAAGCCGCTCGCCTTGAATGCCGTATAGGCCATTACATCAAGCGGATTGGAAACAACAATAATAATAGCATTAGGTGAGTAACGTACAATATTTTCTGCTACTGTACTTACAATCTTATAATTGGTCTTTAAAAGATCGTCACGGCTCATACCCGGTTTACGGGGAATCCCCGCAGTAACAATAGCCACATCTGAATCAGCAGTATCTTCGTAATTATTAGTACCTATTATATTAGAGTCAAAACCTTCTACCGGAGAAGCCTCCATAAGGTCTAGCCCTTTGCCCTGTGGTACACCTTCAACAATATCAATTAATACTACATCGCCCAGTTCCTTTGATGCCGCCCAGTGTGCGGCAGTAGCCCCGACATTACCCGCTCCTACGATCGTCAGTTTTTTTCTTTTTATCATTATTTTACCTCCCCACTGGTCAATTATATAATAACTTAGTACAGATAGGAGGCGTTATAAAAGACGCCTCCGTCCTTTATTTATTAACCAATAACCACCAGAGGATCCCCGCCATTTACCGCCTGGCCCTTGGTTACTTTAATTTCCTTGACTGTTCCGTCCTTATCAGCAGCAAGTTCATTTTCCATCTTCATGGCTTCCAATACGAGAAGTACATCACCAGTCTTGACCGCATCACCTACATTAACCTTAATTTCAAGAATCGTACCGGGCATTGGAGCACATATTGCCCCCCCACCACCGGCAGCAGCGGGTTTCGGAGCTGCTTTTGGCGCCGCAGCCGGAGCCGGTGCTGCCGCCGCCGGTGCCGGTGCCGGTGCCGCCGGAGCCGGTGCTGGTGCCGGTGCCACTGCGGGATTTCCACCGATCTCTTCAACTTCCACTTCAAAAACTTCACCGTTTACTTTGATATTAAACTTTTTCACTTAGTTTCCCTCCTATTTACATCGGCCCGATCTTTATGCCAGTAATTTAATTAAATTCCCTATTCAATTCACGGCCCAGCATGATATCCATTATGCCGGCCTTACGCCAGGGATCAAAACCCTTAACAACCCTTTTAACCTGATATTTATCCGCCGAATAACCATAAAGAGCCATTGCCGCTGTAATAGCTGCCAGCACTTTTGGTTTGATACCGGCTTTTGTTTTTCTTTTTGCAGCTGACATATACTTTTTCCTCCTTCTTGCCGGTACTTAAAACTCTAGCAGGGGATATTTCCGTGTTTTTTCCTGGGTCTTGACTCGCGCTTAGTAGACAGGTCAGAGAGCGCACTGATAATTTTTTCGCGTGTTTCCCGCGGGTCAATTACATCTTGAACGTATCCCCTGGCCGCAGCTATATATGGGTTTGCAAAACGATCACGGTAATCTTGTACCAGCTTTTTACGCATTTCAGCCGGATTCTCAGCCTCAGCAATTTCCTTACGGTTAATAACATTGACGGCACCTTCCGGGCCCATGACCGCAATTTCAGCTGTAGGCCAGGCATACACGGTATCTGCACGCAAGGCACTGGCACACATTGCCAGATATGAACCACCATAACCTTTACGGGTAATAATTGTAATCTTGGGTACGGTCGCTTCTGAATAAGAGTAGAGCAACTTTGCACCGTGTCTGATAATACCGCCGTATTCTTGTTGCACACCAGGCAGGTAACCAGGCACATCCATAAATGTTACAATTGGTAAATTAAAGCAGTCGCAGAAACGAATATGGCGAGAAATCTTATCGGATACGTTTATATCGAGACAACCGGCCAGTACTTTGGGCTGGTTAGCTATAATACCTACCGACTGACCGTTAATCCGGGCAAAACCAACCACGCCATTTGTAGCATAATATTGATGTACCTCAAAAAATGAATTAGCATCTACAACCGCGTTAATAACATCACGTACATCATAACCTTTATTAGGATCTACGGGTATAATATCAGCCAGTGCTTCCTTATCAACTGCCGGTTCTACAGGATCATATGCCGGCGGTTCATCAAGATTATTTAGCGGCAGATAACTGATCAATGATTTTATTTGGGCAATGCACTCTTCTTCATTGTTAGCCATGAAGTGGGCCACACCACTGACCTGGTTGTGAGTTGCCGCACCGCCAAGTGCCTCCATGCTTACGTCCTCGCCTGTAACGGCTTTAATAACCAACGGACCGGTAATAAACATCTGGCTGGTTCCGGAAACCATCATAATGAAGTCGGTTAATGCCGGCGAATAAACTGCGCCACCTGCACATGGCCCCATAATTACGGATATCTGAGGTATTACGCCTGAAGCAATGGTATTACGGTAGAAAATTTGGCCGTAACCGTCAAGGGCGTCCACACCTTCCTGAATCCGCGCCCCACCGGAGTCACAGATACCAATGACCGGGGCTCCGACCTTTAACGCCATATCCAATACCTTACATATCTTGGCAGCATGAACCCGTCCCAACGAACCACCAACTACCGTAAAGTCTTGCGCGAAAATATATATTCTCCGTCCATTAATGGTTCCATAACCGCAGGTAACACCCTCACCGGGATTTTTCGCCTTTCTGTAATCAATCTCAGTATTGGCGAAAACATCGACTTCCCTAAACGAACCGGGATCAAATAATTCGTTTATCCGTTCCCGGCTGGTTTTTTTACCGCTACTATGCTGTTTGTCAATTCTTTTTTGACCGCCACCGGCTTCAACGGCCTCTCTCAGTTTACTTAGCGTATCCAGTTTCTCCTGCATACTCATGTGATTACCTCCAATCTAGTCACGCTCGCACAATTCGATTAGGACACCATAAGTGGATTTAGGATGTAAAAATGCTATTCTCGCACCACCTGCCCCGCGCCGTGGTTTTTCATCAATCAAACGGACACCCTTTGCTTTTAATTCAGCGAGCCTTTGCTCCAGGTTATCCACCCTAAAAGCAATGTGCTGTATTCCCTGGCCATTCTTATCTATATATTTGGCGATAGGACCGTCGGGTGCCGTTGACTCAAGCAACTCAACTTCACTTTCACCGGTAGGCAAAAAAGCTGTTTTTACTTTTTGTTCTTCCACCACTTCTGTGCCAACAGCCTTCAGTCCAAGTATTCCTTCGTATAATTTCAGGGTTTCTGCAAGGTCCTTGACCGCTATTCCGATATGGTCAATCTTTTTAATCATGAGGCGCTCCCTCCATTTTCTATATTTGGACCTCTCCCTTACAAATCAGCAAAAATATTAACACCGGGCGGGGTATTTGCATAATTGGTTTGCATACCCCGCCAGTGCACACTAAGAGGAAACTAATTCTTTACATTTTCTTTGATGTAATTGACGACCTTATCTAACGGAGTACCCGGTGTAAACACCTCATGTATTCCTGCCGCCTTAAGTTCCGGAATGTCTTCTTCGGGAATTATTCCTCCGCCAACCACTAGGACATCTTCCGCACCTTGTTCTTTAAGCAATTTGACTACTTCAGGGAACAAAGTTGCGTGGGCTCCCGAAAGAATACTCATACCGACCACATTTACGTCTTCCTGCAATGCCGCGGACACAATTTGCTCCGGGGTTTGCCTTAAACCTGTATAAACAACCTCCATGCCGGAATCACGCAGGGCTTGTGCAATCACTTTGGCGCCCCGGTCGTGCCCGTCAAGGCCCGGCTTAGCAACCAGGACACGAATGCGTTTTTCGTTCATCTGCCTACCTCCTCGCCTAGAATACAATTTGCTGCTGGTATTCACCGTAAACGTCCCTCAGTACGCCGCATATCTCACCGAGAGTCGTATAGGCTTTAACAGCATCAATAAATATTGGCATCAGGTTGGCATCGCCCTGCGCTGCTTCACGCAGTGCGGCCAGTATGGATTCGACCTTGGCATTATCCCTTTCGGCGCGTAACTTCTTAAGCTTTCTTTCCTGGTTATCGCCTACAGTAAGGTCAACTTTTAAAAGATCCTCCAGTTTCTTCTCTTCCATTTGGAATCTGTTCAAACCAACCACAATTCTTTCCTGGGTGTCGATTTCAACCTGGTATTTATATGCGGCGTTATGAATTTCTTTTTGCATAAATTCAATGGCTTTGGGTGCACCGCCAAGTGCATCTATCTTGTCGATATATTCCTGAGCCTGCTCCTCAACCCCGTTAGTCAAACTCTCAACATAATAAGAACCGGCAAGCGGGTCCACGGTATCACATACTCCGGTTTCGTAACCAATTACCTGCTGGGTACGCAAAGCAATCAACACCGACTCGTCGCTCGGCAGGGCCAGAGCCTCGTCGTACGAATTAGTATGCAGGGACTGGGTACCGCCGAGCACGGCAGACATGGCTTCATATGCCGTCCGCATTATGTTCACCATCGGCTGCTGTGCCTGCAGACTGACACCGGCAGTTTGGGTATGGAAACGAAGGGTCCAGGAACGAGGATTCTTGGCACCAAAGCGTTCTCTCATGATTTTCGCCCAGAGTCGGCGTGCGGCGCGGAATTTAGCTACTTCCTCCAGGAAATTCAGGTGGGAGTTAAAGAAGAAAGAAAGCCTGGGCGCGAACTTATCAACATCTAACCCCGCCTTGATAGCCGCATCGACATAGGCAATACCGTCAGCCAAAGTAAAGGCAATCTCTTGGGCCGCGGTAGCTCCTGCTTCACGAATATGATAACCGCTTATACTGATCGTATTCCAGTTGGGCACTTCCTCAGAGCAGAATTCAAAAATATCGGTAATGAGTCTCATTGAGGGTTCCGGAGGAAGAATATATGTGCCCCGGGCGATATACTCCTTAATTATGTCATTCTGAATGGTACCATTCAACTTAGCTCTTTCCACACCCTGTTTTTCAGCCACAGCGATATACATTGCCAAAAGGATACCTGCCGGTGCATTAATGGTCATCGAAGTACTGACCTTGCCCAGAGGAATCTGGTCAAATAAAATCTCCATATCTTGCAACGAGTCAATTGCCACGCCAACTTTTCCTACCTCGCCCTTTGAAAGTGCATGATCGGAATCATACCCAATCTGCGTCGGAAGGTCAAACGCACAACTTAAGCCTGTCTGACCTTGTTCCAGAAGGTAGCGGAAACGCTTATTAGTTTCTTCCGCGGTACCAAAACCGGCATATTGCCGCATAGTCCATAGACGCCCACGATACATGTTGGGCTGTACTCCCCTGGTATACGGATATTCTCCCGGTAACCCCAGGTCGCGTTCATAATCCATGTCAGCTAAATCCAGCGGAGTATACACAGGTTCCACCTTGATAGCAGAATGGGTTTCAAACTTATTTTTTCTTTCCGGACGCTTTTTTTTCGTAGCTTCCAGCTTTTCCTCCCATCCTTTTTTCTTGGCGGAAATTTTGTCCAGTTGTTCCTGTTTAAACAAAAGATCTCCCCCTTCCTCTTCGGTTACTTCTTCCCAAGTGCCTCTTTAACAAGTGCGGGCACATCGAAAGGAAGTTCTGCCACCTTGGCTCCTGCTTCGGTCAATGCTTCGACTTTGCCCTTATAGGTGCCCTTACCCCTTTCAATGATCGCTCCGGCATGCCCCATCCGTTTTCCGGGAGGAGCACTCTTACCCGCAATAAAGGCAACTACCGGCTTGGTCATTTCCTTAATATACTCGGACGCCGTTTCTTCAGCATTACCTCCGATCTCGCCTATTAACACCACGGCTTCGGTTTGCGGATCTTTTTCAAACATTTTGAGCACATCGATAAAAGTCAGACCAACTACCCGGTCACCGCCCATACCGACCACGGTAGACTGACCAAGACCGTTAGCAGTAAGGTTACCGGTGATTTCATAGGTTAAGGTGCCGGAGCGGGCAACTACTCCCACATTCCCTTCCACAAAATACTGGTTCGGCGGTATCCCCATTTTGCACTTACCAGAGGATACAATGCCAAATGTATTCGGCCCCAGTGAAATAGCCCCTTTACGCTTGGCGTAAGCTGCTATTTCCGTTTCATCGTGAACCGGAACCCCTTCAGTAACCACAACCACTACCCCGATGCCTGCTTCTATAGCCTCGAAGGCAGCATCTTTAGTGAATGGCGCCGGGATAAATAACACTGAAGCGTCTATCCGGTGATTTTCACAAGCTTCACGCACCGAATTGTATACAGGCACTCCTTCAACGACGTTGCCACCTTTACCGGGGGTAGCACCCGCCACAATCTTGGTGCCATAAGCCAGCATTTGCTTGGTATGAAAAACACCCTGGTTACCAGTTATACCCTGGACTAATACGTTGGTATTTTCATCTATGATAATAGCCAATTTAACTACTCCTCCTTGTCAAAAACTTTTAACGGACGCAAACCAACTGTGCAGTCGGCAGACAAGTATTTAATTAATTACGCTTGCCCCTTGGAAAGATCGACTGCTCTCTTTGCGCCATCTTGCATAAAGTCAAAGGCTTCAACACCGATTTCCTTCAAAATAGCCCTGCCGGCTTCCTGGTTGGTGCCTACCAAACGTATAACCAGGGGCACCGGGAAACCTCCTCTTGCCTCGTAAACATCTTTAACCGCGCCAGCCACATCATCACAACGGGTAATGCCGCCAAAAATATTAACAAAGACTACCTTGGGATTTAAGCCAAACAGGATTTCCAAAGCTTTAGCCGTAGCTTCCCTGCCGGTCCCGCCGCCGCAGTCGAGGAAATTGGCCGGCGTACCGCCAAAATTCTGGATGGTATCAAGCGTTCCCATTGTAATTCCGGCACCGTTAGCCATTACCGCAATATCCCCGTCGAGGTCGACATACGACAAACCGAGATCTTTGGCTGCTTTTTCAGTAGCAGAACGTTCTTCAACGTAGGGCAGCTCTTTCCTGCGGAACATGGCGTCATCATCAATAGTGACTTTGGAGTCAGCTGCGATCACCTTATCATCACTGAACACCAGCGGGTTTATTTCAACCAGTTCGGCATCCTTCTCAATGAATATTTTATAAAGAACCTGAATAACCTTGACTATTTGCTTACCATGAGGACTATTTAACGGAAAACCCATTCTCCTGACAATATCGCGGGCATAAAATACCTGCATGCCAAGCTCGGGGTCAATATGCTTCTTAATAATATATTCTTCCGGCTGTTCTTCAATATCCATGCCACCGTAAGCAGATGCAATCAATACTGGTGCTTTAGCTGCCCCGTCAACGGTTATGGACATGTATAACTCTTTGTCTATTTTTAATTTTTCTTCGACTAAAAGTATATTTACCGGCAAGCCCTGTATAGTCATACCCAAGAGTTCTTCCGCTGCTGCTTTAGCGCCTTCCGGATTATCTGCAAACTTAATTCCACCTGCTTTTCCCCGCTTACCGGACAAAACTTGTGATTTTATTACTACGGGGCCACCTATTTCCGCTGCCACTTTAGCCGCTTCATCCGGGGCAGTTACCATTCTGCCTTTCGGCACCGGAAGGCCGAATTGTGCAAAAAGCTCCTTCCCCATGTACTCGAACATTTTCACTGGCTAATCTCTCCCCTCTGGTCGTTTATACGCTTAAGTTATCAGGTATTAACAGGTAATGTTAACATCTTTATCTCGTTGCACATTAAATCCCTTTACCCTCTTGATAATAAAAATAGAAAACCACAATAACTTTTCTAACAGTTTATCTTTTAATATACCGGACTCCTAACAGTATTACTGCTTTCCCGCGATATTTTCACCCCTCCCTCCGTTACCTATTTTTTGTTAATGTTTTTATGAAAAGACTGGGTAACCTGGCAAAATATCATACAGCACATTGTATAACAGCAATTTACATACATGCTGGTATTCTTCAAAAAGTCTAGCCCAACCTGACATATTCACCGGTCGGGCACAACATCTCCACTTTAAAAAAATATATTTTCTTTACTAAACATAAATCTCTCCTGGTATATACTGTATATATCTCCCCGGGCATTGACTGCCGTGATATTATCGATTTAAACCAAAATTGATGCTACTTGGCTGCGTATATTTTTATACCCTCATCATATAAATCGCCACCAAGAGTATCATTTACCACGATTACCGGAAAATCCTCCACCACCAACTCGCGAACGGCTTCAGGCCCCAATTCAGGATAAGCAATAACTTTTGCCTCTTTGATACTCCGGGCTATCAATGCTGCCGCGCCACCTACCGCGGTTAAATAAACACCTTTGAATTCCTTCATGGCGTTAATCACTTCCGGTGACCTGCGTCCCTTACCTATAGTAGCTTTAAGTCCCACTTCATAAAGCTTCGGGGCGTAGGGATCCATCCGGTAACTGGTAGTCGGACCGGCTGAGCCGATAACCTTTCCTGGTTTTGCCGGAGTAGGACCAACATAATATATAATTTGACCTTTCGGATCAAAAGGCAGCTCTTTCCCTTGTTCAAGTAACTCTACAAGCTTTTTATGAGCAGCATCCCGTCCGGTATAAATCTTACCGCTTATAGATACCCGCTGTCCAATCCTCAGTTTTTCTACTACATCATCAGATAATGGCGTTGTAAGCTTGATTTGGGTCAAACGTTTTCACCTCCCTTTTTTTATGACAATTTAAATAATTAATGTTTGAAAATATTAAAAAACAACCTCTTTATGTCTCGCAGCATGGCAGTTAAGATTTACAGCCACAGGCAGACTGGCAATATGAGCGGCATATATTTCCACGTGTACTGCCAAAGCGGTTGTTCTTCCTCCAAGACCCTGCGGGCCAATCCCCAGTTTATTAATCTCCTCAAACAATTCTTCTTCCAATTTTGCGATATCGGGATGCTTGCTTTTCTCCCCTAATTCCCTTAACAGTGCTTCCTTTGCCAGTTGGGCGGATTTTTCAAATGTTCCTCCAACACCCACTCCAACAACTACCGGTGGACATGGATTCGGCCCGGCTTTTCTTACAGTATCAATCACAAAATCCTTAACCCCTTCTATACCATCAGCCGGCCTTAACATCTTAAACGCACTCATGTTTTCGCTCCCGCCACCTTTAGGAGCAACAATAATACGCAAATTATCTCCCGGGACAATTTTAGTATGGATAACCGCCGGAGTATTATCACCGGTATTCTTGCGTTCCAGCGGATGACTCACGATTGATTTTCTGAGGTAGCCTTCAGTGTAACCTCTCCTTACTCCCTCGTTAATCGCCTCGTAAAAATCACCGCCTTCAATACGGACATCCTGGCCCAATTCTACAAATATAACTGCATATCCGGTATCTTGACACATCGGTACCTTTTCTTCACAAGCAATTTCTGCATTCTCAACCAGTTGCTGAAGTATCTCTTTCCCGGTAAGTGATACCTCCTTTTCATAAGATTGCTTAAAACTTTCCATAACATCATTACCCAAGTTGAAGTTAGCATCCTGGCAAAGCCTAGCTACAGCTTCTGTGATAGCAGCAGTATTAACAGTTTTAATTACAACTCCCCCCTTTACTATATGGTGCGTATATATTTCATTTCATAAATAATAAAAGCAAGATTCGTACCATCGACAAAATCTTGCTGAATAATTCGCTCCTTTATTTTCCACCAATCCCTGCAAGCCTGACTATTACTGAAATATTGACGGTAAATGCAGTCCTGGTCACATGAACAAAAAACTATAAACACACTCTTATTAAATCAAGCAACATTCTAACTTATAGAACGAATAAGCGCTTACGCCTTGATATAAGTGGTATTTCTGAATTTTATAAGGATTCTAATTTTTATAATTATTAACTGGTTTAACTTTCTTTAATTTATTATAAAGGGTTGCCAGGGAGATATTTAAAGCTTGTGCCGCACGTCGCTTTCCCTCAACTGAATTCCCATATTTAGACACTGCTTTACGTATCAACATTTCTTCCATTTGGTCAATAGGCATTAAATCAATACTGCGTTCCGGTGAAATTCTAAACTGGTTGACATGCTGGATGAGGTTCTTTTTAGTCAACAACTCGTCATCAGCTGTAACTATAACCCGTTCAATAACATTTTCAAGTTCCCGGATATTACCCGGCCAGTCATAATTAAACAATATTTCTCCGGCATCTTTAGAGAACCCTCTTACCCTCTTACCTAATTTACGGTTTAATTTAATTATTAAATTATTTACCAAAATCGGCAGGTCTTCCTTGTGCACTCTTAACGGTGGCACAGTGATTTCAACTACATTCAAACGGTAATATAAGTCTTCCCTGAACTTACCCTCTCTGATTAATTTACGTAAGTTCCGGTTTGTAGCCGCAATAACCCTTACATCAACTTTTATAGTTTGATTTCCACCAACACGCTCGAATTCCATTTCTTGCAATACCCGTAATAATTTAGCTTGTAATAGAAGATTCATATCACCGATTTCATCTAAAAAAATTGTTCCGCCATGAGCCAACTCAAACTTACCTATTTTAGACTTTACAGCCCCGGTAAAGGCTCCTTTTGCGTATCCAAAAAATTCACTTTCAAGTAAAGTTTCCGGTATTGCCGCACAATTCACCTTAATAAAGGGATTTTCACGACGTATGGAAGCAGCATGAATGGCATGTGCGAAAAGCTCCTTACCGGTTCCGCTTTCGCCTAAAAGCAGCACTGTTGAATTGCTTTGAGCAGATTTTTCAGCTAGATTAATACATCTTTTCATTTCACCACTGGTACCGATAATATCACTGAATGTATATTTGCTTGTGGTTACCTGTCCCAACTTATTAGTTAAATTCTCTATAATAGTGGTGCTTTTTTTTAACTCCTCCATTAAATTCATCATATCAGTAAAATGTTGAAATACAACGACTCCGCCTTCCATTTTTCCGTCAACAACTATCGGATTGGAAATGGAAACAACATCTGCCTTGCATCCTCCTACTTTAGTCCTTTGTCCAAAAACCATTTTACCTGTTTTAATTGCCGTTGACAGAGCACCGTCAGGCGATAATTTAAAAACATTCTTACCGATTCTATCTGCTTCAGGTATACCGGTAATTCTTGTGAAAGCGGGATTTACATATTTTATAGTTCCATTAACATCGGCTACTTCAATGGCTTCTTGCATAGAATTAAGTATGGCAGATAACTCACCTTGAATTTTTTTGAATTCTAATAATTCTTCTTTTTCCTTAAGCGCTTTGGCCATTAAATTTGCGCCCTGGATATCCATAATTGATACCCTGGCTTTTTTTTTCTGATTGAGGCGTTTCTGTATCTCTTGGTTGCCGGTTGTTTCTATAATTAAATCCAGTTCAGGAAATTTCAAGATCTCGTCAATATCATCTGTAACCAGTATAATATCTTCACGTGCGGTCAAAAATCCGGGAGCCATTTGATTAATATCAACTATTCCGACTACTTCAACCTCTCTCAACGACTTAAACGACTCATAAACATCCCGGTCGGCTCCAACAATGGCAACCTTGACCTTATGCATTCCGGCCTCACCCCCAAATAATAACTTTAATATTTAATAATTTCGACAGCAAAACGAATGTTCCTTCTAAAAATTAAAAATACTTAAAAAGAATAGTCATCGAACAAGTGTTTTCTTGATGTTGAAAATATGTTATAATCTTTATTGCATAAATTGATATTAATAGAGGTGAAATAAAAATGGATCTTACCCCCAAACAAGCAGCCATTCTAGAAGTTATTAAGAAAAAAATTCATCAAAAGGGCTATCCTCCGTCAGTTAGGGAAATTGGCAAGGCCGTAGGTTTAAGCTCCAGTTCCACCGTGCATGGCTATCTGAAAAAACTTGAAGAAAAAGGCTATCTTAGACGCGATGCAACTAAACCCAGAGCTATAGAAGTTCTAGACGGTCCGGCAGGGGAAAGGATTGAATATATCAATGTTCCACTCCTTGGCAGGGTAGCCGCAGGCATGCCTCTCTTGGCTGTGGAAAATAAAGAGGACATATTTCCCCTACCCGTTCATTTTACAGGGACCGGTGAATTTTTCATGCTTACAGTACGTGGTGAAAGCATGATTGAAGCTGGAATTTTAAACGGGGATATGGTAGTTGTAAGGCGCCAGAATGATGCCAATAACGGTGAAATCGTAGTTGTCTTAATGGAAGAAGAAGCCACCGTCAAAAGAATATTCAAGGAAGACAGGCGCATTCGCCTTCAACCTGAAAACAGCCTGATGGAACCAATTTATACTACAGACGCTCAGATCCTCGGCAAGGTAATCGGTTTAGTGCGAAAAATTTAATAAATACATATATTATAAAATCACCGTCTAAGGACGGTGATTTCTTTCATTATTCAGTAAGTGTTCAATCATACTTACCATATCTTCACCGTAAGTTTTCTTGAATTCGTAATAAATTGGACTTAATACATTTATCCACGACTCTTTTTCTGCCTCAGTTTGATAATGTATTTGCACCATCTCGGATGATATAATCTGCTCTAACCCTTCCTGGTTCATTTTTAAAGCTCGTTCACGTTCCCATTCAGTAACCTCTAGTAAAGTATCTTCTAAGACCTTTCGCACTTTCTCAGGTAATCCAGACCAAAATTCAAAGTTGGTCATAACCACGTACCCCATATAGCCATGGTTGGATATAGTAAGGAATGGCTGCACTTTAAAAAGCTTTTTTGAATATATATTCGATAAAGTATTTTCTTCACCGTGAACCTTACACGTTTCTAAATCATGATATAAATTACTGAAAAGCCCTTCTACCGGTCGTGCTCCTAAATATTCAAATTGTTTTTTTAAAACCTGACTGTTGATCATAACCCGGAAAGACAATCCTTCAAAATCATTCCTGTTTGCCAATGGCTGCACATTATTGGTCATTTGTTTAAAACCACTGTCCCAAAAAGCCAGTGCCTGGATGTTGTATTGCCTTAAACCATCAAACAATCTACCGCCTATCTGACCTCCCATTACTTTATGAACGGCATCTTCATCAGCAAAGGCGTAAGGCAGGTCCAACAACTGCCATCTAGGGTCTAAAGCTGAAAGTTTTGACGCTGCCGGTGCAATAATTTGTACCGCTCCTGATTGCAGAGCTTCAATCTCCTCCCCGTCTTTATAGAGTGTTGAGTTGGGAAATACTTGAACTTCCACCCTCCCGCCGGTACGCTCCTTAACAAGATTTGCAAAACGTTGTGCAGCCATACCCTTGGGAGTATTTTCCGCCACCACATGTGAAAACTTAATTACTATTTTTTCTGCTGGGTTAACTTGTTCCAAGTCTACAACCCTTTGACTGCAACCTAAACTAAAAATAAAAAAAATAAAAATCATACTTATTAAGCAGATGATATTTTTAATTCTGCTCACCGGCCTTATATTTTAATTAGTTATTAATACACTTTACTCTAAAGTTCGATAACGATTTATCGGCCTTCCGACCGAACCGTATTGCAGTTCCAATACCACCTTGCCTGATTTCTCTAAATAATCAAGATACCTTCTGGCAGTTACCCTGGCTAATCCTACCCCTTCAGCCACTTCTTCAGCCGAAAGGGCCGCTCCTTCTTTTAATAAATGAAGATATACCTGTTTCAGGGTAATTTCGTTAAGTCCTTTCGGTACACTTTCTTCTATCTGTTGCCCCCGACTCAATGCCATACTGTCAATTTCAGCCTGGTTCATTTGGCACCGGCGCTTAAACCTGTTATGTAAAGTGGAGTAACAGTTAAGCGCTGACTTGAGACGAGCAAACTTAAAAGGCTTAACTATGTAATCTATAGCACCGTACCGAAATACACTTTGAATGGTTTCCGCATCTTGGGCGGCAGTAACTAAAATCACGTCGGTTGGAAGCCCAAAACGCCTGATCTCTTGGAGCGTGGACAAACCGTCCATATCCGGAAGATAAATATCCAATAAAACCAAGTCCGGTTTGGTTTCTTTAATCATATCAATAGCTTCGCGACCGTTACGGGCTACGCCAATTACATTGAAACCGGAAACTGCATTAACAAATCCCCTGTTAACTTCTATAACCATCGGGTCATCCTCGGTAATAAGAACCTCAATTTGTGACACTTACTTATAATACCTCCCATTTAAAAACTTGTTCAACATTAATTCTTTGGCAAACAAATTATAAATTCGGTCCCGCCCTTTTTAGGACAACTTACAGAAATGGAACCTCCGGCCAAATCTATACATCTTTTTACCAAGTACAATCCTAATCCCCGGCTTTCTGCCCCTTTTGTGGTAAAGCCGTGATAAAATATTTTTTCACGCTCAGCCATTGGAATTCCGCAACCCTGGTCACTTACTTTTATGATCACTTGCTGAAAACTATCAAACATACCGAAATACACGTTGCGACTGCGACTGTCAGATTCTTTTTGGCGAACTGCATCAAAAGCATTTTCTATCAAATTTCCTATTATTAAAACTAAATCGCCTGCTTCCAAACGCAGTGGCAATTCTTTCAACTTTGTATCAAGATCAATTTCAAAATTTATTTTGAGTTCCTTAGCCCGGCTGTATTTACCTAAAAGCAAGCCGGCAACACTGCTGTCAAAAATATTTTTAGTTAAAAATCTGGTAACTTTCTGCTGTTCTTCAGTGACATCGAAAATATAATCTAATGCCTGCTCGTATTTTTCCAACTGGACAAGACCGGCTATAGTATGCAATTTATTCATATGCTCGTGACTTTGAACTCTCAGAGCTTCTACAAAAGCCTTAACGCCGGTTAACTCCTCTGCCAATCTATTTACTTCTGTTTTATCCTGAAAAGTAGAAACAGCACCAACTATTTCCCCTCCATAAATAACCGGCACCCGGTTTACAAGTACAATAGTGTCATTTAAAAACATTTCACAATTATTTTGAGCTTGCCTGGTTTGTAAAACTTCCGGAAGATGAGTATTGGGAATTACATCATTTACATCACGACCAATTATTTCTTCACTACTTTTATTCAGGATACGTAATGCTTCGTCATTTGCTATGGTTATACGGCTCTTATTATCAATGGCAATAATACCTTCACCCATGGCTTGAAATATAGCCACCCGTTCCTCTAACAGCCTTGCAATTTCTTCCGGCTCAAGACTGAACATGGCACTTTTAATTTGTTTGGCCAAATACAGTGACCCCAACAAACCTACAATCAAGCCGGATGCTAATGAACTATAAAGTTGAATATTTATCGTTCTTAATATACTGCCTATGGTCGGAGTCAAAATCCCAACGATCACTACTCCCACCTGACGTGTTCCCTCGTCCACTTTTACCGGGACAAACGCGCGTACAGACGGACCAAGGACACCTTCAGCCCTGGAGACATATTCATTGTTAGCAAGGGCTGGCCCAAGGTCAGGCCCGGAAAATTTTATACCAATTCTTTCTTCAACCGGATGAGAATAACGAATGCCTTCCATATCAACTACTACAATATATTCAACACCAGTGGCAAGGCGGGTACGCTCGGTAAGCGGCTGAATTTTATCCATGCCGTCAGGACTGCCGATATTATTTTTAATTTCTTCATATTGCGCTATGGTACGTGCTATGGCCATTGCACGCATTCCAATCTCTTTTTCCATAGTATCAGATATTTTTTCTACAACTATAAACCCTCCGACTAAAATTGCCAGCAATACAGAACCAAAGGAAAGAACCACAATTTTAGTGCGCAAATTAAAATATTTCTTTTTAAATTTAAGCTTATGAAATATTCCAAGCATATTAGATATTTATACAAAAAGAACAAAATTTCCTGCTTTTAAAATTAAATATGTCCTTCTTATGATATTAAAACACACTGCGGCGGGTATTTTTTCAATTAATTCATATGCTTATAAAATGTTCTATACATAATCCAAAGGTAGGAAACAATAAAAACAAACCATAAAAAAATAGTCTGGCTTAAGAAAAATTCTGAAAAATAAGCTCCGATAAGAATGCCCAAAGAAAGCAGCGTAATTTTAAAACAAGCATAGTCCACAACAGAAAACTTTCTAGCTGCCATTAATGACCGCTGTATAAACGTACTCCTCCTCATTCTTACCAACCCCCTTGTACAAACATAATGAAATACTTAATATAATTATACCATCATCCATATCATCTTCTGACCGGTTAATTAATCATGAGATTGGCAGATTCACCCGTAAATGGACCAATGGAAACAGGAGGCAACAGGAGGCAAAAAAAATAAACCTAACTCCGGCAAGCGACACTATGAGAGGAACCGCATATTTTATCACTTTCCAAACAAGATACTAAGGTCAATAGTCGTCTCTCTTAAATTCATTCTTAAAACCTTTTGCAAACGTTCTTCCGTTGATCCCCATGATAATGGTGTCATATAGACCAAGTGTTCGATAAGGTTGCTATCAATAGCAACACTGTATTGCAAACGTTGAATATCTAAGAGAACCAAATTATTTTTAAAAAGCGCTACTGTTTTGTCGTTTGAATAAACCTGTTTACCAGTTTGGGCATAAAAAATTTGTCTTAATTCTTGAAGGTAGTTGCTTTCAGGAATAACCTTTATGATGATTCCATCATCATAAAGCAGTCTCCGAAATTCATAATAATTTGATGGCGACAAAATATTAAAAATTAAATTGAATTGCTTACTCTCAAACGGACACTTGGCAATATCCGCAACGCACCAGATATTGTTCGGATATTCCTTTGAAGCCATAGAAATGCCATCTTTAGAAATATCCACCCCCACTCCTAATAAATCATTTATATTGTTACGAAACAGCTTTTTCTTCATGCCGGATAAAAAAGAACCCTCTCCGCATCCTGCATCTAATATTTTAATGCGGTCTTCTTTTATTTTGATTTCATCAATGATCTTTTGACTAATTTTTTCTATCAACGGGTCAAAAAAGCCGCTTTTAAAAATAATCTTTCTAGATTTAAACATTTGTTTATCATATTTTACTTTGAGAGCACGGGACAACATATTAACATATCCTTGTTTAGATATATCAAAACAATGTTGATTAGCACATATTAAACTTTTAAAATTAACCATCTTCATTTGGGCGTTACATATTGGACACCTAAAAATTTCTTCATATTTAAAAACAGGTTGTATATTGTTTTTTCTATTTTTAAACAAAAAAACACCCTATTCATTCGGTATTCGGCAAAAAACACTAACCAATTTTATTATAACATAATACTGGTAAAGCACGATAATCAAGCCCTTACCCGAAAAAGTTAAGAAGCGTTGCTTACAAAAGTAAACAACGCTTGCAATTTTCAATATCACTTATAAAATCAATAAACGCTTCGTTTGCATATCCTCCAATACCATGAGGCTGGTTTACCTGATATATATAACGACTCAAAATAAAATCATTTATCCGAACCTCGCAAACCCGCCCTAATTCCAAAGATTCACGAACAGCAAATCTCGAAACAACACTTGCTCCCAATCCTGATTCAACTGCCGTAATGACAGCCCTGGTACTACCCAATTCCATTATCCGGTTCATTTTTTTCAAAGAGATATTTTTTCCTTCAAGCTTCTTTTCAAGGGTTTGACGAGTTCCGGAACTCGGTTCGCGCAAAACCAGAGCTGTCTTTTTTAAATCTGAAACACTAACCGCATCTTTATTTGCCCAAGCATGCAGTGGCGGTACAATCAACACCATATGGTCCTGTATCCAAGGGACACAATTGATTCCATCTCCTTCCAAAGGAGCACCGATGAAACCCAGGTCAATTTCTTTCTCCCGAATCCATCGTCCTACTAGGCCGGTTCCAGCTATTTTCAGGACAATCTTAATCCCGGGGTATTTTTCATAAAACCCGCCGATTAATCGTGGAAGAAGATATTCACCCGGTATTGTACTTGCTCCGATAACAAGATGTCCCGTCTTTAAACCTTTTAAATCATCAAGTCCTGCTCTTACCTTGTAATAATGCGTCAGCATCTGTTTAGCTTCAGAATAAAGAAGTCGTCCCGCATCGGTTAAAAATATCTTTTTATCTCCCCGCTGGAATAACACTGCCTGTAAATTTTCCTCGAGTGCCTTTATCTGGAAACTAACTGCAGGCTGGCTCATATATAATTGCCGAGCAGCCTTCGTAAAACTCTGCAGCTCAGCTACCCATAAAAAAGCTTCCAATTGCTTAAAATTCATATGAACACCGCCAATGCTCATTTCATTTTAATCTGTTTCTACAAGAACAAGTTAATACCTTTATGATTTTTATAAATATTTATAATTATCTTAATATTACAACTAATAATTCGCGACCTGTTAATTATTAACAGTGCATTATTTTAATTTCATTACTTCTCTTGCCGCTGAAGTTACGGCCAGGCGGACATATTCTTTCGAAAACCCACCTTGAAAATAAACCGCGTAAGGTGGCCGGAGCGGTCCATCCGCACTTAATTCTATTGAAGCCCCTTGAATAAATGTACCTGCCGCCATAATCACCGGGTCCGCATAACCAGGTAAACAACTTGCCTCCAAATATACATGAGAATCTACGGGAGAAGCCCCTTGGATACTGCGGCAAAAAGCCGATAACTTTTCCGGCGTGCCCATTTTAATACCTTGAACAATATCGCTCCGCTCTTCATCATATTTAGGCATTACATTAAAACCAAGTTTTTCAAATAACCTGGCGGCAAAAACCACCCCCTTGATCGCTTCGGCAACAATATGAGGGGCAAGATATATCCCTTGAAAAAAAAGTCTCTGGTAACCACCGGACGCCCCTATCTCCGCACCAATACCGGGAGCACTCCAACGGTTGGCTGCCATTTCCACGTATTGAGACTTGCCGACTACATAACCACCCGTCGGTGCCAATCCACCACCGGGATTTTTTATCAGGGAGCCCGCCACTAAATCAGCTCCGACCTCGACCGGCTCTTTCTCTTCGACGAATTCTCCGTAACAATTATCGACAGATATCACGACATTAGGGTTTTTTTGCTTTAGGAATTGAATTAGCTTTCTAATTTCGTTGATTCCTAATGCCGGAACCCATTTGTAACCCCGTGAGCGCTGCAACAGCACCATTTTTGTTTTATCATTTATGACCTGTTCTATTGCATTATAGTCTACTTCTCCCCCATTTTTAAGCTCTACCTGTTTATATACTACACCTATGTCTTTAAGTGAACCACAGGCATTACCACTAATTCCAATGATTTCAGCTAAAGTATCGTATGGTTGTCCCTGCACCGACAAAAGTTCGTCACCGGGACGCAGTACTCCAAAAAGGCAGAGCGCTATGGCATGAGTACCGGAAACAATCTGTCCCCGTACGAGTGCCGCCTCGGCATTAAAAATATCAGCATAAACCTTTTCCAAGACCTCCCTGCCCCGGTCACCATAACCATAACCGGTTGAACCATTCAGGTGAAAGTCACTGACCTTTGCCTGCTGAAATGCTTTTAGCACCCGGATATGATTTTGTAGGGCTTTATTTTCAATAGCACGATATAATTCTTGTACTTCCTGCTCTACTTCATCTGCTAAACACTCAATATTAATATTTTTTTTGACATTCACAAAATAATTCTCCTTGTTTTTTATGTATTGATTTATACTTTTACAAAACATCTTTTTCCAAATCTTCTCCGGTGATCATCATAAGTTCGTTACGGGTCAAATCGTGATTTTGTTTGATCAGTCTGACAGCCTGTCTCCGTATGGCACGCTCAATTAAGTTTCGCACCAGTCTGGCGTTACCACTATGTTTATGACGCCTATGTTCCTTATCAATCAAGATACGCAAATAATTTCTGGCCTCATCCGACAATTTATATTGTCTTTGTTTAAGCATCAAATCAGCAATGTCCAACAACTCATCGACCCTATAATCAGAAAAGGTAATATGTATCGGAAAGCGCGAACGAATACCGGGATTAGTTGCTATGAACCAGTCCATTTCATCCTGGTATCCGGCCAGAATTAAAATCAGATTGCCCCTGTGGTCCTCCATACCCTTGACCAAGGTTTAAATATATCTATCGTTTGTTTCTTGCTCTTTCAGGGTTTCAGAACCCACACCCCACCTCGTTACAATTTCAATGGTATCTTCATATAAAACAACCCTTTCGGCAATAGTTTTTACAATATCTCTCTTTTGAATAAAGGTAAACTGGTCCGTAAATAAAATTTTTTTATACCCTTGTACAAGTTGTTTAACTCTTTCTAACTCACCATGGGAATTTACAATCTGATTGTATAAGCCATTTAAAAAAACCCACTCTTCCTTAAGGTATTTTATATCTTGCTTAATGTAATTTATTTCTTCTTTAAACAACTCCACTGGTATCAGGTTCTCCCGGTAAGCGAAAAAGGTCCGTTTTTGCTCCTGTTCCTTTTTAGATAAGTTCATTTCAATGGTTTTTAGTTTATTTTTCAATTCTTTCAGTTTTCTTTCACCACTTAGCTGTTTTACTATATCTCTTATTATTTCTTCTGGATTACCTAACTGGCTAATAACGTATTCCCATACATAGTTATCTACTACATCCTGCCGCCATCCGGCAGTATTACAAGTCTTATTAGGATTACCGGTACCCACTTCATAATTTTTTTTGGTCTTCTTAGAACAATGATAATATCTTAATTTTTTACCACTTTTCAGTGTCGTAACTGACCCGGCCACAATAGCAGCACCGCATTTACCACATCGAATTAAACCTTTTAACAGGTAATTGCTGGTTGGCCTGCCACGATTCTTTTTTAACAGGCCATCCAATTTCTCCTGAATTCTTTGGTATGTATACTCATCAATATATTGAGGAATAGGAACGGAATACCATTCCTCCTTCGGCTTTTTGATAATTTTTTTCCTGCCATTTTCCTGAACATACTCAGATTTTCCATAATAAAAATTCCCAGTATAAATCGGGTTTTTTAAAATACGGCTGATGCTGGATTGGTACCAATGGTTTCCTGACGGCGCAGGGTAGTTTAATCTTGCCAAATCCCTTGCTATACTGGAACAATTCATAGGTTTCCCGTCTTTTCCGTTTAAAAGCCATTTCACCATTAAAAGATATATTTTCTTTTCCCGAAGGTTTTCAACTAAAGTGTCCCGCTCTTTATCATAGGTATAACCAAATACTCTTTTAACGCCAGGGATTTTTCCTTCTTTTATCTTCTGTCTTCTTCCCCTTTTAGAGTTAGCCAGTATTTTTGCTTTGTTATACTGGGCTATAGAACCCTGTATATTGAACATCAACATGCTTTCCGGATTATTACGGTCAATTTCGAACTCAACAAACTCTAAATCCGCACCACAACTCCAAACCTTCGCAGCGATTTCATTTTGAAGTGCTAAATACCTGCTCATTCTATCGGGGTGGAGCATGATTAATTTTTTACCTACCCCTTCCTCAAGAAGAAATAATGCGTGGTTCAATCCGGGCCGTTCGGGATTATCCCCCATTTCTCCTTTTTCAACGATAGCTAATATCTCATCGTCTCGGTAACTAAACCTTTTCTTTGCCAATTCAGCTCCTTTTTCAATTTGAGATTGCAGGGAATATCCTTTTTCTGCTTGATCACTGGTAGAAACACGAGCATAAATAATTGCCTTAATCTTGTCCAGCAGAGCTAAAACTTCGTCTTTAGTATGTTGTTTATTACCTTCAAATACGGTAATCATACCAACCAACCTTTGCCTTATAATGATTATTTTTCTGCGCCTATTTTATCACCAACAGCGGGAAAATCAACTTTAATTATTCCTGATTTTATCCTTTCTTCCAAAACCCCTTTGAGCCATTCTTTAACTTCTGTTCGTATCAACTCATCGAAGGTGGGCGCATCCGGATTGCTTGATAAAGTTATAATTACTTTATAAGTCTTGGTCCTGCTCACGACTCCCACCTCCTATTATTACTTTATTTTTAGTTTTGCTCGTCTTATTAACCAGAATCAAAAATAAGTTTATAAATTTTTCAGGTTCTTCATTTCATCAGGAAGAATGCTGATGCAAAATCTCCGTCGGAATAAAAAAAGCCAAGACTTATTACTGGTAAAACGCAACCCGGACGGCAGTTTTAGCCAGGAATTACTTGGCATAATATTGTTTAACCCTTATACTGAGTATTCGCCACGAATTATAATTTTGCCTACTATTTATTTATTCAGCTTTTCTCGAAGCATTGTATTAACCACACCGGGATGAGCCTGACCTTTGGTAGCCTTCATTACTTGACCTACCAAAAAGCCAATAGCCTTCTTTTTACCGGATTGATAATCCGCTACTGAACTGGGATTATTAGCAACAACTTCATTAATAATCTGAGCCAACTGCCCCTCGTCAGATATTTGGGACAGACCCTTTTCTTTTACAATTTGTTCTGGTTCTTTACCCTCATCAAACATAACCTCAAACACCTTTTTACCTATCTTTTGATTGATGGATCCTATTGCAATCAACTTTAGCAAAGAAGCCAGACCGCTAGGGGTAATTTTAGCATCACTTAGTTCCATATTACGGGCATTCAGTAACCGTAAAAGTTCACCCATAATCCAGTTGCTGATTGTTTTGGCATCGGAAAACTTTTTCAGGGTTGCATCAAAAAAATCTGCCAAAGCCAGTGAACCGGTAATTACACCAGCATCGTAGGCTGGCAGTCCATGCTCCATAATCAATCGTTTTCTACGCACATCAGGTAATTCCGGGACAGCAACCCTAACCTCTTCAATCCATTCCGCTGCCAATTCGATGGGGACAAGTTCGTGCTCGATAAAACACCTATAATCCGGGTTTTCCTTATTGCGCATGAAAATGGTAATGCCCTTGTTTTCGTCCCAACCGCGGGTTTCCTGGATAATACTTCCACCGTCCTCCAGAATCTCTATCTGCCTTGCCACTTCATACTCAATAGCTCGTTGCACAGCACGGAAAGAGTTCATGTTTTTTATTTCTGTTTTGGCGCCTAATGTCTTGGTTCCAACGGGTCTAACTGAGACATTAGCATCACAGCGCAAAGAACCTTGCTCCATCTTTACATCGGAAACACCAGCGTATTCCAAGTTAGCCTTCAGCTTTTCCAGGTAGGCTTTAGCTTCTTCGCCTGAATGTAATTCAGGTTCCGATACTATTTCTATAAGAGGCATACCGGACCGATTATAATCCACATAAGAAGAATAAGCAGCAGTAATTGAACCGCCGGAATGTACCAGTTTCCCAGGATCCTCTTCAATGTGAACCCTAGTAATGTTAATTTGTTTGTGTTTGCCATTGATGTCTATATCAAGATATCCATTATAAGCAATGGGCCGGAAGACTTGGGAGACTTGATATCCCTTGGGCAAGTCAGGATAGAAATAATTTTTTCTGTCAAACCAGGTATAAGTATCTATTTCACAGTTTAAAACCAAGCCGGCTTTTGTAGCCAACTCTACAACTTTTTTGTTTAAAACACCTGTACTACCTGGCAACCCCAGACAGACAGGGCATACCTGAGTATTAGGCGCCTTTCCAAATTCCGTAGAACAACCGCAAAACAGTTTCGTCTCCGTCTTTAACTCCACGTGAACCTCTAAGCCAATAACTGCTTCGTATCTACTCATCTTGACCCCCCATATATATTACTCTTTGTCATAAATCCGGGTAATAAACGCCTCAACCCACCTATTCAGACAGAATATGACAGGTGCACATGTCCGTTCATATAATCCAGTATATCATTAAAACTCAGATTTGGGCTTTTCTTTATAATGTTGGTTTTGCATACATGGTTAACCACTGGCGGCAGGTAATAAAATAAATCCACCATCGCTGCAATTTTAAGCTTATTTGCAAAATAAATATCTTTCTAACCCCTTTACCCAACCCGTCCAGCGCTCCTCGCTGTCCTCGCGCGCATCTACAGCAGAGCTAAAAACATCTGCTTCCATATCGATCATATCCAGGTGATGCAGTATGGCTGCCTCCAGAAACTTCGGGCGTTTGGGGGATTGCCACTCATATCGTCCGTGGTGACTCACGATCATGTGCAGTAGCTTGAAACGTAAATCTTCAGGAAAATCAGTCAATTGATCGAAGTATTTTTCTAAGATCTGTACTCCCAGGATAATGTGTCCCAACAGGCGCCCCTGGTCTGTAAAATTAATATCGGTACTTAAAAGGTATTCTTCTACTTTGCCGATGTCATGCAGGAGCGCACCAGCAACCAGTAAGTCCCGGTCTACTTCCGGATAAACAGATGCCAGTTGCGCAGCAGCCTTTGCAACTCCCAAACTGTGTTCCATCAAACCGCCAATGGCGGCATGGTGGTTACGACGCGCGGCCGGGGCGGTAACAAAGGCGGAGAAGAATACTTCATCTGCTATTATGAGCGAAAATAACGCTTTTAAGTATTTATTTTCCATGTTATCAAGCAGTGATAAAAATTGCATTCGAGCTGTTTCCTGGTCCAGGTTGCTGGAGGGAATAAAGCGGCTGAAATCTATATTTTTTTCCCGGTGGACAGACATGGTAGATATGTGGATCTGCTTATATCCTTTATACTCAATGACCAATCCCTGGACCCGAACAATATCTCCCACCCGACAAGAATCGTAAATCCCATCCGCCGATTCCCAGGCCCGGCCCTGTACTTGACCGGTTCTGTCTCCAAGTACTGCGGCCAGGTAATTCCCCGAACCGTCGCGCAGGGGAAGCAATTTGGACGACCTCAACACGTAAATCCCATCGACCGTTTGCCTGGGTTGCAGATACTCCACTAAAGCTTCTTTCATAAATATTGCCATTCCTTTCGCTTTACACTTTATCACAACGATTACTTCGATATTTTTGTCAATAAATCATCCTTTTTTAAAAAAAGATTTAACTTGATCCAAAAAAATATGCACCACTTTATTAACAGACAGTCAACCTGGAATTCTACCTGGTTATTATTGACATTCTTTTCACCAAAGGATATACTTTTTTAAAAACCCTGGGGATGATCTTTAATGCTAACCTTGGATTCACACGCCCACTGTGGGTCGACCCTGCCTCTCGAAACCACCTTGCTCCCACTTTGGGAGCAAGGAAATATTGACGGTGGAGTTCTCTTTTCTCCAGTCGAAGAAGTGTATGATCGATACAACCGAAATTTTACAGACAACGAATTCTATCGTAATTCCAGGACAGAGGTCCACAATTATCTAAAATCCTTAATGTCCGAACGGATTTTTGCCTACTGGTTTGTCTGGAACGACTTTTTGCTCCCGGAACAAGGTTTCTCAGGCATTAAGTGGCACCGGCATTCAAATGAACCGGAATACCTGTACGAATCAGAAGAATGTGCCCGGTTTATAGATTATATTTGTAACGCTCACCTGCCCATAATAATCGAAGAAGAATTTCACCGCACATGGGAATTGGTTGAACGGATTAACCGGCAAACGGTAGTAATTATACCGCACTTTGGAGGACTTAACGGAGGATACGCGCGGCTTAAAGAAGCAGGACTTTTTGATAATAATATGATCTACGTAGACACAGCACTGGCCAGCAGTCAGGAAATAATAGACTTTGCTGCTAATTACGGAGCTGACCGGATACTGTTCGGAAGCGACTTTCCTTTTGGCGATCCTGCTTATGAGCGTCACAAATTAGAACGGATTTTTTCGGGGAAAACCCTTGAAAAAGTGCTCGCTCAAAATTTACTCTATCTACTAGGCCGGGACTGATAAGGAAAGGGATAACGGCTAATTTCGATGTTACTAAAGACTTTTGGGAAAAGTATGCGCTAAGAGTTAATAAAATAATTAGCCTAATGGAGGGGTAAGCTTGAATTCATTTAAAACACTTTTATTGATGGTCTTCTTGACCGTACTAGTAGTCACAATAGGAGGAGCAATAGGAGGGGAGTCAGGTCTTTATATCGCATTTATCTTTGCATTTATAATGAATATTGGATCTTATTGGTTTAGTGATAAAATTGTTTTAAGAATGATGAAAGCTCGTCCTTTAAAAAAAGAAGATGCACCTGAATTGTATAACATAACTAGAACGCTGGCAAAAAGAGCTAATATTCCAATGCCTAGATTGTTCATGGTTGATAACAGTCAACCAAATGCTTTTGCAACCGGCCGTAATCCTGCTAATGGAGTGGTGGCAGTGACCAGTGGGCTGGTTAGAATAATGAAAAGAGATGAGCTTGAAGGAGTAATTGCTCACGAGTTGGCTCATATAAAAAACAGGGATATATTAATTAGCACCATAGCGGCAGTACTAGCGGGTGCCCTTACCATGATTGCCCGCATGGGTATGTACCGTAATATGTTTGGCCGAGGCAGAGGAGGAGGAGCTCAGGCTCTTATTCAAATATTAGCGATAATCCTTGCTCCCTTGGCAGCTTTAATTATACGCTCTACTATTTCACGTACCAGAGAATACCAGGCTGATAAGGCAGGAGCAGAGATTTCTGGTAATCCTGACGGTCTGGCTAGTGCCTTGTTAACCTTGGAGCGTGGTGTTAGTAGAACTCCCATGCAAGTTAATGAGGCTTCTTCTCATATGTTTATCATTAACCCTCTAGCTAGTGAAAAAATAGCGAATCTTTTTAGTACGCATCCGCCCATCAAAGATAGGGTAAAAAAACTACGCAGCAAAGTATAAAGTATATTAGTTTGCTATAATCTTAATAACATTTGCCGTAAAAAATGCCTGGGAGCGTAAGATGCTGGAAGGCCCTGTTTTTATTTGTATGATTGTCCTGGCCTCATCCCAGATCCGGTATTACTGGATGTACTTAGGCAGGCTGCCGCGACACACATATAATTCTAACCTTTGGTATTGACCAAAGCGTCTATGGCTTCTTTGCCAAAATCTTTCTCTCCTCCTCTGGCCAATGAATAGGCCTCGTCAATAAAAAGAATTCCCCCAAATGCTTTTTTTACTTGCTCCCTGGTTTTATGCGCAGTATGACCTATAAATTCACCGACCAGGTCGGCCCTTTCTACTTCAATTAAATGCCCCCTGGGAAGCACACCTACTTCCTTGAAAAGTTTACCAAGAATTCTAGCCACAGTTGTTTTACCGGTGCCGGGGTTACCTTTAAATATCATATGTAAAACAAGGGGCTCCGTGGCCAATTTTTCTTTATTTCTTAATTTCTGAATTTCAACAAAAGCATAAATTTCTTCTATTAGTTTTTTCACACTAAACAATCCAATAAGCGCATATAATTCCGACATTATTTCACGCGCGTTTTTCTGCAAACCCGTTTCTTCCCCGGCACTAAATTTCCTGCCGGTTGACTGGACGGAGTGATTTTTTTTTACATTTCCAACTTCTTTTTTCCCCCCCGCATCAACGACGGTCTGCTGATTATTCCATATTTTTATTTTCACTGCTTCCCGCCACCTCACCGTAAGATTCTTAAATATTATACGCCGAAGGAAAAATTTTAACGACTAAAAAAATCACCCCTCCGTAGAGAACGGAAGGGTCAATTTTTAAATCCTTTCTGAGCTTTTCGCCTCAGAAAAAGAAGTATTGACAGGTTTTTGAGGACTTACGGTTGATATTGCATGTTTATAAACCATTAATTGTTTTCCGTCACTTTCAAGGATAACTGTAAAGTTATCAAAACCCCTGACCATCCCCTTTAACTGAAAGCCATTGACGAGGAAAACAGTAACGGGAATATTCTCCTTTCTAACCTGGTTCAAAAAAGCATCCTGTAAATTAATTTGGGGTTTTGTCATAGTAGGGGCTCCCTCCGTTTGAATGTTTTTCTTTTCCTTTTCTATAAACCTTATAATATTCCTTCTACATACAAGGCAATTTCTTCAGCCACTTTTCTCTTTGTTCCGTATTTTTCGACATCAAACCACATAATTCTGTCATCACGACGAAACCATGTGAGCTGCCTTTTGGCAAAGCGCCTGGTATTCCTCTTTAATAAACTGACTGCCTGTTCCATTGATAATTCCCCTGTCAAAAAAGAGGATATTTCCTTATATCCCAAACCACGCATGGAATTCAATTCCTTATGATATCCACGATGTAATAAACCCCGCACCTCTTCGATAAGCCCTAAATCAATCATTTTATCCACTCTATGTTCAATCCGTTGGTATAATTTTTCCCTTTCCATAAATAATCCAAACATGATTGATTGATATAAGGAACAATTATCTTTGTCCCTTTGATAAATCGATATAGGTTTACCGGCAATGTAATACACTTCCAGAGCACGAATTATACGCCTGATATCTCTTGGATGCAGCTTTGAAGCGGTAGCCGGATCTACTTCCGACAAGCGGTTGTGCAGTATACCGGCACCGTTTTTTTCCTCTTCTTTGAAAAGAAGCTCCCTAAAATATCGGTTGCCCCTTATCCCGCTAAATTCATAGTCATCGATTACCGCTCTGATATACAACCCCGTGCCACCGACTAATATCGGCACTTTATTTCTTTTATGTATATCTCCAATCACTTCACGTGCCTGTTTCTGGAATAACGCCACACTGTACTCCTCATCCGGGTCTACAATATCAATCATATGGTGAGGAATACCGTGCATATCTCTTCCCGTAGGTTTCGCGGTTCCAATATCCATACCCCGATAAATAAGCATTGAATCGGCCGAAACTATTTCACCGCAAATACTTTTCGCTACCATTACACCAACTTCACTTTTTCCGGTAGCCGTTGGCCCGGTTATAATTACGAGGGGTTGTAATTGCTCAATTCTTTTATTCATTACATCGACCCCTGCAGATCTATTACTCCGTACACCACTGGTGCATACTTACCCCCCATAACCGTTCTGAACCCTAAACGCTCAAATTCAGTACTTCCGCGTCTCTCCTTCATAATTACCTTTTTTACCGCTGCTCTGGATGCCAACTCAACAGCATGACGGTCAACAGGTTCCGGGTTGGCCAAAAACCTCACGGCATTAATGGCCGGTGAATGATTTACAGGATTTCGGAACATGGGATCAAAATAGATAACATCATAGCTACGAGGTGGTAAATTTGCCAGATATTCGTTATAATCAGTATTAATAACTTCCACTCTGCGCATTGCAAGTGCCAGGTCTTTTTTCGTTTCTGGAAAAGATGACAAACCATAACGAACCAGCGTGGATATTAATATAGAGCTTTCTAGTCCGGTCACCTTACCTTTCACGCCGGACACAAAACTCGCCACAATGACATCATTCCCAAGTCCCATGGTACAATCAAGAACAGATTCTCCACTTTGGAGCGACATGGCTTTAATCATTGGATCAGTTTTTCCATTTATTAGCTCCATTATGCGTAACCTGGCCATTCCGGGATGAAAAAAGAACTCCTGCCCCTTATAAATACAAGATATTCTTTGTCGGGACACCACCACAATTCCATCAATAAAATATTTTTTTAAAAAATCCTCCAGCGACAGTTCGTTCCTATGAATAAAAGGGAATTTTAACTCTCCGGCAATCCTTCTTGCACTATCCATCTGCTTTGATAACGGACGGCGAGAAGTAGTGACGGCAAACCTCGAATTCAATTTCAAAATTACCTTCCAAACCTCGCTTCCAAATCCCCGTATGACAGGTGTATAATTGTAGGCCTGCCATGAGGGCAGGTATAAGGATTCTCTGTACGGGCCAAACGCTGTAAAAGCACTTCCATTGAAGGCCGGGAAAGCTTTTCACCTGATTTTACTGCGTTCCTGCAGGCAACTGACAATGCCAGACGGTCAAAAATTCCAATTCGGGACACACCTGTTCCCCTTTCCTTAATATAATCCAATGTATCCAAAAAAAGTTCTCTTTCATAACCGGCGGGAATACCGGGAGGAACTCCTCTTAACAAGAAGGTATTACCTCCAAAATGTTCGATGATAAAACCACTGCTGTTCAACCAAATTATTTTATCAGTTAACACGGCGGCTTCCCTGTAGTCTAGTTCCAGCGTTACCGGAACCAGGAGGTATTGCCCCGGAACCTTTTCAAAACCGTTCAGCAACTCTTCGTAAAGAATTCTTTCATGAGCTGCGTGCTGGTCTAAAATATAGAGGCCTTCTACTCCACTTGCCAGGATATAGGTAGGGGGAAGCTGAGCAATAACATTTAATTCCGGCAGCAATTCTTCTCCCCCGTGACATACAATCTTTTCCCGCCCCGTCCCGTCCCAATTATAACAATCCGCAAAACCAGGCTCATGCAGCTGCTCAGGGGCAACCGGCAATTCACCGGTACTTCCGTTTTCTACTGAACCCGCAGGGCTGTAATCTGATTTCTCAAAATTAATCTTTGCTTGTTCCGGTTCGAGAGAAAATGTTTTTAGGACATCATCCGGCGGAATATTTTTTTTAAAATCCTCATGAAAAGTAGCAGGTATTATATTTTTATTTTTCAGTGTCTTTCTAACTATGTCAATAATCAGTCTTGATATTGCTTCTTCCTCTAATAACCTGACTTCAAGCTTAGTAGGATGAACATTAACATCCAACCATTCAGGCAGTATGGTTAAAGATATAACCACCACCGGCTTACGTCCTTGCGGCAAAAAGGTGCGGTAAGCTTCTTCCACCGCATTCGTAACTGCCGGACAGCGTACGTAACGGCCGTTTATAATTATGGTAATATGACTGCGGGTACTGCGATTTAAAGCAGGCTTACCCAAGAGACCACGGACAGAAATATTTTCTGTTTCGTTATTTACAGTTATCATTTGTCTCCCCAACCCGGTGCCGTACACTGCAGTTACCACATCCAAAAGATTGCCTGTACCCGAAGAATTAAAGATGCACCGACCTTTAGATCTCAATTCAAAACTTACTTCGGGATGGGCGAGGGCCAAACGGGAAACAACATCCCCACAAGCAGCTCCCTCCGTCAAGGTGCTTTTCATCGATTTTCGCCTTGCCGGAGTGTTAAAAAATAAATCTTTAACTGTTACCGTAGTTCCCGGCGGGCAGCCTGCAGGTGAAACGGATATAAGCTTGCCGGCTTCTGCTTCCAGCATAGACCCGGATAACACATCACGGGTTCTGGTTTTAATGCACATTCTAGATACTGCTGCTATACTGGGCAGGGCTTCTCCTCTAAATCCCAGCGTTGTGATACAGTTCAGGTCAGCTGCAGAATTGATTTTACTCGTAGCATGGCGACTTAAAGCCTTTATAAGGTCTTCTTCTTTCATACCAATACCGTTATCGGAGACAGTTATAGCAGCAAAACCAGCATTCACAAACTCTGCCACGATCCTACCGGCTCCGGCATCAAGCGCATTTTCAATCAGTTCTTTTATCACTGAAGCCGGTCTCTCCACCACTTCACCAGCGGCAATTTGATTGGCAGTAAACTCATCCAATATTTTTACCTTCGCCATACCGCAAACCCCGTATTCTTAGGAATGCCAATCCTTATTATTATTAGTATCATATCCCACGAAAGTGTCTTCCGACTTATCCTGAAGGTAAATGTACCTATATTTTTTCGTCTTTTTCTGGCCTACATAAAGGTTGGTTGCTTCCTCCCGGCATTTAGAGCAAGCGGCAAAAGGAATTGAAATACATAGTACGCTGCTTTTACTTCCGTAAATGTGATCCACATTTGATTCTATAGTTAGATAGCCCTGGCAATTCGTACAAAGCCTGAGTTTTTCAACTTGATTTTCCACAAAATACTCCGTATCATAGAATATCTCTTTTTCCCTCAGGTAGAAATCATCTTTGATATCTCTTGAATCGGGCTTATAATTATCACGATTTTTCCAGTACCCCATAAGCTCATCCACCATCCTGCGTACCGCTTCCTTTCGTTCCGGCGTCTCCTTGAAACGCCCCGGCCAATAGTCCGGTTCCCGAACTCCGGAATAATCCAGGCCGGCCAAAGCCAGGATTATAGCCATGTTTACGTGCGGCAGGGCAGTTTCAATAGCATACCCTCCTTCCAACACAGCCACATCGGGACACAGTTTCTCGGTAAGCCGGGCATAGCCCTGGGCGGTTATTTTCATGCTGCCCAGCGGGTCGGTATAATGATTATCCTGTCCGGCGGAATTAATGATAAATTCGGGTTTAAAGTCATTCAAAACCGGTAAAATTAAATTATCCAGTATATAATGCAGGCTTTCATCAGTAGTTCCCGGTAACAGGGGTATGTTAACCGTACGCGCAAAAGCTCCGGGACCACCCAGTTCATACGTAAAACCCGTACCTGGAAATATGGTACGTCCATCCTGATGAAAAGAAACAAATAACACGTCCGGATCATGCCAGAATATGTCCTGGGTTCCATCACCATGGTGGGCATCCGTATCAATAATCGCCACCCTTTTAACACCATGCCGGCAGCGCAGGTAATCGACCATTATTGCCTCATTATTTATATTACAAAAACCACGATTGCCGTGAACAACACGCATGGCATGATGTCCGGGCGGCCTGACCACGGAAAAACCGTTTTTAATCCGACCGCTTATTACTTCGTCAGCCAGTAAAATTCCTGCTCCCGCTGCGATTAAATGCGCCTCGGTAATCTGCTCTTCCACCTGCGGCACGCAAAAATGCACCCTGGCGATATCATGTATGGAAGCCAGTGATGGAGTGTATTCCACTACCTGTGGCAGGTCCATTATTCCTTCTTCGAAAATTTGATCTCTGGTATAGAGAAGTCGCTCTTCTCTTTCAGGATGAGTAGGCGAAATAGCCCAATCAAAGGCAGGGAAAAAAATCAATCCCGTTTTATGGTTTATTGATCCAGTCATTTGACAACCTCCCTCGGGCCAATATTTTCAATAATACCCCTGGGAGTTTGCATGGTGATATCAAACAACCTGCCAGTGGTAACCCATCCCCTGATCATATTAAATGTCTCTTGGTGAATAATTTCTATTTCTGCCGGCACAATTTTAACGCCGTATTTTCCGGCTCTTTCAACCAACCATTCCCTGGCCAAGTCCAATGCATTTTGTTCATTAAATTTTTTACTTTTTAGGCTACCCTGATATCCTTCCTCCTGAACAATATAGTAGCCTTTTTCTGTATCTACCCTTAGGCTTACTTGAAGCGTCGGTTTCGCAACTGCCGCACCTATGGCATTGGCCACCGCAGCATACCGGGGGATTAAGGAACGACATCCTAATCTCATAGCAATCATGGATATAAAACCAGCAGCCCCGCCCCCAACTCCTACCACCATTGCGGGACGAACTTTATGTTTATGTAAGATCTCCCATACCCGGTAAGCCGGTTCCTGTTCCCATTCTAAAAACATATTCTGTACTTCAGCGGTGATCTTATCTACCACCAGGTCAATTACTTTCCTTGCAACTTCTTCCGGAACCATACCCAAGGCCTTTCCCAAAAGGTCCATGGCTTCTCTTGCTCTTTCTCCATCACCTAATGAAGTAAATCCCAATACCCGTAAGGCATCTGTAGGTGTAGGCACCGGACCACCCATACAGTAAGCCGGTCCAAGTCTTTCCGGTAATATTTTTATATTAATCCCTGAGCATTTCAAAACACTGTCTCCACCCACCGGGACAGATTTTACCGCTAAAGCGCGAACCTGGGTGAGCCGGTTTGCCACACGGGCGCCTTTGGCAGCAAGAAGCGGCCGGCCGCTCAGTATTAAAGCCAAATCCGTAGTGGTACCCCCAACATCTACTACCACTGCTGTTTCTTTTGGCGGTATCAAAGCCTGAACCCCGAGAGTACTGGCAGCAGGTCCAGAGAAAATGGTTTCAACCGGCAATTCTTCAGAAATGTCCAGCGGCATGGTACCGCCATCTGCTTTAAGTATATAAATATCCGCGTATATCTTTCGTTTTACCAGTGCCTGCCGGACTGAATTGATGAATCTACAATAAGGTTCACGGGTAGCACATGTCAGGTACGTAGTATGCACTCTTCTGGGAAAGTTAAGCTGCACTCCAATCCGGGAACCCAGTTCAACGTGCCATTGGGGATACCTGTCTTTGATCATGGCAGCAACTTTTTTTTCATGCATCGTATTGCGAGGGGAAAATTTCCCAACGACACCAACCTTTTTAAAACCTTCTGCTGCTAACTCTGAAAGCACCGTTTTAATTTCTTCTTCTTTGAGATTAATTATTTCTCTGCCCCGGTAATCAACGGCACCTGATAAGATACATGTTCTGGCACCAAAGTCAAAATAATTATAGATTAAACCCGGACCCGGGATTAAAAGCAATGCCACATCGTTATATTTGTATGACGTTATAAAGTTAGTTATTATTGTAGTGCTGAAAACAACTCTCTTCAGAAGTTTAGTATCTACACCACTGAGAACGCTGTCCAATGCTTCCAGAATCGATATTAGCAACTCTTCCCCGTCTCTGGTTGGAACTTTGGCAGTAGCAAGCACGTGATCATTATCCAAAAGCACCGCATCAGTAAAAGTCCCCCCTACATCAATACCGACATACACGGGTTCTTTCCCCCTTAAAAACCCAACTATTTATCTAATTATCAATTGCTTCTATCTTTCTCTTAAGAGTATACAGCTTATTCAAAGCATCCACCGGCGTCGTTTCAAGAATGTTAATATTCCGAAGTTCTCGGAGTACAGAATGTTCTTCCAATTTAGCAATATCTTTTTTTACCTCTTCTGCTGCAGCAAATTGCCGGGAACTCTCTTCAATATCTTCAAGGCTTTTCAGTATCTCGGCCGAGCGTTCGATGACTTCTCCAGGCAAACCGGCCAATTTGGCCACGTGAATTCCATAACTCCGGTCAGCTTTCCCAGATACAACTTTTCTTAAAAAAACAATGTCTGCACCGTTTTCTTCCACCGCTACATTAAGGTTAACAATACCCGGTATCTGCTCAAGATCGGTCAGCTCGTGGTAGTGAGTCGAAAACAGGGTTTTGGCCTTGATACGTAAATGAATATACTCGGCCAAAGCACGGGCAATGCTAATCCCGTCGTAAGTACTGGTTCCCCTGCCGACCTCGTCCATGATAACCAAGCTTTTATCGGTTGCTTCCGTGACAATTGTCCGGCATTCATTCATTTCAACCATAAATGTACTCTGACCGCCTGCCAGGTCATCTGAAGCCCCCACTCTGGTAAATATGCGGTCCACCAACGGGACCACGGCCTTAGAAGCAGGCACAAAACTACCTGCCTGGGCCATTAATACGATCAAGGCCACCTGACGCATATAAGTGCTTTTTCCCGCCATATTGGGGCCGGTAATCAAAACCATCCTGTTTTCCTGGCTATCCAATAAAGTATCGTTGGGGACAAACTGTCCCGTTTCTAACACTCTTTCTAAAACCGGATGACGGCCTTCAACTATGCGTAGATATCCTTCACAGTTTAACTCCGGCCTGGTATACCTGTTTTCTACAGCTGCGGCAGCCAGGGACCAAAGGGCATCGGCTCTGGCTACAGCAGTGGCTGAAGTTTGTATACGTGGAATTTCAGTGTTTATCTTTTCCTTAATCTCATTAAAAAGACGGTATTCTAATTGCACCAAACGATCTTCAGTCCCCAGAATCATATCTTCGTACTCTTTTAACTCCTGGGTAATGTATCTTTCTGCATTCGCCAGAGTCTGCCTTCTCTGAAAATCTTCCGGTACCAAGTCAAGGTTGGCCTTCGTCACTTCAATATAATAACCAAATACTTTATTAAAACCTACTTTGAGAGATTTAATGCCGGTACGGGCCCGCTCCCTTTCTTCCATTTCGGCCAACCTGGTTTTACCTTCCGACCCGGCCGCACGTAAACGATCCACTTCAGCATTAAAACCTTTTTTGATAATATTTCCGTCGCGCAGAGAAAATGGCGGATCGTCATTAACGGCAGCATCTAGAAGCTTGGTAATATCTTCCATGGTGTCAATATCATTCCCAATTCTTAATATAAACCTGGTTTCAGCCTGGCATAAAAGAAATTTTAGTCCGGGAAGATAGGAAAGGGATTTTTTTAAGGCAATCAAGTCACGAGCATTGACACTTCCAAATGATATTTTTCCAGCCAGTCTTTCCAAATCATAAATATTTTCAAGGACTTCTTTAATATCCTGGCGAAAAATAGTTTTTTCTGTCAATTCTTCTACTGCGTCCAGTCGGGATTCTATTTCGTTCCCGTCCAACAGCGGCTGTTCAATCCAGTTTCTTATCAACCTTCCTCCCATAGCCGTAACAGTCCGGTCCAGAACTGACAACAACGTATTTTTCCGCGAACCATCCGAAATAGCTTTGGTTAACTCCAAGTTGCGTCTGGTAGCGGCGTCCAATACCATAAAATTTCCGTGCATTAAGTATTGGACCCGGTTAATGTGCACCAAGTCCCTTTTTTGAGTATCTCCTAAAAAATTAAGCAGTGCACCGGCAACCGGAATAGTAAGTTCAGGTTTAGTATTAAATTGCCTTTTAAAGCCTTCTCCAAGTTTATCTTTTAGCATTTGCGCGGCCGAAACCATGGTAAAAGCCTGCTCCCGGTAACCACTAATCATTTTAATGTCCAGCATCTTTAAGTCTTCAAAAAAATATGCCACACTCGTCAAGGGCATGATAACTTCAGCAGGTGACAAACGGGCCAGTTCATCTAATAATGCCGTCCTCGCTTTAGCACCGGTAAAAAAACTTATATTAAACCCCCCGGTGGAAATATCGGAAAATGCCAGGCCGTATCCATCAGTACCAGGTGCTATACAGCAAAGATAATTGTTTTTTTTGTCTTCCAACAGCTGCCCGTCAATTACTGTTCCTGGAGTAACAACCCTGGTAACCTCTCTCTGCACAATACCTTTGGCTTTAGAAGGATCTTCCACTTGTTCACATATTGCCACCCGGTATCCTTTGCCAACTAACTTTGCAACATAACCATCTGCGGCGTGAAACGGCACACCACACATAGGTACGCGCTCACTTCCTCCATCCCTTGCAGTAAGGGTGATCTCCAATTCCCGGGAAGCAAGTTCCGCGTCTGAAAAAAACATCTCATAAAAATCACCGAGTCGAAAAAAAAGAATGGCATCCGGATATTGTTCTTTTATTTCAAGGTATTGCTTGATCATGGGAGTATAACTCACCGGAACCCCTCCTGGAGTTCATTATAACATATGGTATAGTAAACCAAAAGAAAAACCCTGTGCTCTGCCCAGGGGTAATAACCTAGCCTAATCCACCATCTCTCCTGCCAGGCGGATAAGATATGCCTCGTTTATTTTTACTCTTACAGTTTTACCGATGAGACTTTTTTCTCCCGGGAAAAACACCGCCTTATTACCTCTATTTCTGCCGAAAAGATGTCCTTTGACTTTTTTGTTTTCCCCTTCAATTAAGATTTCCTGAATCCGGCCTTTTTCTTCTTGGTTTTTTTCCAGACTAATCTTGTTTTGAAGTTCAATTAAATCCTGAATTCTTTTAGTTTTTTTGTTTTCCGGAACCTGCCCTTCCATATCCGCCGCCGGTGTGCCCGGCCTGACATTATATATAAAAGTAAATGCGCTGTCAAAACGCACCTGTTTGACTAAATCTATGGTATCATCAAAATCGTTATCCTCCTCCCCTGGAAAACCTACCAATATGTCTGTGGTGATAGTAGCATTAGGAACATACTTTTTTATTGTTCTGATGAGATTGAAGTATTCATCCCTGGTATATCCCCGGTTCATTTTTTTTAATATCCGGTCACTGCCTGCCTGTACCGGCAAGTGGAAATGTTCGCATACCTTCTTTGATGCAGCAATAGTTTCAATCAACCTTCCGGTAAAGTCTCTGGGATGCGATGTCATATACCGGATGCGTTCGATCCCCTTAATACTTTCCATTTTACCAAGCAACCCGGCAAAGTCTATCTCATTTTTCAAATCTTTACCGTAAGAGTTGACATTCTGTCCCAGTAAAACTACTTCTTTATAACCCAGCCTGCTTATTTTCTCTACTTCATTTAAAATTACCTCCGGTTGACGGCTCCTTTCCCTCCCTCTCACATAAGGCACAATGCAATAGGAACAAAAATTATTGCAGCCATACGTTATATTAACCCAGGCCCGAATCCCCTCTTTTCTTTTTACGGGAAGATTTTCTATTAACTCTTTGGATTGTGTCCATATTTCTTGAACTGGTTCCCGTTTTTCTAGAAATTTTTCAATAATTTCGGGTAACATATGCAGGTTGTAGGTACCGAAAATTAAATTCACATAAGGGAAATACCGGCGCAATCTTGCAGCCATGCCCTCCTGCTGAACCATACAACCGCAAACGCCAATGATCATATCCGGATTTTCCGCCTTTAATCGTCGTAATCTGCCCAAAAGAGAATACACTTTATTCTCCGCCGTTTTGCGCACACAACAAGTATTTATGAGTACGATATCGGACGTTTTATCAGCACTACCGGCCGGTATATATCCCATATTTTCTAACATACCTGCCAATACCTCTGAATCATGGTCATTCATTTGACAACCATATGTTTTTATTAGATAGAAGCCTCTAGGCTTTTTATTTTCATTCAATTGTCAATCAACCTCCTACATATCTAAGCTTACAACGTATATTTTACTTCAATAAGATCAAAAGAGCAAAAAATAAAACCCACCGTAACTGGTGGAGCAATCAGGCAAGGCAATCAGTGGCAATCAGAGTGGCAATCAGGGGACGGTTCTCTGTTTTAGGTTCTCCCCGCACACGCGGGGTCTACTACTCGACTTTAACACTTAACCAGGTTAACTATCCCCAAACACAAGGTCTTACAGCGACAAAAATATGACGCACCACAACATATACCTTATATTATAATTATTTCTGGGTGATAACCATGATCATGGTGTGAGAGTTTTATCAATCTTAAAGGATAATGCGTTTTTTTTTAGAATTAATAAATAAAAAACAGTATTGTAACAAACAAGAGGTGGATATATCTTGTTAGAAAAAATTGCGGGAATAATTATCATGTCAGGCCTGATTTTATCAGTTACAGGTTCGATTGTAGGCCACGAAACAATTAAAACCGCCGGCAACCTGACCCTTCTTATAACAATAATTGTCGCAGGTTTTATGTTCCTCAGATATTATATTACGACTCCGGTTATTGAATTTTCAGGAACATGTATTGAACAGAAACGTTATTTTTCTCATTACAAGATTACTTTCCGGTCAGGTTCTTCAGGAATTTTCTCCGGTAGAGCCAGCCTTCATCTTGGTGAGAACATTAAAATAGGCGATAAAGCCAAAGTAAAGGTGAAAGGTCAAAGCATTCTGCAGTTAAAAAAGATTAACTAACAGTATAGCATTATAAATAATAAACCTTGTTTTTATAAACTCTTTTCGCTTAAATGACATCGTGTTATAATTTTATATGAAATTCCAGGTTAACGTTGAGGAGTTGAAAACATTGCCGCAAATGGAAGACCTTGAAGCCGCCAAACAGTTGATAGAAATGCAATTAAAGGACATTGAAAATATACGCACAAAAGCTCCTTATGGTCTAGAATATACTTTTTGGGAAGATTTTACCGCTAAAATAATCGACCGTGTTTACGGTGAAGAATCCAGTCAACGCCACGGTTTTGAACAAGCCGGACGGGGCGGGTGTTTTTCTGTGTTCGAATCATACTCAGAATCTCAAAGACGTGAGGATTTCATTGAAATACTTAACTGTAAAAAAGATTATCTCGAAAATTTAATCATGGATTTAGAAAGGATCCAGCACGGTAAGGAATTAAATTCCACCGTTGAAGAAGAAAACTTGATTGATTTCGAAAACAATTATGAAAATATTTATCAATCCCATACAGCTTCTCCTCTAGACCGGATCATTGCAGAAATTTTAACCAGAATTAAAGATCCCGCGGTTTTAAATGAAGCAAAAACGCACCTTTTAAAATTGAGAGAGGAATTATATAAACCCGCCCCTTCCTGGGGAAAATTGAAACAGTCCCTGATTTGGCTTGCAAACTATGGCAAAGAAGAGTTTTTTTCGATCCTTCCTTTTATTGTTCTGTACATCAGAAAAATCGTGGATTAATTTTTCTCCTTAACCCAGAATGTTTTTATTTGTTTTTTTAGATATAATTTCAGCCAGGGATAATATCCGTCTGGCACGATCAGCTATGGGGTATTCGAGCATCTTTCCGTCCACCTGCATTACAGCTTGACCTTTAGCTTCCGCTTCATCAAAAACGGATACTACCTTTTTTGCCCATGAAATTTCATCTGCGGTAGGCATGAATATTTCATTTAATGGACCCACCTGGCATGGATGTATGGCTAGTTTACCCTGGAAGCCCAGCTGGCGTACTAATTTTGCATCTTTTTTTAGACCCTCGACATCTTTAAAATCAGGATAAACCGTGTCAATCGGCGCTTCTATACCAGCGGCACGTGAAGCTACCACAAGTTTTGAACGGGCATAAAACAACTCTTCACTTTTGCTTGAAAAGCTGGTTCCTATATCCAGAACGTAATCCACACCCCCGAAAAACATCCTGCTCACGCGCGAACAAGCAGAAGCAATTGAATAAACATTTATTATGGCATTAGCACTCTCTATAAAAGGTATTAATTCTAATTCCCCGGGACGCAATCCGCGTTCAATCTCTATCTTACTGATTAACCAGTCCACCTGTCGTATTTCTTCCGCTGACTCTGATTTTGCCAGTACAATACCTTTTACTCCTTGTTTCACTGCAGCCATCAGGTCACCCAGAATAAAGTCTGTTTGAGCACTATTTACCCGAACAAAAACATCTCCTTTACGCGGTAAAGACAATACTTCCTTGAGAGCCATCCTGGCATTTGTTTTTTCACTCAAGGCCACCGCATCCTCAAGGTCCAATACTACACCGTCTACATCCAACATCATGGCTTTTCCGGCCTTACGCAGGTCGTTGGCGGGAACAAACAACTTGGTGCGATAAAGCGACATAACAACCTTTCCCTCCTAAAGATAAAACATTTTTATTTTTATAGGATAATTCTCCCATAATAATGTATTTCCTTTTATTTAAAACTACTATCCGGGTTTTTTATAGACAGTTTCACCAAACAAATGGTATAATTACTATAAGTAAAATAATGGGAGGTGCTTAGATTGGAAAAAGAAACAAAAAATAATCAGCTTCTTATTCAAGGCAACAGTCAAGGTTCAATCAGAATTTCTGAAGACGTGGTAAAAATTATCGCCGGTATAGCTGCCAGCGAAGTTCCCGGAGTAGCGGCAATGAGCGGCGGCATCGCAGGAGGAATCGCCGAAAAACTGGGGAGAAAAAATCTTTCCAAGGGCGTTAAAGCTGAGGTGGGAGAAAAAGAAGCGACTATAGATATTTTTACAATTCTTGATTACGGTGTACAAATACCAAAAGTCGCTTCAGAAATACAAGTCGGCGTTAAAAAAGCCGTCGAAAACATGACCGGTTTAAAAGTGTTGGAAGTAAACGTCAATGTGCAAGATGTTTTTCTCAGCCCTGAAAATAAGGAGGAAGATGGTCGCGTTAAGTAAAGCTGTTTTTCCTCCGATGGTTAAAATCAAACAAACATTTCCTGATTCAAGTTTAACCAATCTTTCTGAAAAAATTAAAATAACCCTTTGCTCTTCAGAACTAAAAAATAGTATTAAACCAGGTATGCGCGTGGGAATTACCGCTGGCAGCAGAGGTATTAACAATATTGGTAAAATATTACATGAAGTGGTCTGCTATTTAAAAGAACTGGGTGCCGAACCGGTGCTGCTTGGTTCTATGGGCAGCCATGGTGGCGGAAAGTCTTCGGGGCAGAGGAATTTATTAGAATCACTGGGTATTACGGAGGAAAGCGTTAAAGCACCGATTATTTGCTCAACCGAATGTGTAGAAATCGGATATGTTTTTTACGGTAAAGTATTCTTAAGTAAAATAGCCCTGGAATGTGACGCTATTGTTGTGGTAAATCGAATAAAACCGCATACTTCTTTTTATGGCGATTATGAAAGTGGTTTGCTAAAAATGCTGGTGGTAGGTCTGGGTGGCCCGGCAGGAGCTGCTTCTTTACACAGGTGCCCGCCCCATCTTCTCTCTAGGGCCGTGGCGGAAGCAGGTCGGGAGATACTGAGAATTGCTCCGGTAGTCATGGGGCTGGCTATTATTGAAGATGCCTACGACCAAACCTGTAAGCTGGTTTGGGTTAATTCTGATAGCTTTCTTAAAATTGAAAAAAAACTCCTTAAAGAAGCTCGCGCCTATCTACCCGGTCTTCCCACCAATAAATTGGATTTACTTATTGTGGATGAAATAGGTAAAAACATTAGTGGTACGGGCATGGATACCAACGTTATTGGGCGTATGAGAATATGCGGAACACCGGAGCCTACAAAACCCATGATTAATAAAATTGCAGTTCTTGATCTTACTCCGGAATCACATGGAAATGCCTACGGTATAGGACTTGCTGATTTTACTACCACCAGGCTGGTTGACAAATTGGACCGCCATACCATGTATTTAAACGCCCTGACCACTTCTTTCACTCAGCGGGCAATGCTGCCGATGATATTTTCTAACGACAAGGAAGCTGTTTTTTCAGCTCTGAAAAGCATTAAAACAACAGCACCGCAAAAATGTAGAATCATTCGTATTCGTAACACCCTCAAACTTTTTGAAATGCTGGTATCAGAAGCTGTATTCAATGAGATTTGCGAAATGTCTTCAATTTCAGCAATAAAAACGTCAGTTCATTTAGAATTTGATTCTAAAGGCAATCTGTCTCCCTTTTAATATTTAACTCATTACCTATTAAGAAGGCTCGCTTCAAGAAAAAGGCAAGTCTTCTATTTTTTTTCCCGGAGGATCCTGGCCGCTATCTCAGGTGATAAAGGATTTATATAATACCCGGTGCCTAACTCAAAACCGGCAATTAAAGTAAAACGCGGCATTATCTCAATATGCCAGTGAAAAATAACATCTTCTGGTAAATTAATTGGAGCAGTATGTAATACTATATTATAAGGACTATTTGGTATTGCAGCTAATATTTTGCGTAATGTTTTTTTTATTATTGCTGCCAATTCTTTAACCTCCTGCTCTTCCCGGATTTGAATAAAATCGTGCTGATGTTTTTTGGGTATGATCCATATTTCAAATGGGAAACGTGAAGCAAAAGGAGCAAAACTCAAGAAATAACTGCTGTTAATAACAACTCTCTCTTGTGCTGTAATTTCCTGTTCTTGAAGATCACAAAAAATACACCTGCCATGCTGTTTTAGGTGTTTTTTCGCACCTTCAATCTCCTGTCTTATCTCCAACGGAACCATGGGTATGGCTATAATTTGCGAATGAGTGTGTTCCAGAGAAGCACCTGCTGCATATCCGCTGTTCTTAAATATTTGAATATATTTTATTCGCGCATCTCTCCTTAAATCAAGCAGACGGTCACGCCAGACCCAAATCACCTCTGCTACCTGTTCTTCCGTTTGCCTATCCAACCCTGACTCATGAATAGTTGATTCTACAATTACTTCTTGTACACCGATACCTTCCATACTTTTAAAGAATCCGCACCGCCTCTTTGAATTATAACTATGGCTGTTCAAAGCCGGATATTTATTCGGTACCACCCGGATCCTCCAACCAGGTCGGTCTTTAATACTGTCTTTTTTACGATATGCTATTATTTCCGGAGGGGTTTTATATTCATTTCCTTCACAAAAAGGACATCCCTGATTTTTCTTAACTTCATTTATATTATAATCAAAGGGTCTTTTCCCACGCTCGTTGGAAATGACCACCCAACGATCAATAATTGGGTCTTTCCTCCATTCCGACATATTTACCTCCATAATAAAAATAAAAAACAGTAAGATTTTAGTGTTTAAAGAGAAATTTCTGTGAAATTAGTTTTTTTATGCTATTTATAGTTTGTTCTTTTGTTAATAATTTTCAAAATAAGAAGGAAAAGATCTAAAATAATCGAATACTTATCCATATATAGCATATGGTAGGAGGTGAACCTTGTGGGCAGGGACATGGTAAATATTAAAGGCACCAGAAACGGATTGGTGATCGTCCTTGATGCAAACCGGGAGTTTGAGGAAATCAGGAATAATCTTCTTCGCAAAATGGAATCTGCCAGGGGCTTTTTTAAAGGTGCAACATTTTCCTTGCTCCAGGAACACCGGGAAATACCGGTAAATGAAAAAAATGAACTTGAAAATATTTGCCGTCAATTCGGATTGATTCCTAATAAAACGGGAAATACCAATTTAAGAACTGTTTGCACAGAAAACCGCGGCAAGCAAACGATAACCGTCCAGCATTCTGAAGCCGTTACCGGTGAAGCAACGCTGCTGGTGCGCCGATCCCTGCGCTCGGGACAGCGGATCAATTATCCCGGTCATGTTGTCGTAATAGGCGATATCCACCCGGGCGCTGAAGTGTTTTCCGGAGGTAATATCATAATTATGGGGTATTGTCGTGGTACCATTCATGCCGGTACGGGGGACGGACATTATGCAAAAATCATCGCCTTATCACTTGCCCCAACTGTCCTAAGTATAGCAGGACAAAGATACATTCCCAACCGTTCAGAACCGTTACCTACAGGATGTCTGGTAGCGCAGCTGGCAGATCAAAAAATAGTTTTCAGCAAGTTTAAACCGGAAACTAACGCCTAGCGTTTAGTAGCAGTAAAAGATTAATCCATTTTAACAAATAGACCGGAAGAATAAAGTTTTTGCGCACATGTTCTTTCCCTGCCGCACCCAATCGATTGCTAAATCCCGGCTGCTCCAACAGATATACTATTTGTTTGGCCGTTTCTTCAACCGTCCGGGCAGTAAGTCCAGTTTTTCCGTGTAATACCTGGTAAACCAATCCTCCGGTAGGAGTGACCACTAGAGGCTTACTTTTCCACAAGGCCTCAGCGGCAGTCAACCCAAACCCCTCACGTAGCGATTTTTGGATTATGATGTCAGCACGTCTCTGAAGGACATTAATTTCAAGATCGGCATCCGGATTTAACGCAATAACCCTTATACCCGACTGACCATCTGCTAATTCCCTTATTTCATCAAGAACTGCTTTCCCTTCAGGGTCATCGCTGGCACCTCCACCAGCCAAAATCAGTCGGCAGTCTTTATTTTTACGGATCAATTTAAAAGACTGAATCACACCCGCAGGATCCTTCAACCGGTCAAAACGGGATACCTGAAGAATCACCGGTGGCCCACCAGGATCAATATCCAGTTTTTCTAATATTGTTTTATACTCAACTAAATTAACTTCCCTGTTTTTATCTGACAGGGGATCAATAGCAGGCGGCATGAAATACTGCAACAAAGGAAGATTACGTGCATATTCAGCCAAATGAAAAACTGCTAAATCACACAAACAAACTTTAGGGGAAATAAAACTCCATACTTCCGGCACAGCATAAATGGGGTCGATATGACAATACCAAATCCAGCGGGAAATACCTTTACGGTAGGCAGTCAATCCGAGAGGTTGCTGGTCGTGGATCACTACCAAGTCGGCGCTTTCTTCCAATAAATGCCGGTTCTGCGCAGCCGCCGCCAGATAAATTTCCTTCATTTCACTTGTGATCATCACTTGCTGCCCGTGCAAGCCATTATGAAACATTTTTGTTACCTTAAAAAAATCGTGGTCATATTTCATCACCGACCATTTTGGTTCCAGACCGGCATCCCTCATCAAAGGCAGCAGCGACTTCAATATTTCTACCACTCCACCTCCCACCGCGGTAGAATTTATATGTAACACGGCATAACCTTTTAATTTTTCGCCTAATAACCGCACCTCTTCGATGACCTTGCTGCCGGTTATGTTTTCGTAATCTTTGAGCTTAACAGCCACCTTTTTACGTCTCCTTCCGCGTACGAGGTTCATCCGCCAGTGTTTTTTATTGCCAATAAGCTATAATAGTTTTTCGTTTTCTAAAATATGCGCGGCAAAAATTCCTGCCACTGACTTGCCATCGCAGATCTCTCCCGCCCAAATCATTGCTAAAGCCTGCTCAAAAGGAACGGTTACCACATCAATAAACTCATCTTCATCAAGATTTTGCTTGCTGCACTTTAAATCGGCCGCCAAAAATAAGTGCAGTTTTTCTGTGGTAAAGCCGGGAGTGCTGAAAAAACTGAATAACCGGTCCAATTTTCCGGCTTTAAAACCAGTTTCCTCAAGCAACTCTCTCCTTGCACAGTCCTTAGGATCTTCATCCGGTTCCAGTTTGCCGGCCGGAATTTCTAAAAGTGTTTTCCCGGCTGCATGACGGTATTGTCTGACCATGAGAAGCTCTCTATTTTCATTCACCGGTACCACAGCCACTGCCCCGGTATATTCCACAACTTCGCGGTTACCGGTACGACCGTCAGGCAAAACCACAGTGTCGACTCTTAATTTAATTATCTTCCCCCTATATACAGTCCTGGATGCAAGCAATTTTTCAGTAAAATCTGACATACAACTTCTCCTCCCATATCTTAAGCACTAAAGTATCTAGTATATTTATTTTCGTCATTACAATCTTTTTTCCCTGCACTTTTAGCTTACTCCCAGTACTTAAAACTATACTCCCTGTAAGATAAACACATAAAAAAACCCAAAAACCAATTAAGTCTTTTTTTGTTGTTTTTTGTTGAAGGAATTTTCCCAGAAAATATAGAATTAGAGAAATATTAGCGGTATAGCCTGCCTAAATGTAAAGTATAGTTTAAGCAGCACAAATAAAAGGGGGGTGCCTTTATTTGGATGTTAAGGTTGGTATTCCCAGCACCTTGCTTTATTATATTTACTACCCGATGTGGCATACCTTCTTTAATGAAATAGGCGTTCAGACTGTTACCTCCGGCAACACAACCAAAATCATCCTGGATAAAGGCGTAAAAGAAGCTTTAGCGGATGCCTGCGTACCGGTCAAGCTTTTTTTTGGTCATGTGATAGAAATAAAAGACAGGGTTGACTACCTGTATATTCCCCGGGTTGTATGTCTAAACCGGAAAACCGTTTATTGCCCTAAATTTCTGGGTTTGCCGGATATGATCCGTCATTCTTTGGAAAATGTGCCGCCAATTATTGATGTACGTATAGATACCCGGCAAAGTCGCTGGGCACTTATGCAAGCATTTCTGGAAACGGGGAAATATTTTGGAGTAGGAAAAGTTGCCGCTTTCAAAGCCTACTGGAAGGCAAGAAAAATTTTTAGCCGCTATGCCAGGCTGCTTAGAAAGGGATTTGAACCTCAAGAAGCAATGGCCTGCTTAAACAATCCTGACACGATAAAAAATAAGCGGGCAAACAATCTAAATTTAAAATTTGCCTTATTGGGTTATCCCTATCTTATTTACGACAATTTTATCAGTGTGAATATCATCAGTAAACTTCGACAGCTCGGCGTGAACGCCTTAACCATTGAGAATATTCACCCGTTTTGCTTGTCTCTACAAAGAAATTGTGGTCTCCCCAAACGACTTTTCTGGACTTTTAGCGACCTGGTCTTAAAGGCAGCACATTTATTTTTTAAACGTGGTAATATTGACGGTGTTATTCATGTTACAGCATTTGGCTGCGGTCCTGATTCTTTAACTAATAAATTAATAGAAATGGAAGCGAAGAAACACCAAAACATTCCCTTTATGACTCTGATGCTCGATGAACATACCGGAGAAGCCGGGATTGCCACCCGCCTGGAAGCTTTTGTCGACATGGTAAAACGAAGAAAGGAGTTATAATATGCCTAAAGTAACCTTCCCCAGAGTTGCCGAATCGTGGCGAACTTTCAAGATGCTTTTGGAAGACCTGGGTAATGAAGTAGTTCCACCACCCCGTCCCAGCAAGCGTACATTAGACCTTGGAGTCCGAAATTCTCCTGAATTTGCCTGTTTTCCGTTTAAAATTTTAACCGGCACCTATCTGGAAACCATAGAAATGGGCGCGGATACCATAGTCACTACCGGCGGGGTCGGACCATGCCGGGCAGGGGAATATGCTATGCTGCACCATAAAATATTACGGGATCTGGGTTATGACGTCAAAATGATTGTTTTTGAACCTCCACGTCTTCAGCCTCTCAATTTCATAAAAAATATATTGGTACTTAATAGGGCTCGTGTTTCTATCAAAGGAATTATTGCACATATAAAAAGGGCCTGGCGTAAGCTGCAGGCTTTAGACAAAGCGGAAAAGTTCAGCCATGTGGTCAGACCCAGGGAGTTAAACCGGGGAACAACCTCACGGGTTTACCGGAAAGTGGTGGAATGGATTGATCAGGCTTATACTACCGAGCAAATTATAGAGGCTGAAGCGGCGGCACTTCAAGCATTACACAGTATCCCCCAAAACCCCGACCGGATAATTTTAAAAGTAGGTATTGTCGGTGAAATCTATGTTTTACTGGAACCGGCCAGTAATCTTGAAATAGAAGAAACCCTTGGCAATCTGGCAGTTGAAGTGGAAAGATCGATGTTTTTGACCGGCTGGACCAGGGATAATACCTGGAATGAAACTTCTGAAAGAATGACCGTAAAGGAAGCAGCTCTTCCCTACCTGCCGGAACTAATTGGAGGCCATGGTCTGGAATCCATCGGAAATACCATCCTTTACTCCAAACGCAAATTCGATGGTTTGATTCAACTTGCTCCATTTACCTGTATTCCTGAAATAGTAGCCCGCACTATTCTGACCAAAGTAAGCAAGGATTACAGCATTCCGGTGCTTACTTTTTTTCTTGACGAACAAACCGGCAAAGCCGGTATGAATACCAGGTTGGAAGCATTTGTTGATTTAATGTACAGAAAAAAAATAGCCCAGGAAAACATAGTTGTTTAATTTACCCAAAAGGACTGAAGTATTTACAGATGAAAGCATATTTAGGAATTGACGTCGGATCGGTTAGTATAAACATAGTTGTTTTAAGTGAAACCGGAGAAGTCTTGACCGGACTTTACCTGCGCACTGAAGGCAAGCCGATAGAAATTATTCAAAAAGGTCTGAAGCGTGCTGAGAAATCTATGTTAGCGGGAGTTGAAATATGTGGTGCCGGAACCACCGGTAGCGGACGTTATCTCGCCGGGGTAATGGTAGGTGCCGACACAATTAAAAATGAGATCACTGCTCATGCCGTAGCTGCTTCTACCCATATACCGGATGTCCAGACAGTGTTCGAAATAGGTGGGCAAGATTCTAAAATCATCATCCTGAGAAACGGAATTGTTACTGATTTTGCCATGAACACCGTGTGTGCCGCCGGTACCGGCTCCTTTTTAGACCAGCAGGCATCCCGGCTCAACATACCCATTTCTCAATTCGGCAAACTGGCGCTCCAATCCAACATACCGGTGCGCATAGCCGGCCGCTGTACCGTGTTTGCTGAATCTGACATGATTCACAAACAACAAATGGGCTACGGTATTGCTGATATAATCAAGGGTTTGTGTGAAGCCCTGGTGAGAAACTACCTTAACAATGTGGGCAAGGGTAAGGAAATTTTACCCTCCGTAGTGTTCCAGGGCGGCGTCGCAGCCAATGTGGGCATTAAAGCTGCTTTTGAGAAAGAACTGAATTTACCGGTACACGTTCCGAAACATTTTGATATCATGGGGGCAATTGGTGCCGCCCAACTGGCAAAAGAAGAGGTTGCCAGAGCCGGTACCACCAGGTTTAAAGGATTTAGCATAACCGGACTACCCTACCGGACAAAAAGTTTTGAATGTAACGGTTGTTCAAATACATGTGAAGTAGTAGAAATTTATGAAGGAGAAACAGTAATCGGACGTTGGGGTGCACGATGTTCAAAATGGGACCTTTAATATGGTTTTTTAATCAAGCTTCTTTTTAAAACGCATAGCAGCCAGGGTTAATATACCCGCCCCAAAAAATGTCAAAATAAGAGTTTGCTGCCACAGGTTTTCTAAACCAACTCCTTTCAGCATGATCCCTCGTAAAACTTCTAAAAAATAGGTAATGGGGAAAACATATCCAATCCACTGGATTACCACCGGCATAGCATCCCTGGGAAACATAAAGCCGGATAAAAGCACACTGGGCAGGATCAGGGCCATAGTCACCTGCATGGCTTGCAACTGGGTTTTTGCCAAGGTAGAGATGAGCAGCCCGATTCCGAGAGCCCCCAGCAAAAAAATAAAAGATATCGCCATTAAAAGTAATACACTTCCACTCACCGGCACTTTAAACCACAAAACTCCAAACAGCAGTATTAGCGTCACGTCAAACAGAGCGATAAAAATATAGGGAATAAGCTTACCGATAATAAGTTCCACCGGTTTCACTGGGGTAACAATCAGTTGCTCCATGGTTCCCCGCTCCCGCTCCCTTACCAAGGCAAAAGCAGTCAGCATCATGGTTATATTTTGCATAATCAACCCAATTAAACCGGGAATGTTGAACTTCACACTTTTCATCTCGGGATTGTACCACACACCGGGATGAAAATCGATACCTGCTTCAATTATCCCCACCAATCCGGTTTTCAATGCCGTTTCATTTTTTAAACGTACCGACTGCACCTGGGCAAGTATCTGTGCGGTATTGAGAGCTGTCCTTGCTACCAGCGGGTCTGATCCATCCACAAAGAACTGCACCTGAGCCTGTTCACCCCGGGACAACGATTTGGCATATCCCCTGGGTATAACCAACCCCGCGCTTGCCTTTCCCCCGTCTATCAAACTCTCCATCCCCCTGTAGCAGTACACATAAAAGTCCGGATCAAAATAACCCGATTCTCTGAATGCATTAACCAAATTACGGCTTTCTCTGGTCTGGTCCTGGTCCATTACCACCAGGGAAATATGTTCAACATCAGTAGTTACGGCATAGCCAAACAGAATCAACATTAACAAGGGCAGTGCGAATGCAATGGCCAGACTGGGCCGGTCCCGTTTAATTTGTAGCACTTCTTTTTTAATTATTGCCAGAAGACGGTTTTTATTCAAAACTTTTTCCCTTCTTCCGAACCTTTTACCAGCGATATAAACACACCTTCCAGAGTGTCTTTTTGCTGGTTCAATTTTAATTGTTCGGGGGTTCCCGTTGCAATCATCCTGCCCCTGTACATAAACCCAATTCGGTGACACTGTTCGGCTTCATCCATGTAATGAGTAGTAACTATAATGGCAATACCTTCAGCAGCCAGGTTGTGAAGAATAGACCAGAACTGGAGCCGTGATAGAGGGTCTACCCCGGCGGTTGGTTCATCTAAAAAGAGCAGTCCCGGTTTATGCACCATGGCACAGGCCAGTGCTACCCGTTGTTTCCAACCCCCGGACAAATCAGCGACCATCCTGTGCTCATGTCCGGTCAAACCTGTTATAAGACAAATATCATTACGGTTATTTTTAGCAATACCGGCAGGGACCGAATAAATTCCCAGAAAGAAATCCAGGTTTTCGTCTACTGTAAGTTCTTCATAAAGACTGAATTTTTGAGACATATAACCTATGTTTTGTTTAATCTTTTCATAATGGCGCAAGATATCGAAACCAAGAACCGTCCCATCGCCCGCACTAGGGTTAAGAATACCGCAAAGCATCCGGACAATGGTTGATTTCCCCGAACCATTTGGTCCTAATAGACCGAATATTTCTCCCCTGCCGATACTGAAACTAACATCGTCAACAGCGGTAAGGTTGCCAAAACGCCTTGTCAGTCCTGTTACCCTTAACACTTTTTTCATTGGCTACTCTCCTACGGGCAAAAATACCACGTCAGCCGGCATCCCCGGCTTAAGTTTTCCGTTCCCCGAACCCAAAGCCACTTTTACCGCAAAAACCGTTTTCACCCTTTCAGATACCGTAACAACATTTTTAGGGGTGAATTCGGCTTCCGGAGCAATGAAAACAACTTCCCCTTTAAATGTATCCCGGGGGAAGGCGTCTACCCGTACCATGGACCGCTGCCCTAATTGAACCCTTCCCAGGTCCGTCTCCGGAATATATACCGTAACCCACAGGTTATTTAAGTCGGCCAAGGTTAGAACCCGCGTCCCGGGATTAACCATTTCCCCCACCTCAAAATTTTTCCTTAAAACCACTCCTTCAACCGGCGCTTTAATACTTGATATTTCTATTTGCCTGGCAGCTAATTCTTTTGCAGCCAGGGCCTGCTTAAGTTTGGCTTCCAGCACTTCGATCGCCTCCTTGCCGCACCCGATCGTACCATATCGGCCCTTGCCCTTGCTGCCTCTAGATTTGCCTCGGCCTCATATAGCTTTACCTGGGACACCTCATGAAGTGTACTCAACCGGTCCAATTCTTGCTCTGAAACAG
>Ga0334901_1000067_pt1 | contig 172715 bp, 155 predicted proteins | sample GraSluR3_MG_3_FD_207216 | JGI IMG/M metagenome (GOLD analysis project Ga0334901, IMG submission 207216) | Sludge microbial communities from methane-producing bioreactor in Wageningen University, Netherlands - Granular Sludge_15_08-R3 | ecosystem: Engineered > Bioreactor > Anaerobic >... | reverse complement strand
CAACTGAAATGGGCCTTTTTTTCCTGCCCGACAACCAAGCCGTTTTCAGTCGCACCATCTTTGGAGCCCAACTCCCCCCGTTCTTTGCCGAGGAGACTTCAACGAGGACCCTCCGCTCGATTTAGGATTTACCATCCCCTACGGCAGACTCACAGCGCTGGTCGGCCCGTCAGGAGCAGGCAAAACAACGGCAGCGCAGCTTATTGCCCGCATGCAGGACGTATGGAGCGGTTCCATTTCGCTGGGGGGGGATGACTTGCGCGACCTGAATCAGGAGCAGCTGTTCGAACACATCGCTTTTGTATTTCAGGATACGTTCCTACTGAGCGACTCGGCCATGGCCAATATCCGCGCCGCGCGCCCTGATGCATCAGACGCTGAAGTAATACACGCTGCGACCATGGCGAAAGCACATGAGTTTATTGCATCGTTGCCGCAGGGCTATGCAACACCTCTAGGTGACGGCGGTGTACCGTTGAGCGGCGGAGAAAGACAAAGAATAGCCATCGCCCGTGCGTTCCTCAAAGATGCTCCCATTGTAATTCTGGATGAAGCCACAGCGTACACAGACCCGGAAAATGAAGTTGCCATCCAGCAGGCGTTAAGCACTCTTCTGGCCCGCAAAACCGTAATTGTCATTGCACACCGGTTAAGCACCATCACTGAAGCAGACAAAATCATTGTTTTTGATAACGGCAGCGTAGCGGAAACCGGCAAACACGATTCGCTGGTTGCTAACGGCGGACTATATTCCCGCCTCTGGGCTGCGCAGCAGGCAAGCGACCAATGGGGGTTCAACATGCCGGAGGAACAGCATGCATAACATCACAGCACGTCTTAACATATCCAATGCAAAATTTATCCGGAGCACTTTGTATGCCGTGGGTGAAGCTTTTCTTAACGGTGCACCGCTGGGGGTTATCTATGCCGTACTCATAACCCTGCTTTCACCGTCAGCGCCTTCCTTCAACGTCACCATTGCCATTATCATGCTGCTTGCCTGCTTTACGGTACAGGCATTCTGCTCCATACGGTCACACAAGCTTGTTTGTGAGTACGCCTTTGAACTGGGAAGCAGAATACGCATTGCGCTGGGAGAACACTTACGCAAGCTGCCACTGGGAACAATTTTCAGCAGGGACTCCGGCCATAATGTGGAAACACTGCTGCTTGACGTCACCAATGTGGAGCTGACCGCTTCACATATTTACAACAAAATCCTCTCGTGCATAGCCGTTCCTGCCATGATTGCAGTCATACTGCTGTTCATCAACCCATTCATGGTGCTTTTACTTCTGTCAACTCTTCCGCCGGCATTGATATTCCTTTATCTGTCCCATAAAAAAATGGACATTCTTGGCGGCAGAATGCTTACAGCAAGAAAGGATAGCACGGCACGCATCATAGAGTATATTCACGGCATTCAGACATTTAAAACACTGAACATCACCGGGCGCGCTTTCAGCCGTCTTACAAACACACTGCAGCACCTGACAAGCAACAGCATCCGCTTTGAATCGTTTATCTGGCCTGTAACAGAGCTCTACGCGTTCACAGCGTCACTGGGCATAGTCTGCATTCTTTACGTGGGAGGAACGCACTTCATTGAAGGTTCGCTCCCTCTTTTTCAGTTTCTGCTCTTCATGCTTGTGGCCTTACGGTTTTACATCCCTATCAATTCAGTAGGGCCATACATCTCCACACTAAGTTATCTGAAGCACTCGGCCGACAATATCGACGCACTTCTGAGCAGCACGGAACAGACAGGCTCCATAACCAGTTTTCCGCAGGACTTTGAAAGCATTGCATTCCGGAACGTCAGCTTTGCTCACGGCAGCAAGCAGATACTGCGTGACCTGAGCTTTACCGCAGGACAAGGCACGGTAACCGCATTGGTCGGACCGTCCGGAGCCGGCAAGACAACCATTGCCAACCTGCTGATCCGCTTCTGGGACAGGCAGTCGGGTACAATAACCATAGGCGGTACCGATACGCAGACTCTTTCGCCGGACACCATATTGCAGAATGTTTCGCTGGTCATGCAGGATGCCTATCTGTTCAACGACACTGTTCTGGAAAACCTGAAAATGGCCAGAGAAACAGCCACGGAAAGTGAAATAATGCAGGCTGTAGAAGCGGCACGCTGCAAAGACTTCATAGACAGGCTGCCCCGGGGGATACACACCTGCATAGGAGAAAACGGCGCCCTGCTCTCGGGCGGAGAACGCAAAAGGCTTTCCATCGCCCGCGCAATCCTCAGGGACGCCCCCATTCTGATTCTGGATGAAGCGACAGCGGCGCTGGACACCGAAAACGAACGACTGGTGCAGCAGGCCTTCTCAGCAGTGGGCAAGGGAAAAACCGTATTCATTATTGCCCACCGGCTTTCAACCGTGCGCAACGCGGACCAAATTCTTTTCATCGAGCAGGGCCAGATTGCCGAACAGGGAACATTTTCCGAACTGCTGAAGCTGAACGGACGCTTCGCACATTTCTGGAATCTGCAGCACGCCATAAGTCAATGGAAACTGCGGCGCAGCAACGACTGCGAAGCCTCGGCTGCCTGATGCACGACACGGGGCCAACCTCGGCTATCTTTTTGCCGCAAAAAAAGAACCGATCGCGACAGCACCCCGCAACTTACTGACATACTGAATAACTTCAAACGCCTGTACGCTGCAAGCACACTACACTACTTCCAGCTACTTGCCGGTTACCTGCCGGAACATGTTCAGAGGAGAACGGACGTATGCTTTATTATGCAAAGCAATGGGGAGGCTTCGTTGCCTTAGGCTTTCTGCTGCTTGCGACCCCGTGGGCCGCTTTGGCAGAAGATGGAAAAAACTCACCTCAGACTGATAAAGAAACTCACTATCAGCTTGATACTGTCACTGTCACAGTGGAAAAACGCGAACAGAACTCTCAGGATGTGCCAGCCAGCCTTTCTGTTCTTTCTGAAACAGCCATAGAAGATGCCGGGCTGACCTCCGTTGAAGAGGCGGTTTCCTACATGCCCAACATCCACTTCATTGACTTCGGCGCCGCATTCGAACAGCGCATATTCATGCGCGGACTCGGCTCCACACATAACGCTCCGGCTGTAAACTTCAACATCGACGGCGTCACGCAGTTCCGCAGCGAATCACTGGACATGGCCCTGTACGATATTGAAAGCATAGAGGTGCTGCGCGGGCCTCAGGGCACCCTGTACGGCAGAAACAGTCTTGGCGGTGTTATCAATATTACAACCCGCAAGCCGGACAACGAACTGCGCGGGCAGATACGCACCGACTTCGGCAACTACAATCTGCAGCAGTATCAGGGTACTGTCAGCGGGCCGGTAATCAAAGACAGTCTGTACCTCGGGCTGGCGGGCTCGTACAAAGTCCGCGACGGATTCACCAAAAACGACTTTCTCGACAACGATGTCGACAACATGGAATCGGTAGACGGCCGGGTACACCTGCGCCTTGCCCCTGCAGACAGCAACTTTGAAGCCAACCTCAAACTGTATGCCGAAGGCGACAGACACGGCACCTCTGCCCTGCAGCTTCTGGACGATGTAAAAGCCAACCCTCACACCGCCAACTTCGACCATGTGTCGGATACACACAGGCAGGTGCTGGGCAGTTCGCTTTCGCTTGAATGGAAACTTGATGACGGAGTATTCACCAGCATTTCCGCTTTCCAGAAGCTGAACCTCTGGTCCGACTCCGACTTCGACTTTTCCACCGCAGACATGAACACGTTTACCAACGACAGTGAAAGCTACCAGTATTCACAGGAATTGCGGTACTCGGCCGGAACCGACAAAGACATCTTCCGCTGGACAACCGGCGTGTACGCATGGGGCAGCCAGCAGGAAGATATATCCTCCACCACCGACGGCAAAGATATGCCGCCCATGTTCGGCTTTCCCGGCAATGCAAACCACAACAAAGCCGATCTTGAAGGTTATGGTTTTGCTCCGTTCGGTCAGGCCACGGTCACCGTTTTTGACAAGCTGGACCTGACGGCAGGTATACGGTGGGAATGGGAAAAACGTGACGGTGATTTTCACGACTATACCGAACGCGCCGACACAGGCACCACGGTGGAAAACCTGAAAGGCAGCGACAGCATCATTTCTCAGCAGTGGCTGCCCAAATTTTCGGCGGCATACCACTTTACCGATAACCTGATGGCCTATGCATCGCTGGCGTGGGGTTACCGTTCCGGCGGGTTCAACTTCATGTACGACCCTAACAATCCGGAATCCGTCAGCTTTGATCCTGAAACTTCCATAAACTATGAAGTCGGCGTCAAATCCACCTGGCTGGACAACAGACTGTACGCCAACCTGTCTGCCTACTATATCGAAATTGAAGACATGCAGGTTTCGGTGGGCATTCCCGGCAAAATGACCATGCTTGTCGACAACGCAGGTGAAGCGCATTCTCGCGGAGCCGAACTGGAAGTGGGTGTGCGCCCCTTCACAGGCATGGATATCAACGCTTCATACGGCTATACCGAAATGGAATACGACAAGTACACAGATCCTGTTAAAAACGTGGATTATTCCGGCAAGACGCCCCCGTATGTGCCCAACCATACCTACTCGCTCTCTGCCCAGTACCGCTACCCGCTTACCGATACGCTTACGCTTTTCACGCGGGGTGAAGTCATCGGCGTGGGCAAACAGTACTGGGGCAGCGACAACGCGGTAAGCGAAGACCCGTATCAGCTGCTCAATGCCAGAATCGGGGTCGAATCCGAAGACTTTGACGTATACCTGTACGGCAAAAACCTCACAGATCAGGAATACCGCAAAATCGGCTATCTGACCGGCATGGGCGCCGTCTATGCCCAGTCGGGAGATCCGCTGACCTTCGGCGTCAACCTCGTCTACCGTTTCTAGCTCCCCTTACTGCCCCGACTGTCACAGACAGTCCCCGAACAGCGGGAGGCTCTGCCTGAGAGCCTCCCGTTTCTTCTGCCGGTACGTTTGCGTCAGAATTATGCCCGATCACGATATTCCGTTCCGCACCGTTGGCGTAACTGGAATACTATATCACCCCTCAAGGAGTTTATATGTGCCTGACCCATCTGCAGGAACTGCAAAAAGCCGTTGTGACCGCCGTTAGCGGAAATCAGGAATTACTGAAACGCCTCGCCTCAATGGGACTGTGCTCCGGCACCACGGTGCGCATGCTGAAAGCACGTAAAAAAGGCCCTCTGCTGGTCGAATGCAAGGGAACATATCTGGCGCTGTCGTATGATATCGCATCCCGCATCCGTCTTGAACCTGCTCAGGCGGTGTTGTGACATGTCAGCCGGTACTCACGTAGTTGCCCTTGCAGGTCAGCCCAATACGGGAAAATCGACCATTTTCAACGCCCTGACAGGAATGTATCAGGAAGTGGGAAACTGGGCCGGAAAAACGGTCGAAAAAAGAACCGGCCAGGCAAGCAGACAGGATGGCGGCTACGCAGTGATCGATCTGCCCGGAACATACTCGCTGGATGCTCTTTCGCAGGAAGAACGTATCGCCGCTGATTTCATCAAAAACTATTCACCGGATGTCACTGTAGTTGTGGCCAGTGCGGTAAGCCCGCAAAGAACATTGCATTACGCGCTGGACGTCATCATGCTGCAAAAGCCCATGGTTCTGGTGATGAACATGGCGGATATAGCCAGAGGCAATTCGCAGCATCTCGATGTTGAAAATATCTCACAAAAAACCGGTGTACCGGTTCTGCTGCTCTCCGCCTCACGCAAGCAGGAACTCGGCCAGCTCAAGCAGGCCATCGCACAGGCCCTCAAGGTTCCTCCTGTTCCCAAGCATATCGTGCCGGAGCTTGCTTCCGGACTTCCTGAAGGACTCAAACGCAGCTTCACCGCTCTGGTACAGCAGGTCTGCGATGTTTCAGGATTTACCCGGATGCGGTCCGAAATACTTGTATGGAAAGCTATGGAAGGCGGGGAAGAAGAAAGGGACATCCTGCGCAGCACAGTGGGCGAAGATGCGGCGTGGGTACAAAATGACCTGCTTGTGCAGCCTTATGTGCAGCAGGCACGCTACGGCTGGCTGGAAGAAGCTCTGGGGACAGGCAGCACCGCACCCGCATCGTCAAAAACCGTTTCATATGACAGGTGGCTCCTGCATCCTTTTGCAGGTGCGCTCGCCATGGCAGGCATACTGCTGCTCTCCATCATCGTGGGATTCGGGCTGGGGTTCCCGCTGGCCCTCAAGATCGGGCAGACATCACAGGCGCTGGAAGCAATTGCCAGTGCAGGCATTCCGCAGGATATGATTGTCACAAAGGCACTGTTCACCGGCACATGGCGCGGGGTGGGCGCGGTGCTCAGCATGCTGCCGTTCATCATGGTTTTCTACGCGGTTTTTGCCGTGCTTGAAGACATCGGCTACATGGCAAGGGCGGCGTTCATCATGGACAGGGCCATGACCCGCATAGGGCTGAACGGCAAGGTATTCATTCCTCTGCTTTTTTCCATGCCGTGCAACATTACAGGAATCATGGGCTGCAGGACCATTGACGACCAGCGCATGCGCAAACTCGCTGTTCTGCTGGTACCGCTGGTGCCCTGCGCGGCCAAACTGATAGTGCTGGTTTCTCTGGCAAGCTGGCTCTTTCCGCCTCTTCAGGCTCTTGCCGTGGTATTTTCGCTGATAAGCCTCAACATGCTTATTCTGGGGGGCTGCAGCCTTGTTTTCGGACGCTTCATTCCCCGTCAGAGCAGCATCAGCGGTCTGCTGATGGAACTGCCCCACTATCACCGGCCCAACATCCGCACCATTTCGCGTCAGGTATTCAGAAACACACTGGCTTTTCTGAAAAAAGCGTCCACATTGATTGTCAGTTTCAGTGTAATAGTCTGGTTTGTTTCATATTACCCCGGCGGCAGCATAGAAACAAGCCTGATGGGCCAGCTGGGCAAATACCTTACACCGCTGGGGGCCCCCATGGGAGCGGACTGGCGGCTGATAACCTCGCTTCTGGCTTCGTGCATCAGCAAAGAGGCGGTGCTGGCCACCATGGGCGTTATCTACAACACCCCCATCGGGGCGCTGCCCGCAACGCTCAAGGCCACAGTCAGCCCGCTTTCAGCCATTGCCTTCATGTGCGCGCAAAGTCTGTTCATTCCGTGCATTGCCACTCTGGGCATGATGTACAACGAGACAGGCTCTTGCCGCACGCTTGCGGTAGTCATCAGCTATACCATTCTTCTTCCTTTCATCGTGGCCACTGCAGTTTTTCAGATAGGCAGCATGGTGGCAGCAACATACTGACGTCCGATACTCATCTTCCCGCGGGCAAAACCAAACGCCGCCTGCGGGAAGATGCATAATCAGGCCCCGGGGCGGACAGCGCATAAAAGATGCTCCGTAAACGGCACACCGTATGGCATCCGCCTGTAAACATCCCAACCTGATGCTAGATGATGGGCTGACGCAAAACAGACTCTCCGGCAGGATGGAAAACAACAAAAAACGGCAACCAATCTTCTGATCGGTTGCCGTTCTGCGTTCATGGTAGCGGGGGCAGGATTTGAACCTACGACCTTCGGGTTATGAGCCCGACGAGCTACCGTGCTGCTCCACCCCGCGACATGCAGCCAGAGATGTTTCCCTGACCGAGAGGGAGTATCTAGCCCTTGCCGCGACAAGTGTCAACAAGTGATTTACATCCAATGCCGAATTGCATATGAAAGCCGAGCTATGTCTGACATTACTTTTTTCTCCGTTGTCGTTCCCGTTTTTAACGAAGAAGAAAACCTCCCTGTCCTGTACGACGAAATAAGCCGCGCTGCGGCTGTCACAGGCAAAGAGTGGGAGGTTGTCTTTGTTGATGACGGCAGCAAGGACCGCAGCCTTGATGTCATAAAGGAGCTTGCGGCAAAAAGCTCCCATGTGCGCTTCGTTGCGCTGCGAAACAATTGCGGACAATCTGCCGCATTCAGTGCGGGCTTTGAAGCTGCCCGCGGCGATGTTATTGTCACCATGGATGCAGACCTGCAGAATGACCCCGCTGATATTCCTTCCATGCTTGCGGAATACGCCCGAGGCTTTGACATGGTCATAGGATGGCGTGCCAACCGCAAAGATACCGTTGCCAAAAAAATCGCTTCGAAAATAGGCAACCGTATACGCAACTGGCTGAGCGAGGAAACCGTGCGCGATACGGGCTGCTCACTCAAAGTCATGCGCAGCAGCATGGCCAAGCGCATCCCGATGTTTACGGGCATGCACCGCTTTCTGCCCACATTGATGAAGTGCCAAGGCGCCACTGTTTCCGAAGTCAGGGTCAACCACCGTCCCAGACTGCACGGCACATCCAAATATGGCATATGGGACAGGGCAAAAACGACGTTTTTTGACCTGCTGGCCATCCGCTGGATGAAAAAGCGCTACATCTGTTACGCCATCAAAGAAAAAAACTGATCCGCCCCATGGAAACCCCGGATCTGCGGCACTGGATTCTTTTCTGGAGCGGACTTGCCGCCCAGATTCCGTTTCTGTGGTTTCTTGTACGTATTTCCTTTACGGGAAGGTATTCCAGCACATCGGCACGGCTGAAAGCCCGCTTTGCATGTGCCGTTGCAGGAGCAGCGGCCTGCTGTGTCTTTGCCGCACTGGAACAGGATCAGCTTTTATTCTGGGGACAGGCCGCGGCCATGATGTGCTACATAAAACTGGCGCAGCACCAGAGCAGAAATGAACAAAAAAAATAAAGCAGTCGCCAAAACCTTCATGATTTTTGCCGCACTGGCCGCTGTCATTTACGCGGTTCATGCCGCAGGTCTCGATACCATGTTCGATACGGCATGGGTCGATACCCATATCCGCGGACGCGGCGTGTGGGGGTATGTCCTGTTTCTGCTTGTCAGCGGCGGGCTGACTGCTGTGGGCGCTCCGCGGCAGTTTGTCAGCTTTCTGGCGGGGTACGCCTTCGGTGCGCTGATGGGCACCGTATGGGGCGTGCTTGGCACCACGCTGGGCTGTGCCTTTGTTTTCGGCTGGGCCAGAGTGGCAGGACGGGGCTATGTGCTGAAAAAACACGGCAGACGTATAGAAAGACTGAATAACTTCATAGAGCGCAACCCCTTCAGCATGACACTGGTCATCCGCTGCCTGCCCGTGGGCAACAACCTGCTGACCAATCTTGCCGCCGGAGTAAGCAACATCCCCGCCGCAACATTTATCGGCGGTTCGTTCATCGGCTACATACCGCAAACCCTCATTTTTGCCCTGCTTGGCAGCGGGGTGCGGGTGGACCCTGTATGGCGGACCACCATCAGCGGCCTGCTGTTTGCCGTTTCCACCCTGCTGGGCTGGATGCTGTACCGGCGTTACAGGGTAGAAAAAACACTGGACGACCCTGAAAACGGATCTGAATAGCCCGCCTGCACTAACTTGCATACTTTCCGGCTTTGCCGACAAAAAAACGCCGCCCGAGCATCTCTCAGGCGGCGTTTGTATTTTTATCCTCTGCAGGTCTGAACCGTCAAGAAGCCCGCGTACCGGCAGGAACAGGATTGGATGCCGTAAGCAACTCCATGCCGTCTTCCGTACGCAACGCCAGAATCATCCCCTGCGACTCCAACCCGCGCAGTTTGCGCGGCTTCAGGTTGGCCACAACGACCACCTGACGTCCCGTCAGCGCATCGGGAGCAAAGAATTCTTTCAAACCGGCGATGATCTGTCTGGGCTGCTCTTCGCCCAGATCGACCTCGATGCGGTACAACTTATCCGCCTTGGGATGATTTTCAACTGTCAGCACGGTGCCCACGCGCAGCTCGACCTTCTGAAAGTCTTCGAACTCGGCATACTCGACAGCAGGCACTGCCACTGGCTGTGCTTTCGGAACCGGCTGCTCGGCAGGGCGGTCTTTTTCCTTTGCCACCTCCACCCGCGGGAAAAGGCCGGAAGAAACTTCGACCTTGCCACCCGCCTGCAATGTGCCCCAGGCTTCAGCTTCATCCTGCAGCCTGGTATCGGCAGAGTCAAAGCTTACATGCAGCTGACCCAGCATTGCTTCGGACGCTTCGGGCATGACAGGCCACAGATTGACAGCGACTTTCCGCATGCATTCCAGCAGCACGTACAGCACAGTGCCCAGCCGGGCCGTATCACCGGTTTTATAAAGCGTCCACGGGGCGCTGCTGTCCACATACTTGTTCAGCGCGCGCACAAGCTCCCACAATGATTCCAGCGCATTGGAAAAGCGCACGCGTTCAAACAGGCGGACATAGTTGCGGCAGGCATCCTTGGCCAGATTGATGATATCTTCATCATCCGCAGTATATGCGGCAGGAGAAGGTACCACCCCGTCAAAGTACTTACCTGTCATGGAAAGCACACGGCTGAACAGGTTGCCGAGATCATTGGCCAGATCAGCATTAAGACGGGCTACCAGTGCCTCTTCGGAAAAACTGGCGTCGCTGCCGAAATGCATCTCGCGCAGCAGAAAATACCGGAAAGCACTCAGCCCGTACCGGCCGGCCATTTCAAGAGGCTCTATGACATTACCGAGCGACTTGGACATTTTGGTGTCGCGCACCAGCCAGTAACCGTGCACATTCAGGTTGTTGTACGGTTCAAACCCGGCCGCTTTAAGCATGGTGGGCCAGAACACGGCATGGGGCTTCAGAATGTCCTTGGCCACCAGATGCTGCACTCCGGGCCAGAACGTCTTAAACTCTTCTCCGTCGGGCCAGTTAAGCGCCGACACATAGTTCAGCAGCGCGTCAAACCACACGTAACACACGTAATCCGTGTCAAACGGCAGTTCCACCCCCCATGAAAGGCGGCTTTTGGGACGGGAAATGCACAGGTCTTCAAGCGCGCCGCTGTCCAGCAGCGAAAGCACTTCGTTACGATACCGCTCGGGGCGGATAAAATCGGGATTGTCCAGAATATACTGCCTCAGCCAGTCCTGATATTTGGACATTCTGAAAAAGTAGTTCTTTTCGGCAATGTATTCCGGCTTGACCTGATGCTGCGGACAAAGTCCGTTCTCCAGCTCTTTTTCGGTATAAAAACGTTCACACCCGTAACAGTAGTGCCCGCCATATTCGCCGAAATAAATATCTCCGCTGTCGTACACCTTCTGCAGGACGGCCTGTACGCATTTTTTATGCGATTCATCGGTGGTGCGGACAAAACGGTCATAGGTAATGCCCATGGAGGGCCACAGGTCACGGAAAGTGGCGCTTATGGAGTCCACATATTCCTGCGGGGTGCAGCCGTTTTTTTCTGCAGCCTGCACTATTTTATCCCCGTGTTCGTCGGTACCGGTCAGAAAAAAGGTTTTCTTGCCCAGCAGCGTATGAAAACGGCGCAGCGCATCAGCCACGATGGTCGTATATGCATGTCCCAGATGGGGCTTGGCGTTAACGTAGTAAATGGGGGTCGTGATGTAAAAAGGTTGCAACGTCTACTCCTCGTCTTTGCAACGGCGATATGATCGTTCGGGGTTAGTCGTTCTGATCGTATTCGTCGGTTCTGGTACGGCGTTTGCGTTTACGCTTGCCGCGGGTGGTCCGGCGTGATGTACCGTCGGCGCTCTTTACCTGACTTTTACGGCGTTCGGCCTGCTTGGCCGTCTTGTCATCAGCGGCAGGCTCGGAAGGTGCCGCAGGCGCTGCGTCAGCAGGCTGCGGGGCAACGGCAGCCTGAGGAGCTTCAGCCGTCTGAACAAGCGCAGCAGGCTCACCCGCCGGGGCAGCTTCTTCCGGTGCGGGACGTGCCGCCTTTTCGGGCTGCGGCAGCTTCTGCGGCTGGGGAGCATCCGGCCTGTGCGGATTGATCTCACGCCAGTCATCAAGCGAAATTTCTGCTTCTTCGCCCCCCTCACGCAGCACAGTTACACTGTTGCGGAACATGTTGGCCCGCAACACTTTTGCTCCGCCTTCATCAGTCTGGTATTTTTTACCAAGCTTGGGGCAACGGCGGTGAAAATCTTCATAGTTTTCCTGCTCATAGCTCAGGCAGCACAACAGGCGTCCGCAAATGCCCGAAATTTTGGCAGGATTAAGAAAAAGATTCTGTTCTTTCGCCATCTTGATGGTGACAGGTGCAAACTTGCGCAGAAAGCGACGGCAGCAGCAGACCATACCGCAGTTGCCCACCGCGCCGATCATCTGGGTTTCATGGCGAACGCCTATCTGCCGCAGCTCGATACGGGTGCGATAGTTTTTAACCAGTTCCTTGACCAGTTCACGAAAGTCTATGCGTGTGGGAGCTGTAAAATAAAAAACTATCTTGCTGCGGTCGAAAAAAACCTCCACATCCACAAGCTTCATATCCAGCCCGAGGCTGCGTATGCATTCGTTGCAATATGCCGCGGCTTCACGCTCCAGTCCGGCATTTTCTTCCGCCGCGCTCAGATCTTCTGAACCTGCCAACCTTTCCACCGGCTTCAATTCGGTGGTTTCGGCATCTTCGGGCAGGTCATCGCGCAGCGTTACCACCTCGCCCAGTCCTTCGCCCTGCTCGGTGCTGACAACAACATTGTCTCCGGGCTGCAGCTCAAGACCGGCGCGGTCAAAATAATATATCTGTCCGTATTCACGGAACTTAACGCCAACAATACTGCTCATTGAAAAAATATCCTTTGCAGCGGGCGTGCCCGCCGCCTGCGGTGCGCATGACAGGCGTTTTCACACGCCTTTTTATTTACTGTACGAAATAACCTCTTCTTTTCCGCTTTTATGAGCAAGCTGTCAATAAAGCCATTCTGTGGTTGTCAGCAGGACGATTGTGCATTATTTAACTAGCTCCGGAATAAAAATAAGTCCGGCATGTTTCCGGACGAAGACCGCTCTGAAAGGAGAACGTTCATGCTGACCAGAACCGAAGCGCTGGAGTTGCTTCGCGGTCCGGGTCCCGAGCCGCACCTTGTGCACCACGCCCTCCAGTCCGAAGCTGTCATGCGCAATGTCGCACAGCGTAAAGGCGAAGACGCAGACCTGTGGGGCCTGGTCGGACTGCTGCATGACATCGATTTTCCTCTGACCAAAGACACCCCCCAACGCCATGGCCTGGTGGCTATGGATCTGCTGGCAGAAAAACTGCCCGAATCTGCTCTGGCCGCCATACGCGCCCACAATTCAGAATGTACCGGCCATGCGCCGCAGTCCGCACTGGACTGGGCCCTGCGCTGCAGCGAAAGCGTGACCGGCCTGGTGGCCACAAACGCGCTGGTACGCCCTCAGGGTATGCAGGGCATGACACCCAAGAGCCTTAAAAAGAAAATGAAGGACAAGGCGTTTGCCGCCAGTGTCAACAGAGACAGAATACGGGAATGTGAGCAGATTGGCCTGGAGCTTGGTGATTTTCTGCAGATCGCCATTGACGCAATCAGCCCCATCGCAGCCGAAGTCGGCCTTGCCAAAGCGGGCTAGCCCAAAGGATTCGCCATGAAACTATCATTCGTTATCGTAACCCGAAACGTCAACAAGTACATCGGAAGCTGCCTCGAATCTGTTTTCGGCGCACTGGCCGACGTGTCTGCTCTGGGCGCGGAAGCCGAGATTTTTGTTGTGGATAACGCCTCTGCCGACGGCACCGCCCGCAGCGCCCGCAATGCCGGCAGCGCCGTCACTGTTATTGAAAACACCACGGACACAGGATTTGCAGCAGCAGCCAACAAAGCTCTGCGGCAAGCCACCGGTGATCTGGTATTTTTTCTTGATCCGCGTACGGAAGTACTGCCCGGCTCTCTGCGCCGCATGCTTGACTACATGGAAACACACACCGACTGTGCCATTGCCGGCGGCAAAGTGGTGGACAAAAAAGAACTCACCGTCCGCGGTGCCCGCCGTTTGCCCGGTTTTCTGACAAAATTCACCGAAGCTTTCGGCCTTGCCGCCATGGCTCCCGCCACATGCCTTAATCATGCTGCCTATGGCGGCAGACGCATGGAGCAGCCCGCAGAAGTTCAAAGCGTGCCTTTCAGCTTTGCCTGCGTACGCATGGAAGCCTTCCGGTGTCTCGGCCCGCTGGACGAACGCTTTTTCGGAGGATTTGCAGATACTGATTTCTGCCGCCGCGTGCACAAAGCGCTTAATCCCGCAAGAAAAACAGCATATGTGCCTCAGGCCAGAGTCCGCCTGCTGGACGGTTTTGCCATGAAACAGGAAGTGCACGATTTTGATCTGTACGGCACGGAAGTCGTGCGCCACCGCGTGCGCAGCGAAATGATGTACGTATGGAAAAACTACTGCATTCTCACCTCTGCAGCCAATACGTTGCTTGATCTTGCAGCCCACTCTCTGCGTTTCTGTGTCAACATTCTGCCTGTGGTGGGAGACTGCACAAAAAGCCGCCATAATGCAGTGGTTATTAAAGAAACCGCACTGGCCATGATAGACACCCAGCTGGGAACACAGTATCCTGCCACTCCGTGGGAATAGCCGGTTCTCTCCCGTTTTACAAAAAGGCCGGAACGCTTCCGGCCTTTTTTATGCGCCTGTCCGTAACAAAAAATACAGGCAGAAAGGGGCAAATCCCGCTATCGTCATGTGAGGCATCTGGAAAAGCAAACAACCATGTGATACTTTTGCCTTTGTTCATCAGCCAACCTGTATTCAGGAGGAAGCATGACTGCCACCCGTTTTGAAAGCGGTTCCATAGTTCTGGACACCACCATCCCCAATCTGGGGCCGGCCAAAATTCCGTCGCCTCTGTCATACTGCCGCTTTGCCAACGAAGAGCAGGGACTCAGTCTGTTTCTTGATCACGATCAGGTTGAAGAACTGGGCGATGAAGTAGTTCCGCTCACATTCGAGCCTGCCGGCCCCCGCCGTCATGTCTACTTTGACACTTCCAAAACCAAATGCGCCATTGTCACCTGCGGCGGGCTGTGCCCCGGCATCAATGATGTCATCCGCGCCATAGTGATGGAAGCGTACCACAACTACCGCGTTCCCGCAGTGCTGGGCATCAAGTACGGGCTTGAAGGCTTCATTCCCCGCTACGGCCATGACGTGGTGGAACTGACGCCCGCCCTTGTGGGCGACATACACCAGTTCGGCGGCACCATTCTGGGTTCTTCGCGCGGGCCGCAGTCGCCGGAAGAAATAGTGGACGCTCTGGAGCGGATGAACGTCAATATTCTTTTTATGATTGGGGGCGACGGCACCATGAAGGCCGTCAGATCCATAACCGGCGAGATCAATCAGCGCAGGCTGAAAATCAGCGTGATAGGCATTCCCAAAACCATCGACAATGATATCAACTTCATCAGCCAGTCATTCGGGTTTGAAACCGCTGTGGACAAAGCCACCGAGGCTATTCAGTGCGCACACACCGAAGCTGTGGGCGCCATGAACGGCATAGGGCTGGTCAAACTCATGGGGCGCGAATCGGGCTTCATTGCCGCGCAGGCGACATTGTCGCTCAAAGAAGTGAATTTTGTTCTGGTACCGGAGACTCCTTTCACCCTGCACGGTGAAGACGGTCTGCTCAATGCACTGGCCCAGCGGCTGCGCGAACGCAGCCATGCCGTCATTGTGGTGGCAGAAGGTGCCGGCCAGCATCTGCTTTCGGGTTCGCATGACACCGACGCCAGCGGCAACCCTATTCTGGGCGACATTGCAACTCTGCTGCGCACGGAAATCAAATCACACTTTGACAAACTGGGCATACCGCACACGCTTAAATACATAGACCCCAGTTATATCATCAGATCAGTCCCCGCCAATGCCAACGACAGGGTATACTGCGGTTTTCTGGGCCAAAACGCCGTACACGCCGGCATGGCCGGCAAAACCGGCATGGTCGTGGCCAAACTGATGGACAGGTATATTCATCTTCCGCTGGACCTTGTGACCAGCAAGCGACGCAAACTCAATATCATCTCCGACTTCTGGCGTGCGGTGCTCGAATCAACAGGTCAGAGCCATCTGGCCGGTATGGTTCCGCCCGAAGCCAGAAGCTGCCCCAGAGCGTAACATGCTGCAACAGATAAAGGCGTCTGCCGGTTCCGGCAAGACGTACCAGCTTACCGGTGAATTTCTTGACCGGCTGCGCGCCGCGTCCGAAGAGTCTTCCGCCGCCTGTGCATTAGCTCCTGCGGGCGCGGCTTACTGCTGGCCTGAAATACTGGCCGTCACCTTCACCAACAAGGCCGCCACGGAAATGCAGGAACGCATTATCCGTACCCTAAAGGAACGGGCTCTGGGCATGGGCGCCAGCGGCCCCGCGGCTGACTGGCCGGCGTCCGGAGCGCGCCGCTGGGTGAACACCATGCTGCGGCGGTATTCTTCGCTCAATGTGCGCACCATAGACAGCCTGCTGCATATGCTTGTACGGCTGTGTGCTCTAGAGCTCGGCCTGCCGCCGGACTTCGAGCCGGTCTTTGACGAAGAGGAAATTTTCACCCCGCTGTACGAACGCATGCTCGAACAGGCCCGCAGCGGTTCTCATCAGCTCCGGCAACAGCTGGTGGATGCTTCGGAGTCGCTGCTGTATCACGCCGACATGCAGGGCTTTATGGCGGGCAACTCCCTGCGCGAAAGGCTGCTTCACCTTATGCGGTACCGCCTGCGCCATCCCGAGGAAGAAATGCCTTGCGTCGACGCCGCAGAGCTGAAGGCCCGCATGGCTGAACATATGCATGCACTGCAGGCATCCGCAGGTTTTCTTCTGCAGGGCATTGAACGCGAAAAACTGGCAGCCAGTGCGCACTATGTCAATTTTCTCAAAAAACTGCCGCCTCTCGGCAGTCTTTCCGTCGTTCCCGAATCAAAAATGGGAACCAAGCCGGATATTGACGACTGCCTGAACAAAAAATCAAAGGGAACCGCATCTGCAGACATGCGCCGTGCCCATGATGAGCTGACCAGAGCGTACGGCTGGCTGAGCCGGGAAGGCAAACTGATGCGCCGCGCCCTGCAGCAGGCGCCGTTCATCACCCTTATCAACCTGCTTACAGAACAGGCCCAGAGCATGCTCAAGCAGGAAGGACTGGTACCCAACGCGCTCTGGCCCGCTTATGCCCGCACCGTGCTGTCCGGCGAGGCCGGCGCGTCCGAAGCGTTCTGCCGCATGGGCACCCGCCTTACGCATCTGCTGGTCGACGAATTTCAGGATACCAGCCGGGATCAGTGGCAGGCCATCATGCCGCTGGCCACGGAATGTCTGGCCAAGGGGGGCAGCGTCACTTACGTGGGCGACGTAAAGCAGGCCATTTACAGCTGGCGCGGCGGCGATTCCGACCTGTTTGACGGCGCTCTGGAAGAACCGGAACTGCGGGCCATATGTCCCTCTCCCCGCCAGCTGCTCCTGCCGTTCAACTGGCGGAGCAGCGAAATTGTGGTGACCACCAACAACCGGCTGTTCGAGCCCCTCGGTTCCGGCCAATCAGCACTGGCTGCCGCACGCGCCATCTGCGATGACGACGCTCCCGAAGAAGTTATCCAAGAAGCAGCGTCACGCATTCTGCGCTCCTTTACCGGCACCGCCCAGCAGGTGCCGGAACACAGACAAGGCTCGGGCGGTCTGGTACGGCTGTACGACCTGTACGCCGATTCTTCGGAAGATCTGTATGAAAGTGTGAAGGAAGAACTGCACAGACTTATCACTGAAGAACTTTCCGGACGCCGCCAGTGGCGCGACATTGCCGTACTGGTCCGCTCAAACCCTGAAGCCGGACGGGTGGCCGAATGGCTTGTGGAATGGGATATTCCCATCATCACCGAAAACAGTCTGCGGCTTGCCGACCACCCGCTGATCACGCAGACCGTGGCATTTTTGCGTTTTCTCGACTACCCGCTGGATGAACTGGCGCTGTGCGAAGTGCTCTGCGGATGCGAACTGTTCGGCGGAGCAGGCGGACTCGCTCGTGCCAGCCTTGACGGGCAGCTTGCAACGCGCGGTGACAGGCCGCTCATCACATGGCTGCGGGAAACTTACCCCGACATATGGAAAACATGGTTTGCCCCGTTTTATACTCAGGCAGGCCTGATGAGCGCGTATGATACGGTGCAGGAACTTTTCAACCGGTTCATGGTCTGCCGCCGCCACCCTGCGGATACCGTGTTCATCCGCAGGTTTCTGGAAATAGTCCACGCTGCGGATGCCAGAGGACTGCGCTCGTTGTCCACATTTCTGGAATACTGGCAGCAACACGGCACGGAAGAAAAAGTGCCCATGCCCGATAATCTTGATGCGGTGCGCATCATGACCATGCATAAATCCAAAGGCCTTGAATTTCCGGTGGTCATCATCCCATTTCATCATCACACGCTGCAAAACGACAACACGCCGGTGCGCACCACTGTGGACGGGCAGGACGTCATGGTTGCAGCCTGTGCCGAACTGGGTGCGCAGTGGTACGCCGCACGGGCACGTGACGCATGTGAGCAACTTAATCTGCTGTATGTGGCGTGGACCCGTCCCGTGGATGAACTGCATGCCTTTCTCGGCTGCACCTCCCGCAACGAAAATAAAGCACCTATGCTATCCGCTCTGCGTGTCATGCTGGGAGAAGATTACCCCGCACGGGGCGAAACGGTGCAATGGGGCGAAACACCGCACGCACAGGCTGCAGGCAGCAGCCCCGCCGGCACAACCGCCGATGCCGTGCAGCAGCCATGCGCTGGCTCCGCCCCATGTTCCGCCCCTGCGGAACCGGCAGCGGCGCTGCAGAGCTGGATGCCCATGGACTGGTTGCCCACGCTCAAGATTTTCCGCAATCCGCTTGAAGATGTGGTTTTTGACGAACGCAGACGGGGAGAACTGGCGCACAGCTGCATGGAGTCACTCAAGCTGACAGGTGACACGGAAAGCGATATCCGCAGAGCTGTCAGCCATGCGCTGGAAAAATGCCCTTTTCCTGTACCGGACAAACAAAGCACCGCGCAGGAACTGCATGGCATGCTGCGCTGGGCTGCCTCTCTGCCTGACATGCCCCGCTGGCTTGCGCACGGACAACCGGAACAAAGCGTCATGGACGCCGACGGTGCTTTGCACCGCGTGGACCTGCTGGTGGATGACGGGCACACCCGTACCGTTGTGGAATACAAAACCGGAGCACAATCTGCCGCCCACAGGCAGCAGGTATCGCGCTATCTCAACCTGCTGCGGCAGATTTCCCCCGTGCCTGCGGCAGGCGTCATCATCTATCTGGATCTGCAGCAAACAGTCACGGTATAACCACGGAAGCAACCCCCATGACTTTTTCTGACCGGCCAATTCCCCCTGTGGCCATTATACCGTGGCAGAACGACTTTCTTCAGGCACTGCTGCGCTATGTGACGGAACATACCGATGGTGAAACCGGACGTGCGGTCATTGTGTTCCCGCACAGCAGACCCCGCAGATATCTGCTTGATCTGTTCCGTACATCACCTGACATCCCGAGGCCCTGCCTTATTCCCCAGATACTCCCCGTCAGCGAGTTTCTGTCCGCCGTCAGCACGGCCGGCAGCACGGCACAGCCCCGTACCATTGAGCTGCTCGACCGAGTGGGGCTGCTGCTTGAATGTGTGCGGGAACTGGGAATAGGTGAACAGCCCCCCTCTGCCGGGGAAATGCCTGCCAGTGCAACATTTACTCCTCGCGGTCCGCTGAGCGCTCTGCCCCTGACCGACGCAAGGCGCTTCTTCCCCTGGGGCATGCGTCTGGCGGCACTGCTGGAAGACTTTTACAATCAGGGTCTGGAGCCTGACGACTATCACTACATGGAAGGCGATGTGGTGGACTTTGCTGCCCGCCTGCTGGAACAGCTGGGCAGCATACACCGGCTGTATACCGGCCGTCTTGATGCAGAAAACTGGACAACACCGGGATACGATGCATTCAGGGCCGCACATGCTGCTGACAGCCTTCCCGCCATGTTCGCCGGAAAAATAATATTTATAGCAGGATTTTACGGACTGACCGGTGTGGAAAAAAAGGTATTCACCACGCTGCGTTCTGCCTGCGGGGCGCATATGGTGCTGCATACAGACCCTGCCCTTGCCGCAAAAAAAAACGTTCACTGGTCTTGCAAAGAGCATGAATCGCTGCTGGAACAATGGCAGGCCGGAACAGTTCTGCTGGAAGAGCCTGAAGACCGGCACGCAACCATCGAATACCATGAAGGCTTTGACCTGCATTCACAGCTTGACGCCCTGCAGAAAAAACTGACGCAGACCGACTCGCTGGAGCAGTCCGCCGTCGTGTTGCCCGACTCCGGCATGCTTATGCCGCTGCTGCATCATCTGCCGCGCAAAGACGTCAACATCTCCATGGGCTATCCTCTGGGCAAGTCTCCGCTGGCCCAGCTGCTGGATACCATAATGGATCTGCAGGAGGGGCGTACTCCCTCCGGCTACCCATGGCGCAGAATAATAGACCTCATCCGGCACCCGTATCTCAAGATGCTGTCGCTGCACAACGCGCGGCCCCTGCAGCAGGTTTTCCGTCATATGGAGCGCTCCGTACGTCAGGGGGCGCGCCATACCGACCCGCGGAACCTGCAGATAGAATACCTTGCGGAGGCAGACGCAACCGGTGCCGGTACGGCCGCCGTGGATGACGAAGCTCTTGCCGCGCTGGTTTCGCGTATCTTCGACCTTACACTCACACGCTGGGAACGCGTATCCACTCCGCAGCAGCTTGCCAGCGTGCTGGCAGATATGTGCACGCTGCTGCTGGAACAAGGCGCCGATATGTGGAAACGCTTTCCCGTCGATGCCGAATGCATGTACCGCCTGATGCACAGGGTCATTCCGGCCCTGAGAGAAAGTACCGTCCGCGATGCAGAACTTGATTCCGGCCTGCTGTACACCATACTGCGCGAAGTGATGAACGCGGAACGGGTGCCTTTCGAGGCGGAACCGCTCACCGGACTTCAGGTTATGGGCATGCTGGAGGCCCGCCTGTTGCGCTTCCGGCGCGTCTATGTGCTGGACGCCACCGAAAACAACCTGCCCGGAGTGCCTGCCAACGATCCGCTGCTGCCCGAAAATCTGCGGGGACTGCTGGGGCTGCCCGACATCCGCCACAGAGAACGGGTTTCGGCCTATAACTTTTTTCGCCTGATCAAAGGCGCCCGCGAAGTAACCCTGTTGTATCAGGCTGGCACAACACAATCAGGGTTGTTCGACGAAAAAAAACAGCGCAGCCGCTTTCTTGAAGAGCTCATATGGCAGGACGAACAGCGCACAGGCCGTCTGCTGCAGGCAGGTACACCGCCTCTGCATGCCGTTTCCTACTCCATTCCGGCCATCAGTCTGCATGATGCCGTTATACCGCGCTCGGCCGCCATAGACGACAGAATACGCGAACTCCTCGCCCGCCCCGTTTCAGCAACCATGCTTGACAGCTACCTACGTTGTCCCGTGAGCTTTTTTTATGAGCGCCTGTGCCGCATCGCTCCTGCTGAGCAGGTCAACGAAGGCGATGACCATCTGGGCGTGGGAGACCTGATGCACGCGGTGCTGCAGGAGTTTTTCACCCCGTATGCAGGACAGGAAATCACACGCGGACAACTGGATGCCAAAGCCCTTACCGGCCTGTTTCATCAGCGGCTGCATTCAAGCGGCCTGCAGGACACTTTGCCTTATGACTCCTACTGCATGCTCAGTGTTGCCGGTCCGGAACGCCTGACCCGTTTCTTGAATAACCAGCCGGAAACAACACGCATTCTGAAGCTGGAAGAGGCACTGGAGGCAAAAGTCGAAGCCGGAGGCAGCACGTACTGGATTGCCGGAAGGCTGGACAGGGTGGACGAACGCGACGGCTGCGACATAGTGCTGGATTACAAGACAGGCACAGCACGCAAACCCGCACAGGATGTCTGGAAAAGTGAAGACCTGTGGGAAAAAATCGCACGCTGGCATCCGGCAGCCGAAGACGACCCCCTGCCCCTTCTTTCCGATGCTCTGCGCAGTATCCAGCTGCCTTTCTATCTTTATCTGTATGCAACCGCCTGCGGCAGGCCTGCCGGCAATGCCGGCTGGATAGCCCTGCGTGACAGCGGCAAGGAAGAAATGCTCTTTACCGCCGCCGGGCGAGACGAAGTGCAACATGCAGCGGCCCACCAGATTCCCGCCATAATCGGCTTTCTTCTGCAACACATGACCACATCCTCCTCTTTTCGCCCGCGACGCGGAAAACATTGTGACTGGTGCTTTTACGCCAATCTGTGTACATTTCGCCTTGAGGGACCAACGGGATAGGTGCGTCCGCCGGACGCCCTGCCCTTCCGCTGTCGTTCCCGACGGACCGGCAGCATCATCATAAGGGGCTGTTCTGCCCCACGGAGGACTGAATCATGGTTTTTCCAAACCTTAAAATCGGCGACATCGTCGCCAGAGTTCCTATTATCCAGGGAGGGATGGGTGTAGGAATCTCGCTTTCCGGTCTGGCAAGCGCCGTAGCCAACGAGGGCGGCATAGGCGTAATTGCCGGTGCCATGATTGGCATGAACGAACCGGACGTGGCTAAAAATCCGCTTGAGGCGAACATCCGCGCCTTGCGCAAAGAAATACGCAAAGCCAAAGAGATGACCAGAGGCATCCTCGGCGTTAACATTATGGTTGCGCTGACCAATTTTGCCGATCTGGTAAAAACATCCATCGACGAAAAAATCGATGTGATTTTCTCCGGTGCCGGACTGCCGCTTGATCTGCCCAGATACCTTAAAGAAGCCAGTGAACAGGGCAAGGAAGAAGTGCGCACCAAACTGGTGCCCATTGTATCCTCTGCACGCGCGGCTTCAATCATCTGCAAAAAATGGCTGAACCGCTTTGACTACCTGCCCGATGCCTTTGTGGTGGAAGGTCCCAAAGCAGGCGGACATCTGGGTTTTAAGCCCGAAGAGCTTGATGACCCCGAGTTTGCGCTTGAAAAAGTCATTCCGCAGGTCATTGAAGCTGTAAAGCCCTTTGAAGCACAGCGTAACAGACGTATTCCGGTGATTGCCGCAGGCGGTGTGTACAGCGGCGACGACATCCGCAGCTACATCGACATGGGCGCAGCCGGTGTACAGATGGGCACCCGTTTTGTGGCCACGCATGAATGCGACGCCGACGACCGCTTTAAGCAGGCGTATGTCGATGCAAAACAGGAAGATGTGGTTGTGATAAAAAGCCCTGTGGGCATGCCCGGCAGAGCCATACGCAGCCAGTTTGTAAAAGATGTGGATGAAGGCAGACGCCAGCCCGTCAAATGCGCCTTCCACTGCATACATTCCTGCAAAGTGGAAAAAAGCCCATACTGCATAGCTGCCGCACTGTTAAATGCCAAAAAAGGCAACCTCAACAAAGGGTTCGCTTTTTCGGGCACCAATGTTCACCGTGTGGACAAGATACAGTCGGTAAAAGAGCTTGTGGACTCGCTCAAAGAAGAGTTCGAGGCCTCACGGCTGTTGCACCCCCTTCCCCGGACAAGCTGATTCAAAGCGCTCCCGAAAGGGGGCGCTTTTTTTGCAGCCGCCGGCCCGCAGCGTAAAATTCCCCGGCAAAACAGCAGCAGACTCGCTGCATCACAATGCGTTGTTATTTGGAGCCGCCTTTACCCGCTTTGCTTCCGGGGTGCGCCCTGTCGTATACCTCTACAATTTTACGCAACGTCAGGTGCGTATAACGCTGTGTAGTGGTAAGGCGTTCATGGCCCAGCAGCTCCTGCACACTGCGCATGTCGGCACCCGCCTCCAGCAGGTGGGTGGCAAAAGAATGCCGCAGAGCATGGGGCGATACGGCCTGCGGCAGACCGGCCGCGCGGCACAGGTCTTCAATGATGCGCAGCGCCTGCCGCCTGTTCAGGCGTCCGCCGCGCGCGCCCAGAAAAACAGCCTGTTCCGCTCCGCCGGAAACATCCAGCGTTTCGCGTACATCAAGCCACAGCTGCAATGCCTGCCGGCTGGTATCGGAAAGAGGTACAATCCGCTCCTTGCTGCCTTTACCCGTCACCTTTATAAGCCCGCTTGAAGGGTCTGTATGGCACAGGTCAAGGGCAAGAGCCTCTGATATGCGCAGTCCTGAACCGTAAAGCAGCTCCGCCAGAGCCAGATCGCGTGTCAGCTGCTCTCTTTTATGTGCCTGCCGCACGTGCACCTGCGCACGTGAAGCTGCCTGAGTTCTGGTGTCCAGCACAGCATACGCCTGATCCACGTTCAACGCTCTGGGGCTGCGCTGCGCCTGCCGGGGGTTTGTTATACCTTCCGTTGGAACAGAACGTATAAAGCCCTTGCGGGCCAGATATCTGAAAAAACCACGCAGGGCGGAAAGTTTGCGCCCCATGGAAGACTTGCCCACATGCTGCCTGTGCAGGTCAGCCAGAAAATCATGGATAGTACGGGGCACTATGTCCGCAGGCGTATCCAGAGACATGTCCCGCCGCTGCAAAAAATCTTCAAACTGCGCAAGATCACACGCATACCCGCGCACTGTAGCTGAAGAATAGCCCTTTTCCAGTGCAAGATACCCCATATACATTTCGGCCGTATCCGGCAGAGGTGGCAGGTTGAAATCAGGCGCGCCGCCTGTCCATGACATAATTACTCCGTGGATCTTCCTTTGCTTTCTTCTTCAGAGCAGAGGCAATGGCAGACACCTCGCCATAATGCTGCAGCCTTCCGCCCGTGTTCATCACAACAGCAATGGAGATGGCCATCAACGGAAACGAACACACGTTTCCCTGCCTGTCTGTGGAAACTATACCCGAGCGTGCTCTGTCTTCCGCATCATAAAAATGCGGTACGATGGAATCGAAACTCGACACAATCCGCTGGCAGGCACTTTCGATACAATCCTCCGGCAGGCCGAAGACAAAATCATCCCCGCCCACATGCCCAACAAAGGATACCGTACCCGCATATGCCTTTATAATGTTGACAATAATCCGCGCAGTCATCATCAGGGCTTCATCACCGCGCGAAAAACCGTATTTGTCATTGAACGACTTGAAATGATCCAGATCGGCATACCCGAAGGCATAGTCCGCTTTTTTATCGAGCTGTTCCTGAATAAAGTGAATGATGGAGGTGTTGCCCGGCAGTCTTGTAAGCGGGTTGGCGTCCAGCGACCGCGAAGCCCGGCTTATGGTCAGTTCCACCCGTGCCTGCAGCTCGGCAGGACCGCACGGGCGTACAAGAAAATCATCGGCCTCCACCAGCGACCAGTCCATGCCTTGCTCCAGAACGGCAGACGGAACAAAAAGCACTACCGGTATATGGCGGTATACATTCTCGCTTTTCATCATGCGGACAAGGTCAGTTCCCTGCATGTCGGCAAGCTGCATATCCACCAGCACCAGATCAGGCGGCTCGGAAAAAAGCGATTCAAGAGCAGCGGCCCCCCGCTCAAAAACAGTCCAGCGTATGACTTCGGAAGGCCATAACGCCGACACGGTGCCGGGCAGGGCCGGATCGCACGTAAGCAGAAAGGCACGCATACAGCGGGCCATCTGTCCGTCTCCTAACTGCGGCATGTCTTGCCTATCCCAGTTTAAGATCAGCCACTTCAATAAACTTGGCGCACAATGCGTCCAGCACCTGTTCCAGCATCCGCTGGTTCAGCTTAAGCAGCTTCATGGCATGCGGCAGCATATACGGAACATTGTCATCGCCGCCGTTGCCGTATTCGAACACTCTGGTCAGAAAATTCCCCACGTGCACCACGCAGGCAAACTGGGTATAGTTCTGGGCCGACAGCGGTTTGTGATGATAGGCTATGGCCTCACAGATGTTGGGGGGCAGATTCCAGTGTCTGCCCAGCCACAGGTTGACCCTGTCGTGGCCGAAGCCCAGCACCCTCTTTTCCGCCTCCAGATAGGTGATATCTTCTGTGCGGACCAGCACATCCAGCGCTTTTTTGGCCTGCGGCAGCTGCACGGCAGTCACAACCTTGCCCAGATCATGCAGCAGACCGGCCACAGCATACTCTTCCGGATCTTTAAAACCGAGCACACGGGCCACCTCGCCGCAGGCAAGGGCACACCCCACGCTGTGATCCCACAACCCCACCATGGTTTTATTCATATCATCAAAAACCGAAGTGGAAATGATAAGCCCGCGGATGACATTGAACCCCAGCAGCACAAGGGCATGCTGCACAGACGATATGCGCCCCGGAAAACCGTAGATGGGTGAATTGACCATCTTGAGCACTTTTGCCGAAAGCACCTGATCATACGCTATGACTCGGGCTATCTGCTCGGTGGATGAATTCGGGTCTTCCACAAGGCGGGAGACTTCTTCCAGTGCCGTGGGCAGCGTGGGCAGATTTTTTACAGCCAGAATCTGACCTTTATATTGCGTTGTGAGATCCTGAGTCACTGTTCCACCTTTCAGGCATCCGCCTGCACAGAGTCATCGGCATCATTTTCTTCCAGAGAGCGCAAAGCTGCGGCCTCGGCAGCGGCTTCGGCGGCTTTGGCGCGAAAATATCTGTCAAAGGTGCCGTGCAGAGCCGCCATGAATCTGTCGTCGCGGTGCTTACGGAAAAGATGCTCCAGACGCCCGCGGATTCTGCCATAGTCGGCACCGCCTTCCAGCCCGTCCATATCCACGGGGCTGCCCTGAACCACTATGGATGAAACCCCGGCCTGTCCGATTCGAGTAATAAGCGGGTCACTCAGTTCCGTGCCTTCACCCACCAGAACAATGCCGTCGGCACGTTCCACACTTTTAGCCAGCTTCATACCGGCAGCGGCAAGTTTAAGCGGTATTTTCTGCATATATTGTCATCCGTCCTGTCAGAACAGCATCATTACGCCGGGCAGTAAAGCATGCCGGGAGCCTGCCGCACGCTGCCGGCTATTTCCAGAAGCAGCAGGGCGGCACTTACTCTTCCCGCATCCCAGTCCAGTTCCCTGCACAGCACATCTATATGAAGCCCGCCCCGACGTGCAAGTACTGCAAGAACCTTCTGCCCGTCAGCATCTGCCGGAGAAGCTGCAGGTTCCGTACCTGCCGCGCCGCCATCTGCCGGTGCGGCCGCAACTACAGACGGCACATCGGAGTGGCAACATGCACCGGCAGACTGCAGCACGGAGTGTGCCGTATGCGGATGCATCGGTTCCTGCACGGCGGGTGACGACGGGTTTTCCGCAGCAGCCCTAAGCAGCGGGGCCAGTTCCAGCAGGATGTCCTCCGCACCGCACACGGTACGGGCCCCCTGCTTTATCAGCTCGTGGCAGCCGGAAGAAGTCTGGGCGGTAATCCTTCCCGGAACGGCGAAAACCTCTCTTCCCTGCTCCAGAGCCAGACGTGCGGTTATCAGGCTGCCGCTGCGGGCGGCCGCCTCAACAACCAGAATGCCCAGCGACAAACCGCTGATTATTCTGTTACGCACGGGAAAATTTTTGCTTTCAGGGGGTACTCCCGGAGCAAACTCCGTCACTACCAGCCCCCGGCCCGCAAGAGAAAAAAGCACATCTCTGTTTTCCGGCGGATAAATCTGGTCCGGCCCGTTGCCCAGCACCGCCACAGAACTGCCTATACCCTCCAGAGCGGCAATATGTGCCTGCCGGTCTATCCCCCTTGCAAGCCCCGACGCAATGGTGATTCCTCTGCGTGACAGTTCGCGGCTGATGCAAGATGCCACATCCAGCCCGTAGCGTGAACAACGCCGCGCACCCACCACACCCACCATGGGCGCCGACAGCAGCGAGGCATCTCCCAGATAATAAAGAAACAGCGGCGGGTCGGGAATCTCTTTCAACCGTTCAGGATAGCGGGGATCGTTCCACAGCAGAATTTTGTAGCCTGCCTTGCCTGCCGCATCCCATTCAGCACGGGCCTGCTCTCTCCAAAGCCCGCGGCGGCACGAATCAGCCCGGGTGGCAGGCACACCGGCAGCAGCCCAGTCCGCAACATCCATCACGGCAGCATAGGGCGATCCGTACCACGTAAGCAGGCGCTTCCATGTACGGGGACCAATCCCGCAGGAATACCGCAACGCCAGAGAAGCCCAGAAGTTACGACGTCCGGCTTCGTCCATCCGCTTCAGCGTGTATGCGTCGGGGTGTTCAGATATCGTTTCCATCTGTGCACCCGCACATGAAGAGCCTCTGCGGCAGGAAGAAGACACGGAAAGCAACCCCTGTTGTTACAGCGATTTCAAACGCTTGTGCGCAAGGGCAGCAGGTTCTGAAGCGGAATATTCATCCACAAGGGTCTGCAGATAAAAACGGGCATTGCTTTTATCGCCCAGCATTTCGTACGCATAGCCTGTTTTCAACATGGCTGCGGCGGCTTTCTCGTGCTTGGGATAATTGCGTACCACCTCTTTAAAGGTAAGAATGGCTTCGGCGTAACGCTTTTCGTGGTAATAGGTTTCACCAAGCCAGTAGGACGCGTTGGGGGCAAGGCCGCTTTTGGGAAAATCAGCCAGAAAAGCTTCCAGAATGCTGCGGCCGGTCTTCACATCTTCATTCATCACCGCTTTTACACCGGCCTGATAGCGAGCCGTCTCATCAGCCGGCTGTGAAGCAGGGGCCTTCTTTGCAGAGGCTGCATGCCCTGCGGCCTGTACCGGACTCTGCTGCGGCGCGGCAACAGGAGCAGGCGCAGGTGCAGGTGCCGTTGAGGCGTACTGCTTCGCATTCTCCGCGGCTTTACGGGCTTCAGCATCCGCCTGTGCAGCGGCATTCATGCTGCCGGTATCTTCCAGCTTCTTTTCCAGACGTTCCAGTCTGTTTTCCAGCGCCAGAAGCCTGCTGCGCATTTCGGCACCGGCAGCGCGGTCTTTTTCCTGCATTTCAAGCTGATTCGCTTCCAGATTCTGCAGCCGCCATTCACTGCTGGCGGCAACGGTATCTCCGCCGCGCGGAGCACAGCCAGCCAGTACCGTCGCTGCCACCACACATAATGCCAATGCCATACTCTGCCGAACGTTCATTCTAGCGCCTCCGGATACCCGTGAATCTGTACTTGCAATGCATCTGCTTTAAATAGGCGACATGCGGCTATTAATCAAGACAACCCTTGCAGGACGAACGCTTCTCATACCCCCGAAACTTGCATGAAACGGCTTTTTAAGGCAAAAGACCCATGCCGCACCCTGCGGCGCGCCAACACGGTGAACGCCACCAAGGAGCCTGTTTCATAATGACCCCGCTTATAACCGACCCGCTTCAGCCGGTGTTTGTGATTGCCGGAGCCGCCTTCTGCGTATGTCTGATGGCCACCATATGCTCACCCGCACTCACCCTTTTCAGTCAGATACTGGCTTCTGCGCAAAAAAAAGTTTTTTACGATAAATTCGCCCGCCAGCTTGCCACCATGGCCACCACGCTGGGGGTTTTGTGCTTCACCACCATGGCCGCAGGCATCCTGCACACCGCGCTGGAAGAACCGGCTTTATTCGAAGGTCCGCTACGCCTGCCGCTCATGGCGGCTCTGGGCACCCTTACTCTGGCGTTCGCGCTGCAGGTCATCTATTCCCTCACATGGAATTCCCTTAAAAAGAACAAAGCCCTCCACAGGCTTTTCGGGCTGTTTGCCGGTCTGTCCATGTTCACGGCGGTCTTCCTTTCGCTGGGGCTCAAGCGCACAGTACTGGCCGCAGGGCTCAGTATTCCTTCCAGCGCTCCCGCGCTGGACACGTTTCTCGCTGTCTACTCCATTCCTGCACAATCTGTTTTCTGGCCCCTGCTTGCTCAGGCCCTTCTTGCCGGTATCGGGGCAGCGGGCGCGCTGGGACTTTGCTATCTGCTGCTGCGGCGCGAGGCAGACAACTACGGGCGCGATTACTACAATTTCAGCACAGCCTACTGTGCCCGCTGTGCGCTGATTCCCTCCCTGCTGCAGACCATACCTGCAGCGCTCCTGCTGTGGATGTCGCAGCCGGTGCTTTCACCTTTTGCACTGGAAAATCCTTTTGTGCTGCTGTGGGCGGCAGGCATAGCAATACCCCTGCTGGCCTGCGCGGGGTGGATGATTGTTGCGGTCAGCGCCGCCCCGCTGCGTCATAAACCGGCCATGATAACAGCGCCTGTGCTGCTGGTGGCAGGTTATGCCGTCCAGATGTTCGCCGCATTGCGTGTTTACGCGCTTATCTAGTCCGGACATTGAAACAACACAAAAGCCGGTGCAGCGTTTGCTCACCGGCTTTTGTGTTGTTGAGCATCCCCGTGCGGGCCGCTGCTCAGCTGCAGACCATTGCTGCAAGGTCCCGCAGGCCATATCTCCCGTGCCGGAGCAGGCCTGCAGCAGGCTCTTTTCAGACGGCACACTGCGGGTGCGCCGCTGCGTGTAACCGGTCTTTTTCCCTGCCCGCGTACCCCGCCGCGCTCTTCTGCCCCGTCACGGTAGCCGGAATGCAAAAAACCTATCAGAACAACTGCCGGCAAAACGGGCTGCCGGCAAAACTAAAGCCGCCCTCCCGGCAGGAGAGCGGCTTGTTTATCCATTTCGGTTATACAGCCTTGGATGTGGCCATCAGATATATTTCGTGCGGGTCAAGGATCAGCACAACGCTGCCGTCCCCCATAATGGTGGCGCCGGAAATCCCCCTCAGATCCCCCAGATATTCACCCAGCGGCTTGATGACTATTTCCTGACGTTCCAGCAGCCTGTCCACCACAAGCCCCAGACGGCGGTCATTATCATGGATGACAACCACAGAAAGCACTTCGTCATCTTCCGTGGTACCTTCCAGCCCGAGCAACTCGGACAGGGTGACTATGCCGAGCACTTCGCCGCGCAGGGTCACCGCCTTGCGGTTGTTCACATCAGTCAGACGCTCGGCCTCTATCTTGGTGGTCTCGGACACCGCATCAAGCGGTATGGCGTATGTCTCACCTGAAACATTGACCATAAGTGCATCGATAATTGCCAGCGTGAGCGGCAGGGAAAGAATGAACCGCGTTCCCTTGCCTATCTCGGACTGGATACTGACACTGCCCTTGAGATTTTTAATGTTGGTGCGCACCACGTCCATGCCCACACCACGACCGGAAATATCCGTAATGGTCTCTGCAGATGAAAATCCCGGGGCAAAAATCAGCTCCATGGCTTCACGGTCATCCAGAGATTTGGCTTCCTCCGGACTGATGATTCCTTTATTCACTGCGACTTCGCGCATTCTTTCAGGGTCAATGCCTTTACCGTCATCTTCAATCTCAATGGCGACCGAGTTGCCTTTGTGGTATGCCCGCAGCCATACCCGCCCTTTAGGACGCTTGCCTTTGGCTATACGGTCTTCTTCGGGTTCAACGCCGTGGTCCATGGCATTACGGATAAGGTGAACCAGCGGGTCACCGATGACCTCAACCACGCTTTTATCCAGCTCTGTTTCCTCGCCTTCCATGATGAGTTCCACTTCTTTCCCGCTTTTGCGCGAAAGATCGCGTACCAGTCTGGGAAAACGTGAGAACACAGAAGAAACAGGCACCATGCGCACTTTCATGATGGTGTCCTGCAGGTCATCGGAAATGCGCGCCATGGCATAGGTGGTTTCAGTCAGATTCTGCGCCACGTCCGCCACGTTCACATCTGTCTCGCCTTCAAGTCTGCGGGCCAGCATAGTGTATCTGTTACGGTTGATTATCAACTCACCGATGAGATTCATCAGGTGATCAAGCTTTTCGTGGTCAACGCGTATGGTGGAAGAGGACTTCCCCTTGTGTACTGCCTGCTGATCATTGCCGGCCGGAGGCTGGGCCGCCCCGCCTGCCTGCGGTGCGGCAGCCGGCTTGGCCGGAGCGGCAGGCTTTGGAGCAGCAGGCTTGGGTGCCGGCTTGGCAGAAGGCCGGGGCGCAGGAGCCGGTTTTGCTGCGGGAGCAGCTGCAGGTGCTGCCTTTTCTTTCTGCACGGGTGCCGCGGGGGGTTCTGTTTTTCCGGCCTGTCTGGCGGCCGGACTGTCGCCCGCCGGTTCTGCCGCATCGTCAGCGCCTGTTGAGGCAGCAGGAGAACTGAGCTGCGTCAGCTGGGCGTCAACCATATCTTTCAGAATGGCACATTCCTGCTCAAGCAGGTCTGTCATAAGAGAAAAATCAAGATCACTGGAGCGGGCCTGATCAACCAGCTTAGCCGTGCGCTCGGCGTACACCTTTGTCTCTTCCAGCCCCATGTACCCGCAGGAATTCTGCACGGTGACCAGCGAGCGGAACAAGGCATCCACAAAATCTTTCTGGCTGCTGTCTTTGCTCAGTTCAGCCAGCGCGATGCGGATACTTTCAAACTGCTGTGAAACCGTATCACGGAAAACATTCAGATCGTCAGGATCAACACCAGGTGCCACAGCGGATGAAGGCTCCTGCTGTGCGGGAGCGGACTCCTGAGGGGCTTCCGGCTGTGCGGCCGCCTGCTGACCTGCAGGTCGGGCAGGGGCATCGATAATGCCTTCGGTAACCGCCTTCTGCAGCCTTTCCAGCAGGTCGTCGATGCGCACGGGCGTGGCTACCCCCGTGGTCGCATCAATGCGTTCCACCATGGCGTCAATATAATCCACGACCACAAGCAGCAGATCAACCAGCGCATGCGAAGACGGCATCTCGCCTTTACGCACTTTATTGAGCAGGGTTTCCGCTTCGTGCGTCAGGCTGTTCAGCTCGGCAAAACCGATAATTCCGCTGTTACCCTTGAGATTATGAAAATATCTGAACAGGTCGTTAACCAGATCACCTTCCGCATGAGGGTTGGTTTCCAGCTCCAGCAACCCCGCATTCAGGTTTTCAGATATATCTCTGGCTTCTTCGACAAAATCACGCAGATGCCCTTCACCGAAGGCCGTCAGGGCATAGGGTTCCAGATTCACAAAGACACGCTCTGCCGCACTCTGTGCAGCAGAAGAATCTGCGCTGTCATCGTCAGACGACGAGTCTTCCTGCTGCTCGCGGGGCTGTTCTTCCTCAGAAACAGACGGCGCAGGCGCGGCTATGCCGCCTCCTGCCATAATGGCGTCAATGATTTCAACAATAGACGCTATCTCAACATCGCCTTCCTGCCCGGTAACATCCAGATTATCAATCATCTGGCGCAAAGCATCTGTCGCAGACAGAATCACATCCATGATTTCCGAAGAGACAGACATCTCTCCTTTGCGCAGCTCATCAAGAATATTTTCGGCCTTATGCGCAAGGGAGTTTATTCTGTTCAGCCCCAGAAATCCGGACGCCCCCTTGAGAGAGTGCATGGGCCGGAAAATTTCATTAAGCAACGAAAGGTTATCGGGAGAATTCTCAAGCTCAAGCAGATTCGGCTCGATAGTCTCCAGATGCTCTTTCGCTTCCAGAATAAAGTCGGCGAATATTTCCGGATCCATGAAATCCTGACTCATGTCATAACCTCTGTTCTAGTCGCCGTGAAAGGCATATAAATAATCCGCACCAATTGTTGAAACTACTCTGCAACAGCTGATCGGCACTTTACCATAAAAGCTTTAGCCCAGCAGCATTTTGATGTTTTTAACCATCTTGTCAGGCTGGGCAGGTTTAACCATATACAGATTGGCCCCCAGACTCATCCCCATCTGAATATCTTTCTCCTGCCCTTCCGTAGAAAGCACCACAATGGGCAGATCGCGGTATGTGTCCTGCTCACGCACAGTCTTGATGAAGGTAAAACCATCCATACGCGGCATATTAACGTCTGAAATGATAAGATCCACAGTTTCTTCGGCAGAATAGAGTTTTTCCAGTCCGTCCAGCCCGTCTTCCGCCATGGTCACCCTGAAGCCTTCTTTCTTCATAATGAAAGCAACAAGGTTGCGTACTGTTTTGGAGTCATCGACTATCAATATATGTTTACTCATGACGCACTCCTTTAACTTTGCAGAACCCGCGCGACAATGCGGTCGACAGAGATGATGCTTACCAGACGCTCGTTCGAATTCATCAGTCCCGAAACAAAATCGACAGAGGTTCCCAGCCGGGATTCAATGTTCCAGTCAATGGTGCGTTGCGGTACACGGTACATGGTGTGCACTCTGTCTATAATAAGCCCCACCTGCAATCCCTTGCGCTTGCAAATGACAATGAAACGGCCGTCGTCTCCTTCTCTGGCGACAATACCCAAAAGATCACGCAGATATACCAGCGGAGTCACCCTGCCGCGCAGGTTTACCATACCGGCGATAAAACGCGGAGCCGCGGGCAGTTTTGTGGGCTGCATAAAGCGGATCACTTCCTGCACAGCCATAATGGGCACCGTAAACTCCTGTTCGCCCAGATAAAAACTGACCATCTGGACTTCTTCCAACGTCTTCAGCTGGTCTTCCAGCTCTTCATGCAGCAGACCGGAAGCCGGCTGTGCATCGTGGCCCTGCGTCGCAGGTTCCGCCGTCGGCGCGCTCTGCGGCGGGGCAAGCGTCATCACGGCATCAGGTTCCTGCTCTCTGCCCATCCGTTGCAGCACATCCTGTTCATCCATGCCCAGATATTTCTGCATGAATGCACGCTCGGCATCGGTAAAACGGCGGTCTTCCACCTTGCTGTCCGTGCCGAAGTCCTGCTCCTGAAAGTATTCTTCGGGTGTTTTCACCATAGTGTCGCAATCTCTTCTGCCAGGGCTTCGTATGCCTTCGCCCCTCTGCTGTTACGGTCGATATCGTAAATCACCTTGCCCTGTGCGCTGGCTTCTCTGAACTTGGTATCAATGCCTATGACCGACCTGAACATATTGTCGCCCATTTTACGGCCGATAAGATCAAGCACCCTGTTACAGGCCCCCGCCCGCTTGTCGTACATGGTGGCCAGCGCTTTGTACCGCACGGGTTCCGGCATGGCCTTGTTGAGCACCCGTACGGTGTCAAACAGCAGCTTAAGCCCGTGCAGTGCCAGAAAATCTGTCTGTATGGGAATTATCAGCAGATCAGCTGCCACAATGGCGTTGACCAGCAAAATGCCCACATGCGGCGGACAGTCCAGCACGATATAATCATAATCGTCCTCCACCGCCTTCAATGCCTGCTGCAGAATGGTTCCTTTTCCTTTTCTGCTCCGCAGATCAACTTCAAGCTCTGAAAGCCGGATGTGGGCAGGAACCACATCAAAGGGCTGCATTTCATGCCGGTGCCTGATCTGTTTCCACAGCGCTGCGGTATCCTGTCCGTCGCCTGAAAACAGATCATATGCCGTGCCCACCAGTTCTTCAGGGTAATACCGCAAGTGCACGGAAGCACAGGCATGCGGGTCAAGATCCATTATCAGAACTCTGTTTCCCTTGTCTGCCAGTGCAGCGGCCAAGGTAAGCGTAGTCGTGGTCTTGCCCACTCCGCCTTTCTGGTTTGCAACTGCCAGCACCCGTGCGCCCACTATATGTCTCCCTGCTTTCGTACTATTCTGACTGGTTCGGCCCGCACGCACGCGTTATTCAAGCTTTCGGTATACGATGGCACCCTGATGATGCTCCGGTTTGAAGGCTCTGGTGATATTATGCAGCGATTCAGAGTGCCCGATAAGCAGATATCCGCCCGGTGTCAGGTTATCATAAAACGAACTGATCACCTGTTTTTTCATCTCGTCATCAAAATAGATGATCACGTTTCGGCAAAAAACAATCTGCGAGCGCTCCACACGCTTAAGCTGCATCCTGTCGCTCAGGTTTATCTGCCCGAAATTGACAAGCTTCTTCAGTTCCGGCTTGATCTTAAAATTGCTGCCTTCCTTGATGAAGTATTTCGAAATGATTTCCGGCGGCGTGGTGCGCAATGCATACTCGGTGTAAATGCCTCTTCTTGCGGCATGCAGCACGGCTTCGGAAAGATCATTGGCGGTTATTTTAATATCCCACGATGTTATTTCAGACCGCAGGATTTCATGCAGAATAATGGCCAGCGTGTAAGGCTCTTCCCCTGTGGAACAGCCGGCAGACCATATGCGCAGCCGCTTCGAGCGGGACGCACGCAGATCGGCCAGTACGGCGGAAAGAACTTTTTCCTCAAAAACCTTGAGCTGCGGCGGATTACGGAAAAAGCTTGTTTCGTTGGTGGTAACCACTTCAAAAAGTCGTGAAAGTTCCTGCTTTCTGCCGGCATCGTACCGCAGATAATAAAAATACTCGCCATAGGTCTTCAGATTCAGCTCTTTGAGCCTGTTGGCAAGCCGGTTTTCAATCAGATACTTCCTGTTATCCGCAATATAGATGCCGCACTGATCATAGATGAAATCCCGCAACTGCGAAAATTCTTCATCGGTGATCTTCTGCTCTTTACGTAGCGTGATCGACTTGGAAAACAGTGACGACATCTATGCGTCCTCTCCTTGTTCCTGAATACGGCCGATAGCCTGCTCTGCCGCTTCCTGAATCTCGATGCTGTCCGAATCCATCATGGACATGAGAGCCCGGAAAGCAGTCTTGCCACCGGTGTTGCCCAGCGCTTCAATGGCTTTGATGACAACAAGGGGGCTCTCATCATGCAGCATGTTCACCAGTGCAGGCAGAGCCTCTGCAGTCCGCAACCCGCCCAGAGCTTCAGCCGCCCGCATCCGCACCCAGTCGTCCTGATCGCCCAGCGCCTGCAGTAACGGTGCGGTAACGTCGGCACAACGGCATTTGCCCAGCAGTTCAACAAGTGCAAGCCGCACTTCGCTGTTTTCATCATGCAGGCGCGGCAGCACCATATCAAGCCGTGAAGAAATATCACTGCACACGTCAGCCACAGCTTCCAGCGCCACCTTTCTTATGTCCGGAACGGCGTCTTCCAGCGCGCCTTCCAGCAGGTCGATGTTATCATCAACACCCAGCCTGCCCAGCGCATAGGTAGCCATCATCCTGTTCAGCGCATCTTCACTTTCAAACAAAATGCGGAAGCGCCGCATCATATCATCGCCGCCGAGCGCTATGCAGGCATCCAGCGCCGCCTCTTTCACGTCATCGTACGGATGTTCCAGCAGGGCAAACAGCGTGCCGCCCACAGCGGCCACATCGCCTTTGTCCCCCACAAACGCCAAAGCGCTTTTCAGCACATTGCCGTCGTTATGCTTTTCAAGAATTTCCAGGAAAAAAGCTGAATCTTCGGCACCGCACACCGAAGCAAGAACGGTCATAAGCGCACGCTGCACATCGCGCGGCTTGTCCCAGAATATTTCTTTAAGCACCGGTATGACGGAAGAGGCATCCTGCATGCCCGCTATGGCTTCCACAGCTATGCGCACACGGTATTCATCATCGGAATGCAGTTCGTTTTCCAGAGCGTGATTCGGCCCCACAGCAGCAAGGCACTCCACGGCACGCACCAGACGTTCGTGGTCTCTGTCCGCGTCCAGACGGGCTGCCACATCCATGACGGCTTTTGTGGCCTGCTCGCCGCCCATAAAGCCCAGCCCGACCACTGCAGCATCCTGAATGTCTTCTTCTTCATCCTGAATGGCCACAAGCAGATACTCGCGGAACCGCTCATGCTCCTTGTCGGAAAGCAGTTTAAGCAGTTTTCCGCCAAGCAGCTGCACAACAGCCTTGACTATTTTATTTCGCAGCGGCGCAGGGGAAGATTCGAGCCGTTTAAGCAACAGGCTGACAGCCTTTATGTTGCCCATCTCGCCCAGCGCATCCACAATCATGGATGCCACCAGATCAGACGAGTAATCGAGAGCGCGCACCAGAGCATTGACAGAAGATTCCGCCCTGATTTTTGTAAGCGCCTCAATTACGGAAAACTGAACCCACTCCTCATCATGCAAGGCACTGTTCAGGCATTCCGCAGCCTCGGAAAAGGCCAGATTGCCCAGACTGACGGCGGCCTGATAGCGCACGTTGACTTCCGGGTCGCGCAGCAGGGCTTCGCACAGAGGACGCACAGCCTCAACCCGTGCGCATGATCCAAGAATATCCGAAGCAAAAATACGCATATCCGGATCTTCATCATGCAGAAGCCGGGTAAGCGAATCGAAATCGTCGGCGCCGATTTCGCGCAGGATGTCCATCGAAATGTTACGGGCAGGGGCATCGTCGGAACGCAGCAACGGAATAACCGCACGCACAGCGGCCGTACCGCCTATCTTTCTTATCGCCTGCTCTGCAGCTTCCTGAACTCCCAGATTGGCGCTTTGCAGATGCCCGGCCAGCAACGGCACGGCATCTTTCAACCCCATATCTCCGGCAGCAAAGGCTGCTTCGCGCACCAGTTCCGTATTATCACTGCTCAGCTGCTCAAGAATCTGACGATGCTCAGCCATGGTTTATATCCTTACTCGTTATGATTTCAGCAAAGCGGCACTATCTACTGTCACCAGCATAACAGAGACCTTACGCTGATATCACTTATAAACAGCATTCATAATGGCCTGCGCCATATCGTCGATATCGACGACACTGTCAGCCAGACCGGCGTCGACAATCGCTTTGGGCATACCGTACACAACGCAGGTGGAGTCACTCTGCGCCAGAGCATGCCCACCTTTCTGCTTGAGCACCTTGATGCCTTCCAGCCCGTCACTGCCCATACCGGTAAGAATGACACCGAGCGAACGTCGCCCGAGAGCAAGACCGGCAGATTCCATAAGCTCATTGGCGGAAGGCTTGTAAAGCGCCTCTGCCGGTTCGGCAGACACTTCCAGAGTCAGGCGGCCGCGGGTGTTTCTGACCCGCACATGTTTGCCGCCGGGCGCAATGTAGGCCTTGCCCGGCATCAGCATCTCGCCGTCTTCGGCTTCTTTGACGGCAATGGCGCACACCCCGTCAAGCCTTTTGGCAAACGGCCCGGTAAACGCAGCGGGCATGTGCTGAGCAATGACAATACCCACGGGAAAATCCTGCGGCAGACGTGAAAGCACTTTCTGCACAGCCGGAGGTCCCCCTGTGGACACCCCGATGGCCACCACATCGCGCACCGGCTTGCCACCGGCAACCTGCAGCGTTCCCGTTGAAGAAGCAGCGGATGAGGGAGCAGCGGAAGGCCGCGGCGTGGCACGCAGAGCGGCAGGGGCAGCAGGACGGACCGCGGGGGCAGGACGGAAAGACCGGCCCGGAACCCTGCGACGGGAAATGGCCTTTACCTTTTCCTGCAGGTCTTTTTCAATTTTAACGATATCGAGCGACACAGTGGAAAGCTGTTTGGGAATAAAATCAACAGCGCCCAGCTCCATCGCCTTCAGGGTCGCTTCCGCCCCTTCCACGGTCAGCGAGCTGACCATGAGCACCGGGCGGGGCATTTCCATCATTATATGGCGCAGTGCCGTCAACCCGTCCATGCGGGGCATTTCAATATCAAGCGTGACCACATCAGGGTCATGTTTACGTATCTGCTCCAGCCCTTCTTCACCGTTGCGTGCCGTGGCAACCACGGAAATACCGGGGTCTTTCTCCAGCATGCTGCTGAGAGCCTTGCGCATAAAGGCGGAATCATCAACAACGACGACTTTTATCACCAGGAACTCCTGCAATTCATGACAACGCTGTCCTGCATACCAATTGATTCAGATTCATAACATAATGTCCGGACAGCCTTAGTGCCGGATGACAGCCGGCGGACACATCAGACGCATCCGCATATACAAAACAGCCATCACCTGACAAGTTTAGTCTTTTAGCAAGCATAAGGAAACACCCTTTTTTTGCAACTAAAACTAAAAAAGTGCTTGCATTTATCTTTTGACTCCGATAAATACTGCCTCCTCACGGGATGTGGCTCAGTTTGGCTAGAGCGCAGCGTTCGGGACGCTGAGGCCGAAGGTTCGAATCCTTTCATCCCGACCAGAACACCAAGGACTTGCAATTTCGATTGCAAGTCCTTTTTTTATTGCCCCCGTTCCCCGATCCGCACCACATGCAGAGCCCCCTGCCCCTGACATGCCCGCAAACACTTCGACATAACAGAGTGTTACAGTAAAAAATATTTTTTATTCATTCGAAGCCTAAAGTAACGCCGCACGCCGCCGATAGGAAAAGCGAGTGGGGAGGGGAGAACCTTTTGGTCAGAAGAGCGTGACTTCAGCTGACCGCTCCCCTACTGAGGCAAGGAAGCCGTGACTCATTCAAGGAGGAATGGTCATGTCTCTTATTATCAACCACAACTTGATGGCCCTTAATGCGGCGAACAACCTCGGCAACTCGTACAGCAAGCTTGCCACCTCCATCCGCCGTCTTTCATCGGGGCTGCGAGTGGGAACAGCAGCCGACGACGCCGCCGGTCTGGCAATCCGCGAAATCATGCGTTCGGACATTGCCGCCCTTAATCAGGGCATCCGCAACGCCAACGATGCAATTTCGCTTATCCAGACGGCCGACGGCGCTCTGCAGGTCATCGACGAAAAACTCATCCGTATGAAGGAGCTGGCCGAACAGGCCGCAACGGGTACATACACCTCGGCCCAGCGTCTGATAATCGACTCCGAATATCAGGCCATGGCCTCGGAAATCACCCGAATAGCCAACTCCACAGACTTCAACGGCATCCATCTGCTCAACGGGCACCTTTCCGGCGCCACCCATGATGGAAGCGGCCTTGTGGCAACCGGTAAACTCAAGGTGCACTTCGGCACAGCCAACGACTCGGCGGAAGACTATTACTACATCCAGATCGGCGCCTCCACGGCATCTGCACTGGGCGTAGGCACGCAGGCGGGCACCTCTGCCAAAGCGGCCAGCATTTCCACCCAGTCCGCGGCACAGGCTGCACTGGCAGCCCTTGAGGACGCCATCGTGTCAAAGGATAAAATCCGGGCAAACCTCGGAGCCATCCAGAACCGGCTGGAAAACACCATAACCAACTTGCAGATCCAGTCCGAAAACCTGCAGGCGGCGGAATCACGTATTTCCGACGTGGACGTCTCTCTGGAGATGACAGAATTCACACGCCAGCAAATTCTGTCACAGTCCGCGGTCGCCATGCTGTCACAGGCCAACACGCTCCCCAGACTGGCCCTGAATCTTCTCGGGGCCTGATTACGACACATCGGGAGAGGCCGTAGCAGCAAAACAATCACAGGCTTCCGCATTGCCGGAAGCGGCACGAAGTCATTACTTCAGGGAAAGACCATCCTCCTCACTCAAAGCGCCAGAAAAAAGGGCCGCCCCGCAAAGGGCGGCCCTTTTAAATGGCATCCGGATAAAACTATTCGCTGTGCGAGGAGTGCCTTGTCACTTCGATGACGGCATCAAGATGACGCAGCCTGTCGATGGTACGGTACAGATGAGCCACATCGCGTACCTCCACGGTCACATCCAGCTCCGAACGTCCGTCAACATTGGACCGCATGTGGCATGCATCGATATTCACCTGCTCTTCCGCCAGCAGTGTGGTAATCTTGGCAAAACCGCCTATTTCATTATGGCAAAGCATGTGGATGCGTGCCGGATAGGGTTTGCCTTCGGTGCCGTCCCAGAACACACTGATAAGGCGTTCCGGTTCCATGGCCTGCACGTTGACACAGTCCGACGTATGCACGGTCACCCCACGCCCGCGGCTGATATACCCCACAATGGCATCACCGGGCACCGGATTGCAGCATTTGCCGAAACGCACCAGCACATCGTCAACGCCCTTGATGCTCACACTGTCAGACTCACGACGCGACTTCTGTGGTTCCGGAGCTTTTACCTCCGGCTGACGTGCGGGTTCCTCTTCTTTGGGCAGCAGCTTGCGCAGCACCTTGCGCGGAGTAAGGCGGGCATACCCCACGGCAGAAAGCAGCTCTTCTACCTCGCGGTAAGAAAATTCTTCCGCCACAGGCATCAGACCGCCTTCCTTAAGCAGCTTGGGCACATTCAGCCCCATGCGCCGGCCCTGCTTTTCCAGCATTTCCCGGCCCAGTGCAATGCTGCGGCTGCGTTCTTCCGTACGGATATAGTTGTTGATACGGGTACGTGCCTTGGCTGTTTTGACAAACCGGAGCCAGTCGCGGCTGGGATGGCGGTTGGCATCGGTTATTATCTCAACGGTGTCGCCATTATGCAGCTTGGTCGAAAGCGGAACCAGCTTGCCGTTGACCTTGGCGCCGGAACAGTGGTCTCCCACCTTGGTATGTATCAGATAGGCAAAGTCGATGGGGCTTGCGCCTTCGGGCAGTTCCTTCACCTCGCCGCGCGGGGTGAAGACATAAACTTCTTCCTTGAAAAGATCGAATTTCAGCGACCGCATGAATTCGCGCGAGTCGCTTTCCATCTTCTGCCAGTCCAGCATTTCACGCAGCCAGGCAAACTGCCTGACGTCCTTGGATTTTACGCGCTGCCCCTCTTTGTACAGCCAGTGCGAAGCAACCCCGTGCTCCGCCATTCTGTCCATTTCCTCGGTACGTATCTGTATTTCTATGCGCTCGCCCCCGGGGCCCACAACAGTGGTGTGCAGGCTCTGATACATGTTGGCTTTGGGCATGGAAATGTAATCTTTGAACCGTCCGTGAATGGGCTTCCATGCGGCGTGTACAAGCCCCAGCATGGCGTAGCAGTTTTTTACGTCATCCACGATAACGCGGAACGCGATGACATCGGGCACCTCGTCCAGAGCAAGGTTCTGATGCACCATCTTGCGGTAGATGCTGTTGATATGTTTGATACGCCCTTTAACCTTGCCGGGAATATCGTTTTCATCCAGCATACCGCGCAGCAGACTGATGACATTGTCAATGTAGTCGCTGTCTGCAACCCGCTTTTTTTCCAGCCAGTCAGACAGCTGACTCCACACATCAGGACGCAGATACCGCAGCGAAAGGTCTTCCAGCTGCAGTTTAATGCGGTGCAGCCCCAGCCTGTTTGCCAGCGGGGCATAAATGTCCATGGTTTCCTGCGCGATGAGCTTCTGCTTGTGCGGTTTCTGAAAGTCCAGAGTGCTCATGTTATGCAGCCGGTCCGCCAGTTTGACGATGAGCACGCGGATATCTTCCGCCATAGCCAGAACCATCTTGCGGATGTTTTCGGCCTGCGCCTCTTCCTTGCTTTCAAACGTCATCTGGCTGATTTTAGTGACACCGTCCACGATATCAGCCACTTCTTCGCCGAAAAGCGAATCGATCTCTTCAATGCCGGTGCTCGTATCCTCCACCGTATCGTGCAAAAGACCGGCAGCGATGGAAGCCTCGTCAAGACGCATCTTTGCCAGACTGTGCGCCACGGCAAGCGGATGCATCAGGTACGGTTCACCGGAAAGACGCGTCTGTCCGGCGTGCGCGGCGGCAGAAAAGACATACGCTTTCTGGATAAGCGCAATGTCGGCATCCTGCCTGTATTCGGCAATGGTATCGAGTATGTCCTGAATGCGGATCATTTATTTCTTCTTTGTCCCGTCTTCTGGTCCGGATGAGGAATAACGCTGCAGCCCGGCAGGAACCCACCAGCGGATGAAATTATGCATTATGCCCTTGGGCGCGGGTTCAACCCCTTTGAACCGGCTGTGCACAATAGGCAGAGCATAAGGTACATACAAAAAGGAATAGGGCTGTTCTTCGTGCAGGATGCGCTGCACTTCATCATACAACGGCTTTCTGCTGTCGCGGTCAAGCTTTGAGCGAGCCTGCTCAAGCAGCGTATCCACCCTGTCGTTACGGTATTTTGTCAGGTTCAACCCGCCGGCAACCGCCTGCGAGGAATGCCACACCATGAATATATCCGGGTCTTCCAGAATATTCCACCCGAGCAGGATGGCATCAAAACGCCCTTTTTCCACAAATTCCTTGATAAAAGCCGCCCATTCCACAGTGCGGATGCGTACATCCACGCCAACCTGCTTAAGCTGGCTCTGGATGATCGTAGCCGCCTTCACGCGCTGATCATTTCCCTGATTGGTCAGTATGGTAAATGAAAAAGGCTTGCCCCCGCGCTCCAGTATGCCGTCCCCGTCGGCGTCGGCAAAACCTGCCTGCGAAAGGAGTCTGCGGGCTTCCTGCGGACTATAGGGGTAATCCGCAAGCTTGTCATTATATACCCATGTTCCCGGTTTGTAAGGCCCTACGGTGGCACGACCTTCCCCCAGCAGCACACCCGCGATAAGCGCATTCCTGTCTATGGCGCAGGAAAGCGCACGGCGCACTGGTGCTTCGTCAAAGGGGCTGCGCTCCATATTATACCCCAGAAAAGCATAGCCGAAAGACAGGTAGCGGAATTTATGCCACTGTGTGTCCCAGTCACCGCCGGTTGTCTGAAATTTATACTGCTGCGGGGTAAGCGACATCATATCGAGCCTGCCCGCTTTTAATTCAAGGAACATGGTAGCCAAATCAGGAATGTTGCGGTAAACCACCTCATCAATATACGGGCGCCCTTCAAAGTAGGTGTCGCTGGCTTCCAGCACCACCCTGCTTCCGGGTACCCATTCTTTCAGCCTGTAGGGCCCAGCCCCCACGGGCTTTCGCAATAACGGCGTCGTCAGCAGATCCTGCCCCTCCAGCCGGTGCCTGGGCAGTATGTCACTCATCCACGTGATGAGGGAACGCGCAAAAGGTTTTTCGTAGCGCACCTCTACGGTGTACCGGTCTACTTTACGGAATTCCTTTACCGCCAGAAAATCACTGGCGTACGCCGTGGGGGTTTTGGGGTCAATCATCAGCCTGTAGGTAAATTCGACGTCGTCTGCTGTCAGTTCCGTACCGTCCTGCCATTTTATTCCTTTACGGAGTCGAAAACGCAACAGCGTTCCGCCTTCTTCCACGTCATAGGATTCGGCAGCCCACGGAACAATCTCCAGATTTTTGTCGTATTGCAGCAGGCCTATGTAAAGCCAGCTGGTTATCTCGCGCGAGACACTGTCTGACGCAAGCGCGCTGACAAGGTTGGTGGGTTCGCCTATGGACCCTATGATTATACGGCCACCGTAGGCTGGTTCGCCGTCATTCTGCGTTCCGGAGGGGGAACCTGTGACGGCAGAAACCACAGTGGCGTTTCCGGCGGTTCCGCCGGAAGGCTTGTCACCGGCACTGTTGTCACATGCCGTGACAGTCAGCAAAAACAGCATGCTGACAAAAACAACATAAACACGATTCATGAAAACCTCGCAGGCTATTGCCAATTCCGGCGGATACGGTATTCTCGGTCGATGGGGCACAGGTCGCACGACCTATGATAAACATCTACCAAAGTTCCGTTGCGTTGAAAACAGTAAGGTTTTCACCTAGTACTAGAAACGGCCTTGCACCGCATGCAATGCACACTCGAGGCGGGAGCTGCTGCAGCAGACATAAAAAGGCCGCAAAGGAGCTAGATCACACCATGGATAGAAAAGAGGAGACGACCGTAAAGACGATGTTGCAGGAATTCGTGACGGACACGATTCCGGAATACATCATCGACGGTTCGCATAATATCCTCAACAGCGGGGGAGTCCTTAAACTTAGCCTGAAAAAAGGTGAGGGCTACTGGGATGTTGAGGCACATATCCAAGGCGATGACTTTCAGAACTATTCGCCCAAACTTTCTTTGAGCATCGGTGAAGAAACCGTAAACTACATGTGCAACTGTCCGGATTCTTTTTCCGGCGTGTGCAGACATGTGGGGGCTGCAGCTCTCAAGCTGCTGGCTTCGCTTGAAACATCGGACGATGCGGAACCGGTTGCCCCGAAAACCGAGTGGCGCCAGAGCTTCCGCAATTTTTTCTCCACCGAGCTGGAGCCGGAAGCGGGCAAACACTATCTGATATTCCGCTTTCATCCCGAACCGGGCAGACTGCAGGTTTCGCTGTTCCGTGCCCGGCAGAACAAATCCGGTCTTTCCACCGTTCACAACGAAATCACTCTGGAACAGATCATCCGCAATCCGGACTGGTGCGAGCTGTCGCCCGATCTGCCGGCAGTGGCCCATCAGATAGGTCAGTACCTTGACTATCACGGGCACAGAATCGAAATACCCGACGGACTGCTTACATGGTTTCTGTGGACCATACGCAACGAATATTACCTTTTCTGGCAGGAAACGGAAAAGCCCTGCCACATAGACAGCTCGACCATGAGACTCAAGCTGCAGCCCCGCCTTGCGGAAGACGGCCTCGGCTTTGACGTCCTGCTGCACCGCGAGGGCAAGCCGCCGCAGTCCATTCTGGACTCGGAAGTGACCTTTCACGGACAGCTGCCGCTCTGGGTATGCTGGCGCCGCGGTTTCTACCCCGTGCACACCAGCCTCAGTTCCGGACTGGTTCAGGAAATGGTGCAGCATCCGCCGGCTATCCCGCAGGAAGACATTTCCGAATTTCTGGACAGGGTCTGGACACAGCTGCCGGCTTCCGACCTGTATGGGCAGGAAGAGTTTCTTGAGCATATGGAGCCGATTTTCGTCCCCGCCAGCTACAATCCCAAACTGTATCTGGACGAGGAAGGAAGTCTGCTTACACTGCAGATCCAGAACATCTACGAAACAATACACGGCGAATTCCTGCTGCCCGGTCCCAATCCCGAATTCCAGACAGGCAGTTATCCTTTTGAAGGACATACGTTCCTGCTGCGCCGTCAGCAGGAGGAAGAAGCAGCGCTCACTCAGAAGCTCATCGAAATGAACTTCCAGCCGCGTAACAACCGTGTCTGGTTTCTCGAGCCTGAAGAAGCCATCAATTTCCTGCTGGATGCCTACCCCAAGCTCATTGCTGAATACCGCGTGTACGGCGAAAAAGCGCTTTCGCGTTATAAAGTGCGCCTTTCACAGCCGGTCATCTCTGCCAAGGTGGAATCCAACGAGGAAGAAAAATGGTTCTCGCTGGACCTTAATGTGGAATATGACGGCCAGAGTGTACCCATTGAAAAAATCTGGAAGGCATGGACACAGGGCAAGCGCTATGTGCAGCTGAAAGACGGCTCGTACACCAGCCTGCCCGAGTCATGGCTGAAGACTCTGGGGCACAAGCTGCGGGCCATGGGACTGGACCCTGAAAAGGCTCCTAAAAAGCGTTTTGAACAGTACGAAGCCCCGCTTCTGGACAATCTTCTTGAAGATCTGCCCGAAGTACAGACCGATTCTTTCTGGAACGCACTGCGTGAAAAAATTCATACCTTTAAAGAAATCACTCTCATTGAGCCGCCGCAGGGACTGAATGCAACTCTGCGCGGATATCAGCAGCAGGGACTGAGCTATCTCAACTTTCTGCGGGAGTACGGTTTCGGCGGTATACTTGCAGACGAGATGGGCCTTGGCAAAACCATCCAGACCCTTTCTTTCATCCAGTATATGGTTGAAACAGGCCGCACGGGTCCCAACCTGATCGTGGTGCCCACATCGGTGCTGCCCAACTGGGACCGCGAAGCGGAAAAATTCGTTCCGGGGCTGCGCAGGCTTATCATCTACGGCACCCGCCGCGAAAACATGTTCAGCCATATCTCGGAATCAGATCTGGTCATCACAACCTATGCCCTGCTCCGCCGCGACCTGGAGGAACTGCAGGAACACGAATTCAATTCGCTGATTCTGGACGAAGCGCAGAACATTAAAAACCCGAACACCATCACGGCACGTTCCGTGCGCAAAATCAACGCCGGACTGCGCATATGTCTCTCGGGTACGCCCATTGAAAACAACCTGTTCGAACTCTGGTCGCTCTTTGAATTCCTTATGCCGGGCTTCCTTGGTTCGCAGCACAGCTTCCAGCGCGGTATCATAAAGCCCATCAAGGACGGTGATCCCGAAACTCTGGAATATCTGCGTACGCGGGTTAAACCGTTCATTCTGCGACGGACAAAGTCGGAAGTGGCCAAGGACCTGCCGCCCAAGGTGGAAAACGTTTACTACTGCGCCCTTGCAGAAGAACAGCAGGAACTTTACGGCGCACTGGCCAAAAAACTCAAAGATCAGGTCATGGCCGACGTGGACGAAAAAGGCATTGCCAAAAGCCAGATGTCCATACTGGACGCCCTGCTCAAGCTGCGTCAGATATGCTGCCACCCGCGTCTGCTCAAACTGGACATGCCGGGCCTGACCACCAACCTGCCTTCCGGCAAGTTCGATGCCTTCAAAGACATGATCACCGATATTGTCGAAGAAGGTCACAAGGTGCTGGTCTTCTCGCAGTTTGTTCAGATGCTGCATATCATCCGTTCATGGCTGCAGATAAACGACATGCCGTTCTGCTATCTGGACGGCACCAGCAAAGACAGGTTCGATCAGGTTGACCGGTTCAACGATTCGCCCGATATTCCCATCTTCCTCATTTCACTGAAGGCAGGCGGCACCGGGCTGAACCTGACCAGCGCCGACTATGTCATCCATTACGACCCGTGGTGGAACCCGGCGGTGGAAAATCAGGCAACGGACCGTGCACACCGTATCGGCCAGAAGAATCAGGTGTTCGCATACAAAATGATCTGCCAGAACACCGTGGAAGAAAAAATCCTCAAGCTGCAGGATATGAAACGCGGCGTGGCCGACGCCATCATCCCCGGGCAGGACAGCTGGAAATCGCTTACCCGCGATGATCTCGAAATGCTTTTCGACGTCTGATGCCCTTTTTGCAAACATCAGCCCCGCTGCGGAGGATTCCTCTGCAGCGGGGCTTTGTTATATATACCAGCATGCTACGGCAGTACATCTATGCGGCCGCGCAAGATACACCGCTACTCGTGCATGGCCCGTCCGAAGCGCCTGCTTCGCCATTCCTGATACCCCATAAGCAGATGCCACTGCACCGGTACGACAAAAAGGGTAAGAAAGGTAGCCGTGCACAGGCCGGTTACAAACGTGGAAGCCATGGACCCCCAAACCAGGGAATAGCTGGGGATACCTACCGCCATGGGCAGCAGCCCCAGCATGGTTGTAAGGGTGGTCAGCAGTATGGGCCGCAAGCGGATGCGCATGCCCTCTATGGCTGCGGCAGTTCTGTCCAGTCCGTCACGGTAGAGTTTGTTCATGAAATCCACCAGCACCAGTGAATCGTTGACCACCACGCCGGTAACCCCCACAGTGGCCACAAAGCTGTTTACCGTAAACAGTGTACGGGTGAAAAACGTACCGAAAACAACACCGGTCAAAGCAAAAACAACAGCCGAAAGGATAATGAGCGGCTGAACGTATGACTGAAACTGTGTGGCCAGAATCACATAAATGATCAGCACCGCCAGCACAAACGCCATCATCAGAGACTGAAAAGAGCGTTGCGTACTGGCAAATTCACCGCTGAAGTCAAGAGTGGCTCCGGGGAAATCATTTTCTATTTTTCTGTAGTGTTCCTGCACGGCATGAATGACAAACTGGGGCGATATGGCTGCATCAGGCCTGATGTTGGCTGTCAGGGTAACCGCACGCTGCCGCTGATAACGGTTCAGCTGGCCTACCTCTCTGTATGAAGAGACAGTACACAAATCTCCCAGCCGCACCGGCCCGCTGCTGTGTTCCAGCACCGGTACATCCAGCGCGTCCTCAGGCCTTTCCAGAAACACGTTGTCTATTTTCAGCCGCAGGTCCACATCTTCATCAGCCAGACGGAATTCCCCGACAAAACGCCCGTCAAGAACAGAACCGGCCAGTCCGGCCACTGTGCGGGTGTCCAGCCCGTATTCTGCCGTACGCTCTTCGCGCGGTCGGAACCGGAAAACATAGCTTGGCTGACCGGTGTCATCGCCCAGATCCATAAGGTGCGGAGCTATGTCGGCACGCTGTTCCAGAAAGGTCTGCATGGCCGCCGCAAGACCAGAAACCGATGCGGGGTCGCTGCCCAGCACGCGCACGTTGACGTCTTTGCCCACGGGGGGACCGTCCTTTTCGGCGCGCACACGCACGCGCCAGCCTGCCGGCGTGTGCTGTGCAATGCGGCTCCGGACATCATCAAGGTGTGCCTGCGGATCGTTACGGGGATAATCGGCAAAGTGCTGCTGACCGGTCACGGGCAGTTCCACCGTCACCATACCCAGATTCGACCCATGGACTGTCTGATAATCATCGTCCAGATAATAACCTGCCACGCCCGAGGCAGAACGCGTCATGCCCGCGCCGAGGCTGTCCATGAACTGAGCAAACCCGCGTATGACACGGGATGTTTCACTGATAGGAGTGGCTTCCGGTGCTTCCACGGAAATGTAAAAGGTGGTGTAGTTATCAGGAAAGAACTTAATGCGCATGAGCGGCATGACTCCGCTCATGGAAACGCCGAAAATGAATACAGCCACGGAAAAAGCGGCAAGCACCGCCCCCAGAGTAAGCCAGCGGAAACGCATGCTGAACCGCAGAAGCCGCTCTGCCAGATTGCGCAGAGCAATCATGAAAGGCTTTTCACGGGTATGGTCAGCATCGCCGGATGCCAGCCGGCCTCTGCCCGGCCAATCCAGAAAATGCAGCGGCAGAATGAACAGACACTCCACCAGTGAAGCAACCAGCGCAAAGCTGATGGCCTTGGGAATAAGCGCAAAAAACTGGCCTGTGGAGCCGGTCATGATAAGCATGGGCAAAAAGGCGGCCACCGTTGTGGCTGTGGCCGAGACAATGGGCAGGGCGACTTCGGCCGTTCCGTTGACCACGGCCTCGCGCAGCGGGCTTCCGGCCTGCACGTGGCGGTAGATGTTTTCCACCACCACCACGGCGTCATCCACGATGATGCCCGCCACCAGCACAAAGGAGAAGAGTGTTATTTCGTTCAGCGAATTGCCGGTAAGCTTCATCAGCACCATGGTGACAAGAAACGCAAAGGGAATGCCCACTGAAGTGACCATGGCGTTTCTGAATCCCATGAACAGCCATATGACGGCGCATACCAGCACAATACCAAGCAGCAGGTTGGAACCCAGCGTGCTCATGGCCTGATCAATATGACTGCGCTGATCACGGGTTATAACCGCTTCGACACCTTCTCGTTCCAGCACCGGAGCATATTCCGCCAGCACGGCTTCCACAGCCTTTCCGATGTCCAGCGCATTGCCGTTATCCAGTTTGATTACATTAACAGCCACGCTGTCGCGCCCGTTGACTGAGGCAATTACCTCCGGCTCGCGGTACGAGACAAAAGCACCGCTCATCACGTCACCCACGCGGACAAACGAACCGTCACCATCCCGCCGGATGATTGTTCCGGCAATATCGTCGCGCGAACGGAACCGTTCATCCACCAGCAGGGCGTATTCCTTGCCATGGCTGGAAAAATCGCCCGCCGGCACAGAAACATTGCCTGCCGCAAGCGCCGCGGCAACCTCGTCGAATGTCACCCCGTAACGGCTCATGCGGTGCGGGTCCAGCTCCACATGGTATTCACGGGTGTATTCGCCCTCTATGGTCACTTCCTTTACGCCGGGCAGCCGCTCAAGATAAATCTTCAGTTCTTCCGCCATCAGCGTCAGGGCCCTGTTGGAGCGGTCGCCCACCAGGTTCACGGACATCACCGGCATCCATGTGTCCATATCTATCTTGATGAACTGCGGCGGGTCCATCGCGTCGGGCAGATCATTCTGGACGGACAGCACCCGGAAGCGCAGTTCGTCATACTGTGCGTCGTAGTCCGTATCGTCCAGAAACTTCACAATGACATCGGACCGCTGGCGGTAAGATGTGGCCCTGACAAATTCCACATTCTCCAGACCGTCAAGCGCATCTTCTATCTTTGTCGTCACCAGCGCTTCAACCTCCTGCGGCGAAGCACCGGGCAAAAAGCCCACCACGACAACCTTGCCCATATCCACGTTGGGATACCGTTCGACAGGCAGCGAAAACGTGGCAAACACGCCCACCACCATCAGCAATACAAACAGCAGGTTAAGCAGCACCGTCTGGCGCAGGGTAAAGCGTACTACAGATTTCATATACGGCTCCGCTACCCTGCCTCGGGGGTGACAAGAAAGACATCACCGGCATGCACCTGCGCGGAACGCACACGCATGGTACCTGCCTGTTCACCGGGGCCCAGTACCAGCACGCGGACACGCTCTCCGTCGGGGCGCACCAGAAACCAGTCCTCGTACGCCCTTGTCAGAGCAGACTGAGGCACCGCCACGGCGCCCCCTTCATCCGGCATACGCAGGGCAAGCTCTGTCCGGATGCCGCCGCGCAACACGCCGGTTTCTCCGGTTACCTGCAGGTCGACGTTGATCTTGCGTGTGGCGGGGTCAAAGTCGGGCGAAACTCGCTCCACAACGGCAGAAATACGCGTACCGCTGTCGGGCAGAGTCAGTTCTATGCGCTCCATTGCCTTCAGGGCTTCAAACTCGCGCACGCTGAGCGCCAGCGGCACAAGCAGGGTATCAAAGTCGCCGATTACGGCCAGCTTCTGCCCCTGCGTCACCCACTCTCCCGGCTCCACGCTGCGTTCGATGACGCGCCAGCCCGAAGGCGCACTGATGGTATGCCGCCGCAGACGTTCTGCCAGTGTCATTTCATCAATGCGCAACCGTTCCAGCTGCTGTCTGGCGGTCACCAGATCACGCACAATACCGTCCAGCTGCGACTGCGCCGCGTGTTTGCCGCCCACAAGATTCCGGTACCTTGAAGTTTCCTTGTCAAAATACGCCACATCACTTTTCAGGCGCTGCTGATCGGCCCTGTTGGCCTGCAGTTCCAGCCTGATAAATGTGGTGTCCAAGGTCGCAAAAACACCTTTTTCACCTATGGGGTCACCCACGTCGGCGTACACCTGCGTGCAGCGCGCCGGAACTTCGCTCACCAGCGCAAGGCGGGTACGCGGCCGCGTAAAACCGGTCAGGGTGACCACTCTGTGCGCCGGTTCCACCACAAAAACAGCCGCCGCACTCTGTGCGGCGGACGGCAGACAACACGCCTGCCACACTCCCAGAAATGCGGCAAGCAACAGAATTTTCTTCAGCGCCGGAGCGCCTTTTCCCTCAATCATATTCCTCCTCTAGCAGCCCGTGCCAGACCGGCAATAAAATCCGGTACCCTGTCAATCATCGCATGTGTATCCAGCGCCCCCATCATCAGCGGAGCCCTGCCATTCAGTATCAGACTTACCAGCCCGTGCACCAGAGACCACATGCTGCTGACCACGGTTGTCACATCGCTTCCAGCAAAATACCCCAGTTCCAGACATTCCGCTGCCGTCGAGTGCAGCAGCACAAGAGCATCATCGGGCAGACCGTCCGGCAGCGAGCCGGCATCGAATTCGTAAAACGGCGTACGAAACATAAGCTCATAATATTCCAGATTATCAAGCCCGAAAGACACATACGCCCTGCCAAGCTGCTGCAGCCTGAGCAACGGGTCGGCGGCATCTGCCGCCCCCATGAGGGCATCGTTCAACAACACGATACCTTCACACCTCAGTTCCCACAGAATGGATTCCCTGCTTCCGAAATACCGGTACAGCACCGCGGCACTGCATCCGACCTCACGTGCCAAATTACGCATGGAAACACTGCCCGCACCGTCGTGTGCGAACATCCGGCGGGCGGCATCAAGAATAATCCTGCGCTTTACATCATGCTTGATGCTCTTTGCGCTATGCGGGGGGGTATGTGCCTGCTGCATCCGGCATGGGCTACATCGCATTATAAAAAAAGTAAACAGTGTTCACTTTTTTTATAATGCGATGCCGGCACTACGGCAGAGCGGATTGTTCCGGCGCCCTGCGGGTTGCAGTCAGAACGCGGTTTCTTCAATGCGGCGGCGCAAAGCGTCCAGCAGGGCCGTGGCCCTGCGCACATCAGTGCCGTCTGTACCGCTGAAAATCGTCTGGATCATTTCGTTTTCTTTGCAGACTGCCGCATTGTACGCCTGCTGTCCGGCAGCAGTAAGCACCGCCAGTCTGGACCGTTTATGCTTGGGATTATCTCTGAATTCCAGCAGTCCGGTAAGGTGCAAGTCGTTGCATACTGTCTGAATGAACTGCCGGGAAACACCCAGAGCAAAGGCGATATCAGGAACTGTAAGCGGTCCGGATTCGGCAATCTGCGTTGCCACACGCTTCTGCGGGGTGGTCATGCCGCTTTGCTCGTGCACACTGTCCATAATAATACCCAGCGCCGCATTCAGTCTGACAACCTGCCGGAAAAGATCGTGCAACTCCGCGCCGCAGGCGCATGTATGCGGCTTCATTACAGCCACCTTCTGACACTGAGACAAAACTCTTCATATCTGTTTCCAAACGCGGCACGGAGGTAGGCTTCTTCCCGCGGGACAACATGCAGATGCAGATACAGTAACAGCATAAACGCAGCACCCAGCAGCCACAGGCTTGCCATCATCACGCCTATACCGGCCATAATGGCCACCCCGCCGGTATACATGGGGTTACGGCTGTAACGGTAAGCCCCTTCAGCCACCAGCATATGCGAAGGGCTGTCGGTGCGTACCTGCACCTTTCGGCTTGTAAACAGGTTATGCCCCCACATCATGAACGCGCCTCCTGCCAGCACCAGAAAAAGCCCCGCCGGCACATGCAGAAAACGGCCGCTTAACGGCAGTGAAGTAGGAAAGACAAACTCAAGCACGCCTCCAACCACAAGGCAGGCATAAAAAAACAACGGCGGAAGAATCCATACTTGCGGCGGCTGCAGCGCAGCGGTTGATTTTGCGGGCATAAGCACCTCCCTGTCATATTGACAATAAAAATGTCATATTGACAACTAAATTGTCAATATATCGATCAGGCAACGCCCGCTCATAAAAAAAGCCGCCCGAAGGCGGCTCAGCAGACTCAAACACAGCGGAAATACAAGCACAAACGGCCAGCCTGCATATTCCGGCAACAAGGGGAAAAAAAAATATGGCCGGCACTGCACCCGCTACAGATACCAGAGCACCGGAAAGGCCCCTCGCAGCGCAGCATGCACGGCCGACACAAGGACCACAGTAATCAGCGACCGGAGGCACTCCTCAACCTGCCGCGCAGACCGGCGACGGTGGCTGCTATGTCATCTGCTCCCGTAATGGCAGAAACGAGCGCGCAGCAGCGCGCCCCGTGAGCCGCCACTTCCTCGATATTATGTTCCTTGATGCCGCCTATGGCCACAAAGGGCACAGTGTGGTTTGCAGCCACATAATCAAGGTATTCAAACCCCACAGGCGCACAGACATCTTTTTTGGTACGGGTGAAAAAAACAGGCCCCACCCCTATATAATCAGCGCCCTGTGCAACAGCGTCACAGCACTGCTCCGGCGAATGGGTGGAAAGCCCGATGATTTTTCCATCGCCCACAAGACGACGCACTTCCGGTACGGGAATGTCTTCCTGCCCCACATGTACGCCGTCCGCATCGCACAGCATGGCCACATCAATATGATCGTTGACAATAAAGCAGCAACCGGCATCTCTGGTCAGCTTGCGAAGCTCCATGCATTCACGCAGCATTTCACCGGCTTTTTTGTCTTTTTCACGATATTGTATCACTCTGGCGCCGCCCTGCAGCATGGCACGGACAACCTCCACGGTATCACGCCCGCGTGAAAGTCCGGCATCCGTCAGACAATAGATATCCCAGTCAGCCATATTCTTCTTCATCACTTCTGCTCCCTGATACAATCTGCCGTCACGCAGGGGCCCAGAATCCGGCAAAGAACTGCGTCCGCCTGCATGGCGGCAGCCATCTGTACCCGCGGCGCCATGGGGGGTACCCCCGGGACCACGGCAGTCTGCATGTCTCCCACCACCACGCCGGCATTCCGCACCCCGCGCACCTGCATACCGGGGCCGCCCCAGCCGCCCATGCCCGAAGCGCTTACAAAAAAAATCCCGTGCTCCATGCAGTAGGAAACAATCATGCTCTTGGTTGCGGCATCATCCACAGCCTCCACCACTACGGAGCAACTGCCGAACAAATCATGCAGTAATGTGCAGTCAATACGCACCTGATGCACGCTCAGAACCAGTTCCGTTTCCAGGGCATACAGGTTGTCGGCCAGCGCGCGCACCTTGGGCTTCCCGACCTGCTGCGGCGTGAACCACTGTCTGTTCAGATTGGAAGGTTCCACATGGTCATGATCGGCCAGCACCAGATTACGGATGCCGCTGCGCACCAGCATGGCCGCACAGTTGGAACCCAGTCCTCCGGCACCGGCAATCCCCACCACAGCACCTGCCAGAAGCTCAAGCTGATGCTCCTTCAGGTGACTGCCCAACCCCCTGCGCAACATACCCGTCATACCGCGCAGCTGTCTTCCAGCGGATGCCAGTCTTTAAACACGGCCTGATAACCGGCCCGGCTTACGGCTTCAACCACCTCGTCCACACTGCGCGGGTCAGAAATTTCAAACTGCCCTACAGAGGAATGTTCGCTTTCAGCATGTCCGCCCACAGCGGTGGATACACCGGCACTCATGCGGGTGACTCCCAGCGGTATCAGATTATCGCGGAATGCAGGCCGTTCGCGCGTGGAAATGGTAATGCCGCACCGCGGCAGAAAAAGCCGCATGGCCAGCAGTATTTGCACCAGCGCACGATCATCCACGTCACACACCGGCTGAAAACTGCCGGCATAAGGACGCATACGCGGCAGCGAAACAGCAATATCCACTCCCGGATACCTGTGCTGCAGCCAAAGGGCATGCATACCCGTCATAAAAGCATCACGCTGCCACTGATCCAGTCCGAGCAACGCACCTATATTCACATTGCGCATTCCGGCACGGCATGCTCTTTCCGGCGCCCCCAGCCTGAAATGATAATTGCTTTTGGGACCGGCAGGATGCAATGACGGGTACAAAGCCTCGTTATATGTTTCCTGAAAAAGTGTCATGCCGTCCACACCGGCAACGGCAAGTGTGCGGTACTCAGGCTCGGTCAGGGCGTACACTTCAATACTCAGTGACGGAAACAGAGGACGCAACACGCGCACACAGTCGCGGATGTAGTCAACGGAAGCCTTTGCCGGAGCCTCGCCGGTCAGCAGCAGCAGATGGCGCAGTCCTGTGGCGGCTATGGCCTGCCCTTCGCGCAGCACGCCCGCAGCATCCAGCTGCATGCGGTCTATGCCACTGCAGGCATTGAAGCTGCAATACACGCACCTGTTTGTACACCAGTTTGAAAGGTACAGCGGAGTAAACAGCTGGATGGTGCGGCCGAACTGGCGCACCGTGACATCACGGGCCTTATGCGCCATTGATTCCATGTACGGACGGGCCGCGGGTGAAAGCAAAGCCAGAAAGTCTTCCGGAGAAAGGGTATCCTTTGCCAGAGCCTGCCGCACTCTGTATCCGTCAGCCGCCATGCAGGCGGCCTGCACATCCACATCCTGCAACTGGCGGACAACTTCGTAAAAACCTCCCGCCTGTGCGGTTCTCACACTCATGTCAGCGCTGATTTCACTCATCACGCTCCCCGTCATTTTCTCATGGCTGCACATCATGAATCCAGAAAGCCCAGCAAAGGCGAAGAAGCCTGCGCCTGCCCTTCCAGCACGGCGCCTGTTCCGGCCAGCCAGGCTCTGCGCCCGGCCCGCACTGCAGCGCCGAATGCCGATGCCATAAGAACAGGATCGCCCGCAGAAGCTATGGCCGTATTGACAAGACAGGCTGCAGCGCCCATTTCCATTGCCTCGCAGGCCTGCGAAGGACGCCCTATTCCGGCATCGACAATGACGGGCAGTTCAATCTCTTCAATAAGAATACCTATCATCTCCTGCGTGCGCAGCCCTCTGTTGGTTCCTATGGGGGCCCCCAGAGGCATGACCGCAGCGGCTCCCGCACTGACAAGATCGCGCGCCACATACAGGTCGGGATTCATGTATGGCAAAACCACAAAACCGTCCCGTGCCAGTATCTCAGTGGCTTTTGCAGTTTCATACCCGTCCGGCAGCAGATACCTGCTGTCCGAAATCACCTCGATTTTAATCCAGTCGCCGCATCCTGCGGCGCGGGCCAGCCGGGCGATGCGCACGGCTTCTTCAGCCGTGCGCGCCCCGGATGTGTTGGGTAAAAGCTGCATATGCTGCGGAATGTGCTGCATGACGTTGCCTGCGGCAGCCTGCATGTCCACACGCCGCAATGCCACCGTAATCACCTGTGCGCCGCTGGCTTCTGCCACCCGGGGTATGAGACTGTCGGAGCCGTACTTGCCGGTGCCTATGAAAAGACGACTTTCCAGAGCGCGACCGCCAAGTACCAGTGGATCGTTGTTGTGTGTTGTTGTGTGTTCCATTAGCCCCCTCCTACAAAGTGCAGGATTTCCAGTTCATCCCCTTCGTGCAGCACCGTTGCCGCAAATGCGTCCGGCGGTATGATGGCACGGTTGCATTCCACAACCACCGCAGCTGCATTCAGACCTTTACCCTTCAGCAGTTCGCTGACGGTGAGTCCGGAAGGTATCTCTTCCTCTTTGCCATTCACCCTGATGTTCATTGTTCCGCCTTTTGTTCTGCACCCGACAGGCCGCAGCGTCCGGCAACGCCGGAATCTTCCGGCGGGCGGCGCGCTGCTGTCTTTCATACATCGGACATAAAAAAAGCGGCCTGCCCGAAAGACAAGCCGCAGCATTTCCGCAATGAAAATATCATGGCTTCCCTTCGGCAGTGTTAACTGCATCAGGTTCAAGGGGTCAGAAGCTTTGCGCTTCAATCTCAGCCTGACAAGGCCCCCCCAGCACTGGCGCATACGCGCCCTGGTCATACATACAAAAAAAGCCGGCTCAGGCCGGCTGCATATGTATGATATGTCTGCCAGCTTCCCTACGGCGGTTACCCGCATCAGGTTCCAAGGGTCAGAAACTCCTGTTTCAATCTCAGCCCGTACGGGCACCCCTAGCTGTTTGACCGCACAGTAGCCGACCGGCCACATGCTGTAAAGCACTTATTTGTAAAAAAAGCACCGGCCGGAGTCTTCCGGCCGGTGCGACTTTTGCTCACGGCTACAGGCACCCGACACGCTGTCAGGATCATCTGCCTGTTTCTACAGAAACTTTTCCACTCCGGCGTAGGGCATATCAAATGCTTCAGCCACACCTTTATATGTGATTTCGCCATCGATCACGTTGGCACCCAGCGCAATTTCACGGCTGTCCTGCATGGCTTTTTTCCACCCTTTATCCGCCAGAGTCACGGCATAGGGCAACGTGGCATTGGTCAGAGCCAGTGTGGAGGTTTTTGCCACGGCGCCGGGCATGTTGGCCACGCAGTAATGCACCACATCGTCCACCACAAACGTGGGATCCTTGTGTGTTGTGGGATGAGAAGTTTCAAAACATCCGCCCTGATCAATGGCCACATCCACCAGTACGGATCCGCGCTTCATGGTTTTTATCATCTCACGTGTTACAAGACGCGGAGCCTTGGCGCCGGCAACCAGTACGGCACCCACCACCACGTCAGCCTCGCGTACCAGCTTGCGCAGCGTGGCGGGAGAAGACATCAGAGGAAAACAGTTGGCCGGCATGATATCGCTGAGGTGACGCAGCCGGTCAAGATTCATATCAAGAATGTACACTTTTGCGCCCAGACCGCATGCCATCTTGGCGGCATTGGTACCCACCACTCCGCCGCCTATGACTACAACTGTACCCGGATCAACCCCGGGAACGCCGCCCAGCAGCACGCCGTGCCCGCCCTGTGTCATCTCCAGATATTTGGCACCCTGCTGAATGGCCATCCGCCCGGCCACTTCGCTCATGGGAGTAAGCAGCGGCAGGCTTCCGTCCGGCTTCTGAATGGTTTCATACGCGATGCATACCGCCTTGCTGTCCACCAGAGCCCTGGTAAGCTTTTCATCTGCGGCAAGGTGCAGATAGGTGAACACAATCTGTCCTTCACGGATAAGGCCGTATTCAGAAGGCAGAGGTTCTTTGACGTGCATAACCATATCAGCGCGGGCATAAATCTCTGCAGGAGTCTCTACAATTTCCGCTCCGGCTCTGGTGTAGGCCTCGTCCAGAAATCCGCTGCCCGTCCCCGCATTTTTCTCCACCAGCACGGTATGTCCATGATGCACCATCACTTCCGCACCGGCAGGCGTCATGGACACCCGGTTCTCTTCGGACTTTATTTCTTTGAGAATGCCTACGATCATATTGCTTTCCTCCACGCTGAAATATGCAAAGCAGCAGACACCATGCCTGCGCCCTTTTCATAAGAAAGCAAACACCTTGCCAGAATGCGGAGCTAAAAAACAACGGAAGAAAAGTAAAAGTGAGGCCGGAAAAAAGATGTTTAAAAACAGAACATTATTTTGATGAAAATATCAAAAAAGACTGTACTGCTATTGCAGAAATGAGTGATTGAACAGCTAGAAATGGTAAAAAAACAAACCAGCGAAACCAATCACACGAACTATCTATCTGTTTTAAATAACCATGTGCATGATGGTCAAAAATCAAACCATTTGGACATAAATCAAACCGAACCGACACCCAGTTTGCGCATTTTTGCCAGCAGTGAGGAGTGAGAAACCCCGAGAGCCTGCGCCGCCTTGCGGATACTCGGCGTTCGTGTCAGAGCATCGCGTATGACACCGCGTTCAAAGTCGGCCACAGCATCGCGCAGTCCTGTACTGGCAACACGCGCCCCCTGCCGTAACGCCTGCCGCGACATGCCGGCTTCGATTTCATGGCTGAAAAGTATATGTGACTGGCGCACTATCTGCCCCTGACACAATATGGCCGCACGCTCCACAACGTTTTTCAACTCCCGGACATTACCCGGCCAATGATGCGCGCGCAGCTTGTCCAGCGCATCGGGGGTAAGCGAACGCGCCGGCTTGTCCAGCCGCGCCGCGAGATTCAGCAAAAAATGCTCCACCAGCAGCGGGATATCGTCCAGCCGCTCTTTTAGCGGGGGTATGTGGATAGGCAGCACATTGATGCGGTAATACAAATCCTGCCGGAAGCGTCCTTCTTCCACCAGCCGCTCAAGAGTTCTGTTGGTGGCGGTTATAATGCGCGTGTCCACCGCCACTTCCTGCGAACCTCCCAGCCGGCGCATTCTGCTTTCCTGTATGACGCGCAGGATTTTCACCTGCGATGCAAGCGGCATATCGCCTATCTCGTCCAGAAAAAGAGTTCCGCCCCGTGCCACTTCAAACAGCCCCTGTTTGCCCTCGCGCCTGCCGCCTGTGAACGCCCCGCGCTCATAGCCGAAAAGCTCGCTTTCCAGCAGCTGCTCGGGCAGTGCAGCACAGTTTACAGGAACAAAAGGTCCGCTGCGCCTGCTGGCTGTATGAATGGCACGGGCAAAAAGCTCTTTGCCCGTTCCGCTTTCTCCGCGGATGGAAATGATGGAGTCTGTTGCCGCAACCTGCTCTGCAAAGCTGATGGCAAAAGCGATGGCAGCATCCCTGCCGACAATATCGCCAAATCCGATCTGTTCCGGATCGGTTATAGAACGGGCCAGCTGCCGGATTTCACGCATATCGCGGGCCAGTTCCACAGCCCCGACAATGCGGTCATTGGAGTCGCGTATGGGACGGCGGGTCACAAAGTACTGTACCCGCCCGTCAGAGGTGGCTATCTCACGCTTGGCATTAAGCAGCTCCTTACCCTCAAGGCACTCCAGAAGTCCGTTATCCGGCAGTCCCAGAGAAGCAAGCGGCTTGCCCGCCGCATCTGGGCCGCAGCCGTAAACCTGACGCAGAACGGCATTGATGGCTGTCACCCTGCCCCGAGCATCGATGGACAGCACTCCGTCACTGATATTGTCCAGCACGACCTTGAAACGCTTTTCACGTTCTTCACCGGGCAATGTTTCCACAATGCGGAATTCCAGCAGGTCTGGAATTCTGCTGAGCACTTTAAAAAGCGCCGCCCGCTCCACGGCCTCGTCCCACTTTTCCGCCTCGATATATACAAAGGCCTTGTCAGTCTTACGTTCCACCTCCATGGAAGAAATGGAAAATGCATGGCCGGCCAGCAGTGAAGAAAGGTCGGAAACAACACCCACGCGGTCTTTGAAAATAAGTTCAAGCTTGAGCTTCATACCATGCCGTTTACGGATACAGAATTGTCAGCCGCCACCAGGCGGCTCAGGAAGTGCCCGCTGCAGAGCAAAGCCAGTAAAACACCGTTTTACCGGACAAACAAGCCTGCAAAGCTGTTCCGCTCCGCAGGCTTTACAGGCCGGATATACGGTTTCCGGACGACCTGTTCATTTTTTTTCAAACGATTCAAAAGGATTCAGACATACCCGCGAAGGTCCGTACACGGCAAAATCTTCACCTTTTTTCAATGCCCAGCGCTGGGTGCCGTACTCGAAGTGCCACCATTCACAGGAATAATTGACAAATCCGGCCCGGACCATCACGCCGTACAGCAGCCGGCGGTTGCTCAAGGCCTCTTTTTCCTCAGGCTGCAATGCGATGCCCTGCTCAAGACGTTCTTCCAGGTGCCGCGTGTATGAGATGTCTCTGGGATAATCAAAGGGCGAACCGAAAAACAGCTGCCTGCCGGAACGGGTTGCCAGAGTAAGGTCAACCGCCCCTCCTGTCACATGCGGCGACGGCGCGGAAGCGTCAAAGCCGGGGCGTGCCACATACTGCTGGGTCAACGCGTGCAGTTCATCTTCATCCGCCTGCGGGTTGGCTCTGGCCAAAGCACTGCGGCAGCGCTGGAACAGCACAGTCTGGACCTGCGGGCTGCGCCATCCGTCCAGCACCACCATACGCAGATCAGGCGGCAACATTTCGGCCGCCAGCAATAATTTTTCAAACACACTCCGGCGGGCATAACATTCCGGCAAGGCTCCGCCTATACCGGCGGCAAAATAGGCCGAACGCACCAATATCTTCTCCGGAACCAGCGACAGCGGAACCAGCGGTTCATTATTTTCGGCAATGGACACGGAGTAGACTTCTTCCCAGCTGTGGGAACGTACAGCGGGAATGGGGGCGCTGTAGTGTTTATACATTATGTTCTCCGCAAAAAACGACCGGCGCGGCATCGGCCCGCGCCGGTCAGCAATGTTAATAGCCCAGCATATGCGGCAGCCAGACAGATATCCCGGGAACAAAAATCAGCAGCAGCTGACAGGCCAGCGCCACCAGAACAAACGGCCAGATGTGCCTGAACATTTTTTCCAGCGACACATTACCCACGGAGGATACGATGTACACGCAGGCTCCCATGGGCGGAGTGATAAGCGCAATGGTGATGTTCAGTGTCATCACGATGCCGAAATGATACGGATCAATTCCCGCCGCCACAGCCAGCGGCGCGAACACCGGAGTAAGCAGCACCAGAGCCGCAATTTCCTCCATGAACATGCCCACCACAAACACAATCAGGCTTATCAGCAGCAGAACCTGTTCAGGACTCGAGGCATAACTCATGATCACCGGAGCCATGGACTGCGGTACTTTTTCGGCAGACAGAATCCAGCCGACAATAGTCGCCGCCCCGATAACCACAAAAATGACACTGGTAAGCCGGACCGTGTTCGACAACGCCAGCAGCACGCCCTTCACCGTCAGCTGCCGTGTCCAGACAAAGCCCACGATGACTACATACAGACTGGCGATGGCACCGGACTCGGTGGGGGTCATGAACCCGAACAGGATACCGCCGATAATGATACCCGGAGCAATGAGCGCAGCCATGGCTCCGCCGGTGGCCCTCCAGAGATCAGGCATGGAAAAGGCCGTATTGACCGTAGGCAGGTTGAGCCGCGCGGCACTGATGCGGTGCATGACCATAAAAGCGACACCAAGCAGCAACCCCGGCACCACACCCGCCATAAACAGCCCGCCCACATTCGTCTTTGTCATGGCGCCGAACAAAATCATAAAAATGCTCGGCGGAATGATGGGACCGATAAGCGAACTGCCGGCAGTAAGGCCCGCGGCATACGAGTCGGGGTATCCGCCTTTTTTCATGGCGGGAATCATGATGGAGCCTACTGCGGACGCATCCGCCGCGGCAGAGCCGTTGACACCGGCAAAAATGATGCTGGCCACCACTGTCACATAGCCCAGTCCGCCCTTGAGGTGTCCCACAAGAGCCTCGGCAAAACGCAACAGTCTGCTGGTCAGTCCGGCGCAGCCCATCAATTCGCCCACCAGAATAAAGTACGGTATGGCCAGCAGGGAAAAAGGTTCCATGCCGCCATAAAACTGCTGCACCATCAGCCGCAGCTGACCGGACTCGCCGATGTAGGCAAACCCGGCCAGCGCTGTACACAGCATGGCCACAAACAGCGGCAGCCCCGATGCCAGCATGGCAAAAAAGACAAGCAGCAAAAGAATGCTCATGACACGTCTTCCCCCTCTGATGCACCGCGCACGGGGCGGGCAGCCAGCACATCAAGCGCGATGAACTGCTGCAATGCGTATTCTGCAAGCATCAGCGCCATGCCTACGGGTACCGCCAGCAACGGTATCGTTTTTTTCACTCCCAGCGTCATAATGGTGAACAGACGCATTTTGTAAGCATATGCACCGCCCAGCCAGATCATAAGCACAAGGATGCCCGCAAACACCAGCGTACGGAATATCACAGCCGCCCTTCTGGCGCCGGGAGACAGCCTGTCGACCAGAATGTGAATGGCCATGTGCTCGCCGCGCTTCAAAGCAGGAGCAGCAGCCAGCATGACCATCCAGACAAGCGTGACCTTTGCCAGATCAGTTGTCCACACGGGCGCACGGTAAAAACGGGAAAACACACCAAGCATAACCGACAGCAGGTTGACCACGAGGAGAGCCCCCGCCCCCATAAGGCAGAGGCGCTCCAGCAGGTCGGAAGCCTTATAACAGACGTCCGCCACACGGCCCATCTATTTCACTGCCTCATTGGCCTTGCGGGCGTCTTCCATGGCATGGTCTATCCATGCCGTGTCAATCTGTCCGCTGAGCCACTTGATGTAGGAAGGACTGCCAAGTTCCTTGAACTGCGCCAGCTCTTCCGCGGTGGGGGTGTAAACGGTCATGCCCTTGCCGGCCAGAAACTTCACACGCTCGTCCACCTGAGACTCCACAAACTGGCGGGTCTTGACGTTTGCCTCGTGCGCCGCCTTACGGATTACCTGACGCTGGCTGTCGGGAAGAGAGTCAAGCAGTTCACCGTTGATCAACAGGAACTGATCGGAATACTGGACGTTGGCAAGGGTGAGATGGTCCTGCACCTCGTACAGGCTGCCGATGATGATATAGGTGGGGGGGTTCATCTGGCCGTCTGCCACGCCGGTTTTAAGCGCAAGATACACCTCGGTCCACGGAATAGGAGTTCCGGAAGCTCCGAAGGCTTCGTACATGGCTACCTGGCTGGCATCCATGGCGCGGAATTTCATACCCTTGAAATCAGCCGGAGACCTGACGGGCTTTTTGGAAGTAAAGGCAATGAAGCCCCCCTCTTCCACCACGGCCAGCAGCTCGATGCCGGTGCGCGAACGCAGCTCTTTTCCGGCTTTATCCATAAAAGAGCTGTTGTCGAAAAATTCATGTGCCGCAGCGTAGCTTTCAAACATGAAGGGTACGTTGGTGGCGAACATTTCAGGAAACACGGTCTCCATACCGCCGAAAGAAGCCACATTGATCATGGGACCGGTCATCACCTGTTCCATGCGCTGCTGCTCATTACCCAGCTGACTGTTGGGATACAGGTCGATGACAATGCCGCCTCCGGACTCTTTTTCAACCAGTTCCTTGAAAGTGGTGGCAAAAGCATGCACGGCGTTGTCTTCCAGACTGGGCGGCCCGTTGTAACTCATCTTGACCGTCATGGCGGCCGCAGCCAGCGCCGGAACAGCCAGCACGACCAGTGCGGCGGCCATAAAACGCTTCATGCCTCTGAAAAAATGTCCCGATGGTTTCATAGACATCCTCCGATAGGAATAAGGTTGAACCGCCCCGCCTGCGGCGCACTGCCGTACGGACAGGGGAAGCACCAATCCCGCGGCGCCGCCCGGCGCAAGCGGGTCATTACTCTGCGTTTTCCACATAAACCCGCGGCACACGGGCAAGTATGCGGGAGACAACCTCATAATTAATAGTGGAAGTCAGACGGGCGTGATCGTCTGCCGTCACGCTTTCGGCGCCCTGCCTGCCCAGCAGGACAACCTCGTCCCCCTCCTGCACTCCGTCAATGTGCCCCACGTCAATCATGGTCTGGTCCATACACACCCTGCCGGTTACCGCGGCCGGGCGGCCGTGAACCAGCATGGTGCCGCAGGACGAAAGCAGGCGGCTGTACCCGTCCGCGTACCCTGCAGGCACAGCCGCAATGACAGTTCCGGCGGCCGTCACGTGGGTATGCCCGTAGCTTACCGTAAATCCGGCAGGAACACGCTTGACGCTGGCTATACGGCCTTTGAGGCTCATCACAGGACGCAGGTCGAAACCGGCGGTGTCCATCTCTGCCGAGGGGCGGAGCCCGTACAGGATGATGCCCGGGCGCACCATGTCAAAACGGGCATCGGGCATGACCATGGTTGCCGCACTGTTGGCCGCATGCACACACAGCCTGTCGCGCACACCGGCAGGCAGCTCTGACAGTGCCTGTTCAAACACGGCCAGCTGCCTGCGCGCCGTGACAGGGTCGGCGGCATCGCTGGCGGCAAAGTGGGTGAACACACCGCACACATCCAGCATGGTGCGGGAAGAAAAACCGGCAAACACCTGCCCCAACGGAACATCACCGCCGTTTCCCGTGGCGATATACCCAAGACGCCCCATGCCGGTGTCCACCTTTATGTGCACCTGCACCCGCCTGCGGGGCTGCTGGGCCAGCAACGCCGCCTGCAGCGCCTCTGCATAGGTATCGGAATGCACGGTCTGTATGATGCCGTAGTGGGCAAGCAGCGGAGCCTTCTGCGGCGGGGTGGGCCCGAAAATGAGCACAGGCCGGGTGATACCGTTCTCGCGCAGTTCCACTGCCTCATCCAGCCTGGCCACTCCGAAGGCATCAGCCCCCTGACGCAGCAGTTCGTGTGCCACGGCCACAGCCCCGTGACCGTAAGCGTCGGCCTTGACCACTGCCATAATGCGTACACCCTTTCCGACGTGCGACCGTACAGCGGAAAAATTGTGCCGCAGGGCGCAGAGATCTATCTCCGCCCACAACGGCTCGGGAAATGCTTCATATCCCACAGCGACAGCTCCTGATTCTGCAAAACAGTATTGCAATGCAATACTTTTTATCATAATACAATTGTACATATTGCAGTTGCACTGTCAACAACAACATCAATAACGACAGTTGTGCAACCAAACAACATCATACTTCCACGCAGCACACGACAAACACAAAGCAGCACAGCAGGGAGGCCTTCATGGCAGAAGAACCGGCCGTTACTGACAGACGCCCTGACCCGCTTTTTGTACATTCACTTCAACGGGCTCTGATGGTTCTGGAGGCCTTCGATTCCACTGCCCGCAATCTGAGTCTGTCGGACCTGAGCCGCAAGACAGGGCTGAACAAAAGCGCTGTTCAGCGCTTTCTCTTTACATGGGAGGCCCTTGGCTATCTGGAAAAAGACACAGATACCAAGCGTTATTCTTTAAGTCCAAAGGTAATGTCGCTCAGCTATCATTATTTGAAGGACAAACGACTTGTGGAAATTGCCACACCGGTGCTGCTGGAAATGCGTAAAAGAACAGGATGCGCCAGTTATCTGGGTATTCTGTACGAGCAAGACGTTATGTATCTTATACGCCTGCCCCAGCGGTTCATATTGCTTGAAAGCACGCTGGCGGGCAGAAGGGTGCCCGCATTCTGCGGCGGCAGGGCTCTGCTTTCGTGTCTGCCGCAAAACAGCGCCCGCAGCCTAATAGAACAGAGCGTCAGAACGCAGCTGACTCCGTTCACCATCACTGACAGCGAGGCAAACATGCGGGCCGTACGGCAGGCTGCGGAACTGGGGTATGCGGTTTCGCGTCAGGAACAGCTCATAGGTGAAGTTTCCGTTTCAGCACCCGTATTATCGTCCGGCGGTACACTGCTGGCCGCTGTCTATATTTCTGCAGACAACAACGAATGGGACGACAGCCGCATTGCCGCCGAGCTGGCACCGGTGGTACTCAAAGCCGCAGCAGACATCGGCCGCCAGTTCTGATGGCACGCCGCGTGCCGGTGGAAAGCTGCATAAGTAGTGCGGTGCACCCGGTCCCGCTGCGCACCGGAGAATCATACAGAATACAAAAGCCCCGCAGGCTTGCCTGCGGGGCTTTAACATCACGAATAAACACGATGTGCCTAGAACGGCACGTCGTCCATTCCGCTGACTTCCGAAGGAAATGCCGGACCGAGATCATCGAATCCGTCATCGGCAGGAGGAGCCTGACGGCCGCCACGCTGCTGTGACTGCTGCGGCTGCTGGAAAGAACGGCGCTCACCGCCGCCCTGTGCAGGCGCACCGGGACCATCGCCTTTTCTGTCAAGAAACTGGACGCGCTGGCCCTTGATCTCGGTGGTGTATCTGTTCTGTCCCTGCTGATCCTGCCACTGTCTTGTCTGCAGGCTGCCTTCCACATACACCATGCTGCCTTTGGAAAGGTAGTTGGCGCAGTTTTCGGCCTGACGCTGGAACACAACCACGGTATGCCACTCCGTGCTTTCCTGCCGGTTGCCTTCGCGGTCCGTATAGGTTTCGCTAGTGGCAATGCGCATACGCGCAACAGGGGTTCCTGATTGGGAATATTTAAGCTCGGGGTCGGCACCCAGCCTGCCTATGAGCATAACTTTATTAAGCGACATGAGACGTCTCCTTTTGTATCTCGGCTCTTCCTACGCTTTCGCCAGCTCTTTTTCAAGCTCGGAAAGTCCTTCCTCTATTCTCTCGCTCAGCGAGTTTGCCTGCCGGGGATCCCAGTCCCCCAGAGCGGTTTCAAGCTGCTGCATAAGAGCCGAAAGGCTGCGTACTCCCGGTTCGAGCACCTTTTTTACACGCCCGTCCCACGGCTCAAAGCGCAGACCGTCATCCAGAGCCTGAACCAGCTCCGCCACACCGCGCATTTCGTCGGGCCGGGGGGAGCGTTCACCCCATACCTGCGTGTAAAGCAGCGGCCAGGTGCGCCTGACATCATCGGGGTCAAACGTATAGGCCATAACCCGTACCTGAAGCACTTTACCCATCGGTCACTCCTTTTCCACCCACTCCGTCTGCACGCGCATGACCACCTCTTCTATGGTTTCCAGCTGATCCGGCGGGCAGATGCCTATCAGCGGCTGGCCGGCGTCCACATTTTCGTTATGCTGAAAGTACACCGCGTAAATCAGACCTTCGGGGCCTTCGTAATGCAGCGGCGTTTCGCGCTTCATACGCGACATGATAAAAAGTTCCATGCCGTTCTGCACAGTGACAGATCTGGAACCGGACACCTTGACTTTTTTGTCCACATCCGGCGTGAAGTAGTATTTGGCACGCTCCGGCGCCTTGAACAGATGCAGCGCCTTACGCAGAATGATCCCCAGCACTTCCTCCTTTGACAGATAGTGCCGGATGCTCACAAGTGGTGTTCCGGCTTCGACAAAGGTTCCTTCGTACTGGCGGAATATATCCTTCACCTTGCCTTTTTCCGTGGCATGAATGGGCTTGGGGTTCCTTTCCCGTTCAATGGTGGCAAGCAGTGTGCCCTTCACTTCTTTCCACACACCGGAAGGCCCGCGCACACGCTTGCCTTCCTTGATGGGAGCAAAGGTCACCACCCCCGTGTGGGGGGCCACTATTGTCTCCTCCTGATAAGGAGACGCCTTAATCTCTTCAAGCAGTTGTGATATATCAAGCACGGTTTTTCACCCGTTTCCTTGCTTCGTTCGGCCCCGCGGCCGGTTGACGGCTAGCGGTAATAAAGATTGCGTCCGCCCATGGTCAGCAGTGCCTGGCGCAGATTCTGCCGCGCTTCTCTGCGGTCCCATATGCCCTGAATATGTCCTCTGCTCAGTGCCTTGAAGGCATTGTGGTAGTCAGGAGGAATATCCATACCGGTCGTTTCCTTGATAACCCCTCTGCCCGCAAAGCCTATGTTGGCAGAACGGATGGCAAACTGATACGGCGAACAGCCGAGAAAGCTTGCCAGAGGGCCGGCGTAGGAATTGGTGTCATAAACCACAAGGTACAGCCCGCCTTCTTCGATGTACCGGCGCACGGCCATGGTGCAGCGGGGCATCTGGATGACTCCGTTGGTGCCTTCCTGAATGCGGATACCGGCAGTGCCGTGCACATAGGCAAGAAACGGAAAACGCTTTTTCTTGGCCCGCTCAGCGGCGCGGATAAACTTTTCGCCTTCGGCGGCACCCACCGACCCGCCGCGGAACGGCGCGGTAAGCATGGCAACCACTATCTTGATATTATCGAGCCGCGCTTCGAACGTGACGCAGCCGGACTTCTGGCCGGTTTTCTGCTTGGCCTGATCCAGCTTCACGTCCAGCCCTTCAAAACCCAGCGGGTTGGCGGCTTCCAGCTCGGAGTTGAACTCGAAAACAGAGCCGTTATCAAAGATATTATGCACGAACCACTTGCTTTCCATCGGGAAATGATGCCCGCAATAGTTGCACACACCGGCAAATTCGCCAAAAAGATCAGGGGCCCACAGGTCAAGGCAGCCATGAGAATCCGCATTGGGGCAGGTAATGGTGCGGTCGTCCTTGGCACGCGGGCTTACATAACGCCATTCGCCGTTGCGCTGGTCTTCCTGATCCCACTGCGAAAGCATGGTCAGCTCTTTTTCTTTGTCCTCGGCAGGCTTGCCGGAACCGGGCAGTGACCCGCTCAGCTTACGCCACGGGCTCAGCAGGCGGTTCATCAGCACACGCGCTTCAGCGTCCACCTCTTCCACCGCATAAACAATGCGCTGCTGATGCTTACGCCACAGGTCGTACTTGAAATAAGAATAAACATCCCAGCCGAGATCATATCCCCATTCCCATATTCTGCGGTGCACGGCGCGTCTGTCCAGGCAAGCCTGACGTGACAGGCGGCGGAACTTGCGGTGGCGTTTCATCACCAGTCTGTCACGGGCGTTGGAAGAAAGATTCCAGCGGACATAGATATTGTCAAAGTCAGGCGTCACACCCTTTTTACCGTGCCGCCTGCGCAAAGCCATGGCGCGGAAAGGAGCAAATCCCTTGACCCCCAGCACAACCTCATCCGTCGCGCGGATAACTTCCTGCCGCAAAGAACGGAAAAAATCGTAATGGTACGGTCTGGCTCCCAGCGGCGGCTCGTCTATAACGTGATCAATGTACCCCATGCGGCGGTTATCCGCAGCGGTGATACGCAGCTGGCGCGCGCATTTTTCAATCAGTTCCGGCGTGGCACGCTGGCCTTCTTTGAGCCTGCCTTCGATGGCGGCCGCCCCTTCGGGAGAAATAACAGAATAGTACCCGTGGGAGAGCATGAGCCGGGTATCGGCCAGCCCGATGGCTTCGGCACCGCCGGAGCCACCTTCGGAAAACACGGCCACAACAGGCACACGCAGCCCTGCCATTTCGTACAGGTTGCGGGCTATCTGCTGGGCAGCTCCGGGAGCATCCTCCACCGGATATGATCCGGGTGTGAACACATATGTATGGATGGGAATATTTTCTGTTTCGGCAACTTTCATATAGTGCAGGGCCTTGGCATTGCCCCAGGGCTTTACAGAACCGCCGTTGCGGAATTCCTCTCCATGGCCTTTTTCCTGCCCTATGACCATCACCGGCTGGTGGTACACCTTTTTACCGCTGCGCCTTGTGATGTAGGCACGCGCAATAAGCATGCTCGGATCGATACTGTTCTCGTCCTTGCCGCCTATCTCGGTGTAGTTGTCGTACACGTTTTCAAGCACGTCGCGCAGGCAGACCCGCTGCGAATGACGTACGATACGCACCCTGTCCATGGGGGTAAGATCTTCTTCAAGCTTGCGCTCCACAAAGTCGAACAGATCGTCAACCGTGGCTGCGGCAGCCTGCTGTTCCGAAGCGGAAAGGTGCTTTTCCCTCAGCATCAATTCATTCAGCTTGCTCTCAAGCAGGCGGATATTTTCTTCCTGCTTGCCGGTAAACACGTCCCGGATGTAGTTGAGACGGTCGTTAAGCTGATGCAGTTTCTTATCAAAATCCATATCGCTCCTCCCCGCTTGCGGGGATATTGCCTTGTTGGGCTACGGCAGCCGCATACGGCATGCCGTGCAGAGTCCGCACAGCGCGGGCAACCGCGCGGCGGCTACACACCGGAATACCTGCCGGAAAAGAACAGCTGCCTCTGTACCGCAGAATAACGGACAAAAACGGCCGCACCCGACACATCAGAAACGGAGAACATCAGCCGTCTTTCTGCGCAGAAAAGCAATGTTGGTGCGCATGGGACCGGCCTGATTAACGCCCTCCAGCGTGATGGTGTCCAGCAGTTCCAGCCCCCGCTCCCGGACCTGTGCAAGGTCTTTGCCCCACACAATGGCAAGGGCAAGGTTGGGGTCGAACTCAGTGGGAATGTCATACGGACTGTCAGTGGGCACATGCGTATGCATGGAAAGCCAGTCACGTTCATCCCAGCGGAAGCCTTCTATACGTCCCACCCAGGGGGTGAAACGGTTGTCAGGATCTTCCGCGATGATGCGGTATTCAATGCCCACACCTTCGAATGTGATATCATCCTGCGTGTAACCCAGCGGCTCGCCCAGCCCCACACGGATCTGCTCGGCGATTATGTCGACACCGCCTTTACCGTGAATGCGCGCTATGGCGGCAGAAACGCCGTTTTCCACCTGAATGCGGGTGTTCACCTCCATCAGAAAGGGACGCCCGTCGCGCGAGACAATCCACTCCCATGTGCCCACATTGTCGTAGCCGACCTTGCGGGCCATAGCCAGAGAGTGGTTGGTGATGTCTTCCAGCAGTTTGTCTGCGTCAAACGCATAGGAATACGACGAAGAGTCGAACCCCGGAGCAATTTCCACGCGCTTTTGCAGACCGGTGGACTGTATGGAGCAGTTTCTCGTGCCGAAATGCACGGGATTTTTGCCGCTTCTGTCAGAAACGATCTGAACTTCCAGATGGTTGAAGTCGTTGACACGCTGCTCGATAAGAACACCCTCGTCATTGAACTGACGCAGGGCGTAATTGCGGATACGGCGATACACGGAGCGGAACAGATCAAGGCTGTGCACTTCCTCTATACCCATTCCGCCGCCTCCGGCGGAGGCCTTGACCAGAACCAGAGGGCGCTCGACGCCCTGCTCTTCCTGAAACTCGAAAAGCGACTGGGCCACTTTTTCGGCTTCCATCTCGTCGTAGATGGGTTTGTCTGAACCGGGCACAGTGGGCACGCCGAGACTGCGCGCAAGACGTTTGGTATTTATCTTGTCACCCAGCTCGCGGATAACCCGCCATGACGGACCTATGAATATCAGTTTGCGCCCGCGCTGCGATACCCGCCGCGCGAACCTGTAATCTTCGGCAAAAAAGCCGTAGCCGGGATGCACGGCGGTGGCGCCGGCCTCGTCTGCTACGGACAACAGTTCGTTCGCATCATGATATGACGATACACGGAACAGGCTTTTTTCGCCGCCAAGCTGACGGGCGATGCGTACATGCCCCGACTCAGCGTCTTCCGCCGTGTATACACATACAAAATCCAGACCCAGCTTGCGGCAGGCCTGAACGATACGGATGGCGATTTCCCCTCGATTCGCCACCAGCACCTTATGTTCGGTATTCTGCACCAATGTCCCTCGACTGTTTATTTTTCCAGTTCTTCATCACACACAGTCGCCCTTTTCATGGCGATCTGCCGTTTCTGCACTTCCAGAATAAGCTTGTCCAGCCGCGCTTCCTGTCGCCGGTCAAGCTCTTCAAAGCTGCAGCCAAGGCCGCCGTCAGGTAACAGCCGCACAACTCTCAGCAGGAGTCCGGCTATGAACAGCTTTTTATTGACAAAAAGGTCAATGCGGAAGTCGTCGCCTATGCCAAAGCCCTGCTCGTCTCCGTCCACGGAGCAACCAGTGGCACTGATGTCCCTGACGGGCAGGAACGTACCGCGTTCTTCAAGAAAGGCTTCAAGCCCCCTGATACGCGTGCGAAAAGCCCGGCGCTGTCCGCCGGTCCCGGTAAAAACAATATCAAATTCTTCATTCATGACAGCTACTTACCCACACGGCGCTCCAGAACAAATTCAACCCTTCTGTTCTTTGCGCGGTTTTCTTCGCTGGTGTTGGGAAAAAGCGGATCAAGATCACCGAGTCCGGTCGCTGTCAGCCGTCCGGGCTCTATACCAGACTTGAGGAAAAAACGAAGCACATTCACCGCCCGCAGGGCGGAGATTTCCCAGTTATCCCTGAAGCGGCTGCCGGCAGCCGGCACACTGTCGTCGGTATACCCCCGTATATTGATGGACTGATCCTTTTTTTTCAGGAAAAAGTCATTCAACCCTTCAAGCATGGAAAGCCCGTCTGCGGAAATATCCACGGAGTTCTTTTCAAAAAGCACTCCAGCCGGCACTTTGATGGTGATCACGCCTTCGTCAAAAACCGCCCCGATCACGCCTTCCACCCCTTTGCGGTTCAAAAAGGTCCGCACATCTGAATACACCTTCCGCTGAGCCTCGATGAGCTGCTTCTGCAAACGCACGCTCTCAAGCAGGGCCGCATCGTCCGAACGCACAGATGACGTGAACAGCGTGCTTTCCTTGCCGCCGAAAACCGTCCGTACGGAAGTGAACGAGTCGGTGAACCGCTGTTCGTCGATGACTGACATGGAAAAAAGCAGAATGAAAAAAACAAGCAGCAGCGTGGCGAGATCGGCAAACGTGACAATCCACTCGTCGGTGCGGTCCTCTTCTTCCTGCTCTATCAGGGAAAAAGGCAGATCCTTATCGGACACTCCGGCGCTCCTGAGGTGAAAGGAATGACGAAAGCTTTTCATGCACCAGACGCGGGTTGTTATTCTCCAGTATGGATTTTGCCCCTTCGAAAATGATAAAAAGGTGCACTTCTTCCTGCAGGGTGCGGGCTTTCAGTTTGCCGGCGATGGGTAAAAAAAGCAGATTGGCCATCAACGCCCCGTAAAACGTGGTCAAAATGGCCACAGCCATGGCCGGACCGATGGCGGCAGGGTCGTTGAGACGGGTAAGCATCTGCACCAGACCGATAAGCGTGCCTATCATACCGAACGCCGGTGCAAACGCCCCCAGCCGGTTGAACACGGCTATGGACACGTTGTGCCGTCTGCGCATGGTGGCGATTTCAATCATCACAGTATCGCGTATAAGCGCATGGTCGGCATTGTCGGCTATCAGCTGGCAGGCTTTTTTCAGCAGACTGTTTTCGGTTTTTATGTGTTCCAGAGCGGTCAGCCCCTCACGGCGGCTAATTTCTGCCACACGCACCATGGTATTGACCACATCACGGTTTTTCACGTTTCTGGCGCCGAAAACCTGCAGCCCCCCTTTCACGGCCTGCACCACTTCTTCAAAAGGAAAAGTGACCAGAATGGCGGCTCCCGTGCCGCCGAAAACGATCATCAGCCCCGGCAGGTTGACAAAGTCGGCAAAATTGCCCCCCATAAAGATAGCGCCGACCACAAGGCCGAACCCGGCAATAATCCCGAAAAGAGTTGCTATATCCATATGTTCGGTCTAAGCTCCGCAACTGGTAAAAAGGCAGGAAGACCGGCCATGAAGGCACAGGCCATCCATGAACCGATCGCAGAAGTATGATCGCGTCCCTTTTCTACACTCAATCAATACAATATTCTGGAGAGTTATGCAAAACCCGAAAAAAGTACAGAACGCTTCGGAATTTCTGAAAAAAAAGTTATCAGGGCACCCCGACCCCAAAGTTGGAATCGTTCTGGGCACCGGCCTTGGCGGACTGGTTGATGCCGTCAGCATTCATACCGTGATTGATTACGGTGAGATTCCCGATTTTCCGCGTTCCACAGTCGCTTCGCATCAGGGCAGATTCATAGCCGGCAGCATCGGCAGCACCCCCGTGCTGCTCCAGCAGGGCCGCTGCCACCTGTATGAAGGCTATTCAGCAGGTGACGTATGCACCGGTGTGCGCACCATGGCCGCGTGCGGAGCTGACACCCTGATAATCACCAACGCGGCAGGCGCTCTGAATCCCGCATGGTCCGCGGGTGATCTCATGGCCATAACCGACCACATAAATTTTACGGGACAAAGCCCGCTGACCGGCCCGAACAATGACCTGTGGGGACCGCGCTTTCCTGATATGAGTGCCCCCTACGACGCACAACTTATCTGTACAGCCATGCAAAAGGCTTCGGAGCTGGGCATCCGTCTGGAACGCGGCGTCTACGCCGGAGTGCGCGGCCCGCAGATGGAAACCCCCGCGGAGACCCGCATGTACAAAGCGGCAGGAGCGGATGCCGTGGGCATGTCCACCGTGCTCGAAGTTATCGCCGCCCGCCACATGGGTCTGAAAGTGCTGGGCGTTTCATGCCTGACCAACAAAAACCTGCCGGACTGCATGCAGGAGGCTCCTCTGGAGGAAGTCATCCGCGTGGCCAGTCTTGCCGGAAACAGGCTGGCAAAGCTCATTGCCGCGGTTACCGCCGACCTGCCTGCCTGACAGACACGCGTTTTCTGAAAAACCGAAGCTCCGGCACCGGTGCATGTGCACCGGTGCCGGAGCATTTTTTGTCAGCAAAAATGCGGGCAGACAACAGCCCGCTCGCTAGCCGTCCAGAGAACCGTCCGGCGCGGCGGCGCCCTGCACCTCGCGCAGGAGGGCCGCTGCGTCATTGATTTTCTGCACAAGCGCCGGATCATCGACGCGCTGCACAAGCCCTTCAAGCCTGTGCAGCACATCTGCCAGCACGGCGTTATTCAGCTCGTCGCGCACCAGCTTTGCCGCATCATCTTTTCTGACAAGCTGCTCAAGGCCCGCTATCTTCTTTTCCAGAGCCTGAACCGTTTCCGCCTCTGCCGACAGGTGGCTGTTCACTCCGGAAATATTGCCGGACAAGCCGAACGCAAACACCGAAGACACGACGACCGCCAGAACGGACAAGACAAAAGACCACCTTCCTGCCGCACTTCCGGGTCCCTGCGCCGTTGTGGTGCAGCCCTGCTCTTCAGCACAGCCATCTTCGCGTTTACCACCGGAATCCTTCATACATCCCCCCTGTCAGATATCGCCATGTTCGGCTATTTTACGGTCTTCATACGGCGCCAGCCGTTTCCTGTACCACTCGAGCTTCGCGTGCTCCATGGCACTGGAACACATGCTCAGGTTCGCGTAGCTTTCACCTGTCTTTTCAATAAGCAGCGTTGCCAGCTTATAAAAACAATAGTTCAGCTCGCCTTCGTTCTGCACATGCCCCGCACATTGCCGCAAAAGATTATCAAAGAATTCTCTACGGTTCTCAGGTATATACGGCATGGAGTCTCCTTTTACACAGCCGCAGCCCGCCTCCGCATCCGCGGATTTGCGTTGCGTGCGGCCTTCGTCTATACATAGTGTATCTGGAATCGCCTTATAATTCACACAAGTAACTTTTATCGCTACCTGCCGCAAGACACCGGACATATCACACCATGAGCATGCGAAACGCAAGCATATCCATAGCCATATCCGAAGACGGTCTTTCGGCCGTCATTTCCGACTGGTCTGCGGCGCAGGAAGGCGGTGCGCTGATTTCTTCTTCGGGCCTCAATGACGCACTACGGCAGGCGGGCGTCATCACGCCCCCGCTCGTGGGCGTGCTGACCAAGATAAACACGGTGCTTAAAAAAGGGGAAGACCCGCGCGGCATAACAGTAGCCAGAGGCACCCTGCCGGAACCCGCCAAAGACGCAGCACTGCAGCCTGCGGGCGATTTCCGCATGCCTGTCTTTCCCGGCGACGTCATAGGCACCATCACGCCCGCACGCAGCGCAGTCCCGGGCAAAGGGGTCAACGGCACCGTAGTCAAATCTGAAGGCCCCGAGAAAGGGCAGGAAATTAGTTTTGCCGAAGATTGCGGCTGTCATCTGGACACGACGACACTGCAGGTGCGCGCTTCGCGCTACGGCATTATCGGCATCACCAGAAACCGCATACACATGCGGCCGCTCATAGCCGTGACCCCCGACGCCATGGTAGCCATGGGCAGTGTGTTCGCCCGGGATTTCAAAGGGCGGGAAGTCACCCCCCTGCAGATGGAAAGCGCGCTGAAGGCGGAAGACATCACCCAGCCGCTTGAAACGGCCGTGCTGCAGGCCGCACTTAAAAACGCACAAAAAAGCAACGCAGAAATTCCGAACGTGCCGCTAAGCCGCGGCGTGCAGCCCCAAAGCGGTAAAGACGGCTGGTTTGAGCTTTACATCAAGGACGAACGGTCCAGCATCGGCATAGAAGCGGCTGACGGAAGCATAGACTTCCGTGCACGCGGAATGATCAAAGCCGTAACCAGCGGCACAAAGCTGGGCAAACTGCACGCCCCCACCAGAGGACGCCCCGGCAAAGATGTTTTCGGCAAGCTTATTCCCGCACACGACGGCGCTGTTTTTCTGCTGCAGACGGGCGAACATGTGGACGCGCTGGAAGGCAGCGAGTTTGCCGCCGCCATCGAAGGCATGGTCATATACAAAAACAACAGCCTGTCCGTAAGCGAAGTGTTTCAGACCCGCGGCGATCTGAATATGAGCGTGGGTAATATCAGCCTGGAAAAAGGTTCCGCCCATATCCGCGGTGCCGTGCTGGCCGGATTCCGCGTAAGCGCACCGCGCCATGTGCGCGTGGACGACATAGTGGAAAACGCGGAAATAGAATGCGGCGGCGATGTGGAAATAGGCGCGGGCATTCTGATGGACCGTACAGGGTTCATCAAAGCGGGCGGCACCATATCGGCGACCTTTGCCAAAGGTGCCCGGCTGGAATCAGGGGCGGACATTATAATAGCGCACGAACTGTCGAACTGCACCGTCTTTGCCGCAGGCAGCGTTGAAGCTGTCAAAGGGCGCGGCAAAATAGTCGGCGGTGAAGTGCACGCGGTAAAAAACATTCTGGCAAATGAAGTCGGGTCTGATCTGGGTGTGCTCACTACCATTATTCTGGGCACGGAACCCCAACCCAAAGACAATACCCGCAGCGCCCGGCGCAAAGAACTGAACAGCCTTATAGAGCGCATTGACGCGGGCCTCGGTCAACGGGATCTGCGTACCCTGCTCGAACAGACCCCGCCGGAAAAACGCCCCGCCGTGGCATCTGTCATCAAGACGCGCATTGCCGCGCAGGAAGAGCTGCGGGCACTGGATGAAGAGGAAAAACAGGAAAAGGAACGGCTGCTCAACGCCCCCAAACCCAGGCTCAAGGTGCTGAAGACGCTTTACCCCGGCACCAGCATCAAAGCCGGCGGGCTGACCCTGTGCATCACCGACCCTGTACCCTACAGTCAGATATACTTTGACCCGCAGGCCGGAGAAATAGTCATAGCGTCGCTGTAGACTGCGAATATAACACTTGCCTTTGGGCAAAAACAAGGCTATTCAACCCTGTTCACCAATTTTCCGCCTCTCCGATTCTGCCGCAATCCGGAAACGATATGCGCCAGCCATCGAAAGGCGTTTCTTTTTTTGCTTACCTGCCAAGGATATAACAGTGACCACAATCGTAAACGAAAAGCTGCGTAACGTAGCTATCATTGCCCACGTTGACCACGGTAAAACAACCATGGTCGACGCCATGTTCCGTCAGGCCGGACTGTTCCGCTCCGATCAGGAAGTCCAGGATCGCATAATGGACAGCATGGATCTTGAACGTGAACGCGGCATTACCATTGCAGCCAAAAACTGCGCCGTGAACTGGAAGGGCACAAAGATCAACATAATCGACACCCCCGGTCACGCCGACTTCGGCGGCGAGGTGGAGCGGTCTCTTTCCATGGCCACAGGTGCCATCCTGCTGGTCGATGCTTCTGAAGGCCCCCTGCCCCAGACCCGCTTTGTGCTCAAAAAAACGCTGGAGGCGGGACTCAAGGTCATCGTGGTCATTAACAAGATCGACCGTAAAGACGCCCGCGTGGAAGAAGTGCTCAACGAAGTGTACGACCTGTTCATCGATCTTGACGCCAGCGAAGAGCAGATAGAATTTCCGGTGCTGTACGCCATCGGCCGGGACGGCGTGGCCATGCGCGACCCGCAGGATCCGCGGCAGGATCTCACCCCGCTTTTTGAAACCATCCTCGAGGTCATTCCCGGCCCGGCGCACAATCCCGAAGAACCCTTCCAGATGCTTGTTTCCGACCTTGCCTACTCCGACTATCTGGGCAGACTGGCTGTAGGCCGCATCATACACGGAACGGCTCAGGCCAAAGAAGAAATGCTCTGCGTGGGTGAAAAGGAAAACCAGACCCTGCGTGCCACCAAGCTGCAGGTGTACGACGGGCTTTCGCTCAGCGAAGTGCAGTCTGCCGAAGCCGGCGACATTCTGGTGCTGGCCGGCATTGAAGACGTGACCATAGGCGACACCATCTGCACCAAAGCCGCCCCCCGCAAGCTCAAGCGTATTCACGTGGACGAGCCGACGGTGGCCATGCGTTTTTCCATCAACAGCTCGCCCCTTGCCGGCCGCGAAGGAAAAATTGTCCAGTCCCGTAAAATCGGCGAGCGGCTCTTCAAGGAAATGCTGCGCAACGTGGCCATCCGCGTGGAAGAAACCGACGACAAGGACAGCTACCTTGTGAAAGGCCGCGGCGAATTCCAGATGGCCATACTCATCGAAACCATGCGCCGTGAAGGATTTGAACTCAATGTGGGCCGTCCGGAAGTTATCTTCAAAAAAGACGGCAACACACTGGTGGAACCCATCGAACGCCTGTGGGTGGACTGCGACGAACCCTTTATGGGAGTTGTCACCGAAAAACTTTCCACCCGTAAAGGCCGCATGGTCAACCTGATCAACAACGGCACCGGCCGTGTGCGTATGGAATTCAGCATTCCTTCGCGCGGGCTCATCGGCTACCGTGATGAATTTCTCACGGACACCAAGGGTACCGGCATCATGAACTCGTATCTTGACGGATACGAACCGCACCGCGGCGATTTTCCCACCCGCTATACCGGTTCCATTGTGGCCGACCGTGCGGGCACCACTGTTGCCTACGGTCTGTACAACCTGGAACCGCGCGGCCGTCTTTTTGTGGGTGCGGGCGAACCGTGCTATGAAGGCATGGTTGTGGGTGAACACAACCGCGATAACGACATCGATGTGAACCCCACCAAAGAAAAGAAACTGACCAACATGCGTGCTTCCGGCAAAGATGAAAACGTGGTGCTTACTCCCGTCAAACCCATGACGCTGGAACAGGCACTGCACTTTGTGCGTGATGACGAACTGGTCGAAGTCACCCCCGTATCCATCAGAATCCGCAAGGCGGAACTCTCGGCACAAAAGCGGCACGCCGCTCAGGGGGCCAAGAAGAAAGCCTCGTTGCTGAAAAAATAACCGGCCAAAGAACACGGCGCGGCGGATGCATATCCTGCCGCGCCGTTTTTTTGGCTCTGGCCGTCAGCGCCGGCAATATATTCTTATAAAAACAACATCTTAAAACTTCCGGCCTGTATTTTGCTTTGGCTGCAGCATAAAAAAACAGCCAAAGGATAAACCATGTCCGGAAAAACCCCGCCGCTCTCCGCTGCCGAACAGGCCGAACTGCTTGCCCGCGTGCGTCAGGCGCTTGGCGACAGACGCACCGAAGATCTGCTGCACATGCCGCTGCGGCAGGCGATGATTGAAGAATATCAGCGCATGGGCGCAGCTTCTCTGCAGCTGCTTAACATGCTGGGCAGGTACGGATTTGCGCAGCACCTCACCGGGCCGGACCATGCGCGGTATCAGGATATAATGAACACGCTGGCAGAATCGGCCACACGCTGCACCACCCTTGTGGGAAAATCGCGCAGGCTGGACGAGGATGCCCTGCTGGCCGGGGCAGATGCCGAATGTCCGGTACTGAACTGACACACAGGCACTACAGCCCCTGTTCATCCATAAAGGACAGCAGACGCTCTTCGGACCAGTAGATGTTCTGCCGGTTAAACTGGACAAACCCCACATGACCTCCGGTCACAGTAGTTTCAAAAAACAGGCTGCCGCTTTGCCGGGCTTCGCGGTACGGATAGCAGGAAGCGGAAAGAAAAGGGTCGTTCAGCGCGTTGACAAGCAACGCGGGCACCCTGACAGAAGAAAGAAACTGCCTGCACGAACTTTTTGTCCAGTAGTCAAGGGCACCGGAAAAACCGTGCAGCGGCGCGGTATACCGGTCGTCAAATTCCGCAAAGGTACGTATGGAATCCAGCCCGTCCATCTGAATCGTATCCGGATACATGGCGTGCTTGGCTTTGATTTTTTGCCGCAGCGTGCGCAGAAAGTACCGCATGTATACGCTGTTCTGCGGTCTGCCCAGCACCTGAGCCGCCCCAACCAGATCGCACGGTACAGAAAAAACAACAGCCCCGCATACCCTGCTGTCGACACGGTCCGGATCTTCACCAAGATATTTCAGAATCTGATTACCGCCCATACTCACTCCGGCAAGCAGAATACGGCGGTAGCCTTTTTGTGCGCATGCTGTCACTACGGTATGCAGATCCTGCGTATCACCGCTATGGTACATGCGGGGCAACCTGTTGGGCTGGCCGCTGCACCCGCGGAAATTCCACGCTGCGGCATCCCAGCCCCGGGCATTTAGCACCCGTGCCATCCCCTGCACATAGCGCCTGCGGGAATGACCTTCCAGTCCGTGAGAGATCACGGCAATGCTTTCAGACTGCGCAGCTGCTGCGGCAGAAGAAAAATCCACATCCAGAAAATCACCGTCCGGCGTTTCCAGCCTTTGACGATGATACTCCACCACCGGCATAGGACGGAACAGTACCGGAAACATGGTCTGAACATGGCCGTTTGCCAGCGGGCCGCTGCCCTTGTATGAAGAAACGGGTAAAACAGGCATTTTTTCTCGCAGGGCGGCGCGTGACAAAAAGCGCGGAACACGATAGTGCAGCGTTCCTGCAACGCCACGGACCAGCCAGTTATGATAACAACAGATATACTTATTATAGGAGCCGGAGCCTCAGGTCTGACCTGTGCAGCCCGGGCCGCCTCCGGCGGACATTCCGTAACGCTTATTGAAGGCGAAGAAAAGCCCGCCCGTAAAATTCTCGTTTCGGGCGGCGGCAAGTGCAACTTCACCAATATGGAAGTCACACCTGCAAACTACATCTGCGAAAACAAGCACTTCTGCAAATCAGCACTGGCCCGCTGGTCGCAATGGGACACCATATCGGCGTTTGCGGAATGGGGCATACCCTACGAAGAACGGGAAGAAGGACGGCTTTTCTGCCTACGGAGTGCCGCCGATGTCACAGCCATGCTTATGCAGCGCTGCAAAGAATCAGGCTGCAACCTGCATACCGGCACAAAAGTGACAGAAGCCGGCCGGAAAGACGGATATTTCCATGTTGTGACCAGCCGCGGCCTGTACCGGTCAAAAGCGCTTGTGCTGGCCACGGGCAGCCCGGCATGGCCGCAGACAGGGGCAGACGACACAGGCCACAGAATTGCGGCACGCTTCGGACACCGCATTGTTCCCGTGCGTCCCGCGCTGGTTCCTCTTGTCATGCCCGCACACTGGCCGCTGCATGGCCTCAGCGGCATATCGCTGCCCGCCGCCGTCACATGCGGCGGAAAAACATTCACAGAACCGCTTCTTTTTACGCACAAAGGAATCAGCGGACCTGTAACCCTGCAGGCATCTTCCTACTGGAAGCCACGCCAGCCGGTCTGCATCAATTTTCTGCCGCACGAAGACACGGCGGCGCTGCTGCGCAGAGGCGGCAAAGGCAAAACAGGCAACCTGCTGTGCAGGCTGCTGCCGGAAAGGCTGGTCACAAGTCTGCTGGACGAGCCGTTGCGCCACAGAAACATTGCTGAACTCAGTGCGCCTGTCATTGAAGACATCGCCACGCGCGTCCACCGGCATACAGTCGTCCCCGAACGCACCGAGGGCATGCGCAAGGCAGAAGCCGCCTGCGGCGGTGTGGATACGGCCCATGTATCTTCAAAGACGATGGAAAGCACGCTGGTCTCGGGCCTGTACTTCACAGGCGAGATACTGGACGTTACTGGCCATCTGGGCGGCTACAATCTGCAATGGGCCTGGGCGTCCGGCCATGCAGCAGGAACAGCGCTGAAAGAGCAGAAATCCTGACGCGAATGAACACGGCCTGCCGGCGGGATGTTTTCTGCCGGACGCCTCGGCGGTAATCCAGAACTACAACGCGGCATGCAGCCACAGCGCAAGCAACCAGAGAACCCACGCCCCCAGCACACAGGAAAGGCGGACAAGCCGCAGCAGCATGCGGATGTCCTCAGCCCGCCACACGCCGGTGACAGGCCCGAGCAGCGGCTTGTTCACCGTCACCCCGTCATAGACAGCAGGTCCGCCCATACGGCGGGAAAGAAGCCACGCGGCCATGGCCATGGGCCAGCCGGCATTGGGGCTGTCCATAAGTCCGGCATCAGATGCAGCCCTGCGCCATGTTCCGCGCAGGTCAAACGCGGTGGGAACCAGCATCAGCCGGGCTGCCGCCAGCATAAAAAACGCGGTGATACGCGCCGGAACGTACGCCAGAACATCATCAAGGCGTGCCGCTGCACAGCCGAAACTGGCCCAGCGTCCTGTCCTGTAGCCCCACATGGAATCCAGCGTGCTGACAGCCTTGTACACCCACAGCACCACAGGGCCCCCCAGAACCAGATAAAAGAAAGGTGCCACAAAACCATCATTGCTGTTCTCGCTTACCGACTCGGCAAGAGAACGGTACAGTTCATCACGGTTCATGGCAGAAGTATCGCGGCTTACCAGCATGCCCACGGCATGCCGGGCCTCTTCCAGTGTGCCGTGCTGCACTGCAGCAAGAGCGGCCTCACCTTCTTTCAGCAGGCTGCCCAGTGCAAGTCCGGCATAGGCAAAATACAACGTGGCCAATGCTCCGGCCACAGGCAGTGCGCACAGCCCCCAGACAACCACAGCCACAGGCAGCACCACCAGTCCGGCCGCCAGCGCGCCCATACGCACCGAACTGCCGTACCCGCGCACGCGCCGTTCCACCATGTCGGCCAGTCTGCCCACCGCCCGTACCGGATGCGGCAGACAGGCGGGGTCGCCCGCCAGCATATCCAGCAGTACCGCCACAAAAGGAACCAACATCAACCACCAGTCCATAACGCCAGCCTCTCTTCTTTTCCCGCATCACATCAGGCACAGCATGTGTGCATAACCACATCAAAGCGGCATGTCCCATGCCGCGCCGCAGGCTTCCGTTATCTGCCAGCCAGTTCACCGGAAGCCGCAAGTGCCTGATACAATACGATACCCGCCGCTGTCGACATATTAAGGCTGCGTACTTCACCCCATATGGGAATACGCACAACATGTCCGCTTCCGCCCAGCATATGGGCAGGCAGCCCTCTGCTTTCCGGCCCGAACACCAGCGCATCATTTTTGTTGAACCGGAAATCCTGCACAGCTGTGCCGCCGCGTGCACTGGTCATCACAAGACGGACTCTGCTGCCCACCTCGCGCATAAAGGCATACCAGCCCGGCCACACGGTCAGGTCCACATGCGGCCAGTAATCCAGACCGGCCCGACGTACATGTTTGTCATCCACACTGAACCCCAGCGGTTCGATAAGATGCAGACTGGTTCGCGTAGCCGCGCACAGCCGCGCGACGTTTCCCGTATTGGGCGGAATTTCCGGCTGAAAAAGTACTATATGCATATACGCTCCTCATAAAAAAAGCCGGTTCAGGTCATACCTGAACCGGCAGGAGAATCAAGCCGGTACCGCAGGTGCTGCAAGGGTACGCACCGGCGGCTACAGCCCGCGCACACCGGAGCTAGAATGTATATCCGATGGTCAGGCCGTAAATATGGGCATAGCTGTCCTTGGAATAGCTGTTCTGCACCACGCCGTCGGCAACGCTGTCGGCATAGGAACGGCCTTTCATCCACAGATACGTGTACGAAACGTCCGCAGTCCAGCTGTTCCACTTGAAGCCCGCACCCAGATTGAACAGGTGACGGTCGTTACCGGGAACAATGTAGTCCGCGTATTTGGGATCAAGCGGGGATTCGTCAAAGACATAGCCCGCGCGCAGGTCAAGCCAGTCGGTAATGCCGTATTCAACACCCACACTGTAACGCATCACGTCGTCCCAGTTTTTTCATCAACCTTTTCAGTGGAAAAGGCCACAGGATCATCGAATTCCAGCGCGAACTCGTTGTAGGTGCTCCAGCGGGTCAGCATAGCGCCAACTTCAATGCTGAGGTTGGGCATGGGGTAATAGGTAACACCGGCCGCTATCATGTCAGGCAGTACAACAGTGCCGCTGACGCCGGTCTTGGCAGGCAGCACGCCCGGTATGGCAGGGTTGAACTTCTGGGTGCCGGAAGCACCGATTTCCACCTGGCTTTTGTAGCTGAGGCCCACACGCCACTGGTCGTTAGGCTTCCAGTGCACACCAAAGTTGAAGCCCACACCGTCACCGGAGGCATCCAGCCTGCCGTCGGGACCGGCAGGGCTGCCGACATGCTTGCGCATATCCAGCCCCACATGGACAAATTCAATGCCGCCGCCGATGGAGATGGTGTCTGTAAGACGATACGAAAGCACCGGAGCAAACGAGACAGTTTCTATGGCAGCGTAATAAATATTGGCGGCACCGGGCCATCTGGCTTTTTCATATTCCGTGCCCAGCCCGAAACGGCTGTACACGCCAAGACCTATGGCCCAGTCGTCATTGAGTTTATGAGCAATGTAGGCATGCGGAGGCAGCCATGTGTTGTCGGCGCCTTTGGTGCTCTGCCCGTTGTAGACCAGATCGGCCATAGGGCTGATGGCGCTGAAGCCGACCTGAATCTGGGTGCCGTCAATCTGTGTGATACCGGCCGGGTTGAAAGCAACGGCAGAAGCATCGTCGGCACGTCCCACAAGGGTGCCGCCCAGAGCGTTACCGCGGGCACTCCATTCGTACAGAGCAAAACCGGCAGCCATGACCGATTGCGCTCCGGCCAGCAGCAGACACAGGCCGAGAGCAGCAGTGAGAAAATGTCGCTTCATTTTTCCCCCTTACAGAGTAACGCCGCTGGAATGCACGAAAAAAGCGCACAAAAGCACTCTCCCCGCGATTCCCCTCGCGCGGCAGCAAAAAGCGCAACGGTATTATCCCTCGCGCGTTGTACAAAAGCACAACGCAACCGTGCGCCCGTTCCTCAATACATCCGTGGGGATTTACGTAAGAAAACCGCAAAAGGCAACCTCTGCGCGGCATGGCCCGGCGCAGAAAAGACACCTGAAGGTAAAACAAATGTAAGATATTCAAACAAAATACGTATGATATGACGGCCTGAGGAAAGGTTCAAAAAATTGCACTACAGCTTTGATTGCTGCTGCGAAAGAGCTTCAATGCGCTGCATCAGCGCAGGAAAGTCCACCGGCTTTGAAACATATCCGTCCATACCGGCAGTAAGAAAACGCTCTTTGTCGCCCTTCATGGCATGGGCCGTCATGGCAATGATGGGGATATCAGATCTGATTCTGCCGCCCTGCGCGCTGCGGATGGCGCGGGTAGCCTCCACACCGTCCATATCCGGCATCTGGATATCCATGAGAATCAGATCAAAAGGTTCCTGCGCAAGCGCCTGCAGCACTTCTATACCGGTGCCCACAGCCCTTACGGCATGACCCATTTTTTCAAAAAAGAACACGGCAAGTTTACGGTTTATTATATCGTCCTCCGCCAGCAGAATACGCAGCGGCTTGGACGTTCTCGCAAGCGGACATGTTTTTTCGGCTGCCACAGGCGCTTCTTCTTCACATTTACGCAGCTCGACGATGCACTCAAACAGGCTGCCGCCTTCGGCGCAGCGTGACGCGTGCACATCCCCCCCCATTTTACGGGCCAGTTCGCGCGAAATAGCCAGCCCCAGCCCTGCTCCGCCGCTCTTTTTGGTCATAAAACTTTCGCCGAGAACAAACGGCTCAAATATGGTCTCGCGCTTTTCCGGATCAATCCCCACTCCGGTATCCTGCACATAAAAGCATAACCTGACTGTATCACCGGCAGTGCACGGTGCAGAAGAGACGCGCAGCGATACGCCCCCTTTATCGGTATACTTTATGGCGTTGACCAGCAGATTACTCAGTATCTGCTTCAGCCTGCCCGCATCACCCACAAACAGATCGGGAATCCCGTCATCAAAAAACACTGCAAAATCGAGGTTTTTCCATCTGGCCTGAATTTCGAGAATGCGCTTGACCTCGCCCACGCTTTCGCGCAGCGAGAAAGGCGTTTCGCGCAGCACCAGACGGCAGGCCTCAATGCTGGACATATCCAGAAGATTATTGACAATGGTCAGCAGTTCCTGACCCGCCTGCTTTACCATTTCAAGATATTCACGGTGGTCGCCGCCGGCGGGGGCGCACAGCAGCAGATCGGTAAGCCCGATTATCCCGTTAAGCGGTGTACGCAGTTCGTGGCTCATGTTGGCAAGAAACTGCGACTTGGCCCTGCTGGCCAGTTCCGCCTCTTCCTTGGCCATGGCCAGTTCCCGGGTTCTTGCCGCCACCTCCCGTTCAAGATGCTGGTGGTAGCCCCGCTTGCGGCGTTTACGGTCCGCCCGTTCGCGGGCGGATTCCACGGCCTTTCTGAGCACTTCAAAATCTTCGACAGGCTTGGAGATGAAATCCCACGCGCCGCTGCGCATGGCTTCAAGAGCCTGTTCAAGCACGCCCACGCCGGAAACGGCAATGGCGGGAGTATCGGGAAGTTCGGAAGAAAGCCTGCGCAGCACCTCTATGCCGTCAATGCCGGGCATGCGCAAATCTACCAGAATGACATCGGGCCGTTCACGCAGAGCGGTTTCAACGCCTTCATAGCCGTCAGACGCCTCCAGCACCTCGTAACCGCAGTCTTCAAAAAAAATCGCCAGACTCTGCCGGACGGAAGACTCGTCATCTATAGCCAGCACGCGGGGAAGAGCACACTCAGCCATCCTGTGTCTCATTTTGCCAGCAGGCGATCAATGCCCCGTACCAGCATATCCATATTCTGCAAAGGCTTTATATAGATATCTTCATGGGTTACACCGACATTCATCACCTCTACCGGCAGCTTGTAGTTGGTAGAACCGGTATGGATGAGGTACCGTAACGCAGGATTGACGGCATGGGCTTTGATAATGAAGTCGTTGCCGCTCATGCCCGGCAGCCGCATGTCTATGATGCCCACATGCGGAGAGACGGAAGCCAGCAGTTCCAGAGCTTCTTCGCCGCTTCCGGCAGTAGCCACCTTAAAGCCTTCGTCCTCAAGGTAGGCCTCCAGATTTTCACGCACCATCTCTTCGTCATCAACGACAAGAACGGTGACAGACTCGTAAGACATGAAGGCTCCGGTAATTCGGCCGCACAGACACAGGCATAGCCGCCAGTGCCGGCGGTTTGGTTAAGTGCGTCCCGCGAAATACCCCATTTACGATATCTGATAGTAGCCAACTACAGGCAGGTATGCAACGGTTGGAAGGCCGCTAACGGCCGAGACGGATTATAAACCGCTCTCTGCGCAGCACACACCACGAGGGACGGACCTCGTCGTCGGCCATGGGACGCAGACGCGGAGTAGCTACGGCGCAGCGTCTTTTATCCTGTTGCTGATGAAAAGGACACTGCGCACATTCCCTGTCGTCCACAGCCACCGGACCGGCATCAAGCGGACACCACTCGGGTCTGCTTTCGGGCTGCCCGTCAACGGCACGCGGCTGCAGGGCGTCGGCACGACAGTAAGAAATCTCACCACGCTGATAAAACGGACAGCCGGAACATATTTTTACGCTACAGATCACAGCGGAACTCCTTTTATACGGTTACAGCATATTCACGGGATCAAGGTCGAGACTCAGGCGCAGCCGGGACGAGGCAGGCACCCCCTGACGGGCGGCATGAAAGAGCATGCGGATGGTCTTCCAGTCGGACGCCTTCAGCAGACACTGAAACCTTCTGCGCCCCCGCAGCACAGGCAGCGGCGCCGGAGCAGGTCCCAGAACAGAGACTCCCAGCTCGCGGCCGGAAGCCCGCACTGCGGAAGCCAGCGCATTCACACGGTCCTGCCCCTGCGGCCAGTCCATGGGATAGCTCAGACGGATAAGCGCCAGTTTGACAAAAGGCGGATATCTGCGTTTGCGTCTTGCTTCAAGTTCTTTTTCAAAAAAACCTTCATAATCGCAGTTACGTATATAATCCCAGCAGTAGTGTGCAGGGTCGCGGGTCTGTATGATGACACTGCCGGGACGTTCTCCTCTGCCTGCTCTGCCGGCAGCCTGTACCAGCAGCTGAAACGTTCTTTCAGTGGCTCTGTAGTCCGGCATATTAAGCCCGATATCGCCGTCAGCCACCACCGCCAGCGTGACGGAGGGAAAGTGATGCCCTTTGGAAAGCATCTGGGTACCCACCAGAATGCTGGACTCTTCTCTGGCAAATGCCGCCAGAATCTGCTCCATCCGGCCGGGCCTGCGGGTGCTGTCTCTGTCCAGCCGCAGTACCTTTTTCCCGTGGGGAAGCATGGTGGAGAGAGTTTCTTCCATTTTTTCGGTACCTTCCCCCATAGGCAGATAGTGAACGCCTCTGCACTTGGCGCATGGCGAAGGAAACGGGACAGAATGTCCGCAGTAGTGGCATACCAGCCGTTCGCGTCCCTTATGATAGGTCAGTCCTATCTCGCACTCCGGACAGCGGGCCACGCTGCCGCAGTCCAGACAATACATCAACGGAGCATAGCCCCGCCTGTTGAGCAGTATGACCGCCTGCTCTCCCCGGGTCACAGTCTCTTTGATGCGTGTCAGCGTCTGCGGTGCCAGAATGGTCTCTTTAACCGCGTTATCTTTGATGTTAACAAGTTCCACGGCCGGCAGCGTACCACCGCCCACCCGCTCGCTGAGGACAATGCCGGGCATGTGTCCTTCGCGCACGGCGTGAAAGGTCTTCACGTCCGGAGTCGCAGACCCCAGCACCAGCGCCCCTTTTGACTGGGCCACACGAAACCATGCCACTTCCTTGGCCTGATACGACAGCCGTTCATCCTGTTTGAACGAGGCATCATGTTCTTCATCAAGCACCACGGCCCCGAGCGACGCCACCGGCAGAAACAAAGCGGAACGCGTTCCCGCTATGAGCACCGGACGGCCTTCGCGCGCCTGTGCCGCTAGGTTGAGAAACTGCTGCTCCCGTTCATGTGCGGACTGGTACCCGTGATACAGCACAGCAGGCAGACCGGGAAAGCGCAGCTGCACATCGCGGTACAATTTACAGGCCAGCGCCACTTCAGGCGCAAGCAGCATGACGGACAGCCCTTTTTCCAGACAGGCCCGGGCCAATTCCAGATACACGGCGGTTTTACCGCTGCCGGTGATGCCGAAGAGCAGACGGGTTTCTGCGCTGTCTGACTCCACAGCGTCAGTGCAGGCCCGCAACGCCGCCTGCTGCGCATCAGTCAGCTCAAAAAGCTGATTCTCAAACGCCTCAGTGTGACACGCGCTGTCAATACCGCATCCGCAAACTTCCGCCTGCTCTGCATCAAGCGGCCCCACATGCACAAGACCCCGTTCCGCCAGCGTCAGCAGAGGCGTCTGTGCACCTGTACCCAAATCATGCAGCATGCGTCGCCGCGAAACAGGTCCGTTCTCCCACAGATATTCGAGCACTTCTGTCTGACGTCTGGCCGCCGGACGTACCGGCCACGGCGGATCTGCAGTCACATGGCATATGTCATTCTCCGCCTCGTCAGTTTCCGGTTCCAGCACTTCCACCCTGCCCGCACTCCAGTGCGAGGCCAGCACATGGCGCTCGGAGTCAGCCATTTTTGCAATATCGCGCAGCCGCAGCGTACGGGGTCTGCCTCCGGCACGCACGCGCAGACGCACACCGGCGCTGCGCAGCCCTGCAGGCAGCAGCATGCCCAGAATCTGTCCGGGGGGCACCATCTGGCGCACGGCAAGCTGGCGGACCATTTCCAGATACTCTTCGCCCAGCAGAGGAACAAACTCCAGCGGCCAGAGTACCGCCTTCAGCTCAATGCCCTGCGGCACGGTGTCCGGAGCGCAACCGCATGCAGCGATAACCCCCGCACGCAGGGTACCGCGCGCCCCCAGCGGCACAGCCACCCGCAACCCCGCGCACCACATTTCTTCGGGCAGCCACTCCGGCAGCCTGTAATGCAGCGTGGTATACGGCGGAGCCATAAGCGACACTGAAACTATACGCAAATTTTCATTCATAACGAGTTGCCGGTTGCCGGAAGTGACGAAAAAAAGCGGGCGACACCGCCGCCCGCACAGAATCATAAAAAAGCCGCCCCTGCGTCAACATTTGAAGGGAAGCAAAGGACGCAGCCGCTCCACCAGTTCATCGCGCAGGTCTTCCTCCTGCAACGCAAAATATATGTTGGCAGTCAGATATTCAGCCCAGTCGCCTGCGTCAAACCGCATACCGCGCAGTTTAACAGCCAGCAGACCGCGCCCCTGTGCCAGCACCTTAAGCCCGTCGGTGAGCTGTATCTCGCCGCCATGCCCCGGAGACAGATTCTCCAGCACCTTGAAAATATCAGGAGTCAGAATGTAACGCCCCACAATGGCAAGACGCGACGGAGCTTCGCTGACGGCGGGCTTTTCCACAAGATCGTGCACTCTGAAAATACCGGGGGAGATTTCCTCGCCGGAAATAATGCCGTACCGGCTCACTTTGTCAGCCGGAACTTCCATAACCCCCACCACGGGCAGCCTTTCGGCCACCGCCACATTGATAAGCTGCTGGATTCCCGGCTCCATGCCGAACTGCAGGTCGTCTCCCACCATCACGGCAAAAGGCTCGTTATGCACCACTTCGCGGGCGCACAGCACCGCATGCCCCAGCCCGAGCTGGCGCTTCTGACGCACGGAATGGATGTTCACCATTTCGGCAACTTCACGCACCTGCCGCAGCATTTCCGTCTTGCCGGCGCGCTCCAGCACACTTTCAAGCTGCAGGTTATAGTCAAAGTGATCTTCGATGATGGTTTTGTCACGGTTGGTCACAAAAACAACATCTGTCAGGCCGGAGCGCATGGCCTCTTCCACCACATACTGCACCACGGGCTTGTTATAGACGGGCAGCATTTCCTTGGGAATGTTTTTAGTGGCAGGCAGCGAACGCGTGCCCCAGCCGGCAACGGGAATGACTACTTTGCGTATCAGCATGACAGTCTCCTTAGACTTGCATCCTTCAACCGGTCAGCGCAGATGCTGCTGAAGGGTTTCCGCCAGACCGGCGGCCAGTCTGCCCACCAGAGCATCATCTTCACCTTCCACCATCACCCGCGCCACAGATTCGGTACCCGAATAGCGCAGCAACACCCGGCCGCGGCCGGCAAGTTCTTTTTCGGCCTGCTCAACGGCCCTGCCGATTTCGGGGCACTGTTCAAAGGGAATCTTGCGCTGGACGTGGACGTTGATGAGCTGTTGCGGAAACGGTGTAAGCAGCCCCGCAAGCTCTGAAAGCGGCCTGTTCTTTTCGCGCATGATTCTGAGCAGCTGCAAGGCGGCCAAAAGGCCATCGCCGGTGGTTCCGTATTCCATAAAAACAAGGTGTCCGGACTGTTCACCGCCCATGGCGGCACCTGTCCGGCGCATGGCTTCCACCACATGCCGGTCGCCCACGGGAGTGCGCAGCAACGAACCGCCGCGCTCTTTCATAAACACCTCAAGCGCCATATTGCTCATGACGGTGGCCACCAGTCTGTTTTCCGGCAGGCGGCCTTTTTCCATCATATCCATGGCACATATGGCCATAATCTGGTCACCGTCCAGCACTGTGCCTTTTTCATCCACCACAATCAGCCTGTCCGCGTCACCATCAAGGGCAAGGCCGATATCCGCACCCGTTTCACGCACGCGCTGCGCGGCAAGTTCGGGGTACAGCGAGCCGCATTTGTGGTTGATGTTCAGCCCGTCAGGACTGGTGCCTATTCTGATGACTTCGGCACCCAGCTCTTCCAGAGCCAGAGGAGCCACGCGGTAGTTGGCGCCGTTGGCGCAGTCAAGCACCACCTTCATGCCGTCCAGAGTCAATGTGCTGGGAAAGCTGTTCTTCAGGTACACTATGTACCGGCCGGGTGCGTCCTGAATCTTATGGGCTCTGCCCACACGTTCCGGCTCCGGGTAGTCCCAGCGGTGGTTCTGGTTCAGAACCATTTCAGTTATGGCATCTTCCTGCGAATCCGGCAGCTTGAATCCGTCTTTATCAAAAAATTTTATGCCGTTGTCATGGAAGGGATTGTGCGATGCCGAGATAACAACACCGAGGTCAGCCCGCATGTTGCGGGTAAGAAACGCCACGGCGGGCGTAGGCAGGGGTCCCACCAGAAAAACGTCCATACCGGCAGCGCACAGACCTGATGTGAGCGCCATTTCAAATACATAGCCGGAAAGACGCGTGTCTTTGCCGATAACAACCCGATGCCGCTTATTGCCGTTGCGAAAAAAAGTACCGGCCGCCAGCCCCAGACGAAGAGCCATGTCCGGCACCATGGGATATATATTTACCTGCCCGCGCAGGCCGTCAGTTCCGAAAAGACGTGTCGTCATACTGTACGACTCCTCATTGTGGGTGCTCCGCAACATGCGGACACGCATGAAAAAGCAGACAAGCCGCGCTGAAGAGCGCTACCTGCCGCTTATGCTGATATCAAGTGCAGCCGGTTTCGCCCCGACCAGCAGGGCATTTTCCGGCAGTTCCAGTCTGTATTTAAGCGCATGCCTGCCCGGAGCGATATTGTCGGGCACAGCCAGCACCACGCGCGCGGCGTTAAGGTATTCCTTGCTTCCCGCCTTGGAGCGCGGCACCTGCACAGTCAGGGTTACATACCGGCTATGCAGCTTTCCCGCAATCCCTTCAGGCAGTTCCAGCGACACCTTGCGCTTAAGAACCACTTCGGTGGTCACCAGCCTTGTGGTCACACGCACGCGGCCCTGCGGCGGTGTAACTTCCACGCCTTCGGGTACGGTGTACACCGCCGGAAAATCGGCAACCTTGGGCATGGTTCCGTTTGAAAGCCGTACAGTGGCATTGACCGACTCGATGGCGGAAACCAGAGACTGTGCCCCGCGCACTTTTACGGTTTCCGGCTGCGGAAGCAGTGCGCCTATTTCAACATCGGGCGCCAGAGCACCCTGCGGAAGCACTTCCACCGGCAGTGTCCTGGTAATCAGCGAATCCGCCTGCAGCTGCAAACGCGGAGGGTTGATTTCCACCACCTGAAATGCACCTTTAAGCGGAATATTGTCGGGCAGAACGGAAATCACATTCTCGCCCTGCTTCAACTGGCTTAAATCCAGAGGATACGAAAATTCGCGGCCGTTCAGCCCGCGGATAAGCCCTTTGGGGCCGCGTATGCGTGCGCTTATCTTGCTGGGCAGGCCGTCCAGAACAATCATGTCCGGCGGCATGCCGGTCATTTCGATACGCATGTCCACCCAGGTTTCCACCCGTTCACGGCCGGTCACCATAAACCAGAGCGTGGTGGCGATGAACACCGAAAGCAGCACAAATTGCCAGTGTCGCTGCATAGTCTACTTCTCCAGAGCGTTACGGAGAACGCGCTTCAACCTTACGGCGTCCAGTTCGCCCGTCAGCCTGCCCCCCACACTCACCGATACTGCTCCCCGCTCTTCAGAAACCACAACCGCCACGGAATCTGTTTCTTCCGTTATGCCCATGGCGGCACGGTGCCGCGTGCCGTAGTCTCTGCGTTCCTGCACGCCCTGTGAAAGCGGCAGAATACAGCCCGCAGCCACAATCTCGTTATTGCGCACAATCACAGCACCGTCATGCAGCGGCGTGTTGGGGTAAAAAATGGTGACCAGCAATTCCTTGGTCAGGCGGGCATCCAGACGCACACCGCCGCCCACCATGTCGCCCAGCGGTACGTTCTTTTCCAGCACGATAAGTGCCCCTATGCGCCGCTGTGCAAGGTAAAGAGCCGTCCCCACAAGTTCGCTGAACGCTTCGTCGGCCACAACCTTGCGCCGGAAAAAACTCCGCGCGCCCATGGCGGAGAGGGCATTGCGGATATCGCGCTGAAACAGAATGATAATGACAAGAAACAGCGAACCGAGGAAGTTTTCGAGCAGCCAGTTAAGCGTGTACAGACTGAGTTCCTGCGACAGAAAATACGCCAGCAGCAGGATGATAAGTCCGTATACGGCCGTCACCGCCCGTGTGCCCCGTATCATCACAATGACACGGTACAGCAGCAAAGACACCAGAGAGATGTCGAGCACATCCCGCCATGTGATGCTCAGATCCGCCCAGAAAGTCATGCAGCGCCTCTATGCGTTGTACAGTTCCGCAGCCAGGTTAAGGGTCTGTGCCGCAAGCCGCACCTCATGCACCCTGTGAAAACGCACACCCCGCGCCGCCAGCAGCGCCGTTGCTGCCTGCGTGGCATTCTGTCTTTCATCGGCAGCCAGTCCCAGCAGCTGCCCGAACATGGATTTGTTGGACAATGCTCCCATGACCGGCCGCCCCAACGACATAAATCTGTCGATGTGGCGCAGAATGTCCAGATTGTGCTCCAGCAGTTTGCCGAAACCGATACCGGGATCAAGAAGGATGCGTTGCTCCGGTACACCGGCCACGACCAATTCTTTCAGCTTTTTCTCGAAAAAGTCCAGAATTTCCTCGACCACATTTCCATATGCCGGTTTGTCCTGCATGGTTTCCGGGCGGCCGGGGCTGTGCATCAGCACATAGCCCGGTTTGTACTGCGCGATGACGTCTTTCAGAGCGGGGTCAAAAGAGCAGGCGGAAATATCGTTGATAATACCGGCACCGGCCTCCAGCACGGCTGCGGCCGTGCCGCTTTTGTAGGTATCGACAGAAAGCGCCCAAGGCAGACCGTTGCCGCCGGTGCGGTCCCTCAGGGCCTTCACCACGGGCAGCACCCGCCGGATTTCATCTTCCTGCGATACAGGGTCGGCATAAGGGCGCGATGATTCACCGCCGATATCCAGCACATGTGCTCCCTGTTCCGCCAGTTGCAGAGCATGAGACACAGCACTGTCCGGTCCGTCATGTCTGCCGCCGTCATAAAAAGAATCAGGGGTGACATTCACAATACCGAAAATGAAAAAGGGGGCAGGCCCGATGGCTCTGCCCCCCGCTATTTCCCAATGGATGGGGGGAAGCATTGCTACTTCTCCCTCCGGTCAGTGGTATCTTCCTCCTGCCCGTCCGGAGCATCCTCCCCGTCCTTTGCGGCGGGGCGTGCAGCCTCGTCCGATTCCAGCAGGAATTCGTCTCCGGCATGCTCAGCCGGTGCGGCGGCCACGGAATCCTCCGGCCCGGCATTTTCTGCGTCGCCTTCAGGATGTGTGGCCGTGATTTCAGGAACAGGCAGCAGGGGCCGTCCTTCGATAAGACGCTCAAGATCATCCGCATTAATGGTCTCGCGCTCCAGCAGAGCCTCTGCGATACGGTGCAGTGTATCCAGATTCTCCTGCAGCAGCGTGCGGGCCTTTTCACGGGCTTCGTCAATGATGCGTTTTACTTCGGCATCCACCATGCGGGCGGTCTCTTCGCTGTAGTTGCGCGAATGAGCCCATTCGCGGCCGATGAAGACTTCTTCACCCTGCTCGCCGATGTTCATGGGGCCGATGGCGTCGCTCATGCCCCATTCACACACCATCTTGCGGGCCATTTTGGTGGCGCGTTCGATGTCGTTACCGGCTCCTGTGGTAATCTCTCCGAAGACGACTTCTTCGGCCAGACGCCCGCCGAGCAGCACCACAAGATTATTCAGCAGATATGTGCGCGAATAGCCGTGGCGGTCTTCGTCGGGCAGCTGCATGGTTACGCCCAGCGCCCTGCCACGGGGAATGATGGAAACCTTGTGCACGGGGTCTGTGCCGGGCAGCAGACGCGCAGTAAGGGCATGACCGCCTTCGTGGTAGGCTGTGACACGCTTTTCCTTGTCGCTCATCACCAGACTGCGGCGTTCCTTGCCCATCAGCAGCTTGTCTTTGGCCGTCTCGAAATCAAGCATGTTCACCTGATCCTTGTTCATCTTGGCAGCTTGCAGAGCCGCTTCGTTGACAAGGTTTTCAAGATCGGCACCGGAAAAGCCCGGAGTACCTTTGGCCAGCATTTCCATATCCACGTCACGCGCCAGCGGAGTACGCTTGCTGTGTACTTCCAGAATGCGCTTACGTCCGCGCAGGTCGGGCGTCGGCACCACCACCTGCCTGTCAAAACGTCCGGGCCGCAGCAAAGCCGGGTCCAGCACGTCAGGTCTGTTGGTGGCGGCTATCAGAATAACGCCTTCGTTGGATTCAAAGCCGTCCATTTCGACAAGCAGCTGGTTCAGAGTCTGTTCACGCTCGTCGTGTCCGCCGCCAAGACCGGCACCGCGCTGACGCCCCACCGCATCAATCTCATCGATGAAGATAAGGCAGGGAGCGTTTTTCTTGCCCTGTACAAACAGGTCGCGCACGCGCGAGGCACCGACCCCGACAAACATTTCCACAAAGTCCGAACCGGAAATGGAAAAGAAGGGCACGCCGGCCTCACCCGCCACGGCACGGGCCAGCAGCGTTTTACCGGTGCCGGGAGGCCCCACAAGCAGCACCCCCTTGGGGATACGCCCGCCAAGACGGGTGAATTTTTTAGGATTACTCAGAAAGTCAACAACTTCAGTAAGCTCTTCTTTGGCTTCGTCCACACCCGCCACATCGTCAAAGGTGACCTTTGCCGATTCGTGCGAGATCATGCGGGCCCGCGAACGGCCGAAAGACATGGCTTTTCCGCCGCCACCCTGCATCTGGCGCATGAAGAATATCCATACACCGATAAGCAGCAGCATGGGGAACCACGACACCAGCAGCGTCATGTACCACGGAGCTTCTTCCTTGGGCTCTGCCTTTACCTGCACACCCTTTTCCAGCAGGCGGTTGACCAGGTCGGGGTCATTGGGTGCTATGGTCTGGAACGACTGCCCTTCGGCGGTCTGTCCTTTCAGCTTTTCGCCCTGAATAGTTACCTGAACGACTTCCCCCTGAGTGACTTTGTTAAGAAACTCAGTGTAGGACATCTGGGCCTGCGGCCCGGGGGGCTGGCTGAACAGGTTGAAAAGAACCACCATCAGCAGTGAGATGACGGCCCATAAAACCAAATTGCGCGAGAACTGATTCAACGCTAGTAACCTCCATTCCGTGCAGGACGGATATTGCTTTCGAGCTAAGAAGTTTAAGGTCGTGCGCACGGTTTGGCAATGTCTGCAACACGCTTTTTCGGGCTTTTCCGAAAGTTGCACGATCTGCACTCTAAAAACGCATAAACGGGCGGAGACGTCAACAGCATAACAAGCCTTGTGCCCTATGGAAAAAACTGATACATCCCGAAACCTGCAAGCAGTTCTGCATATAGCGCAGATTTCAACGGAAGCGTATCGTCACCGGTGTGGCGCCCGGTCTTCAAAACCGGTGGACGGCTGAGAGGTCGTCGGTAGGTTCGACTCCTATACGCTTCCGCCATTTTTTTCTTATCCCCATCATTTTCTTTTTGCATACCTGCAGCCGTTCAGGGGTTGCCTGCGCCCGTGCAGTGATTATATGCTGCGCAGAAACCGCGCCTGCGGGCGTGCAGTCATTCACAAACACCGGCAACGACAACAGGAAGTCAGCGATGCCTCTTTTTGAATTTGAATGTACCGAATGCGGCAACCGTTTTGAAGAACTTGTACGGGACAGCTTCAGCGAAATCACCTGTCCTGCCTGCGGAGCCGCCAATGTGCAGAAAGTGATGTCCATGCCCTGTCAGATTCCCGGAACAGGCCCCAACAGACTGCCGGGCGCTCTGGCAAAAGGCGGAGGCGCCCCCAAAATGCAGTATGTGCCGCATGTCCCCCGCCCGTCCAAACCATCGGGCGGATGCGGCGGATGCAGCAACGGCAGTTGCGGCGGCAATTGAATTCATACGGGATTGCGCCCGCACACAAAAGCCGGTCTCACCACAGACCGGCTTTTGTGTGCGCAAGGCACCGGACACATCTTTCAGGCCGGTACTGCAACGCCCGCACGCAGCAGCCAACCGGCCGGATATCGCCGCCGCAGTGCTCCAGCCGGAGGCTGACAAACCGCAAGACAGTCCGGCTCACATTCTGCAGCGCTCCTGCTTTTACACCTGATGCTTTTCACCGTCCGCACCGGCCCGCGGTGCCTGTTCCGGCAGCCACGGGTCCACATGCACCAGCACATCATGAATATGCGGCCCCAGCGCGTACAGCGCATCCTCCACAGCCAGAGCCACGGCATGCCCCTCGTCAACCGTTATTCTGCCGTCAACCTTGATATGCATGTCCACCTGCAGGCTGTTGCCCATGAAACGTGTCCGCAATGAATGCACATCCTTCACTCCGGACACGGAACAGACCACCTGTTCCAGTTCAGCGCGGGTCGTTTCATCAGCACCTTTGTCCATCAGGGCTTCCAGTGCGGGACGGCAGATATTCCACGCGGCGTACAGAATGAAAACCGCTACAACCAGTGCACCGGCCAGATCGGCCCCCCCCCATGCGGGTACAAACCATGCCAGCCCCACGGCCGCAGCAGCAGGTATGGAGCTCAGCGCATCAGTGCGGTGATGCCATGCATTGGCTTCCAGCGCCGAAGATCTGGCCTTTCTGGCCGCACGCAATGTCCAGCGGTACAGTCCTTCTTTTACCACAATTGAGAGTACCGCAGCCCCGAAAGCAACCGCACCGCGGCGATGGACGCTCTCGCGGCCCATGGCTGCAATGGCGTCCCACGCTATCCCCACAGCGGCTCCCGCCAGCAGCAGGCCGATGACCACCGTGACCATGGTCTCCATACGCTGGTGTCCATGCGGGTGTTCTTCATCGGCAGGGGCGCTCCAGAAACGCACCCCGACCAGCACCACGACATCAGTCACCAGATCGGAAAGCGAGTGGATGCCGTCTGCCACCACAGCCCTGCTGTGTCCGGCCGTACCCGCCATTATCTTGAACGCGGCAAGCGCAAGATTGAGCCACAGCCCTATCCACGTCACGCGGCTTACCATGGCTATGGTCTCCAGCTGGCTTCCCCCTGTATGTTTATTCATGGTCACACTCCTCTGACTGCACAATAAAAAATGCCGTTTGAAGAGTCCATGTGTGAGAATGACTATCCTCTTCGTGCACAGTGTGGCCGCTACTGCCGCAACCTTATCCGCATCCGCCAGTGTACGCACAGGTTACCGCAATGCAGCAGGAGGCATGCGACTTACTGCGGCGTATGACAGCCCTGCGGCAAGCATACACCAAAAAGCCCGCCGGACAGCAAAAAGGCCGTCCGGAGACGGCCTGTAAAGCTGATATCGGCAGGCGGAGCTATTCCGGCTGCACACCGGCCATCATCAGACCGATGGCTTCGACTTTTTTTTCATCCGTACGGGGAAACACGTCAACAAACCTGCCGCGGTACATGACTGCTATTCTGTCAGCCAGTTGCAGAGCTTCGTTGAGTTCGCTTGTGATAAGCAGAATGCCCGCACCGGAACGCGCCTCAAGCAGCCGGTTCCAGACTTCTTCCGTGGCAGAAATATCCAGCCCCTGAGTAGGGTTTTCTGCCACAATGATAGCCGGTTCGCGAAAAAATTCGCGTCCTATGACCAGCTTCTGCAGGTTGCCGCCGGAAAGCGCGCGTGCAGGAGCATCAACATGCCCCGGCTGGACATTGTATTCCTGCACAATACGGCGCGTCACGTCTTCAGCCTGAGCCCTGTCCAGCAGACCGCGTCTGCTGAAGGCGTGACGGGTGGTAAGCAGAAAGTTGTCCACAAGGTCAAGGTATTTGCAGGTGGCAAGCCCCTGCCGGTCTTCGGGAATATAGGCCAGCGATCTGCCCCTTCTGGGCGGATGCGGATAAAATGCGTTCCACGGGCGGCCGAGAATCTCCACACGACCGGCGGCGGGACGCCGCAGTCCGCAGACAACCTCTACCAGCTCCTTCTGTCCGTTACCGGCAACGCCTGCCACAGCAACAATTTCGCCTCTGCACAGCGCCAGCCGGATGTCATCCAGTCCGTCTCCGCCAAGGCCTTCTATCTCAAGGACCTTTTCACACACAGCCACCGGCGGTGCATCGACACTTAGCACAACATCACGACCGACCATACGGTTGGCCAGCACCTTCTGGTTAGGTACGTCTGATTCGTGGAACTCGTCCACTATCTCACCGCGGCGCAGAATGGCTATCTCGTCGGCCACACTCAGCACTTCCTGCAGTTTGTGGCTGATGAACACAATGGATTTGCCCTGATCCGCCATACGCCACAACGCCTCGAAAAGCTGTTCGGTCTCCGACGGGGTAAGCACCGCTGTGGGTTCGTCAAAAATAAGCACACGGCTGTCGCGGTACAGCAGCTTGAGTATCTCCACACGCTGCTTTTCACCCATGGAAAGCCCCGAAACCGGAGCCGAAGGCGATATTTCCAGTCCGTATTTCTCTGCCAGACGGGCAACAGTCTCTTCCATCCTGCGCGGCGAAAGCAGAAAACCACCACGCTGTCCCAGCATGACGTTTTCCGCCACGGTCATGGACTCCACCAGCATGAAATGCTGGTATACCATACCTATTCCGGCGGTAAGGGCATCCGCCGGCGAGGTGAAGCGTACCGGTGCGCCGTCTATATATATCGTTCCGGAATCCTGCGGAAAGCGTCCGGACAGAATGGACATGAGCGTGGACTTTCCGGCGCCGTTTTCGCCCAGCAGGGCCTTGATCATGCCCGGCCGGATATCCAGCGTGATATCGTGGTTGGCGCGTACTCTGCCGAAGGATTTACTTATTCCCTCCAGCCTGACCACAGGCGGAAGGTGGGTATATCTGTCCCGCGCAGTGCGTTTGTTGAGCGGTTTCTGTTCTGTCACGGCGTCCCCCTATTCGTCCGGCTCGATGTTGACGCCGAGAGCGGCAGGCGCATTTCCGCCGCCCCCCCTGAGCGAAGATACCAGCAGCACGACAACCGTAAGCGCGTACGGCAGCATGAGCAGCAGCGAGGAAGGCAGCGTGGCCCCCATGGCCTGCAGGCGCAGTTGGAAAACCATGACCCCGCCGAAGAGATAGGCACCCAGCACAGCCCTTCCGGGTCGCCAGAAGGCGAAAATGACCAGTGCCACGGCAATCCATCCGCGACCGGCCGTCATGTTGTTTGTCCACAGATGGGTGTACGCCAGCGAAAGATAGGCGCCTCCCACCCCCACAAGAAAGCCTCCCGCAAAAATGGCCATCCAGCGCAGGCGCACAGGGTTAAGCCCCACAGCGGCAGAGGCCGCTGGATTTTCACCGGCACTGCGCAGCGCCATGCCTGCACGGGTGCGACAGATGAAAAACCAGAACAGCAGCGGCATGACATAAGAAAGGTACACAAGGGCGTCGTGGCGGAAAAAGATATCGCCCGCCAGCGGTATGGATGAAAGCACGGGTACGGCAAACGGCGTGAAGCCTTCTGTGATCACGCCGACATAAGGCGTTCCCAGATAATCTGCCAGCCCTACCCCCAGAATGGTCAAAGCCAGTCCGGAAACAACCTGACTGCCCAGAAAGACCTGACAGACAAGGCCGTGCAACAGCCCCAGCATTCCGGCCGCTGTACCGGCCATAAGCACACCTATCCAGGGATTGCCTGTCCAGTGCGTGAACAGAAAACCGAAAAAAGCCCCCAGAATCATCATTCCTTCCACGCCCAGATTGAGCACGCCCGCCCTTTCGGTGAACATTTCGCCCAGCGTGGCAAACAGTATAGGCGTGCCAGCCTGAATGGTGGCGGCCAGAACGGGGATGACAAGTTCCGCATACATGGCTAGTCCTCCCCTTTGCTGCGGGGCTGCAGCGTAAACCAGACAAAAAACTGCCCGGCCAGCACTGTCAGCAGAATAAGCCCTTCGATAATGCCGCCGAATGCGGCGGGCACCTGCAGTTCCAGCTGCAGGTTTTCCACCCCTACCCGCAACCCTGCAAGCAGAAAGGAAAACACCGCGATGGTCGGAATGCGTAACCGGGCAAGCCACGCCACAACAATGGCCGTAAATCCATAACCGGCCATGACGTTGGACTGCAGCCTGCCAAGTGTGGTGGATGTTTCCAGAACGCCTGCCCAGCCGGCAAGAGCACCGCATAACACCAGCACAAAAACAACCAGAAAGTTGTACGGCATACGTGCGTAGCGCGCCGCTCTGGGGTTTTCTCCGCCCGCCAGCAGCTCAAACCCAAGCCGCGTACGATACAGAAAAAACCACAGCGCCACGGCCACCACGGCGCATAACACTATGCCCCAGTGTATTCTGCCGACAACAGGGGCAAAAACCGCGGCCACGGGAAACATGGGGGTCATGGGAAATCCGAAACTGGCCGGGTCTTTCCACGGCCCGTAAACCATGTATTGCAGCAGCAGGATGCCGATATAGTTAAACATCAATGTTGTGATGATTTCATTCATACCCAGCCGCAACCGCAGCAGTGCCGGCACAAGCGCCCACAGGCCTCCGGCCACGGCACCGCACACCAGCATGAGCGGAATAAGCACCCACGCCGGAGCAGCAGGAAAAGTCAGCACGGCCCATGTGGCCCCCACTGCTCCCAGCGCGAACTGGCCCTCGGCGCCGATGTTCCATATCTGCATACGAAAGCAGACGGCAACGCCCAAGGCGCACAGAAAAATGGGTATGGTTTTGAGCAGCGTATCTTCCAGCGCATACAGCTGGCCGAACCCGCCGTCCCACAACAGATACAGTCCCTTGAGAAAAGGTTTTCCCTGTACGGCCAGCATGGCGCCGCTCAGTGACAGAGAAAGAACAAGGGCAACCAGAAAAATGAAAAAGGAGCCCCAGTTAAGGGGCTCCTGTCGTTTAACGACTCTGTAACCCATCATCGGGCAATGTCTCCAGCGATGCAGGGTCTATTCGGTGGTGCCTACCACGCCTTCGACAAACCAGTCCATGCCGAGCAGCGCGGCATCACCGGCCTTTTCACCTTCGGCAATGCGTATCTTGCCGCTCTGGTCTTTAACAGGACCGGTAAACACGGCAACCTTGCCGGAAGCTATGTCAGCCTTTTTGGCCAGCACTTCGTCACGCACGTCCTGCGGAACCATGTCGCCGAAGGGAGCGATATCGACAATGCCGTGTTCAAGTCCCCACCAGTACTGACCGGACTGCCAGCTGCCGTCACGCACACTGTCCACCACATGATCATAGAAGATCTGCCAGTTCCAGACAGCGGAAGTGAGGTGTGCCTTGGGTGCAAAGGTGCTCATGTCGGAGTTGTAGCCCACCGAGTACACACCGCGCTCCTGCGCTGCTTCCTGCGGGCCGGGAGAATCCTGATGCTGCGCAATGACATCCGCGCCCACATCCAGCAGCGACTTGGCGGCTTCTTTTTCTGTGGCGGGATCATACCAGGTCTTGGTCCAGACCACGCGCACCTGTGCGTCGGGGTTCACCGAACGCACGCCGAGAGCAAAAGCGTTGATGCCGCGGATAACTTCGGGAATGGGGAAAGCCGCCACATAGCCGAGCACGTTGGATTTGGTCATGCGGCCTGCCACCATGCCCGTAAGGTAACGGGCCTGATACACGCGGCCGAAATAGGCGCTCATGTTGGGGGCAGTCTTGTAGCCGGCACAGTGCATGAAGGTGATGTCAGGGTACTGTCCGGCCACTTTCAGGGTGGGGTCCATGTAGCCGTAGCTGGTGGTGAAAATCATGTCATAGCCTTTGCGGGCCATGTTCAGAATAACACGTTCCGCATCGGCACCTTCCGGAACGGACTCCACAAAAGAAGTGGTCACGCCGGGGCGTTTTTCCAGTTCCATACGGGCCTGATCGTGTGCATACGACCAGCCGGCGTCACCCACAGGGCTCACATAGACAAAGCCGATTTTAAATTCTTTTTCAGCAGGTGCTTCTTCCGTTGCGGCAGGCGCGGAATCCTGCTTGGCCGCAGATTCGGCCGTGGCGGTTTTTTCCGCCGGTTTTTCCTTTTCGCAGCCGGTCAGCCCGCCGAATACCAGCAGGGCTGCGGCAAGCAGCAGCATAAGCTTGCGCATCTAACGTTCTCCCTCGATGATGCAGACCATCCCAATATACATAGCGGGCAGCGTTCCCCGTGAACGCCGCCCAAGCCAGTAAACACTCCGGTTCGCACCGGAAAAAAACTATCTACCCTTCTTGTCTGCGGTTGACAAGAGGCTGAACATATTGAATCTCGGAGTCCCAGGGGAACAAAATCCATGTATCCTGACTGACTTCGGTAATATAGGTATCAACCACCGGACGGCCGGAAGGTTTTGCATACACGGTGGCAAAGTGAGCCTTGGGCAGCATTTCGCGCACTGCGCGCGCCGTGGTTCCGGTATCCACCAGGTCATCCACTATCAGCCAGCCCTCGCCGTCACCTTCCACCCCTTTCAGGACAGAAATGCCCCCCTGCGACTTCCAGTCGTAACTGGCTATACAGATGGTATCCACCAGACGCACTTCAAGTTCACGCGCCAGAATGGCAGCGGGAACCAGACCGCCGCGGGTGATGGCCACTATACCCTTGAAAGGCCCCCGTTCCATGAGTCTCCATGAGAGCGCTCTGGTGTCGCGGTGCAGCTGCTCCCACGAAACGGGAAACATTTTATTGTAACGATCAGGATCTGCCACGTATTCCTCCTGTCACACAGGCTTGTAGTAACGTGCAGCGCCGTGCGGGGTTGCACATCCGGCGCTCAGCGGAACAAAGCGAAACACCCGCCGCATGATGCGGCGGGCGGTAACCACGGGTATTATTTTTTGTGGTTTCCGTTTTTGCGTTCCCACCATGATTTGTCGGGTCCCAGAAACCACCAGTCGGTATGATCTGTATGCGCCACGGTCTGCGCCAGTGCGGCGCCCGCTTCGGTGCGCAGGCGCTTCAGGGCGCCTTCCATCCATTTGCCCGCATATCTGTTGCCCAGATCAAGCTCCTGCTTCAGGTTCAGAATCAGGTCTATCTGGTCGGCATCCTGCGCCAGACGCGCCTCCACGGAGCCGGCTTCTTCCAGCTCGTCAAAAAGCGGCAGCACACGGTCTTCCAGACCGGTGCCTTCCAGCGCATGTTCCAGCGCGATGCGCTGGTTGCAGGTATTATATATGCGGTTCACATAGTTGAAGTCACCGATACGGCTTTCATGAAAATCATGAAAAAGGCACATGAGCGCGGTCCGCGCAGGATCGGCTCCGGCCTCGCAGGCCAGCACATAACCGATGACCGCGGTACGGAAAGAATGTTCCGCAACGTTCTCGCTGCCGGTACCCAGAAACTGGTACCCGCTGCGGGGAGTTTTGCGGAGCATTCCCGCTTCAAAAAGAAAATCGGCAAGACGTGTGAGCCTGTCACGCCCCTGCAGATTGTGCTGCGGGTTGCAGTGCGTCATAAAAGAACGCCTCCGGACATTTCTCGCACCGTCAGGCGCGGAACGACTCCATACGGCATTTCCGCACTCAAGTACACCCCCGCCGCACCGCCGCGGCGCATACACGGCAACGGCAACGGACAGCCTGCGGCGCTGCCGTCAGGGCCGGCTGCCCCAGCGTCTGCCCATGGTCCAGAACAGCAGCAACGAAAAAACAGCCCCCAGCGTGTCGGCCAGCATGTCTTTCTGCGCGTCCCACACGTCGCCCTGACTGCCCAGAAAAGCAACCCCGGCATCACCACCTTCCGCCGCGGCATACCACCATTCGATAATTTCGTATCCGGCCGCCACGGACATGATGAAAAAGAGGGCAAACAAGGTGGACACCACCGGACCGGCCAGTCTGCGGCGCATAAAAAGCTCGCACATGGCATAGGCATAAAAGCCGACACTGAAATGCCCGATGCGGTCAAAGTGATTGCGTCCGCCTCCCAGCAGTTCCGTTACCGCACCGAAAGGCACCTCGCTGAAGGTGAAATGCGCCCCCACCGTATGCCAGAAAAGCCACACAGCCATAAGCCCGTAAGCAATATTGGAAAAACGGAAAAATCTGTATGTGACCACCAGCAGCGCAAACACGCTGACAAGCGGAATGACCTCTGCAATCCACACCGCGCGGGAAGCGGGCGCAATGCCCAGCAGTGCAAAAAAAACAGTAAACACGGCAGCAAGCACCACCGGAAAATTCTCGCGGGTAACATTGATGCGCATAAGGCTCCTCCTGAGCGAAAAAACGGCTTGCAGCACAATGCCGCAAACAGGCGGAGTGTGCAAACCGTTGCGCATGCAAAAGGCCGGAAAGCCTTTCGGCTTTCCGGCCCGTTTTCTCCGATTCCCCGGTCTGGCGACTATTAACCGCCAAGCAGCTGCATGGCCATTCTGGGCAGCGAGTTAGCCTGCGAAAGCATGGCCACTGCCGACTGGGTGAGGATCTGCTGCCGCGTGAACTCGGTCATTTCCTGCGAAACGTCCACGTCGGAAATACGGGATTCGGCAGCCTGCAGGTTTTCAGACTGAATCTGCAGGTTGGTGATGGTGTTTTCCAGACGGTTCTGGAGAGCACCGAGGTTTGCGCGGATCTTGTCCTTGGAGACGATGGCATTTTCAATGCCGACCAGCGCGTTCTGTGCGGCGGACTGGGTGGAAATGGTGTACCCTGCTCCGCCCACGGTGGACTGGTTGCCCAGCCCCAGAGCCGATGCCGTGGAAGTACCGATCTGGATGTAGTAGTAGTCTTCCGCGGAGTCGTTCTTGGTACCGAAGTGCACCTTCAGCTTGCCGGTGGACACAAGGCCGCTGCCGTCATGCGATGCACTGGAAAGGTTGCCGTTCAGCAGCGCGATGCCGTTAAAGTCGGTAGCGTTGGCGATACGGGTGATTTCCGAAGCCATGGCCTGATATTCGGAGTCGATGATCAGACGCTGGTCGGAAGTGTAGGTACCGGTTGCGGCCTGTTCCGCCAGTTCCTTCATGCGGATGAGCTTTTCGTCGATAACGGAAAGCGCACCGTCTGCAGTCTGGATAAGCGAAATAGCGTCGTTGGCGTTACGTACCCCCTGATTCAGCGCGGCGATGTCGGCGCGCATGATTTCGCGGATGGCAAGACCGGCTGCGTCATCCGCAGCGGTACCCACGCGAAGGCCCGAAGACAAACGGCGTACGGACGTGCTCAGGTTGCCATAAGACTGGCTCAGGTTACGGGCAGCATTCGTCGCCATCAAGTTGTGATTGATAACCAGAGACATAATATTCCTCCATGAATATTAGTGCTTTTTAGAAACACTCTGCTCCGGCCGCTTCCCTGCGGCCGCAAAGTGATCTTCCTGACTATCTATTCGACCGCGAACCGGCTTTCATTAGCCCTCCAGTCCATTTTTTTCGGACTGCACACAGCAGAAAAACATAACATGCTGTATTACATAAAAAAAAGCCGGAGCAGCAAACTGCTCCGGCACATACCCCAACGGTCTCTGCATCAGCCGCCGAGCAGCTGCATGGCCATACGCGGCAGCGAATTGGCCTGCGACAACATGGCCACCGCAGACTGGGTAAGAATCTGCTGGCGGACAAACTCGGTCATTTCATTGGAAACATCGACATCTGAAATACGGGATTCAGCGGCCTGCAGGTTTTCGGCCTGAATCTGCAGGTTGGTGATGGTGTTTTCCAGACGGTTCTGCAGCACCCCGAGGGCCGCCCTGATATTGTCTTTGGATACAATAGCCTTGTCGATGGCAACAAGGGCCTGCTGGGCTGCTGACTGGGTGGAAATGGCAAACCCGCCGAAGGTGGCATCGGCCTGATTGCCCACCCCAAGTGCCGAAGCCGTGGCGGTGCCTATCTGTATGTAATAGTAGTCTTCGGCAGAATCATTTGCCGTGCCGAAATGTATCTTCATTTTCCCGCGCGAAACGACCCCGCTGCCATCATGAGTGGAGCTGGAAAGATTGCCGTTGAGCAGCTGGATACCGTTGAAATCAGTCGAATTGGCAATACGGGTGATTTCCGAAGCCATGGCCTGATATTCGGAATCAATGAGCAGACGCTGATCCGAGGTGTACGTGCCGGTTGCGGCCTGTTCGGCCAGTTCCTTCATGCGGATGAGCTTTTCGTCAATGACTGAAAGCGCGCCGTCTGCCGTCTGCAGCAGCGAAATGGCATCGTTGGCGTTTCGTACCCCCTGATGCATGGACGCTATGTTGGCACGCATGAGTTCTCTGATGGCCATACCTGCCGCGTCGTCGGCTGCTGTCCCCACACGCAGCCCCGAAGAAAGCCGCCGGACGGATGTTGACAGATTGCCGTACGCCGTACTCAGATTGCGCGAAGCATTCTGCGCCATAAGGTTATGGTTGATGACCATCGACATATATATTCCTCCTCGTCTGCTCACATGCCGCAACTGTCAGCAACTTGACACGTTTTTCCCGCCGCTTACGCAGCAAGACAGGAAAAACACGCCGGTCGCCCGTTCCGGCCAAAAAACAAGCATAAATCGTGCCAGATCCCCGCAAGAGCAGCACCGAAAGGGATTGGCGACAGACACGCTTTGCCTTATGGTACAGACAAAACACGGAGGAACCGTAATGAGCACACATGCCGAAACCCGCGCCATAACCGCGGCGGACATACGGGCGGCAAAAAACACAAGACGTCTGGCCATGCTGACGGCATACGACTACCCCACGGCATCCATTGCCGATGAAGGCGGCATGGACATGCTGCTGGTAGGCGATTCGCTGGCCATGGTGGTGCTGGGGCATGAGGACACGCTGTCCGTGACACTGGACGAGATGATCCACCACTGCCGGGCCGTCACGCGGGGCGCCTCACGCGCGCTGGTGGTGGGCGACCTGCCCTTTATGACCTATGAACAGGGGCCGGATCAGGCCATGCACAGCGCGGCGCGACTGTTCCGCGAAGGCGGTGTGCGCGCTGTAAAGCTGGAAGGGGGCAAAGAAGTCGCTCCGCAGGTGGAGGCTCTTGTGAAGGCGGGGATTCCCGTCATGGGGCACATCGGGCTTACTCCGCAGCGTGTAGCGGCGCTGGGCGGCTTTAAAGTGCAGGGGCGTTCGGCTGCCGCCGCCCGCAGTCTGGCGGAAGATGCGCGCATACTGGAAGATGCGGGCTGTTTTGCACTGGTACTGGAAGCCATACCCGCCCCTGTGGCCGCGCACATTACCCGCACGTCAGGCATTCCCACCATCGGCATAGGGGCCGGAGCGCAGTGCGACGGACAGGTGCTGGTGGTGCACGATATGCTGGGCCTGTTCGACCGCTTTACCCCGAAGTTTGTGAAACGCTATGCAGAGCTGCGCGGGCATGCCGTAAAAGCCGTGCAGCAGTATGGTGATGAAGTGCGTCAGGGAGAATTTCCCGCGGCGCAGCACTCCTTCGGCATGCCGGAAGACGAACAGCGCCGCTGGGAAGAAAATGTCAGCGGCGCGGACGACTGATGCTCATCCCCCGAGGCGGCGGAGCATCCAGTCCCTGCAGCAGCAGGCAGGACGAGGGAATAATCCGCACAAAGCGTTCCTCGTTCACACGTTCACGAAAGCAGGTTACCTGATGCCGCAAAAGCACGTGCAGCGCACCGGAGTCTCTGCTGGAATCAAGCAGAAAAAGCGAATCGCCCAGCAGACGGTCGGCGGCTGTCCAGTGGCGTACCACAGGGGCATCCTGCCCGGGCACATAGCGCATGAACCGCAGCAGCATTGTTCTTCTGGCACCCGCGGCAAGCCAGTCTGCAGCCATGCTCCAGAAATCGCTTTCTCCGGCCGGCTCATCGGCAAAAGCGCTCTGCACATGCAGCGGGAAAAGACCGGCCCCGTACCATTCCAGCATATCATGCACTATGCCGGTGTAGTCAGTGGCGGCGGTAACCGCCGCGGTAAAAACCTCGTCGTCCTGTGCAAGCCTGAGGAGCGTGTCATGAAACATGCGTCTGGCCTGAAACGCGGTAAGCGCGTGCGTGCGGCAAAAAGCATTGACCACCGCATACAGCGCGCAGAAATTATCCAGTGCTCCCTGATGGAAAGCCGTTCCCATGACGCCCGCCTTGTTATACTCTGTCCGCCTGACATCGCTGCGACGCCCTGCGCGGCACAGTATGTTCCGGATTTTGCTTTACAACAAGGGCCACTAAGTTTACAACCAGAACAACAACTATATGCGGATACATTGATATGCAGATAATCACATCTCCCGAAGAGCTTCAGCGGCTTTGCCTTGACTGGCGCTGCGGCGGTGTCAAAACCGCGCTGGTTCCGACCATGGGTTACTACCATGCAGGGCACGAAAGCCTTATGGCCTATGCCCGCGAACGTGCGGACAAGGTTGTGGTGAGCCTTTTTGTCAACCCCGCGCAGTTTGCTCCCGGAGAAGATCTGGCAGCCTACCCCCGCGACCTTTCCGGCGATGCCGAGGTTGCCCAGCGGGCCGGTGCCGATGTGCTGTTCACCCCGCAGCCGGAAGCCATGTACCCGCAGGGATTCGACACCTGGGTGGAAATTCCCGGACTGTCTTCCGGCCTGTGCGGCGCCGACCGTCCCGGTCATTTCCGCGGGGTGTGTACCGTGGTCATGAAGCTGATGCTGCTCACCCTGCCCCGTCTTGCCGTTTTCGGCGAAAAAGACTGGCAGCAGCTGGCAGTGCTCAGACGCATGGCAAAAGACATGCATCTGCCCGTAACCATAGACGGTTGCCCCATTGTACGCGAAACCGACGGTCTGGCCATGAGTTCACGCAATGTGTATCTGACTCCGGAAGAGCGCAGACAGGCACCTGCACTGTATCAGGGGCTGATCCGTGCACGCGACATGGTGGCCGGCGGAGAGCGCGACACGGCCGTTCTGCGGGCTGCGGTTAAAGAATACTGGAAGCAGCACCTGCCGGAAGGCAGGGAAGATTATCTGGAAATCGTTCACCCCGACACGCTGCAGCCGCTGGAACGTGTGGGGGGCATGGCCACATGCGCAGCCGCCGTACGTCTGGGCAGAGCACGCCTGATTGACAATCTGGCTCTGATATGAACGGCAGGCACGGATAATGACCGCTCAGGATTCTTCAGGCGGCTTTATGGCGTCGCTGCGCCGGTTCATCAAGGCAAACCTGTTTGCCGGCATACTGGTGCTTACCCCGCTGGTGGCGACTTTTCTCACACTGCGGGTGGCAGTGCGCTGGGTGGACAAACTGCTGCTGCTCCTGCCGCCGCAGTACCGTCCGGAGGCTTTTCTGCCTTTTGCCGTGCCGGGGCTGGGGTTTCTGCTGCTGATCGTGGTGCTGCTGGTCACAGGGCTGCTTGTGCGCAATTTTCTGGGGCGCCGCCTTGTAGATCTGGGCGACGCCATTCTGGCACGCATACCGCTGGTCAGCTCGCTGTACTCCGGTATCAAGCAGCTGGTGGAAACCATATTCACCTCTTCGCGCGATTTTCAGCGGGTGGTGCTGATAGAATATCCCCGCAAGGGGCTGTACACCATGGCATTTGTCACAGGCGTTGCCGTGGGTGAAATTCAAAGCAAAACAGCCAGCAAAGTGCTGAACGTGTTTGTGCCCACCACCCCGAACCCCACTTCGGGCTTTTACCTCATGGTGCCCGAAGCGGATGTCATTCCGTTGGAAATGAATGTGGAAGATGCATTCAAACTGCTTATTTCCGGCGGAATTCTGAGTGCAGAGCACGAAAAGTCGAAAAACAGAAAAAAGAAAACAGCCATCAAGGCGAAGAACACATCCCAGGAGGAAACGCATGATCCCTTATAAGGGTAAATACCACTTCACTTCCGAATCGGTTACCGAAGGCCATCCCGACAAAGTCGCTGACCAGATTTCCGACGCCGTGCTTGATGTGCTGCTCGAACAGGATCCTGATTCGCGCGTGGCCTGTGAGACCATGGTCACCACCGGCATGGCCATCATCGCCGGCGAAATAACCACCAGAGGCTATGCCGACCTGCCGCAGGTGGTGCGGGATACCATCAAAGAAATCGGATACAATAACTCCTCCATGGGATTTGACTGGCAGACATGCGCCGTGCTGTCTTCCATAGACAAACAGTCTCCTGACATTGCTCAGGGCGTTGACCGCCAGGACCCCGAAAATCAGGGCGCCGGTGACCAGGGCATGATGTTCGGTTTTGCCTGCGACGAAACCCCCACGCTGATGCCCGCCCCCATATTCTGGGCACACCAGCTTTCGCAAAAGCTTACCGCTGTGCGCAAAGACGGCACCGTGGATTTTCTGCGCCCCGACGGCAAAACACAGGTGTCCTTTGAATACGTTGACGGCCGCCCGGTACGCATCAACAATGTGGTTGTTTCCACACAGCATGCGGAACAGGCCAGCCAGACAGACATCATAGACGCCATCAGAACCCACGTCATACGTCCCGTTCTGGAACCTTCCGGCTTCTTCAACGAAAAAGACTGCGAAATTTTCATCAACACCACCGGCCGTTTTGTTATCGGCGGCCCCATGGGTGACTGCGGTCTTACCGGCCGTAAAATCATTCAGGACACTTACGGCGGCATGGGCAGCCACGGCGGCGGCGCATTCTCCGGCAAAGACCCCTCCAAAGTGGACCGCTCCGGCGCATACATGGGCCGCTACATTGCCAAAAACGTTGTGGCAGCCGGACTTGCTCCCAAATGCGAAGTACAGATTGCGTACTGCATCGGCGTGGCCGATCCTGTTTCCGTACTGTGCACCTCTCTGGGCAGCAGCGACATTTCCGACGAGGTGCTCACTCAGGCCGTGCGCGATGTGTTCGACCTGCGCCCGTACCATATCTCCAAACGCCTTGACCTGCGCCGGCCGATCTATAAAAAATCAGCCTGCTACGGACACTTCGGTCGCGAGATTCCCGAATTTTCGTGGGAACGCACCGACGCTGTGGACGATCTGCGTGCAGCGGCCCGCCGCTAGCCCTATCCCGCCCGTCAGCTTATTCCGGCCGGAGCTTCTTGCTCCGGCTTTTTTTTAGGCCCGTATCCGGACACCACAAACAAAAGGCGCATCCGCCACATGGCGGATGCGCCTGAAAAGAGCCTTTCCGGCAATATGCGGTTACAGCGGAATAATAAGAGTACGGTCGGCCACCAGTTTGCCCACACGGTACAGATACACCACATATGCAAGACCAAACGTGATGACAGCCAGTATGATCCATAAAATAAGATGACCAAGCTGACTGCCGAGATCAAGGTCGCACTGCAGCCTGCCGACTCTGCGCCCGCCGGAAACAACATATGTCCGGCTGACAACAAACCGCGCCAGTGCATAGGGGTAGATAAATGCTCCTATCCCCAGAGTAAGCACGGAAATAATGATCCACAGCACAGCATGTCCGATGCATTCGGCCATGCTCAGGTCGCAGTCAAAACGCCCGTTGAACATCAGAACTCCTTACGTTTCAGGCAGGTGATCGGCACACATCCACAGGACGCACAGCCGCATGCGCCCCGGCGTCATGCCGTGACGTTTGCCGTCCTGTTACCATAACTTTTCCAGAAACGGTAGAGTTCATCCACATTTTGTGAGGTCAGCAGCGGCATGGCAGCACTCAGCATATCCTGCGGCCACTCCCACCACGCCATTTCAAGCAGCATGGCCACACTTTTCTCATCAAACCGGACACGCAGCTGTCTGGCGGGCATGCCGGCCACCACGGCGTACGGAGGCACATCAGAAGTGACCACAGCACGCGAAGCAATGACAGCCCCGTGCCCGATACACACTCCCGGCATGATCATGGCTTCGGCTCCTATCCACACATCGCTGCCCACCACCGTATCTCCGGCCGGCCTGTAGCCGTCACGGGCACCGGAAAATTCGGCATTGCCTGCGTAGTAGAAGGGAAAAGTGCTTATCCAGTCGGTACGGTGCCCCTGATTGCCCGCCATGACAAAGCTGGCGCCCGTTCCGATGGAGCAGAAGCTGCCTATGATCAGCCTGTCTACGGTATCCGGTTGCGGCATAAGATAGCGGACACAGTCTTCAAACGGGTGGTTGTGGTAATACCCTGAATAATAACTGTAACGGCCGACTGTTATGTTCGGATTGCTTACCTGCTCATGCAGGGGAATGCCCTTGAACGGACTGGTGAAGATGCTGTCTTTAGTCATAATGTCCACAGCGTTATACCATACTGCGGGCAAAAGCTAGATACCGAAATAAGAAGTGATCAGCGCACGCGCACGCGAAGTAAGCGACGGCAGGTCGGGTTTTGATACCTGATCGTCAGCGCCCACGGCCTCACCTTTGTGCCTCAGCGCTTCAGTTATCAGCGAAGAAAACAGCATTACCGGCAACTGTTTGAGCACAGGGTCATCCTTGATGCGCCTTGTCAGGTTGTGGCCGTCCATTTCCGGCATTTCAATGTCGGATACCACAAGCACCACAAAATCGCTCAGCGGGCGTCCCTGTTCCTGCGATTCCTTTTTCCAGGCTTCCAGCTGCTTCCACGCTTCCAGTCCGCTGCTGGTGGCCGTCACGTCAAAACCGGCTTTTTTCAGCGTCGCACCTATCATGTTGCGGATCGAAGAAGAATCGTCCGCAATGAGCGTTTTCAGATTATCACCGGAAACACTCTCTTCGATGCGTTCTGCGTGGGCTTTCAAATCAAGATGCGGATTCATTGAAGCAACAATGCGCTCCATGTCCAGCAGAAAGACGATGCGATCTTCAAAACGCACAACGCCTGTTATGGATTCATTGCTGAACCGGTGCAGATACGCATCCGGAGCTTCGATCTGACTCCAGCTGAGACGGTGAATGCTGGTAACCGAAGACACCAGAAAAGCCGTAATGGTGCCGCTGAATTCCGAAACAATGACTTTGGCTCCGGGGGAATCCAGACTGCCCTTTTCCAGCCACCGGGCAAGGTCGATGAGCGGCAGCACCCTGCCCCGCAGCGAAAAAGTACCCAAAGCCGCAGGATGATGCGTACCCGGCAGACCCACCACATCAGGACGCCGTATAATTTCAAGCACCTTTGCCACGTTCATGGCATAGTGGCCTTTATACAGAGTGCCCTCCGCATCCTGCTCTTCTATGATAAACTCAATTATTTCTAACTCGTTTGTGCCCGATTCCAAAAGGATGTTGCTCTGTGACATAAGTCACCCCCTATCTTCATACTATGCACGGGGAAGAAGGGAGTTACAAGCCCCGCCGCGTTATTCCTTTCACACTATCAAAACATTGCGCCGGACCGGGCTTCGCGCAGGGCGCGCGGGGAGGCACGGAAAGGATTGGGCGCCACCGGCGGCACGGACAAAGCTACCGCCTGACTGAAAGGCGTGCCTGCAAGGTGCCTGTTGTAGGCATGATACATAAGAGGCTCCAGCGTCAGCACATCTTCGGCATTGTAGGCCAGCAGGGTTTCAAGAACACGCTCGTCGCCTGTTCTGCGGAAAAGATTCCACAACAGCACGGCCATATACCCGTCCACGCCCTCCAGTTCGCCTCTGTCAAACCCAAGGCAGTGCTCGATATGCTTCAGGCCGCCCCCCAGTCCGAGCGCTCTGAATACATAACGCAGATCCACGTGCCCCGCTGTCATGCGCATATCAAGCGCCCGCTCCAGAAAAGGCACATCAAAGCATTTACCGTTGAACGTGATCAAAAGGTCATAGGCAGCCATGTCTTCTGCAAAATCATGCAGATTGCGCCCGTGCACATATGTACGCACCTGCCGCCCGTCGTACAGGGCGATTGTGGTCACATGTGCCGACGGCCACGACAATCCCGTTGTTTCAATGTCCACGTAGGCGGCATTGCAGCGGAACGGATCAAAAAGGCGCCACTGCATATTGGCGGGCAGACTGCCCCCGAACCACGCAGCGTCGGCGGATTCCAGCCGGGCAAGCGATTCTTCGGCACCGCGGCGCAGCCGGTCGCCGTTTTTTCCCAGCAGCTTCTGCGGCGCATCCAGCGCATCTTCCCAGGTCAGCACACCCTTGTCCCACAGGCTGCGTTCAGTGCCTGCACCGACTCCCGGCAGATGACAGAACGTATTTTTAAGCATCAGACACCGGCCTTGCGGGCAGACGCACGCGCTGCCGTTTTTTTTCCCTGCACCCCTTTGCGCGGGCAGAAATCAAACATTTCACACTCATGGCACAACGGTTTGCGGGCATCGCACACATGCCGCCCGAACCACACCATGCGGTGGTTCACGTCGCCCCACTCCGCACGGGGAAAAAGGGGCATCAGGTCTTTTTCAACCACAACCGGATTATCCGATGCGGTGAACCCCATGCGGAAGGCTATACGCTTCACATGCGTGTCCACCGCCAGCCCCTCGTTAATGCCGTATCCGCCCCAAAGCACGATGTTAGCCGTTTTGCGGGCCAGCCCGGGCAGCGCCGTCAGCTCATCCATGGTACGCGGAACCTGCCCGCCGTGCAGGCGGGTTACCATATCTGCCGCGGCTATGAGATTTTTTGCCTTGTTGCGGTAAAAACCGGTGGAATGCACAACTTCTTCCACCTCTCCCTGCAAGGCCTGCGCAAGCTCGGCAGGGCCCGGCCAACGCCGGAAAAGCCCGGGGGTGACTTTATTCACCCTTTCGTCCGTGCATTGCGCGGCAAGCACAGTAGCCACCAGCAGTTCCCACGGGGTACGCGCATCAAGATGCGTGGCAGGAGCCGGATACCTTTTTTTCAGCAGCGCCAGAAAAGCCGCCGCACGTTCTTTCTTTTTCATTTACATGACCACCTGAGGATGAAAATCATACTGTGCAAAGCATACGGGCATACAATATCCCCGAAAAGAATCCGCGGCACAGGGCTTTGCACCCCGAAATTATTGCCGTTACCGCAGCTTTGCTGTACATAAGCTGTCGCGCGACGCACCACACCGTAACTCCGGAGGACACCATGGCAAAAATACTGTACATGACCGCCCCCGATGAACAGGAAGCACGGCGCATAGGCCGGATTCTTGTAGAACGCAGACTTGCAGCCTGTGTCAACATTCTCGGACGGATCGAGTCCATTTTCCGGTGGGACGGCCAAGTGCAGAATGAAAGCGAAGTCGCTTTCATCGCCAAGACATCGGACGACAGAGTCGAAGATGCTCTTGCCGCCGTAGCGGAACTGCACGGCTACGATGTGCCGTGTGCTGTCGCACTTGCCGTTTCAGAAGGGCTTCCCCCTTTTCTCAACTGGATAGACAACGAAGTACGAAAGGAGCGTTGAGCACATGTCCATTTTTATTTCCGGATCGCTCGCATACGATCGGATAATGAACTTCCCCGGCAAATTCAGCGATCATATTCTGCCGGATAAAATCCATATTCTCAACGTCTGCTTTCTTATCGACAGGCTGGAAGAAAAACGCGGCGGCACGGCGGGCAACATTGCATACTCACTGGCTCTGCTGGGCGAAAAGCCGACCATACTTGCCACTGTGGGCAAAGACTTTGACCGCTACGAAGAAGTGCTGACCGGTCTGGGACTGCCACAGGACGGCATCCGGAAAATGGACGACCAGTTCACCGCCGGAGCCTACATTACCACCGACCAGAGCGACAACCAGATCACCGGATTCAACCCCGCAGCCATGAGCCACCCTTGCGGGTACCAGTTTAACGGCGTCATCCCCGAAAACGATCTTGCCATCGTCTCTCCCGGAAACCTGCAGGATATGGTGGAACTGCCGCGTAAATTCCGCAGCATGGGCATGCGCTATATTTTCGACCCCGGCCAGCAGATCACTGCGCTTACCGGTGACAGCATGCTGGAATGCATCAACGGTGCACACATGCTGGTAAGCAACGACTACGAACTGGAAATGATAATGAAAGCCACCGGCCGCACCAAAGCCGAACTGCTGACCATGACCGATTACATCATCACCACCCTCGGTGAGAACGGTTCGCGCATAGACAACGGCGAACCTGTCATGGTGGGCATTGCCAGACCGCGGCAGGTGCTTGACCCCACAGGCGCAGGCGACGCATTCCGCGCCGGTCTGCTCAAGGGTCTAACCGACGGGCTGGATGTGGCCGGAGCCGCAAAAATAGGCGCCACTTGTGCCAGCTTCTGCGTAGAGCATTACGGCACACAGGAGCACACCTTCACCCCTGAAGAGTTCAAGGCCCGCCATCAGGCGGCATTCGGGGCGTAACAGACCGTCTTGCATAAAAAAAGAGGCTGCCGCGTATGACGTGGCAGCCTCTTTTTTATGGCGGTTGCGCGGCAGTACCCCTGCGGCGTCACTGATGGTCCGCATGCTTTCTGCTGCCGGAATACAACTCGTATTCCAGCAGGCGGCATTCTATTTTGGCACTGTGAAAAGGAATGCGGCGCGAAGTGCGCAGTCCCACGTTACCGGCCAGTTTCATGTTGCCGGTAAAAACATACCCCGTGTATCCGCCGCAGCGCTGTTTGAAAAAATCACCCACAGCCCGGTAGACACCCTCCAGCTGAGCAGCATCTCCGAGACGGGCGCCGTACTCCGGATTCATGATGATCACATCGCGCCCTTCAGACGGCTGAGGAATGTCGGTCTGCGTAAAATCACAGACGCCGAACTCGATAAAACCGGCAACACCGGCCCGTACCGCGTTTTCCTGCGAAGCCTTTACCGCCTCGGGCACAATGTCGGTTGCAATGACCCGCCCCGGTATCTCTCCTGTTTCCTGCGCTTCCGCCCTGTCAAGCAGGGCGTCCCATATCTCCGGTTTATAACCGGGCAGATGCATGAAGCAGAAAGAATCACGCAGCAGCCCCGGTGCGGAGTTCATGGCCATGAGCACGGCTTCCACAGCCAGAGTACCCGAACCGCACATGGGGTTGATCAGATGCCCACCGCCCGGCCAGCCGGCAGCCATCAGAACAGCGGCCGCCAGAGTTTCCTGCATGGGGGCCTTCCACGGATTTTTTCTGTATCCCCTGCGTGAAAGCGGCTCGCCGGAGGTATCGACATACAGCCGGCACCAGTCATCATGCCAGTGCAGAAACAGCACTACCCCCGTCTGCAGCGGTCCCGAATCGGGGCGTCTGCCCGTGCGGCTCCGTATCCTGTCCACCACCGCATCCTTCAGCCGCTGATTGGCAAAACGGCTGTCACGTATGGTGGGGTTGTCAACGGAAGACGCTATGCTCACATACCCTTCAGGGGCGATAAACAGTTCCCAGTGAATGCGCGAAGCCGCCCTGTACAGCGCATCGGCATCACGGGCACGAAACGCGGCTACCTGATACAGCACCCTGTTGGCCGTGCGCAGGTGCAGGTTCATCCGCATGCAGTCATTCAGGTCGGCCTGCACCTCCACACCGGCGGGCAGTTCATTGCGGGGCGTAAAACCCAGCGCCTTCAGTTCCGTGGCCAGCAAGGCCGAAGCCGCCAGCGGACACGTTACAAGCACAGTGCTTTTATGTGAAAAATCAGCCATCAGCTGCAAAATTCCTTACGTATTGCTCCGTCACGCCACGCTCGCGGCAAGCGCTGCGGCCTTGCGCAGCAGGTCCTGCTTCAGTGCGGCATAGTCGTGACGGCGCATGGTTTCAAATTCATCTTTTGTATAGCGCATCTGCAATTTATACATATTGGCAGAGGCATTCCCCTGCGCTTCGGGCTGCTGCAGCGCCGCCTTGCCGCTGCGTTTCATATGACGCACGGCAAGATGCCCCTGATAGACCGGCAGTCGGCCCTGCAATACCTGCCGCAGGTCATGCTCCAGATCGTCATACTGTGAAGGGGAGTAACGCAGGTCAAATCCGCCGCCGGAGCGCAGGGCATCCAGCAGAAAAAGATGGCAGCATCCGGTCACCGTGGCACAGGGCCGCATGTAGGTGAACTGCCCGAAATCCATATCCTGATGCTGCAGCATGGAAACCGCAAAGCGGCGCTCACCTTCGGCAGCCACCTGTTCGGCCGACTGCGGCTGCGGAGCGTCGAGATGCATATCCACCGACTGTATCAGCGCGGGGTTGGCATGGTCCACCACTCTGCACCCCCACGCGGCGGCATGGGGATAGCGCTGCATGGCCGCGCCCATGCGCCCCAGCCAGTCGGCGGGCAGTTCAACGTCGTCGTCGCAGTAAGCCACCCAGCGGCAGCCGTCAAGTTCCGTAAGATGCATAAGCCAGTTGCGGGCTGCAGGGGCCCCCACATTGCAGGGCAAGGTGACAGTCAGCAATCCGTCGCCAAGGTGTTCCTTCCAGCGGGCAAGCACCCCGGGTGTTGCATCGGAAGAACCGTTGTCCAGCACGATAATGCGCGCATCATCCAGCCGCGAAGCGGCAAGGCTGCCCAGCGTGATGTCAAGACAGGCAGCCTTGTTGTATGAATAAAGCAGCACAGCCCCCCTGCCTTCGGGCATCCGGCATGCCGTATGGGTTCCGTCAGCCACGTCAGACAGACGCAGCAGCAGATTGCTGTCCCAGCCGCGCAGCGCAAAGGCCGTCTGCCACAGCCGCAGTGCGGTATCCTCGCGGCCGCAGCGGGTCAGGGCCTCTGCGGCACGGGTCAGGTGTTCCGTCATTCCGGCGGAATGCGGCCAGACGGACTCATAAAGCGCTGCAGCCTGCTCCGCATCACCCCGCATCAGGTGCATGTCGGCAAGCAGCCGCGTACGCACCGGCAAAGGCAGGGAAGTTGCTCCGGCAATGACGGCTTCCACGCGGCCGGTGTCGCCTTCGTAACCGGCCAGCGCAAGCCGCTGCTGCAGCCAGTAGGCGTTATCCGGCTCCCGTGCGGTCTGCTTTTCAAGAAACCCCATGGTCAGGGCTGTGTCACGCTTCTGAAGCAGACGCTGATAATACCGCTGATCCTGCGGTACGCTCCACCCCTGCCGCATGTGCTGTGCAACACTGCGCACAGAATCCGGCAAAAAAGGCTGCATGTCGTCAAGAGCAAGCAACTGCGCGGCGGTGCCGCCGTCCAGCGGATCCGCGTCCCATGCCGCACAGATAAGGCTTCTGCCGGTTTCAAGCAGCATGCCGCCCACTCCGGCCCTGCCGGCCTTCTGCGCTTCCATGGCCTTCTGCAGGGCCATATCTGCCAGATAAAGCCGGTGCATCTTGCCAGTGCCGCCTTTGGCAAGCTCATTCATCATGTCCGTGCCGCCGGCCGCTTCCATGGCATTCCAGTCAAAAAGCACAGCGCCTCCTTTTCTCCAGACCGGAGTTGACATACTATACAAAGGGTTACAAGATGATCAGATACAGTGCGCACGTCTTTTGCGCAATCATTTTAGCCGCGCGGTGCAGCCCCGTCCACCGTGTTACACCGCTTCTGCGCGCGTACTGCGCATACTCTGCAATATGATGAATGATCACCGCACCGACACGTTGCTCCGGCTGTGCGAAACAATGCCGCTGTGGCAGCTGGGAGTCGAAGGACTGAACATACGCCTGATGCATGCGGAACAGGGGCTGCGGACACTGACCGCAGCGGCGCCCGACGCCCTGCCCGTCACGGTGTCCGGCGCTGTTGCCGCCCACATACTGTGGTCATGGCAGAAGCATCCCCTCGACCGCCGTCTGTGCGGCTATGTCACAGCGCTCTTTGCAGGACACCCGTCCCACGACCGGACGGTTGCACTGGCACACGCCGTGCTGCAGCGCAGTGCAGTCCCCCCGGAATATGAGGCATGGCGCGCTCTGGCAGATGCCGATCCGCAAGGCGCAATGCTCCGGTGCATCAACCATATCGCGGACGAAAAACATGCCTGTTTCTGGCTGGGGCAGGCCTTTGAGCTCTGCCTTGCGCAGCCGCATGACGGCTTGTGGGAAAAAGCAGCGCAGGCACTGCCCGTCTTTGCCGGAGCGGACATACTGGCGGCCCGCCTGCAGGCCGAATACCGGGTGTGCATGCTGGAACAGAACCACGCGGAACATGCGGACAAAGTCCGCAGTCTGCTGCGCCGGCTGGAAAAAGAAGCCGGACCGCTTTTCGGCCTGTGGGTAGCAGAAATGCAGGTTGAAACCGCATTGAAGTGTGCCGATACCCGTGCGGCGCACAGTGTGCTGCAAGCGCTCTGGCGGCAGCACCCGTGGCATCCGTCCCTCACTCAGGGGCTGTACAGCCTTATGCACCCCGCGCCACTGCAGCACCGGACCGTGCGTGACAATCCGCCTGCCATCCTGCTGTATTCATGGAACAAGCCCGGACTGCTGCGGCGCACGCTGCAAACCCTGCGTGATTCGGACATGGGCAACGCCCCCGTATTTGTGCTCGACAACGGCTCTGACCGGCGCCCCGCCGCAGAGACTGCGGAAGATATGCAGACCATGCTGGAAACCATGCGCGGCCAATGGCCCGCGCAGCAGCTGCACACCCTGCGTCTGCCCGTGAACATAGGGGCCCCTGCCGCCCGCAACTGGCTGCTCTCACTGCCGCAGGTACGCCGGCATCAATGGGCTGTGTTTCTGGACGATGACATTCTGCTGCCGCCGCAATGGCTTGTTCCGCTCATGAGCGCGGCACTGGAGAATCCGCGCACGGCCACGGCCGGATGTACGGTACTCGACCACACCCCGCCCTATGCCGTGCAATGCGCCGATTTTTTCCTCATCCCGCCGGATATGGGCACCCGCAGTTTTTCCGACATTGAAGAACAGATGCATGTATACTGCAATGCGGCCGGAAGCCGGTCGGTGCTGGCAGGCATGCACACCCGCCCGTGCCTTTCCGTTTCCGGCTGCTGTCATGCACTGAACATGCGTGCTGTTGAAGAATGCGGTCCGTTCGACATCCGCTTTTCTCCGACACAGTTTGACGACCTTGAACGCGATATCCGATGTGCACAGGCCGGCTTCGCCACGGTGTACACAGGCAGCGTGCGCATTCCGCACATGCAGCATTCCAGCATGCGGCAGGCCGGTGCTCCGGCCAAGCTGGGGCACATCATGGGCAATAAAATAAAACTGGAACACCTGTATCCCGCCGGTTCCGTACAGGCCGTACGCGAACAGGCGCTGGAAACGGCACGCAGCGACCTGCTGCGCAAGCACTCCACCCTATGCAGAGATATTCCCGCAACATGAACACTACCACACCCCTTTCAATCATCATACCTGTCTGGAACCAGTGGCATCTGACACGGGCCTGTCTGGAAAGCCTGCGACAGCACACTCCCGGCGACTTTTTTGAAGTCATCGTGGCGGACAACGGCTCGGGAGACGAAACAGCCGTCCAGCTGGCTCCCCTCGGAGAGAAACTGTTCGGACGCATGTTCCGGCGCATAAGGCTGGACACCAATCAGGGCTTCGGACCGGCCTGCAATCTGGGTGCAAAGAGCGCCCGCGGTGAAAAGCTGCTGTTTCTCAACAATGACACGCTGCTCACCTCAGGATGGCTGCCTCCGCTGATGAAGGCATTTGACGAAGACGCCAGGCTGGGCGCGGCGGGACCGCTGCTGCTCTATCCCGAATCGGACAGGGTGCAGCACGCGGGTATCGTTTTCACCCCCGCACTGCGCACACAGCATCTGTATGCCAACTTTCCGGCAGACCATCCCGTGCTGCGCACCCGCAGAACGCTGCAGGCCATCACCGGTGCCTGTCTGCTCGTTTCTTCCGGACTGTTCCGGCAGTGCGGCGGTTTTTATGAAGGCTACAAAAACGGCAGCGAAGACCTTGAGCTATGCTGCCGCATCCGCGAGGCGGGCAAAAAGCTGCGCTGCGTCACTGAAAGCAGGGTCTACCATCTGGAAAGCCAGACGCCGGGCCGGGGCGACGATGACGATACGAACGCGGCCCTGCTCAACCAGCGCTGCAAAGGCTGCTTCGGGCCGGACATGCACAGGCATGCGGTACGGGACGGCTACCGGTTTGCCATCACGCCATGGCTGGAATCGTACATAACGCTTGCAGAAGAGCGCGAGACTGCGCTTACATCATCCATGACCGGCGCCGGAGCAGGCGCAGGCGGAGAGTTCAACGCGGCGGCCTGCTGGCAACTGCTGCAGCAGGAACCGCTGTGGCAGACAGGATACGCTCTGCTGGCCGGTTTTCTGGAACAGAACCGGCTGTACGCCGAAGCCAGCGGGGTACGCCTGCTTCAGACGTACTTTTTTCCCATGCTTCCCCATTACCGCCAGCTGGCCGTCACGGCAGCCATGGCCGGAAATGAAAGTCTGGCAGCACAGGCGCAGGAAAAAGCAGCCCATATCAACGGGCTGCTTGAAGATGTGGGCGCACTGACCAAAAAAGCGGCAGGACTGGCAAACTGGGCCAGAAAAGCTGGAGAACAGGAGTTGCAGCACCTGTATGAAGGCTGGCTGAAAGAACTGGGTCTGTTATAGCTTCCCCCACAAAAAAACCGGCCGCGGTCATACCCGCGGCCGGTTTTTTATCGCCTGAACCTGCATGTCACGCGGCGGCTGATTACGTCCGTCAGAGTCCGCCCCCACACACGGGCCGTGTCTATACGCAGCACAACCAGCAGAAAGCTGAAAACTTATTTTGCCAGCCACTCTTCCAGCACCGCAGCGTATTCTTCTTCGGTATATGTGGGAGTCTCGTATTTACCCGCCTGCTGACGCTGCCGCGAAGCCTCGGACAAAATAACAGCCGCAGCCACCGAGACATTGAAGCTCTGAATCATGCCGAACATGGGGATATAGACTTCACCGTCCACTATTTCCATAAGCTCGGCGTCCACCCCGCGGTGTTCGTTGCCCATAATGATCGCCGTGGGACCGGTCATGTCCCATTCGCGCAGCGGCCGGGCCGAGGGCGAACAGCTGGTGGCAAGAATACGGCATCCTTTTTTTCTGAGCGCAGCGGCCAGCTGTGCCGGATCTTCGTGCCTTTCAGTCTCCACCCATTTGCGGGCAGATGCCGAAGAGCGTCCGCTGAGCGGGGGAAAAGGGGTATCCGTATAGTACAGATGGACTCTGGAAACGCCGAAAGCGTCGCAGCTGCGGTAGATGGCCGACACATTGTGCGGATCGTGTATATTTGCAAGCACAAGAGTAAGGTCTTTCTGCCTCAGCGACAGCACCCTCTTGATTTTCTCCACCCTTTCTGAAGTACGTTCTCTGGTCATATCATTTTCATCCGTTCATATCGTTCTGACTTTTCGGTTCCGTGCATAAATCCAGCGTTACATACAGCGGAACGGGCCTGCTGTCACCCCGTGCCTGCGGCACAGCAGCGCCAGGCCGGACACTGCATAACGTGATGCCTGCCGCGGGGTTGTCAGCCAAAAGATGGCACAACCTGCTAAAAAAGCGAGCCTTTGTTCCAAGCCACTGACTTTTTTTCATATATTGCCGCCATGCTCTATTGAAAAGTCCCGTTTCGTCCGGTAGAACGGCAAAGGCATTCGCGACAGCTTCGGGCTTGTGCGCGAACAGCGCCCTGCTGTCAGGAAACGGCACAGGCTGCAGCTGTCTGCCATTGACCTTTTTCCCCAATAACGGCCTGAAACCCCGATATTTTTCAGGCGTGTTTCCGACACAACAAGGAGGCAAGGAACGGTGAACCGTTGGAGTTTTTCTCAACTTATGACCGCAGTGTTCACACTCACGGCGGTTTGTCTGCTGCCCTGTCTGGCGCTGGCTGCAGGCGGGCATGGTGCTCCTCATCTTGACGGGGCTGAACTGGGCGTCATGTGGGTTATTCCCTTTGCCTGCATGCTGCTCTCCATCGCCATATTCCCCCTCACCGCACCCCATTTCTGGCATCACAACTTCGGCAAGGTGGCTGCGTTCTGGGCATTGGCATTCATCATTCCCTTCACTGTAAAATTCGGTTTTTCACTGGCGCTGTACGAAGTTATTCATACTCTTTTCCTTGAATACATACCCTTTATCATACTGCTGCTGTCTTTGTTCACAGTTGCAGGCGGGGTACGCCTGAAAGGTTCTCTGGTGGGCACCCCTGTGGTCAACACCGGCCTGCTGCTCATCGGTACCGTACTGGCCAGCTGGATGGGTACCACCGGTGCCGCCATGCTGCTCATCCGTCCGCTGCTGCGCGCCAACGCACACCGCAAATACAAGGTGCATTCCGTCGTATTCTTCATTTTCCTTGTGGCCAACATCGGCGGTTCGCTGACTCCGCTGGGTGACCCGCCTCTGTTCCTCGGCTTCCTGAAGGGCGTGTCCTTCTTCTGGACCACCATCCATATGCTGGTACCCATGCTGTTTGTGGCTGCAATCCTGCTGGCACTCTTCTTCGTTGTCGACACCATGCTGTTCGCCAAGGAAGGCAAGCCGATTCCCCCCACCGACGCATCCGGTGAAAAGCTGGGACTGGAAGGCAAGATCAACCTGCTCCTGCTGGTGGGCGTTGTCTGCTCGGTACTGCTGAGCGGTCTGTGGAAGCCCGGCATCAGCCTTGATCTCTACCACGTGCCGGTTGAACTTCAGAACATTGTCCGCGATGTCCTGCTGCTGGTCATCGCCGGTCTGTCTCTGAAGCTTACCGATCCTGAAAGCCGCAGAAAGAACGACTTCAACTGGTTCCCCATCATCGAAGTCGCCAAGCTCTTCTCCGGCATTTTCATCTCCATGATTCCGGCCATCGCCATTCTGAAGGCCGGAGAATCCGGTGCACTGCGCAGTGTTATTGAAATGGTGAGCCACAACGGCCAGCCTGTGAACGTGATGTACTTCTGGCTCACGGGTCTGCTGTCCAGCTTCCTTGACAACGCGCCCACCTACCTTGTGTTCTTCAACACCGCAGGCGGCGACGCCGTGCACCTGATGAACGACCTGTCACACACGCTGCTGGCCATTTCCGCCGGTGCTGTGTTCATGGGGGCCAACACCTATATCGGTAACGCTCCCAACTTCATGGTACGTTCCATCGCTGAAGATCAGGGCGTCAAGATGCCCAGCTTCTTCGGCTACATGATGTGGTCGGGCGGTATCCTTATCCCCGTCTTCATCCTTGTGACGTTCGTTTTCTTCTAGTCGGGCCTGGAAGAAAGCAGAAGCATGATGTGGGTGCCCTAGGGCTGGACTCCTCCTGGGCACCCATTCATGGCGGACAATCGGGGACGGAAGCTGCACTCTTCCGTCCCCGAATCTTTCCGGCGGCTCCAGTTACGCCTCATGTGACGGACACATGCAGTGCGTCCCGCCTCCGCCGCCCTTCAGTGCACCGCACTCAGCCAGCCTTCTGTCCCAACGCCCCCCATACAGCAGAACAAACCCGTCTGTGCATCCGTAAGCAACAAAGCATAGCGTTCAACGCACATACAGCAGGTCAGACTGACGACCGGCAGCCGCCCCCCCCGCAACACAGCCGGTAAAAACAAAACGCGAACAGCAGTCTGGTAAGACCGCCTAAGCCGCAGCCGACGGGTTTACCCGCGGGCGGACACACCCGCTCATCACGCTCCGCGCAGCACGGGCAGAAAGCACAAAAAAACGCCCCGCGTAACCGCAGGGCGCCGTCGCCGTCATCATGTCCACATCCAAAAGCATCATGTGCGGAAAAGCTTGCGCTCCACATCCGCCCAGACCATGCCGGGAGTCACCTCAGCCATACAGCGGTGGTGCCCCTGCGGGCATTCCTGCGGGCCATGCAGGCCGCACGGACGACAGGAGACATCGGCCTCCAGCACCGTGGACCGGCTGCCGCGGGGGAAAAAACCCAGACGCCGGACGGTAGGGCCGAAAATGGCCGTCACCGGAGTATGCTGAACCCATGCAAGATGCATGGGGCCTGAATCATTGGTCACATAACAGTCCAGACGTCCCAGAAAGGCCGCAAGCTCGGGAAGCGAAAGACTGCCCGAAAGATCAAGCACAGCGTGGCGTCTGCCCCCGGTATCAATGCGGCTGATCACATCCTGCGCCATGGCTTCTTCTCCGGGACCGGCAAAAATCATCACCTGCGCCCCCGCGGCAACTGCGTGCGAAGCAACCTGCGCATACGAGGCGGCAGGCCATCGTTTTGTTCCCCATACCGAACCGGGATGCAGCCCCACAACCGGACCTTTCACATGGCTGGCAAAATATCCTTCGGCTTTATGGCGGGCATCCTGCGGCAGCACCAGCCGGGGCCATGTGTGCAGTTCGCTGATTCCCAGTGGCTTTACCAGTTGCAGCAAGCGTTCGATTTCTTCCATGGAGTCGAAGCAGCGCGGAACGGTATGCGTATAAAAATATCTGTTCAGAAAAGGTCTGTCATACCCGATACGCGTCTTGGCGCTTGACCAGCGGGCCATCAGGCCGCTGCGGACACTGGTATGGGCCGATACAAAAAGCGAATACCCCTGTGCCGCCATATGCCTGCCCAGAGCGAAAGTTCCGCCCGGACCGCCCTGTGCTCCATTCTTGTCATACCCGTACACCCCCGCCAGCTCCGGCTGGGATGCGAACAGCCCCTCAAACCCCTTGCGCACCCAGAAATCAATGGCGGCATCAGGATAGGCAGCCTTCAGCGTGCTGATAAGCGGCAGCGTCAGCACGGCATCGCCGAGAAAAGCGGTGTTCCAGACGGCTATGCGTCGCATTATTTCTCCTCCAGCACAGTTCTTACCCAGTCGAGCGCGGCACGCACATCGCATGCCACAACATCCGGCAGCACGCCTGAGCGTTTATGCACTTCCACCCAGCAGTCCTCACGCAACGCCATATCAGCTTCCGCTTTCAATCCGGCCTTTTCCGCCTCTGCCCGCCCTTTGCCGGTAAGTACCAGCACAGAAGCCGCCAGACAGGCGTTGCGCCCGAAGCCCACATCAGCCAGCTTGTCGCCCACCATCACGCAGCGCTCCGCCTTCAGCCCGTAGGCATCGCGCAGGGTCTGCCACAGGCCTGTCTCCGGCTTGCGGCATATGCAGGAACTGTCAGGAGCATGCGGACAATGGCGCGAAGCAGTGACCGACGCGCCGCAGGATTGCAGCATGGCGTCAAGCTGCATCCTGCACGCCTCGTAGTCGTTTTCCGAAAACATTCCCCGCCCGATACCGGACTGATTGGTCACGATGAACAGCTTTCTGCCTTCGGCACAGGCTCCGGCCAATGCTTCTCCGGCCCCCGGCAGCAGTTCAACGCCCTGCGGGTCGCTCAGATAATGCTTGTCGACGATGACCGTACCGTCACGGTCAAGAAGAATACAGTCAATACGGGGCACTGAGCCTCCTTCATGCAGCTGGGTCAGGGGCGAAACAAATTGAATCGCGGCGGACAGCATAATCCTGCCGCACACACCACGCAACAGGCGTGTCTAGATGGCACGGCGGTTATGTTTTTGCAAGGCGCACGGCGGCCGCAGGCCCCGCACACCGGCGGCAGAAGCCCCCGATAAACTTCCCGCGCAGCAGGGGCTGCCGCGGCCGCAGGTACAGTGTTGATAATCATTTCCCGCATTGCTATACTTGCGGCATATGTCATACGCTTATCCGGTCTTTCCGGCCGTCCGTGGGTGCAACGTCCCCTCCTTTTTCATAACAGGATCATTCATCCGTCATGATTGAATTTATTCTGGCGGTTTCCTTTGCCGTCATCATATCGGCTTCTTGTTCCGTGGCAGAAGCAGTGCTGTATTCCGTTCCATGGAGCCATATCGAGCAACTGCGCAAAAAGGGTCGCCGTTCGGGCGAACTGATGTTCACCCTGCGTTCCAACATCGATAAACCCATTACAGCGGTGCTCACCCTGAACACCGTGGCCAACACCGCCGGCGCATCCATTGCCGGTGCAGCCGCGGCCAATGTGTTCGGCGCAGAACATATGGCCACCTTTGCGGCATGCTTCACTGTCATCATTCTCATCTGTTCGGAAATCATACCAAAAACGCTGGGCGTCACGTACGCACGCCCGCTGACTTCAGTGGTGGCCGCTCCGCTCAACATGCTTGTGTGGCTGCTTTCGCCTGTTATCATCATCGGCGGCTGGATAACCAGACTGATGACTCCGGCAAAAACGCGCCCCGAAGCCTCGGAAGAAGATATCAGAGCGCTGGTCAGCCTGTCGCGCAAGTCCGGCATCCTAAAACCGTATGAAGAAATTTCTATCCAGAATATCCTGTCACTGGATAAAAAGCGGGTCGAAGACATAATGACCCCGCGCACTGTGGTTTTTTCGCTTCAGGCGGACATGACCGTGGAAGAGGCCCACGAGCGCCCCGGATTCTGGAACTACAGCCGTATCCCCTTGTGGCAGGACAACAACGAGGACATGGTGGGCATAGTCATGCGCCGCCACGTTCTGCAGGAAGTCGCTGCGGACAGGCATCTGACGCGCCTTTCCGAAATAATGACTCCGGTGACTTTTGTGCTTGAATCGCTGACTCTTGACAGGCTGCTCACTCAAATGCTGGAAAGACGGGTGCATCTGGCCGTGGTGCTGGACGAATACGGCGGCGTTGCCGGCGTGGTGGCACTGGAAGACGTGCTGGAAGAAATTCTGGGCAAAGAAATCGTGGACGAATCGGACCAGTTTGCCGACCTGCAGCAACTGGCCCGCTCGCGCAGGGCCAGACTTACGGGCGGCAAAAGCGTGTGAAGCCTTGATTCCCGACCGGAAAGTCCGTATTCGTAAAAACAACAATTCATCATTATTCGCGAGCAACGAGCCACACGTGCCCGCGGTGACCATACATACCGTTCGGAAACCGTAACACATGGAGCATCCATGCCGAAAAAAAACAGCAAGACCATCTACATAGCCGCCCTGCTTCTTTTTGTGGGCGGGGTGGGATATCTGCTCTTTTCCGGCTTGTCCCAGAACAGCGTTTATTTTCTGAATGTATCAGAAGCGCTGGCCATGCCGTCCGGCGACCTGAAATCGGCGCGGCTGTTCGGCACGGTCAAGGCCGAAGGCCTGCAGCGCATAGACGAGGGACTGGGCGTCCGGTTCCAGATTGAAGACAAAGACAACAAAACGCGTACCATGTGGGTTGAGTATAAAGGCGCTGTGCCTGACACATTCAAACCCGGTGCGGAAGTAATCATAGAAGGCGGCGTTGCCCCCCAGACACAGATGTTTGCAGCACGCACGCTCATGACCAAGTGTCCCTCGAAATACCAGAAGGAAAACCGGGAATAGACACAGGGCTGAAACAAGGCCGGCAGCCAGCTGGCCTTTTTTACAGGCAGGTTCTTCCCGCGGGCCTTCTTTTTTTACGCTCACTCACGGCTGACGCCGTATGAAATAGTCCTGTAAAGGAGACCACATGCACCTTACGGGGTACTTTATTCTCTCCGCCTGTCTGCTTTTGTCGCTCACTCTGGGCGGCCTGAGCATGGCGCAGGCCTGGCAGGGACGCAGAAACGCACTGCACCTGCTGGAAAAAGGGCAGATACTTGTCACGGGGCTCATGACCGCAGCTTCGCTCATCCTGCTTTACGGCCTCGTGATATTTGATTTTTCCAACGCATACATCGCCAGCTACACCGACAGGCTGCTTCCTGTCTTTTACCGGCTGACGGCATTCTGGGCAGGACAGGCAGGCTCGCTGCTGTTCTGGGCGCTGTGCGTATCGCTTTCGGGCGTGTATTTTATGTGCACACAGGGCTACAGGGTGATGTCAGACGGTACAAAAACGTACTTCTGGCTGTTTTTCATGATCATTCAGGCGTTTTTCGCCCTGCTTCTGACCACATGGAGCAACCCGTTCATCACCGTTAATCCGGCACCTGCCGACGGCAACGGGCTTAACCCGCTGCTGCAGAACCCGGGCATGATATTCCACCCGCCGCTGCTCTTTCTGGGCTACGGCGGATTTGCCGTACCAGGCTGTCTGGCACTGGCGCAGGCACTTAACAGAAACTCGGGTAATGAGGTTTCGTGGATCGAAGCCGGCCGCAATATGACCCTGCTGGCCTGGGCCACACTTACGGCAGGCATCATTCTGGGGTGCTGGTGGTCCTATATGGAACTGGGATGGGGCGGCTACTGGGCATGGGACCCTGTGGAAAACGCATCCCTCATCCCGTGGCTTGTGGCTTCGGGCTATCTGCACACATCCATTGTGGAACAACGCCGTAACAAGCTGCACAGAACAAACATATTCCTGATGGCGCTCACGACCATCTCGGCATTTTTCGCCACTTACCTTGTCCGCAGCGGAGTCGTGGACTCGCTGCATGCCTTCGGTGACGGCGGCGTGGGTGCGCCTCTGCTCGTGTTCATCATCGCCTTTACAGCGATTTCCGTCATCATCCCCATGCTGCACAAGGTGGAAGGCGCCCGTCCTCTTTCGGGCATTGCCAGCCGCGAAGGTTTTCTTGTCATTGTGGCGTGGGTGCTTATGGCGCTCAGCATCATCATACTGCTGGGCACCATGTGGCCGGTGTTTTCCAAATTCTGGAGCGCCAACCCCATGGGGCTGGAACCCGCCTTCTATAACAGAGTCTGTCTGCCGCTGTTTGTCATGCTTTCGCTGCTGCTGGTCATCTGTCCCTGGCTGGGATGGAAAGAAGGCCTGCGCAGTACAAAAGCAGCAGCGCTGGCGGGGGGCATTTTTCTGGCCCTGCTTGCAGGCTTTTTTGTGACCGGCATACGCATTCCGGCCGCGCTGCTGGGTGCCGCCAGTGCCGTGGGCGCCATTGCGGGCATAGGCATACTCTTTGCCACCCAGCCGCATCTGCGGCGCAACCGCTCATCCGTTGCGGCCTACGGTGTGCACATCGGGCTGCTGCTCATGGTGCTGGGCGTGGCTTTTTCCGGCCCGTACAAGGTGGAAAAAGAAATAGAAATCGCCAAGGGTGAAACAGTGACTCTGGGCGACTACGCCATGACCTACAAGGCGCTGTACGAAGGCGAAGGCCCCGGTATGATTTTTATCGAAGCCGAGCTGGAAGTAGCCAAAAACGGTAAAAAGATAGGCACCCTGCACCCGCAGCGGCGCATTTACAGCAAGTTCAGCAGAAACCAGTATGCCGAAGCGGCAACCATCCCTACGCTGGGTGATGAACCGTACGCCACGCTGCTCGGTATCTCGCAGGACAACAAAGCCGTGCTGCGTGTCAGCATCAACCCGCTGGTCAACTGGCTGTGGATAGGCGGCACGCTGGCCAGCCTGTTCCCCTTCCTTGGCATGCGCGCCGTGCGCTCCCGCAGGAACAACGCCGCCATGGTGCAGGAAGATGCTGCTTAAACTGGAAAAGATAGCCAAATTCTACGGCACGAGACTGGTCATAAAAGATGTAAGCCTGAGCGTGGCCTCCGGCAGCATCACCCTGCTGGCCGGTGCCAACGGAGCTGGTAAATCCACTCTGCTGCGCATCATGGCCGGACTTGCCCGTCCGAGTGCGGGCAAGGTGCTGTGTCATGCGGCCGAAGATAAAATTGGCTATCTGGGCCATCAGACGTTCATTTATCCGGATTTGTCCGCTCTGGAAAACCTGTCTTTCTGGGCAGGGCTGCACGGACAGCGGACTGACGAGCAGGCCCTGCTCGACATTCTGGACCGCGTGGAACTGAAGCGGTTCGCCTTTGAAAGGGCGGGCAGTTTTTCGCGCGGAATGGCTCAGCGGCTGAATCTGGCCCGGATTTTTCTGTTGCAGCCCGACCTAATTCTGCTGGACGAGCCGGGCACAGGACTGGATGTACGTTCCATGTCCATGCTGCGGCGCGAAATAGAAGAAGCCCGTAACCGCGGTGCAGGCCTGGTCTGGATCAGCCACTCCGTGGCGGAAGATCTGGCTCTGGCCGATGCGGTGGTTGCCATAGGGGACAGACGCGTGCTCTACAACGGCCCCGCCGCCGGCTACATTCCGGAGGCAGCATGCTGAACGCAGCCATGCGCATAGCCGCCAAAGACCTGCGACTGGTTCTCACCCGCGGCACGGGACTCACACAGGCACTGCTGCTCGGCCTGCTGCTCATATTCGTGTTCAGCCTGTCGCAGCAGATAGGAGAAGTAATGTCACCGCAGGGCGCCGCCGCCATATTCTGGCTGGCTTCCGCGTTCTGTCAGGTACTCATATTCAACACGCTGTACAGTCTTGAAGAGGTAAACGGCGCACGCTTCGGTCTGCTGCTGGCACCGGTGCCGGTGCAGTCCGTCTGGCTTGGCAAAGGGCTTGCCGGCCTTTTGCTGCTGCTGTGCGCGCAGCTCGTGTTTATTCCCGCAGCGGTGGTTTTTCTGGGGCAGTCGGTCTCTGCACTATGGCCGGCAGGTCTGCTCGCAGTCTTTCTGGTAGACCTCGGCATCATGGCACTGGGCTCTTTGCTCGGGGCGTTGTCGCAGGGGCAGGCAGCCAGAGAATCCATGCTCAGCATTATCCTGTTTCCCCTGCTTATTCCAGCGCTTCTGGCCGGAATACGGCTCGGGGCGGCAGCGTTTTCCGGCCAGCTGCCGGAAGGTGCACAGTCGTGGATAGGCATTGCCGCGGCGTTCGACGCGCTCTTTCTGGGTGCGGGGCTGGTGCTTTTCCCCTTCATTTACAGCGGAGAAGGCTGATCCGACGGCAGACCCGCAGTCTGCCCTCATCCACAAAAACGATACGAGGTCCACATGCGCGATTCCATACGGCCCCGCAGCCCCCTGCCCCGCTACGCAGCGGCCATGGCAGGACTGGCTCTGGCCGTCAGCCAGTACTTTATCTTCGTATACGCCCCTGAAGAACAGACCATGGGCATCGTTCAAAAAATTTTCTACATCCACCTGCCGCTGGCATGGTGGGCGTTGATCAGCTTTTTTGCGGTGTTTGTAGCCAGCGCCATGTATCTGAACAAAAGAACATGGTTCTGGGACAATCTGGCCGGTGCAGCCGCCGAAATCGGCGTGCTTTTTTCCGGCCTTGCTCTGGTGACGGGTTCCGTATGGGGCAGGCATTCGTGGGGAGTCTGGTGGACATGGGACCCGCGGCTGACCACCACGCTGGTCATGTGGTTCGTGTATGCAGGATACCTGATGCTGCGTTCCATGGGACTGGCCCGCGAACGGCGCGCCGTGGTGTGTGCGGTACTGGGCATAGTGGCATTCATAGATGTGCCGCTGGTGTTCTTTTCCGCTCGACTGTGGCGGTCCATACACCCTTCCGTATTTGCCAGCCGCGGTGGCGGACTGGAGCCGGAAATGCTGACCACAGCGGTTGTCTGTGTGCTGTGTTTCGGCTTTCTGTGGTATGCGCTGACTGCCATCAGAACACGCCAGCTGGCGGACACGGACCGGCTTGATTCACTTGCAACCACAGACGACCTGTAAGGAGGCCCGCATGGACTCTAGCAACTGGCTGCTTATGGCCAATGCCGCTGTATGGCTCGGGGTGGGCGCCTATCTGTTCTTCATGGCACGCACACAGCAGCAGCTCGACAAGCGTATCCGCCAAATGGAGCTTATGAACGATGACTAATCACAATCCGGGGCCTGCTTTCGGCCCGAGGCACAACATAACCAAGTATATTCTGGCAGCACTGGGCGCCGCTCTGGCTGTCATGCTCATCACGTCGTTCATCTACAGGATGAACCATCCTTCTCTTGTCAAACAGGGCCGGGCGCCGCAACAAAATGCAGCCCCGGAACAGGGCATGTCGGCCGCCGCAACCGGCGAACTGACTGAACTGATGCGCATGATGCAGGAAAACCCTAACGATCCTGAAGTTCTGCAGACGCTTGCGCAGCATTTTATGGACACAGGGGACTGGCAGCGTGCCCAGACGTTCCTCAACAAGCTTGTGGTGGCAGCTCCCGCTGATTCCCGCCCGCTGTATATGCTGGGTATTTCGCAATACCAGCTGGGCCAGCATGCCGAAGCGGCAACAACCTTTGAACGGCTCATAAAGCTGGAAGACGACCCCATGGCGCGGTACAATCTGGCCGTGCTGTACGGTCATTTTCTGGGGGCACCTGAAAAAGCCCGGCCGCATCTGGAAGCCATACTCGCTTCCGGCACTGCCGGCGAAGAACTGAAAGCCCGGGCCAAAGCCGAGCTGACCGGCAACAAACACGAAGACAAATAGCATGAAGCCGGCAGCCCCCTTTCATGACAGGCCTGCCGGCCGCACACTGACCCTCCACGGGCAGCAGGCTGCAACGCCTGTTGCCCGTTTATGCTTGGTCGGCTATACAATTACACTTGATCAGGTAACCTTGCGGCGCATAATCTGCGGACGTTGCCCCCTTGGTCTGGTTCGCGGTGCACAGGGGCACCCGATGCTTGCAGAACCGCATCACAAGCCGCCTTCCGGTTGACAGAAGCCGCCCAAAAGGACTACTAAGGTCGATTAACTTTTCATTGATTTTAGACCGTTTCTTCCTCCACGGAAGCACGGCTCAGCGCAGACGGCGGCCTGCCTAAGGGCCGGCCGTCTGACGGAAACCTGTTTGGAGAAATATCATGGGCACGATTCTTGGCAAAGCTCTGACATTTGACGATGTGCTGCTTGTCCCCGGCTACTCCGAGATCACGCCGGATCAGGTGGACGTTTCCACCATGCTGACCGCGCAGATCAAGCTGAACATCCCGCTTATCAGCGCCGCCATGGACACCGTTACAGAGTCTGCCATGGCCATCTCCATGGCGCGTAACGGCGGTGTGGGCGTCATCCACAAAAACATGACCATCGACGAGCAGCGGCTTGAAATCGAAAAGGTCAAAAAATCGGAAAGCGGCATGATCATCGATCCGGTGACCATAGCCCCCGACTACACTGTGGCGCAGGCGCTGCAGATCATGCGCGAATACCGCGTTTCCGGTCTGCCCGTTGTTAAAGACGCCGAACTGGTGGGCATACTGACCAACCGCGATGTGCGTTTTGTCACCGATCTTGAAGGCACCAGAGTGCACGAAGTGATGACCAGCGAAGAACTGGTAACCGTGCCGGTGGGAACCACCCTGGATGAAGCCCGCCATCACCTGCATGAACACCGCATCGAAAAATTGCTTGTGGTTGATGAGAACAACAGACTCAAGGGTCTCATCACCATGAAAGATATCGACAAGGTGCAGAAATACCCGCAGGCATGCAAAGACGACAAAGGCCGTCTGCGTGTCGGTGCCGCCATCGGTGTGGGCGGCGAATGCGAAGCCCGCGCACAGGCCCTGCTCGGGGCCGGAGCCGACTTCCTCGTTCTTGATTCTGCCCACGGGCATTCGCAGAACATCCTCAAAACCGTGGAAATGGTGAAAAAAACCTTCCCCGATTGCCAGCTTATCGCAGGTAACGTGGCTTCCTACGAAGGCGCCAAGGCGCTTTTCAAGGCAGGAGCCGACACTGTGAAAGTAGGCATCGGCCCCGGTTCCATCTGCACCACGCGTATCGTGGCCGGTGTGGGCGTGCCCCAGATCACGGCCATCATGGAAGCCGTGCGTGCCGCCAGAGAATTCGGCCGCCACATCATTGCGGACGGCGGCATCAAATACTCCGGCGACATTGTCAAAGCCCTTGCCGTGGGTGCCAACACCGTCATGCTGGGTTCGCTGCTGGCAGGCACCGAGGAAAGCCCGGGTGAAACCGTGCTCTATCAGGGCCGCACCTACAAAATCTACCGCGGCATGGGATCCATCGACGCCATGAAAGACGGCAGCTCCGACCGCTACTTCCAGGAAAAGACCAAAAAACTGGTTCCCGAAGGCATCGTGGGACGTGTGCCCTACCGCGGACATGTGGGCGACACGGTCTTTCAGCTGGTGGGCGGACTGCGTTCCGGTATGGGATACACCGGCGCGGCCACCATTGCAGAACTGGATGAAAAAGCACAGATGGTGCAGATTTCCGTTGCGGGTCTTCGTGAATCACACGTGCACGACGTGATCATCACCAAAGAAGCCCCCAACTATAACATGGACAAGTAATCAACCGTCCCAAACGGAGCGCGTAACGCACGCCCCGGAGGAATAGAATGGAAAAGCAGAACAAAGTCATTATCGTGGACTACGGTTCGCAGGTTACGCAGCTGATCGCTCGCCGTATCCGCGAGGCCGGTGTCTATTCCGAAATTCATCCCTGCATCGTCACTGCCGCAGAAGTAGCCGCCATGTCTCCTTCGGCTGTAGTGCTTTCCGGCGGACCCGCCAGCGTGCTGGGCGAAGATTCCCCTGCGCTGGACAAAGGCCTGCTGGAACTCGGCGTGCCGGTTCTGGGCATCTGCTACGGCATGCAGCTGCTTGCGCACAATCTGGGCGGAGAGCTTTCCTGCTCCGAAACCCGCGAATACGGCCCCGCCGACCTGAAGTTCTGCGCCGGAAGCCCCCTGTGGGACGGCCTGAAAACAGATGAATCATCACGGGTATGGATGTCGCACGGTGACAGAGTGAAAAAAGTGCCCGCCGGATTTACGGTGACCGGCAGCACCGAAACACTGGAAGTGGCCGCCATGGCCGACGACCAGCGCCGCATCTATGCCGTGCAGTTCCACCCCGAAGTCCATCACTCTGAAGACGGCGTGCGCATGCTGCACAACTTCCTGTTTAAAATTGCAGGAATCAAGGCTGACTGGTCCATGTCCTCTTTCTGCGAGCGGGTGATAAAAGAAGTCTCCGAGCAGGTAGGCCCCGACGATCAGGTGGTCTGCGCTCTTTCGGGCGGCATAGACTCCACCGTGGTTGCCGTGCTGCTGCACAAGGCCATCGGCCACCGCCTGCACTGCATCTTTGTGGACAACGGAGTGCTGCGCCTGAATGAAGTTGATGAAGTTTCCGGCTATCTGCGCGAACACTTCGACCTCAACCTGACGGTTGTAGACGCCCGCGAACGCTTTATGAAGCAGTTTGCCGGAGTCGAAGACCCCGAAAAGAAACGTAAGATCATCGGCTACACCTTCATTGACGTGTTCGATGAAGAGTCGCAGAAGATTCCCAACGTGAAGTATCTCGCGCAGGGCACGCTGTACCCTGATGTCATTGAATCCATATCGCACAAGGGCCCTTCTGCCGTCATCAAAAGCCACCACAACGTGGGCGGCCTGCCCGAAACCATGAAACTCAAGCTCATCGAGCCGCTGCGCGAACTCTTCAAGGACGAAGTGCGCAAGCTGGCCGTGGAACTCGGCCTGCCCGACTTCATTGTCTGGCGCCATCCCTTCCCCGGTCCCGGCCTTGCCATACGCGTCATCGGCGAGGTAACGGAAGAGCGTCTGGACATCCTGCGCAAAGCTGACAAAATCGTTCAGAATGAGTTGACGGCGTCTGGCTGGTATCGCAAAGTGTGGCAGGGCTTTGCCGTACTGCTGCCGTTAAAGACGGTCGGTGTCATGGGCGATGACCGCACCTACGAGCACGTCATAGCCCTGCGCGTGGTGGACAGTGTCGACGCCATGACCGCAGACTGGGTGCGGCTGCCCTCCGAAGTGCTGGAGCGCATCTCCAGCCGCATCATCAACGAGGTCAAAGGCGTCAACCGCGTGGTTTACGACATATCCTCGAAGCCGCCCAGCACCATCGAGTGGGAATAAGGGCGGGTAACAAGCTGAAAAGGCGGATACCAGACTATGTTCGGCATCGGAACTACGGAACTCCTTGTTATCCTTGTTGTTGCTCTTATCGTTCTCGGCCCTAAAAACCTGCCCAAAGCGGCTCGCACGCTGGGCAAGGGTCTGGCCGAGTTCCGCAGGGTGTCCACAGACTTCCAGCGGACCATCAATACCGAAGTGGAGCTTGAAGAGCACGAAAAGCGCAAACAGGAAGCCAGAAAAGACCTGTACGGCGATGATGAAACTCCCGCAAAGCAGAAAACGGCCAAAGCGGAACAACGCGACCCCGATGCAAAGCCTGATATCGCCGTGGCACCTGACAGTGAACAGCAGGACACGGCAGCAACAGCTCAGGCCGATGCTGATGCCGTAACCGACAAGCAGAAGGTAAAGGCATGAGTGACGAGCTGAAACGCGACGGGCAGACCGGAGATTCCGAAGAGCACGAAACTGCGGCAAACGGAGAAACCGGAACTTCTACCGCCGATGCCGGGCAGGGCGACACAAACGAACAGCCCGCAGCGGAACAGCAGGATACAGCAGCAGATTCCACCCCCGGGGACGGAACTGATGCTGATACCGGCGATGCCGCAGCAGATGACCCGTCTGCCGAATCCGCCGACGATAACAATAAAGCCGGGGCGGAAAACGCCTCGGCTCTTTCTGAATCCGTTCCTCCCGTACCTGCCGTCAACCGCGTGACCGAGGCGGCGGCAGATGAGGAAGAGGATGAAGACGAACGGCCCATGACGCTGCTTGAACATCTGGATGAGCTGCGGTTCCGGCTTGTGCGCTGCTGTATTGCCGTGGGCATAGGCTTTCTGGCCTGTTACGGTTTTGCAGAACAGCTTTTCGGCTATCTGGTGGCTCCGCTGCTGGCAGTAATGCCCGAAACAAGCACTTTGATTTTCACCGAGCTGCCCGAAGCGTTCTTCACCTATCTTAAAATATCCATCGTTGCCGGTATGTTCCTGACCAGCCCGTACATATTTTACCAGATATGGGCTTTTATCGCTCCAGGACTGTACGACGAGGAAAAAAAATACATCATTCCCATGGCAGGTGTTTCCGCACTGTTCTTTGCGTCGGGCGCCTGCTTCGGCTATTTTATTGTTTTCCCGTTCGCTTTCGACTTTTTCATGAGCTTTAACAACGAGACCATTCAGGCCATGCCCAAGCTTGGTGAATATCTCGGTTTTTCGCTCAAGTTGCTTATAGCGTTCGGCCTGATTTTCGAAATGCCTCTGTTTGCCTTTTTCGGCGCACGGATAGGCATTCTTACCGCTGCAGCCATGCGCAAAGCCCGCAAAGTGGCTGTGCTGTGCTTCTTTATTGTGGCGGCCATTCTTACCCCGCCCGATGTCATCTCGCAGCTGCTTATGGCCGGTCCGCTGCTGTTGCTGTATGAAGTAAGCATCTACGTGGCACAGATTTTCGGCCGGTCCGCCAAAGCCGGCGGGCAGGATGAAGATGAAAACGATGAGCAGGAAGAAACAGCGTAGCCGCTTTTTTTCCGGCTTTCAGGAGACACCATGACCCGACGCGCTGCGACTGTGACGCGCACCACGACAGAAACTGCCATTTCCCTTTCGCTTACAGTGGACGGCAAAGGCGAAGTATCGGTAACAACCGGTCACGGATTTACCGATCATATGCTTACTCTGCTCGGCTTCTGGGCGGGCTTTGACCTGACCCTGACCTGCAACGGCGACACGCATGTGGACGCCCACCATACGGTGGAAGATGCAGGGCTCTGTCTGGGGCAGGCTTTTGCACAGGCGCTGGGTGACAGAAAAGGCATAGCGCGGGTAGGCAACGCACGGGTACCCATGGATGAAGCGCTGACGGAAGTCGATCTGGATATTTCCGGACGCCCCTATCTGGTTTACCGCGGCGACGAACTGCTGCCGCCGGTCATTGCCGGTGACGAGGCAGACCTGTGGCGCGAGTTTTTCAAATCATTTGCCAACGGTGCCAGAATCAATCTGCACATATCATTGCTTTACGGCAAAAACGGTCATCATCTGTTAGAATCCGCGTTCAAAGGTCTGGGGCTTGCTCTGCGCCGGGCCGCGGCTTGTGAACGCGAAGCACTGCTCAGCACCAAGGGGAGTCTCGACTGATGCGCAAACTCTGCATAAAAATCCTGCTGGTCACGGCGGCGGCCGCGCTGCTGCTTACCGGCTGTTACAGCCCTGTCCAAGGTCCCATGCCGTTGCCCGATATCAACATCGGTGTGGCGGGCTTTACCCAGCCCACCACCACGGCAGCGCTGCTGGCCGGTTACATTCCGGAAAATCAGCAGGAGGTGGACAACCAGACCCTGCGCGGTCTTGATGAAGACTTTGCCGCCATTCTTGCCGGTGCCACCGCACGCAAGTATGTTTCCAGTGAACAGGGAAGGCAATGTCAGGAAATAGTTTCCGCCGCACAGCAGGGCGAAAAAAGCATCAGCGCTTTTGAACACTGGCTGCGCGTGGGCCGCTGCATGGAGGTTGACTACCTGCTGGTGCCGCATCTCATCGACTGGCACCAGCGCAAAGGCGAAAACATGACGGCAGCCAGCCCCGCAAGCGTCACCCTTGACCTCTTTCTGATGGACGTGCAGGGGCAGTCCCTTGTTTCGCGTTACCATTTTGAAGAAACCCAGCAGACACTTGCTGACAATCTGCTGGAGTTCAGCAAATTCGTCGAACGCAAAGGCAAGTGGATCACAGCAGAAGATCTGGCCCGCGAAGGACTGTATCAGGGAATCAAGGAGCTTGGTCTGTGATCATCTTTCCTGCTGTGGACATAAAGGGCGGGCAGGCGGTTCGCCTGCGGCAGGGCAAGGCCGATCAGGAAACGGTTTTTTCCGGCGATCCTGTGGCCATGGCACGCCACTGGGAAGAACAGGGCGGACGCTGGCTGCATGTGATAGATCTGGACGGTGCGTTTTCCGGCACTCCGGTCAACCGCGAGCTGATCAGAACCATCTGCGCCAGTGTATCCATTCCCGTCCAGCTGGGCGGCGGCATACGCGATACCGTCACTGCGCAGGCGTATCTGGATGCCGGAGTTGAACGGCTGATAATCGGCACCATCGCCCTGACCGATCCCGATCTGTTCGGGGCCATGTGTTCAGCGTTTCCGGGCCGTATAGGCGTTTCGCTGGACGCGGAAGGCGGCAGACTGAAAACCAAAGGCTGGGTGGAAGATTCCGGCCTGAGCATTTACGACGTACTGCCCCGGCTGACAGAACAGGGAGCCGCGTTCCTCATCTACACCGACATCGACCGCGACGGGATGCAGAGCGGTGTAAACGTGGAAGCTCTTTCCGAACTTGCCGGCCGCTCGGCAATACCAGTCATAGCGGCAGGCGGCGTAGCGACCATGCAGGACGTCTACGATCTGTATCCTGTAAGCCGCAGTGCCAACCTGCAGGGCGCCATTACCGGCAAGGCCATTTACGAGGGTTCGCTGGATCTGGCAGAAGCCATGCGCTGGATAGACAGCCGGACAGCATGACACATGCGCCATGCGTTGGCATGGCTGCAAGGCTTGCACCGGATTATGTACCGTCGTATTCAGGCACCGGAAGCCGGTAACCGCAGGTTTTTGGTCAGGCCGGTTGCCGGCAGCAGCACAGACCCGTCTGCGGTGCGGCAGTCTGAAAAATTATCATGAACGGATACTCCGGCAGTACCTGCCGGTCATGCAGGGGGATGGAAACATCCCCTTTTGCATAATGCATCCGCAACTCCGGAGAGAACACAATGCAGCACACATTTCTTATGGAAGAAGGATTCTGGCAGCTTTCCGGTGTCTTCTCCAACATCAGCGGTGTAGCTGTTCCGGTGGAAGGCAGGTCCATAGTCACCCACACGCCGGAACAATGGTCCAACCATGCATTCATGCGCATTCTCACCGCGCAGCCGCAGGACATAGAAAACCTGTACACATTTCAGCCGCTGCCCCCCAAGGCAACCTACGCGCAATGGCGCTCCACCAGCCCGTCTCTGGGTGACGTCAGCGGCTGCTTCGCCTTTGCAGGCGATACCATCATATCATCGTCCATCATTGCAGAAACCCGCCAGCACGCTACCGAACACCTGAGGCTTATCAGCAGCGAAGCGTACGAAAACAGAGGGGCACTGTTTCAGAACGACACGCTGGTAGCCACATGGAGCGTGCTCATGCAGCGCATCCGGCAGCCGGAAAGACTGCAGTAGCGGAGCAAGCTAGCTGCACGCCTTGCCCTGATGGCGAAAAAGAAAACACAGTGCACTCTGCACCTTGCCGGAGAACAATTTGTCCGCCATCACATTGCCGGCCACCCGCTTGCTTATTTCGCCCAGCGTCGGATACGGATACACCGCACCGGCAATTCTGGACAATGAAACCTTCCCGGCCTGCACAGCCACCCACTGGTTGATGATTTCACCGGCGCCGGCACCGCATATCTGCACCCCCAGCACTTTTTCCCGCGGGTCAAGCAGCATTTTTATGCGCCCTTCCGGTGCTCCTTCGGCCAGTGCCCTGTCGTTTCCTGAAAACAACTCAGTGCGGACGGTATAATCGACTCCGGCGGCCTGCGCCCGCCGTTCGTTCAGCCCCACGGATGCCAGCTCCGGATCAGTAAACGTGCACCACGGCATGTTGGTATAATCAGCCTTTTTCGGCAGACGGAATACGGCATTGGCAATGATGATGCCCCCCTCGTACCCTGCCGCATGGGTGAAAAGGTAGCGGCCGGTCACGTCTCCGGCGGCATAGATGTGCGGTACGTTGGTCCGCATGCGTGCATCCACCCCGACACCCCGTGCCGAATACACCACACCTGCATTTTCCAGCGTCAGTCCCGACACATGAGGAGCACGCCCCAGAGCCACCAGCAACTCTGCAGCAGACAGCAGTTTTTCCGATCCCTCGTGTACAAGGCGCACCTGCACACCGTCAGCTCCGCGCCGGACAGACTGTATCTCCGTGCGGGTAAGCACGCGCACCCCTTCAGATTCCAGCCGCAGCCTGACGATATCCGCCATATCGGCATCCTCGTTGCTCAGCAACTGCCCCGAACGCTGTACAACGGTCACTTCTGTTCCCAGACGCCGGAAGGCCTGCGCCATCTCAAGAGCCACAGGCCCGCCCCCCAGCACTATCAGCGATGCCGGCAGCACCGGCAGAGAAAAAATCTCTCTGTTGGTCAGATATCCGCTTTCTTCCAGCCCCTCCAGCGGGGGCACCGAGGCACCCGACCCGGTGGCGATGACAATTTTTGCTCCTGTGGCCCGCACCACAGAATCATCAGAACGGATTTCCACCGTATGGTCATCCGCAAACGACGCCGCACCGAAAAGCACCTCTGCTCCCAGTGCAGTGAAACGTTCCACGGAATCATGCTGCTGGATGACGGCCTGAACTTCGCTGATACGCTGCGCCACCTGCGCAAAGTCCACCGGCGGCAGCTGCGCATCGGGCAGTCCGTAACGTGCCGCGTGCCGCATCAGATGCCGCACTCCGGCGGTACGCAGCAGTGTTTTGCTGGGTACGCAGCCGTAATGAAGACAATCGCCGCCCAGGGCATGCCCGCTTTCCACCAGTAACACCTTAACGCCCAGCTGAGCGGCTCCGGCTGTTACGGTCAGACCGGCGGCACCGCCGCCTATCACGATGATATCATAGTCATATTTTGCCATCATCAGGCTCCTTTTGTGCTGCGCCATGCGGCTGCACGTTCCAGCACCTTGCGCGCTGCCAGCGGAAAAAGCCCCAGAAGGGCAAAAGACAGTATCAGCGAAGGCGAAAGGATGCCGGAAAGCGATTCAATGGCCCCCAGCTCTTTACCTGCATTCACATACACAATGGTTCCGGGCAGCATGCCCAGTTGCGAAACCCAGTAAAATGTCCTGATGGGCAGCGGGGTAAGTCCCATGGCCAGATTGATAAGAAAAAAAGGAAAGACAGGCACAAGCCTGAGAGAAAACAGATAAAAAGCTCCGTCCTCCCTTATGCCTGCGTTGATCTTTTCCAGCCTGCCGCCAAGCCGCCGCTGCACCCAGCCCCGCAGTACAAAGCGAGAAGCCAGACATGCCAGTGTGGCTCCTATGGTGGAAGCAAATGAAACAGCCGCCAGAGTCACCCAGAACCCGAACAAAGCCGCACCGGCCAGAGTCATAACCGTGGCCCCCGGCAGAGACAAAGCCGTCACCGCAATGTACAGGGCCATATATCCGGCCACCACAAGCACCCCGTGCTGCCGGTACAAAGCTGTGAACGAATCCTGAGAAGCTTTCACATATTCAAGCGTAAAAAAACGCCCCAGATCAAAATACCAGAATACTCCCAGAAGAACGGCCAAAGCCACAGGCAGAATCACCCTGCCCGTGTTACGAATAGTCATGAAAACTCCTTGCCCGCAGGCCGGACAACAGCAGCAGGCACAATCAGGCTCCGCCGGCGGAGCGTACAAGGCGGCCGGTTCTCAGCATCTGCACGCCGCACACGGCCGCGCCCCACAGGCCCGATTCTTCATTGCGGTTCAGACGCACAGGCACTTTGCACAAAAGATGCCCGTGCACATCGCTCTGCACAAACTCCTGTACAAACGCGTGGTGGGTGACAAGTCCCGGATTACCCGAAGCAAGCCCGCCGGCGATATACAGCCCCCCCAGCGCCATGGTTTCCAGCACATAATCGTGGCAGGCTCTGCCGTAAAAACGGGCAAACCACTCAAGAACAACGGAGTCGCCTTCCAGCTTGCGGCTTACTTCACGCGATGACAGCCGTTCGCCGGTATGAAACTGGTGGAGCAGCCGCAGGCCTGTTCCTGTGACCACCAGATCGCCGATAACCTGCGGTCTTCCTGTCTCACGCAGTATAAATTCCGCAAATTCCAGTTCTTCTCTGCCTACAAAAGGAAATACTGAATGACCGCCCTCTGACGGCACGGTGATATAACGCCCCACCCCGTCACACACCAGCAGACACTTGCCCAGTCCGGTTCCCCCTCCCACCACGGCTATGGGGGCGCCGTCCTCTGCCACACCGTGCTGCACCGTAACAGCGTCATGCACGGCTTCGGACAGGCAGGCGTAAGCCTGCGCTTCAAAATCATTGATCAGACGACCGCGGGCGATACCGAACGTCTGTGCCACTTCATCCAGATCAACCGCCCACGATGCATTGGATATTTTGCAATAGCGCCCTTTTTTTTCGACAGCACCTGCCACAGCCAGCACCATGACGTCCGCATCACGCGGCAGCAGCGAAAACCCGCGGTTTTCCAGCTCTGCCAGCAACGCCGGAAAAGACTGCGCGCCCTGAGTGGAAAGCCATAAGCTGTCTTCAAATTTCAGCGTACCGTCAGCCTGCAGCACAAAGGCCGCAAACCGGCTGTTGGTTCCCCCTATGTCCACTGCGAGAATGCGTTCCATGCCTGCTCCTTGCTCGAAAAAAATAAACCCGCAGCCCCACGCGAGCACGTCGCAAAGGCTGCAGGCCTATACTACCCTACTTGACGCGGCGGGCAAAGCGCGCAGATGCGGTAACAATACATCTGCCCCGCACATACGGCATTTACTGAAACGGTACAGTTTCCTCCGCTTCCACACCGTCTGCATCGCCCGCCAGCAGTTCGACCATATTACGCAGATGCGCATAGGTTTCCGGTGACATGGCTGTAAAACGCAAAGCTGTTTCATCACTTTCAGCACGCACCACCTCGGCATCTACCGACAGCTCATACCCTTCTGCAAGAGTAAGCAGAAAACGGCATGCCGCGCCCACCGGCAGCGGCGGATGCGCGATGCACAAGGCCCCGCGCAGACTCAGGTCAAGGGTCAACGCCCTGTTTCTGCTTCCGCCGTATTCCAGATGCACGGCATACCGTGCGGGCACACGCAACCTTCTGCGACGATCATCCATAAATCACGACCTCCGGAAAAACAGACTACTCCTGCCACTCCGGACGCTGGACATATGGTTCCGGCAGCAGCTCAGAGAGCATGCGCTCTTCGTAGACGCCTTTTTCAGGCTCTATCAGGGCCAGTATACCACGTCCGAACTCGTAGAGGAACTGTCTGTCAGAAGCGGAAGGTGATAAAAGGCGTCCGTCCGGTCCCACTGACACCACTGCACGGATGCCTATGTCGCCCTCCGACACGGCTTTAAGCGTGGCCGTACGCAGTGCCGTACCCGTAAGGTTGAGCATGGGATTCTCCACATTGCAGCCTGTGAAGATTTTTCCGGAGCGGGTAAGCACCGCAGCGCCCACCGGCACTCTGGAATACGGCGCATAGGCATTGATAGCCGCTGCCGTGGCCTGTTTTATCAGTTCGGCACGCTCTTCGGGCAACAGTTCCGGCACAAACCATTTACGGTAAATGCGGTCATACTCACCGTTGCGCATAACTTCCAGCATGCCGTCGTTGATTAACTTGAGCAGTTCAGGCTCTTCGCGGTTCACCGCATAAAAAACGTCGGTGACACGCAGCGGAGTGCCTACGGTGGTTATCCCGCCAAGCTTCAGCTTTTCTATGTAATAGTACGCCGTGCGCTCCGGCCCGCCGTATGCCACAACCTCGTCCCTGTACAGGGCCCGCAGGGCATCCACCTTGGTATTGAACAGCTTGACGTTAAGCCCGCCGAAGCCTTCCAGCACACGCTGCTGAAACGACCCTTTTTCCACAGAAACAGTCTGCCCGCGCAACAGGCGCACATTGCCCACGCGGTTATGATTTTTGGTAAACAGCATAACCCGCGCAGGCAGGGTGGGACGTTCTGTGAAGCGGTACAACAACTCACGCTGAGCTGTCTTGGCCATGCCGGATGTCACCGTGATATTTCCGGCGGAAAGTTCCACCAGCACCTGATCCCACGAAAGCGGACGCATGATCAGCTTCACCGGCTTATCCCGCAGGACAGCTTTAAGCAGGTCCACATCAAACCCCGTGGGAATGCCCTGCGCTTCTTCAAAGGAAAACGGCGGAAACTCTCTGTCAAAACCGTATATCACTTTAAGCGGTGCCGCCTGCAACGGAAAAGCAAACAGCCAGCAGAACAGCCACACAGTGCAGAACAGCGCACAGAAACGCACCATGTGCGACGGACGCGGTATGGCGGCAATAACAGATTTCGGCATGAACAAACCCCGTAGTTGAGTAGACAGCACTATAGCAATAATCCGGCCACCGGCAGTGTGCACCGGTTCACCTGTTCTATTCGGCAGATACGGCAGGGAGTTTAGTGCTGAAACATTGCACACCGCTCTGTATGCTACCCGCCCGGGCCGGCGGTGGCAACCGCTGCAGCAGCCGTTGCCGGCATACCGGCCATATGCTACTGCGGCATTACAAGGAGCCGGTATGTTTTCTGAACATCTGAAAGACATTGCGGTATCGCTGGGCAACACTCTGACGGAACGCCGCATGACGCTGTGCACCGCGGAATCCTGCACCGGAGGGCTTGCAGGAGCCGTCCTTACCGCCGTGGCGGGCAGTTCGCGCTGGTTCAGAGGCGGTGTCGTAGCGTATGCCAACGACGTGAAACAGCATATTCTGGGAGTAGACGCGGCAGTGCTGCAGCAGCACGGGGCCGTCAGCGCACAGGTTGTGGAATCCATGGCCGCGGGTGCGTGCCGCCTGCTGCAATGTACTGCAGGCATCGCCGTTTCCGGCATTGCCGGCCCTGACGGGGGCACCCCGCAGAAACCGGTGGGCACAGTATGGATAGGCTGGCACTGTCAGCAAAAAACAACAAGCCGCGTATTTCTGTTTTCCGGCAACCGCGACGCGGTAAGGCTGCAGACAGTGGAACAAGGCCTTCTGGGGCTTATGGAAATGCTGAAATGACCGCACCGGAAATAACAGGAAAATGTCCGGCTGTATCTTTACACAACCGGACACCGTAAACCGTTCTTCAGCCGTGGCTGATGCGATGCGGCTCCGCCTGCCGCACCTGAGCGCCGCTCATTGGCGCAAAGCAAGAGACGCGAACTGACTGCATGTGAACAGCAGCTTCCAGCGTTCGTGTTCCGGCACGGCCAGCGTGTCGGGAAAGGTCTGCTGCTGCAGAACAGGCGGCGGAGCCTCGTGCCTGTTGATAAACTCCTGCCGTGTTTCAGCAAAACCGTAACCTTTCAGCTTTAGAGCATAGGTCAGCGGATTTTCCCGCACCGGCAAAGGCAATGCTTTATCACCAGCAGGCAGATCAGTACGGGCAAGAAGACTTTCCACCGCTGCAGCGTACTGCCCGCCCAGCACCAGATGATTCTGAAAAAACTGAAGGGTGTACCTGTTCAGCGAAAAAAAATCGAACAGCATATTGGAATGGGAAACAGCCAGAAAGCCGCCACGCTTTACAATCCGCCGGAGCTGCGAATAAAATTCATGCTCTTCTTCCGGCGTAAAATAAGCAATGACGTTGAACGCCAGCACTCCGTCCAGAGAATCTGAAGGAATTTCTGCCAGATACTCAACTCCGGCAGCCTTCAGATTCTGCCCGGGCAGCGGCATGGCGCTCTCAATCAGGCGTCTGCGCACCTGATCAATCATTTTTTCTTCTTTGTCACATGCCAGTACTTCGGCGCCCGCCTCTATCAATAACGGCAAAAACGCGCCTTCACCACACCCGAAATCAAGAATCCGCATGCCCTGCCGCAACTCAGGCAGCAAGGAAACCAGCACCTTCATCCTGTGCTGATGGTAGGGGTTGGTCATTTCTTCGGTATAACCGGCCGTCCTCTCACTCCAATCTACATTTCTGCTGTTCATTGCGCTTGGCCCTTTCACTTCAGCTGTCCGGCGGCAGGGCGACCGGAACTGTGTACATGCCGCATGACCGGAAACCGGCCCGCAGACGGCGGCAAGCTGCCACAAACCTTACGCCGCGGGCCATTCCGGCATCACAGAAGCTCAGCTTTCAATCAGGCGGAATAATCTCCGCGATTGATTTTAAAGCGTTCCGTGACGGTCATCACTTCCAGTTCGTCCACTATACGGCCCATACCGGGATGGCGTTCTGCCAGATCGGGTACGGCATCACGGATGCGGGCAACCTCTTCGCCGATACCCTCCAGTGTGCTGTAAGCAGAGCGCAGATCGGCGTTTCCGCCTTCTCCTGCGATCATGCGGGAATAATTTTCCCAGTCGTCCAGCACCCCGCCCAGCGTGTCCGCCACGCCGGAAAGCGGTACAGCCCCCTCTGTCTGACCGGTCTGCTGCACCATAAGCAACGGATTGACCGATCCCGCTCCGGGGGGCGGCAGAACAGATTGCGCTGCAGCGCCCTGTGCCCCGCCCTGCAACTGGCCCGCAAGCAGCGAATCAAAACCGGCAGCCGCGCCGCGCGGCTTCTTTCTGGCTTCTTCCTGCTGCTGCAATGCCTGCAGTTGTTCATTTGTTATTTTCATAGCCTGCCCCTGCTGTTAGGGTTTTGACCGGAATGTAGCAATAAGTCTGCCAACAGGCAGCACAAATATAAGCACTTGTTATTATGATAATTTTATAACAACAACGGGAAAAAAATACCAGCACTGCCTGCTTCTGCGGAAATTGTTACGGCAGAATTTACGTCATGTCTATTGCACCCGCGCCACGAACCCGTTATATTATAAGAAAGAATAATATCCGCGCGTTAAAGCTCGCGGTTTAAACAAGTACCAAGGAGGCCCCTATGCCCGCCATCAACAAGATACTCTGCGCAGTTGACTTTTCCAGCCACAGCAAGGATGTGGCTGAACATGCACGCCTGTTTGCCAAGTCTCTGGGAGCAGAAGTCATTGTTGTCTATGCCGCTCCTTCCCTCAGCCAGTATGTGGGCTTTCATGTGCCCACGGCTTCCATTGAAACACTGGTCGGTGAAATTGTAACCGGCGCGGAAAAAACCATGGAAGCTTTTGTGTCTGAAAACTTTGCCGATATCAATGCATCGGGACGCGTTGTCACCGGTTATGCGGCAGAAGAAATACTGGACGTGGCCGAAGCCGAAAAGGTGGACATGATCATCATGGGCACCCACGGACGCAAGGGCATCGACCGCATTCTGTTCGGTTCTGTGGCTGAAAAGGTGGTAAAGAGCGCCAGCATGCCTGTGCTCACCATCCGGCCCGAAATCGAAGACTAGCAGCAGCGGGCGCCTTGCCCTGACGCAAAAGGTGGATTATCCAGAGGGGCGGTTCTCACGAACCGTCCCTTTTTTGCTACAGTTCCATACCTGCAAAGGAGCACCCCCATGACTGAACCCGCAAAGCGGGAAGATTCCGGGCTGCCTGAGGCCGTTACTGCCATACGGCCAGAGGTGGCGGCATTCAAACCATACGCGCCCGGCCTTTCCATTGATGAAATCAAGGAACGCTACGGACTTTCCCAGGTCGTGAAAATGGCCAGCAACGAAAATCCGCTGGGCACCTCGCCGCTGGTTCAGCAGACACTGCGTACCCATGCAGACCTTGCCTTCCGGTATGTCCAGTCCGGCAATCCCCGGCTGGTCAGCGCCATTGCCCGGTCTTTCGGCGTTGCTGCCGAAAGCGTGGTCACCGGCAACGGCTCTGACGAGGTGATAGACCTTATCATTCGGGTCAAGGCCCGCCCCGGAAAGCACAACATTGTCGCTTTCAATCCCTGCTTCAGCATGTACGAGCTGCAGACGCGCTTCTGCGGTGTAGAGTTCCGGCAGGTACCGCTGCGTGCCGACTTCAGTTTCGACTACGACGCTTTTGTCGGCGCCGCTGATGCCGACACGGCCGTCGCATTCATCACCACGCCCGACAACCCGTCCGGCTACTGCCCCCCGGTCGAAGAAATAATCGATCTTGCGCGGCGTCTTCCTTCATCATGTCTGCTGGTAGTGGACGAAGCCTACATGGATTTTGCCGATGACCCTGCCGCCCACTCTGTTCTGCCGCACCTGACAGAATTTCCCAATGTGGCAGTGCTGCGTACTTTTTCAAAAAGTTACGGGCTGGCCGGTCTGCGTCTGGGTTTCGGCGTTATGCATCCCGCCCTTGCTGACTATGTAAAAAGGGTGCGGCTGCCTTTCAGCATCAACATACTGGCAGAGTACGCAGGCATAGCGGCACTGCAGGACACCACATTCCACGCACAGACCCTGCGTGTAACCCGCGAAGGCAGAACCTATCTGACCGGCGCGCTGACCGGGGCCGGATGCACGGTGTACCCTTCCGCAGCCAACTTCATCATGTTCGCGCTGCCGGAAAACTGCCCGCACGATGCGCGCGCGGTATTCGAGGCACTGCTGCGCCGCGGTATCATCATACGTCCGCTAAGCAGCTACAACCTGCCGCAGTGTCTGCGGGTCAGCATAGGCAACAGGCACGAAAACGAGCTGTTCATAGCTCAGTTCAAGGAGCTTCTCCGTGGCTGAACACATCATTGTCACACTGGACGGCCCCGCCGGAGTGGGTAAAACCACACTGGCCCGCAATATAGCCGAAGAGCTGGGCATAGCGTATATGGATACCGGAGCCATGTTCCGCAGTATAGGCTGGAAACTGGGCAATGTGGTGGAATCAGTGCCACCTGCCGAAATAGAAAAGAAACTTGCCGGATTCCGCTTTTCATTATCCGGAGCCGGGGCTGCCACGCAGCTTTCGCTCAACGGCACACCCGTGGGGGATGAAATCCGCACCGAAGAAGTTGCCCTGCTGGCCTCTGCCGTGGCAACGCTGCCAGTGGTCCGCACCTTTCTGAAAAAAACCCAGCAGAAACTCGGCAGTGAAGTTTCTCTGGTGGCGGAAGGACGCGACATGGGAACCGTCATCTTTCCAGCAGCCAGATACAAATTTTTTCTGGATGCCACGCCCGAAGAACGGGCACGCCGCCGGTACGAGCAGCTCACGGCTGCCGGTGAGACACCGGACCTGAAGGCCCTGACGGACCAGATACGCAAACGCGACCATCAGGACCGCAGCCGGGTGGTCGCACCGCTGCGCCCCGCAGACGACGCCATAATTATTGATACAACCGAACTGGATGTGCAGGGAGTTTTTGCAGCCATAATGAGCAAACTCAAATAACCGGACGCACATTTTCTGTATGCCGAAACGCCTGCATCAGCAGGCGTTTTTGCTTTCAGCCTATGTTAATACCGGTTATCTGTTGACAGAATATTGCACTCCGGATAAACATACAATTAAGAATGTATAACTACCGGAGGCACTCACCATGGCCGCAAGACAGCCTGTCATCCTTGCAGCGGATAACCTTGACCAGCTGCTTACTGATACCTGCAGGCAGATCAACGAAACCGCGCGCCGTTGCCCCGCAGAAAGCACACCGCCTGTTCCGCGGGGTTTTGCGATATTTTCCTTCATCATGCCCGCCGCCATCATCGGCGTAACGGCTGCCGTGCTGTATGGCACGGCACCTTTGCTGCTTGCCGTATCCGGCGTGGCGGCCTTTCTCATCATGATGTGCAAACCCTGTCACAAGGGATTGCGCCCGGCCGCTGCCCGTGCATCGGCCGCCATACAAAACATGCTGAATGCGGACCACAAGCCATACGGCTGGCATCCCGCCGCTCCGGCGCTGTGCCCCGTGCGCTGCACCCCGCGCACCGGACGCAAATTCAGGTCATAACGGCGTCCCCCAGACTCCAGCCGTTTGACATACTGCCCTCTCCCTCCCTTCACAGGGCAGCACGCTCCTCGTACGGCCGGTCCCGCCCCAGCGGGACCGGCCTGCATTTTTACCGGACACAACAAAGCCCGCTTTGCAGCAGGCCTTATTGTTAATCTGCTTTCTAGCGTTTCCTGCGGGCAGGCTTGGGCAATATCATATTAAGCACTACACCGGTGATACCGGCCAGTCCTATACCTTTTATGGAAAACTCACCGGCATGAAAGGCCATGCCGCCAATGCCGAAAACCAGTATGACAGAGATAATGGCAAGGTTGCGCGGCTCCATGAGATCCTGCTGAGCACGCACCAGCGAATTGACCCCCACAACAACAATGGCGCCGAAAAGCAGAATCATGATACCGCCCATGACCGGCGTGGGTATGGTCTGCAGCAGCGCGCCGAGCTTGCCCACAAAGGCCAGCAGAATGGCGGTTATGGCAGCCCATGTCATGATGCCGGGGTTGAACGAGCGGGTCAGCGCCACAGCTCCGGTCACTTCGGAATAGGTGGTGTTGGGAGGACCGCCCAGCAGAGAGGCAAACATGGTGGCAATGCCGTCACCAATCATGGTGCGGTGCACGCCGGGTTTATCTATGTAGTTTTTACCGGTCACCGAACTGATGGCCAGCACGTCTCCCACATGCTCGATGGCGGGGGCAATGGCCACGGGCACGATGAAGATGATGGCCTCGATATTAAACTCGGGTGCCACAAAGCTGGGCACGGCCAGCCACGGGGCTTCTATGACCCGGGTAAAGTCCACCATACCGTAAGCCAGCGCCGCCGTGTATCCGGCAGCAATACCACAGATGATAGGAATAAGACGGATGACACCGCGGCCGAACATGGAAGCGCCGATGGTGGCAACAAGCGAAATCATGGAAACAACCAGCGCATCATTGCGCGCAAAAAGCTCCGCCGAACCGTCACCTGTTTTTCCCAGCGCCATGAACACCGCTGCAGGTGCCAGCACCAGCCCGATAACCATGATGACGGGACCGGTGACAATGGTGGGCAACACTCTGTCCAGAATCTGCGTACCCTGAATTTTAATCATCGTGCCCAGCAGCACATACAGCAGCCCCGCCGCAACAAGTCCGCCCATGGTTGCAGGTATACCCCAGGTGGCTACCCCGTGAATGATGGGGGCGATGAATGCAAACGAAGATGCAAGGAAAATAGGCACCTGCCGTTTGGTAATCAGCTGAAAGACCAGCGTGCCCGCTCCGGCGGTGAACAGCGCCACGTTAGGGTCAAGCCCCGTAAGCAAGGGCACAAGCACCAGCGCGCCGAAGGCCACAAACAGCATCTGCGCACCTATCAGACTGTCTTTAAGCCTGAAAGAATATTCGGTCGATTCGCTCACCACACTCCCTCCGTGTAAACCCAGATAATCCGTTACTCACAGCAAGGGCGGCCCTTTTTCGCAAAGCGCCACCCTCATATTCCAGCCCTTGGCCCAAAAAAAGAGCATTTCTGCAACGGGTGGGCTTTCACCGCCGCTGCAAAAATGCTCTGTCGCGTTCAGACGCGCAGATACCTATTTGGTACCGAAAATCTTGTCACCGGCATCTCCGAGACCAGGCAGGATATAACCGTTCTCATTCAGGCAGTCATCCACTGCGGCCACATAGATGTCCACGTCGGGGTGAGCATCCTGCACACGCTTGATGCCTTCCGGTGCAGCCACCAGAAAAAGCCCGCGGATCTGTTTGCAGCCTGCTTTTTTCAGCAGGTCGATGGTTGCCACCAGCGTACCGCCGGTAGCAAGCATGGGATCGATGATGATAGCCTGACGCTCTTCGATATTATTGGCGAGCTTGGTATAGTACGTCACCGGTTCAAGGGTTTCTTCGTTGCGGAACATGCCCACAACGCTGACCTTTGCGCCGGGAATCATATCAAGCAGCCCGTCCAGCATACCCAGTCCGGCACGCAGGATGGGAACAACGGTAATTTTTTTACCCTTGATCTGCTCGACTTCCACAGGGCCGGCCCAGCCTTCAACCTGTGTCTTTTCCGTTTCAAGGTCCTTGGTTGCTTCATATGTAAGCAACCGGCACACTTCGTTGGAAAGTGCGCGAAACTCGGCCACCGGCACATCGCTCTGGCGCAGCCTGCCCAGTTTATGTTTGACCAGCGGGTGGTCCACCGCGTAAACAGCCACTCTCGGTCTCCTTAAAGAGATTGCGTTGGTTCAGATGTTCGCATTTAAACTTTATCCGGATATGTGTAGTATGGTGAAAGATTTTCGTCAAGGACAACATGAAAAATTGACACAACACACTGAAAATAAAAACACTTCTTCCGGAAAAACCCTGCTTGACAGCATGGTCTCACCGCAGGCCGCGGGTGAACGTGCCGACAGGTTTATTGCCGCAGCGCTGGCCGGAGACGCCATATCGCGCGGAAAAATCCAGCGCGCCATAAGCGACGGACAGCTTCTGATTGACAATACTGTCTGCACCAGCCCGAAGACAAAACTTAAAAGCGGACAGCACATTGTTTTCAGCATGGAAGCCCCTGCCGCCTGTGTCTCGCCCGAAGAAGGCGAGCTGGAGGTACTCTACCGCGATGCGCACATGCTGGTAATCAACAAGCCTGCCGGATTGACGGTACACCCCGCCCCGAGCTGCCCCGAAGGCACACTGGTACACAGATTACTGCACCACTTTCCCGAACTGGAGGCACAGGAAGGATTTCGTCCGGGAATCGTGCACAGAATAGACAAGGATACCAGCGGCCTGCTGTTGATCGCCCTGACGGAACAGGCACGGCTGGCACTTTCCGACGCTTTTGCCGGACGCCGGATACACAAAGAATATCTGGCACTTGTAAAAGGCATTCCGGAAGGCGACAGCGGTGAAATTGACGCACCCGTAGGCCGGCATCCCACACATAAAACCCGCATGGCAGTCGTACGCGGCGGTCGCGAAGCCCTTTCCACATGGCGGGTGCTGCTCGCCGACCCCCATGGCGGTGGCGGAACAGGCTGGACGCTTGTGGCGGTGCGTATTCATACCGGCCGGACTCATCAGATACGCGTCCACATGCAGCATACAGGACACCCGTTATGGGGCGATGCACTTTACGGCGGTATGCCCGGCAGAGAAGAACTTCAGACCACACCGGCTCTGGCGCAGACGGCAACCCGCCAGATGCTGCACGCATGGAAAATATCCTTCGACCATCCGGTCACCGGAGCCTCCATGCAGTTCACCCTGCCGCCCCCTGCCGACTTCGGCACACTTATCCGCGATCTGGGCTCGCGCTGCCAGCGTGTGGTCATCACCGGCATGCCCGGCTGCGGCAAGTCTGCCGTGCTGGGGCTGCTGCGTGACCGCGGCATACCCGTATGGAGTGCCGACGCCTGTGTCGCGTCGCTCTACGCCGCAGGCGGCGACGCGTGGCACGGCCTGAGGGGCAGGTTCGGAGACCGCTTTGTACCGGACGAATCTTCTCCCGTGGACAAACAGGCCCTGCTAAAAGCCATGCAGACCGATGCGGCCATACGGCGCGAAGTGGAAGACATAGTTCATCCGGCTGTACGCCATAATCTGGAACAATTCTGGCTGGCACACACCGGTGCCGCGCTGGCTGTGGCAGAAATACCTCTTTTTCTTGAAACAGGCTGGAAAAAAGAAGCCGACGTGCTGGTGGGCATATTCACTCCGATGCACATGCGGCAGCAGCGTCTGCGGGAAAAACGCGGATGGACCGACGCAACCATAGCGTCCATGGATGCATGGCAATGGCCGGAAGCGGACAAAATGCGCGCCTGCGGCATGATTCTGGACAATTCCGGTCCGGAGACAGAACTACCCCGCAAGGCGGCGGCGCTTGCCGCACAACTGGCAGTGCTGCGCATGCACAGACTGGACAGACTGGAAGCCCGCGCCAGAACACTCTGGAGTGTTCCACCCGGCGGGCGGAAGTGATAGGATACTCTTTGCGCAACATGCATACGCTGCCCGCACACACGGCATAACGGAGCTGCCATGTTTCCCATCCGCGATTCCATTCCGCGCGTCCACAAACCGTGGGCCGTATGGAGCATACTGCTGCTCAACATCGCCGTATTCATGCTGCAGCAGGGCATGACGGAACAGATGCTTGTGAGCTTTCTGCACCTGTACGGCGTGGTGCCCGCCCGCTTTACCTCACCGGAATGGGCACTTTTTGCCGGCTATCCGCGTGGGGGGTATATCGCATTTCTCACCCACATGTTCATTCACGGCGGCTGGCTGCACATTATTGCAAACATGTGGACGCTGTGGATTTTTGCCGACAACATTGAAGACGTGATGGGACCGGTGCGGTTTGTGCTCTTTTATCTGGCATGCGGGCTGTCAGCCACTGTCGTGCATATTCTGTTCAACGCCGATTCCACCATACCGGTGGTCGGCGCTTCGGGCGCCATTGCCGGAGTAATGGGGGCCTATCTGCTGCTTTACCCCCATGCAAAGGTGTTTACGCTGATCCCCGTGCTGTTTTTTCCGCTGTTTTTCGAGCTTCCGGCCGCCATCTATCTGGGCATATGGTTTCTGACGCAGTTTTTTTCGGGGGTCACCAGCATAGTGGCCCCTCAGCAAGGGGGCGGAATAGCATGGTGGGCGCATCTGGGCGGGTTTGCAGCCGGTATTGTGCTGCTGCCCTACTTCCGCCGCAATGACCGCTGTTACTTCTGCTACCGGCCGGATCCCGCGCGGCGTACCGCGGTGGTAGAACCGCCCCGCCGCGGCTGATGTCTGCCTGCCCCGCACTGCGCGTAAATACACGCTCCGGTCAGCGACCGCTTTCGTTGACTTGCCCCCCCGTATGCAGCATAACTACGTTCCGCCGACGGCGCTGCTGTCCATATTCCGCCCTGCACCGGTCCGGTCCGGCGCCTGTGGCAGCGGAGCGGCAGAAAACCGGCTCCTGCCGGTCTCCGCAGCACGCACATGATCTCCGCACGGGATCATGTGCCTACGGCTTTGCCGGAAACTGTTTCTGCGCCGCGGTAAATTCGCAAGTGGGGTTCACACATGCTTGAAATAAAAAATCTTCGTGTGAAGATCGGCGATGTTGAAGTGCTTAAAGGCATCAACCTGCACATCAACGACGGCGAAACCTTCATTCTGTTCGGTCCCAACGGCTCCGGCAAAACCACGCTGCTGATGACGCTGATGGGCTTCGGCAATTATACCGTCACCGGCGGGCAGATACTTTTCAAAGGGCATGACATCACGCATATGCCCATGTACGAACGCGCCCGCCTCGGCATCGGCATGTCGTTCCAGCGTCCTCCCACCATCCACGGGCTGAAAACCCGCCACATGGTCCGCATGTGCGGACAGGGACGTGAAGTGGATGTGGACGGGCTGGCCCGCAAGGTCAATTTTGAAAATTTTCTTGAGCGCGACATCAACGCCGGTTTTTCCGGCGGCGAGATCAAACGGTCCGAGCTGCTCCAGCTTATGGCCCAGCAGCCCGACCTTGTTCTTTTTGACGAACCGGAATCCGGTGTCGACCTTGAGAACATGGCTCTGATAGGCAAAACAGCCCGCCAGCTGCTTGACGGTGTGCCCCCCGCAAGCTGCAGCATGAAAGAACACCGCGCCCGCTGTAAAACCGCCGGACTCATCATCACGCATACCGGCTATATTCTGGAATATGTCAACGCCGACCGCGGACAGGTCATGTACAACGGCCAGCTGTGCTGCGAAGCCCGCCCCCGTGACATTCTGGACCATATTTCCAAGCACGGCTACGAAGAATGCCTGCGCTGTCTCACCCCTACAGAGGGCACAATCAGGGAGACCATGTAAATCATGAGCAAGATAGATCTTTCGCGCTACGCCTTTGACGGCGGCACCGCCGATTCCATTGCCGACCTGACCACCCTTTCCAACGAAGACAAACAGCGCCTTCTGTACGCCGGTATCGACGTGAACCAGAACAAGCTGGGCGGCAGCTTCATGCACATGAACCACTCGGGTGTTCACTGCCAGAGCCGGCAGGAAGGCCTTGAAATCATGGATATCAAGGACGCGTACAACAAGTACGACGGGCTGCCCGAATACTGGTGGAAAATGGTCGATCCCGACAAGGACGAATTTACCAGAGCTGCACACGAACACCTGCATGGCGGCTACTTTATCCGTGCCCGCAAGGGCGTTAAGGTACAGGACCCCGTGCAGTCGTGCCTGTTTATCAAAGACAGCGGCCTTGCCCAGAACGTACATAACATAGTCGTTGTGGAAGAAGGCGCCGAACTGCATGTGCTTTCCGGCTGTGCCACCGCTCACGGAGCCAAAGACACCGCCCATATGGGCATATCTGAATTTTATGTGAAAAAAGGCGGCAAGCTGACGTTCACCATGATTCATAACTGGGGCGACGATACCGCCGTCCGCCCGCGCTCCGGCGGCGTGATGGAAGAAGACTGCGTGTTTCTGTCCAACTACGTGCTGCTCAAGCCCGTCAGAGACCTGCAGATGTACCCCAGCATCACGCTGAACGGTTCCGGTTCCGTGGCGCGGTTCAACTCCGTCATGGTAACCCCTCCCGGCAGCTATGTGGACGCAGGCAACCGCATCATTCTTAACGCCCCCGACACACGCGCCGAAATCATCGCCCGTACGCTGACCACCGGCGGAACCGTCATCAACCGCGGATTCATCGGCGGCTACAATGTGCCTGCCAAAGGGCATCTGGAATGCAAAGGCCTTATTCTGGGTGGCGGACGCATCCATGCCATTCCCGAACTGGATGCCACCATCGACGGTGTGGAGCTGTCTCACGAGGCGGCCGTGGGCAAAATTGCGCAGGAAGAAATTGAATACCTGATGGCCCGCGGGATGGATGAAGACGAAGCCACCTCCACCATTGTCCGCGGCTTTCTTAATGTGGACATCATGGGACTGCCGCACGAACTGGAAGACGCCATCCGCCAGCAGATAGATCAGCTGGATGCCGGCGACGCCATGTAACCGCCCGCAGTTATCGCAGCACCGCTTGCAAGGCCCCGCGCATGTCGCGGGGCTTTCCTTATGCGGCGCCGGTTGCACGCCTGCGGGTATTTATCTATTGTCGCGCAGACCGGAAGCGGCTCTGTCCCGCCTCCGGCCGTTTCAATTCATTACAAGGACCTGATCATGCCGGGGTACAAAGCTCATCTGGCAGGGGGTGCCGCCGTAGCGGGCGGGGCACTGGGCGGCCTGCTGTATTGCGACATCATATCGGCCTCTCCGCTCACGCTGGCGGCGTTGTTTTCGGTGGCACTGCTGGCCACCATGTTTCCCGATACCGATACAGAATCCAAAGGACAGAACCTTTTTTATGCCATCATGGCCACTGTGGACGTTGTTCTGATACTGAACAAAGAATACGAATGGGCAGCGCTGCTGGGGCTTTTTGCCATGCTGCCCGCGCTGGGCAAACACCGGGGCTGGACACACAGCTGGTGGGCCATGCTCATTGTTCCGCTTCCGCTTATTCTGCTGCCCATGGCGTTTTACCATACCCCATGGGAGGCAAGCATGCCGTTTTACCTTGCTGCGGTCACCGGCTACGGCACGCACCTTGTGCTTGATGCGCTGTTCTGATGCCGCCGCCCGCGAGCGGGTGGATATGCCTTAAATAAAAACAGGCCCGCAGAAGCTCTGCGGGCCTGTTTTTATAAACGGTACAATCTGTTAACGGGCGTATTCCGGCGCCCACAGATAATAAAACCCTGTGGAAGGCACGTTAAGCGGACGGGCCAGCGGCATCTCCACAAGCGGAGCACTGCCTGCCTGCGCGGTGATGGTGTTGTACGGCGTATCGTTGGGGAACGGTTCGCGGCGGTACACAACCACAGACGCCTCATCAAGACCGGCCAGTTCATGCGCGGCGGCAACGGCGTTGTCAAAGTAGCCTATGCTGTCCACAAGCCCGAGTTCAAGGGCTTCCTGCGCTGTCATTATGCGGGCGTCGGAATAGCTGGATTCCCTGCCCTGCAGTTCGCGGCGTTCGCTGACAAGCTTTATAAAGCGACTGTTGAGCGTTGTGACCATATTCTGCAGAATGGCCTGCTCTTCGGGAGTGTTTTCCCTGAACGGCGAACCGATGTCTTTGTGCGCCCCGGACTTTGTAGTCACAGCCTGCACGCCTATCTTTTCCATCAGCCCCGTCACGTTGGGCCGCATGAAAATGGTCCCGATGCTGCCGGTGATGGTCGACGGATGCGCAATGATACGGTCTGCGGCAATGGACACATAGTACCCGCCGGAAGTGGCCATATCCATCTGCAGGGCCACCACACGGGTGCCGGTACGCTGTTTGAAGCGCATTATCTCATTATACAGCACATCGCTTGAGGTGACGCTGCCTCCGGGGGAGTCAACCGTAAGTATCACTGCGCGGACAGCGGGGTCCATTTCCGCCATACGCAGGCGGGCTACGACACTCTGCACCAGACCGGGCTTGTCGGCAAAAATTCCGCGTTCCGGTTTGTTATCGATAACACCGGCAACGGGCAGCACAACAATCTTTGCATCACCGCTGCCCTGCAGCTGGTATTCTTTTAAAGCTTCGGGGCCGCCGAAAAGCTTGACCCCCGATGCGCATCCTGTGGCAAGCAATGACACAAGAATCATGAAAACAGCCATATAACGCATATAAAACTCCTGTAAGAACGGAAGATGAGAGTTGCAGTGATGCCGATTTAACCTTGACACCCCGTTCATCGGCGTCAAATATCTGCTGTGGAGAATAGCATGACCGACACATTTAACAATCCCTTTGCAGAAATTGACAACAACGAATTCCCCGAAGCAGAAAGGGAAGACCAGACTGCAGGTACTGCTCCTGATGAAGAGCTGGACGACGCCGGACTTTTCGCACAGGCGTTGCAGGGGCTTGAGCGTCCCGCAAAGGACAGAAATCAGGCTCCGCAGCAGGGCCGCAGAACCGCAGAACAGTCATCCGGCGGTATGCTGCTGGGAGAACATGAGGCTTTCAGACGCGTGCAGAACAGAACGCCCCGCTCCGGCACGCAGGAGCGCAAGGACAAGGTGCAGCAGAAATCACGCGCGGCAGTGACCAGACGCGCCGCACAGCCGGTTTCGACTCCGGACGACGATGCCCTGTTCGGACAGGCAATGACGGGGGTTGCTCCGCTTACTTCCCGCGGACGCGAAGTAAACCCGGAAGCCGCCCTGAATGCCAAAACCACGCTGTCGTCCGACCCGCGCGCAAGCCTGCAGGAATTTATGGAAGGCAAGGTGCAGTTCCAGATCGAATACACCGACGAATTCATTCAGGCGCATGTGCAGGGGCTTGATCCCGTCGTTATGGGTAAAATGCGTGCGGGACACTACAGTCCCGAAGGTCATCTTGATCTGCACGGCCAGAACATCATCCAGTCGTATTCCGCCATGGTGCAGTTCATCCAGACAAGCTACACCAAAGGCAAGCGCTGTGTGCTGCTTATACCCGGACGCGGAAAGAACAGCCCCGAAGGTTACGGCGTTCTGCGGGACAAAGTGCAGACATGGCTTACACGGGATCCGTTCAAACGGGTGGTACTGGCTTTCTGCACCGCCCAGCCCAAAGACGGCGGTGCCGGTGCCCTGTATGTGCTGCTGCGCAAATTCAAAAAAAGCTCGGGGAAAATACACTGGAACCGCACCCCCAGCGATGCGGACCTGTTTCTGTAACACCCTGCGTTTTTCTGCCTGCTGCACGCCGCAAAGGCGCCTTGCATGCAGCCTGCCTCATTCTGTCTGTCCGGTCTGCCGGATTATTCTGCGCATCCCAAAAAAAAACGGGATGCCCTTTGCGGGCATCCCGTTGTATTCTCTGTTGCCGGCAGGGCTATCTGCGCATGGCCAGACCTTTTTCATAGGCTGCCAGCACGGCATCAATGATGTGTCCCCGCACGGCGGTGCGGTCAAGGTGGTTGGTTCCGGCTATGGTTGTTCCGGCCGGAGAAGTGACCATCTCGCGCAGCAGCGAAGGATGCATTCCCGTCTGTTCGGCCAGAGCGCACGAGCCGGAAAACAGCTCCGTCACCATTTCTGTAGCCTGCTGCCGCGTAAACCCTACGGTTACCGCGGCTTCGATGACAGCTTCCATCATATGAAAGACATAGGCGGGACCGCATCCGGCCACAGCGGTAAATGCCTCGAACTTCTGTTCGGGCAGTACAATCACCTTGCCGATGGCTGCAAACAGGTTCCGGACAGCGGTTGCGGCTTCTGCAGACAGGGCGGGATCGTCCAGACACATGCCGTAAATGCCCCTGCCGACCATGGCCGGCGTATTGGGCATCACCCGCACCACCGGGGCCGCCCCCTGAGCAGCGCTGCGCATGGCTTCCAGCGAAACACCGGCGGCAATGGAAACCAGCACCTTGCCGGCATCCAGAACAGGACGCACCTGCCCTATAACATCGCAAATCTGATCAGGCTTGACGCCCAGCAGAATAATGTCGGCACGCCGCGCCAGCGCCACGGCATCAGGAGCAGGCTCAAGGCCTATTTCATCCCGCAGGGCTTCCACTTTCGGGGCACTGCGGTTAAAGCCGGCCAGCTGCAATCCTTCCACCCCGGCAAGACCGCGCATGATGGCGCCGCCCATGTTGCCGCAACCGATACACCCCAGAACCGTATTTTTCATCAGCCGGTTATCTCCATGGCGTTAAAGAAGTAGCCCATTTCAAATGCAGCAGTTTCGGCAGCGTCGGAACCGTGTACCGAGTTTGCCTCCAGTCCTTCTGCAAACTGTCTGCGAATGGTGCCTTCTGCCGCATTTTCAGGATTGGTGGCCCCCATCAGCTCACGCCAGCGGGCCACGGCATTATCCCCTTCCAGCACCATGGCCACAATGGGGCCTGATGTCATGAAATCCGTCAGGCTGGCGAAAAAGGGGCGCTCTTTATGAACATGATAAAAGCCTTCGGCCTGCTCTCTTGTCAGCCGCATTTTTTTCATGGCGACCACGCGCAGTCCGTTCTGCTGAATGACGGACAGAATGGGGCCTTCAAGATTGCGTCTTGTGGCGTCAGGCTTGATGATGGCAAAGGTTCTTTCTGCCATGTGTTCGTTCCTCCGATGCAGTGTGTTTGTGTGATGTGTGTGCATTAGGCACGCGGTACGCATCCGCGCGCCGACAGTGTTTATTGCCTGCGATGCCGCACTTTATCAAGCCCCGCCACACTGACAATCTGAATCTTGCGGCTGCGCACCCGCTGCCACTCTTCCAGCGCGGCCAGCGTTTCAGGCGTGGGATGCCCTATGGCAATGGCCGTGCCCTGACGCAGTGCCACGCCGGCAGCTTTGTCCAGCTGGTGCATAATGCTTTTTTTGTCACGCACCACATCAAGAAACACCGAACGCCGGAATGCATGCAATCCGGCTGCCGCCGCCTTACGGTACAGCACAGAACCGCCATGCGTCACACTGTCCAGCACAAACAGCTTTCTGCCGCGCAGTTCATCCACCACGGCCTGCACTCCCGCATCGTCCTGCGTAAAACGCGATCCCATATGGTTGTTTATGCCTACGGCATGGGGCACCATACCCAGATTTTCGCCTAGCACAGTATGTATCTGATCCGGTGTCATGGAGACAAACAAGGCTCCCGGTCCCGGATTCACACGGGGGTAGCCCACCGGCTCCATGGGCTGGTGGATCATTATCTCGCACCCGTGCTGCCAGCCGTAATCCGCGGCGCGGCGGGCATAGGTTGCACGCGGCCATATGGAAAGCGTCACCGGATATTCCAGCGCCACAAGACGCTCCACAGCCCGCATGCTTTCACCTATGTCATCTATGACTATGGCAAGACGGGGCAGGTCGTTTTCCCGCTCCTGAATCTGCGTTGCAGCGGCTCCGCTTTCGGACCGGTCCGTGACAACGGCATCGGGGCTGCCGGCATCATCCTGCGCCTCCGGCAAGGGTGTGACGGCCTCTGATGCGCCTCTGTGCTGTCCGTCGACCGGAGGCTGCGGCTCCTGTTCCTGCAGCACGGCAAAAGCCAGTGCATGCGTCACCACACCGTCAAGCGAAATGCGCCATGCGCCACCTGCGGCCTGCTGCAAAGTCGCGGCCGGAACCCATGTGGCCAGAGCCGTACGCAACCCGGCAATAAAATCATCATGACCGTTGCCGAGTCTTATCTCCAGCTGCTGGAAATGATACTCCTCTCCGTTGTGCGACCGTACTTCGACCCGCTGCAGCCCCAGTGCCCTGCGGGGCAGATCCAGCCGTTCCAGCGTGCGCAGCAAAGCATAGTCCACCTGCTTGACGGTCTGATCCAGCGAGCTGCCCAGCGATTCTTCATAGGGAAGGCTCGAAGGATCGAGCAGATCGCGGACAGACGGCAGCGCCTCGCCCGACGGTGCCTGTTCAGCGTCGGCAGGGGCGCTAGCCGTACCGGAAAGACTGAAATACGCAAGAAGCAGCACGCCGGTCAGCAGCACGCCGCAGGCAAACGCCACCGCTGCCAGCACAAAACGGTTGGCCAGCAGGCCGCCCGCGGAATCTGCTCCGCCGGACCGCTGTGCCGTGGAAGACCTGAATCTGTCCAGAACACGCCTGATGCGTGATATAAAATTGCCACCGGAGCCTGACGGCGTCGTCATACAAACAAGTCCCTTTATTTAACGGTCAAAGGGCGCGGTCTCCCGCGCCCTTGTCTTTTCTGGTGTATACATCAAGGCCTGCCGCCGCAGATAATCCTAGTGGATAGCCTGCAGGCGCGGCAGCTGTTTGACCAGCTGCAAAGCCATGCGCAGCTGGTTGTCGCGCTCAAGGCTTGCTACGGATTCCTTGTCCCGCTCGGTTTCGGGGCTCTTTTTGTCCTCGCCGTTTTCAAGATGTCGTGCAAGGTCCTTTTCACGCATGATGCCGAAAGGATGCTTTGCCTTGCTTTCTTCATCTCTGGCAGGCTGGACAAAAGGCAGCTTGATATCGGGTTCGACCCCTTCCGCCTGAATGGAAGTGCCGTCAGGCGTATGGTACAGGGCAATGGTCAGTTTAAGACCGGAACCGTCTGCAAGGGGAATGACGTTCTGCACCGAGCCCTTGCCGAACGTCCTCTCGCCCAGCAGCAGCCCGCGCTTGTGGTCGCGCAGGGCACCGGCAACGATTTCAGAAGCAGAAGCGGATCCGGCGTTCACCAGCACAACCAGCGGAGCTTTTACATCAGTGGCCTGCGCAGTGGCTTTAAAATCCCTGTTGTTGGATTCGATACGGCCTTTTATGGAGACGATGGTACCTTCGGAAAGGAACGTATCGGCCACATGCACGGCCTGATCAAGAAGCCCGCCCGGATTGTTGCGCAGGTCAAGGATAAGGCCTTTTATGGGACCGCGCTTACGTTCTTCGCGTATGGCGTCATGCAGTTCGTTGGTGGTCCGCTCGCTGAAGCGGCTGAGACGCACCCACAGGTAGCCCGGCTCAAGTTCATGAGACTTCACACTGATAAGCGGAATGGAATCACGCTCTATGCTGACAGTCTCGGGCGAATTTTCGCCTTCGTGCAGAATGGTCAGTTTGACGGTGCTGCCTCTGGGGCCGCGAATCCTGCTGACAGATTCGCGCAGAGTCATTTCCTGCGTCAGCTTGCCGTCCACGGCCAGAATGATATCACCGGCCCGCAGTCCGGCACGGGCTGCGGGAGTATCGGCAATGGGTGCCACAACAACAAGCCTGTCGTTCTGCTGGGTTATCTCGATACCGATACCGAAAAACTCGCCGGAAGTGCTCTCCTGCATTTCACGGTATTCCGCGGCATCCAGAAACGCAGAATGGGGATCGAGGTTCTGCAACATGCCCCTGATGGCACCTTCCATCAGTTCGTCGCGTGAAACATCGCTCACATAAAAGCGTTCGACAAGGTCAAGCACCTGACTGAAACGCTTGAGCGACTCAAACCGACCGGGACCGTCCGTGGCATTGCCCGGCCCGATGGACACGGTCAGCGTCAGAAAAACAATAAACGTGGCTGTCCACAGGGACAAACGCATAATAAAACCTCCGATCACCCTGAAAGCACTCACTTTACGGCTGTTAACCACGTTTCAGGGTTAATTGCTTTTTGATGAAAACGCAATTCGAAATACAATCCGTCTCCGTTCACATCGGGATAGTATCCCGCTGTACCGATGACCGCGCCCTGTTTCACATTCTCCCCCACCTCTGCAAAACTGTCCGAAAGATATGCATACAGGCTGTAATAATCCGTGCCGTGCATCAGGATGACAACCCTGCCGAACCCCCGCAGCACATCATTATGCATCACCTTGCCCCAGGCCACAGCCTTTACCGGAGCATTTTTGTGCACACGCAGTCCCACACCGCGTACAGGCGGTGAAGCCTTCAGGTTATACCGCACTGCCACGTCCCCGTCGGCAGGCCATGGCAAAATGCCCTTCAGCAGTGCTATATCTCTGCCGCCGCGCTGCTTTTCCAGCCGGAAGTTCAGACTGCGGATGACATCAAGCACATTGTGCAGTTCCGCCTCGGCGCTGGCCTTGCTTTTCTGCACTGTCTGCAGCTTGCGCCGGTAGCTCAGCTTATTCTGCAGCAGGTCTTTCTTGACCGCGTTCACCGCCTCCAGCCTGCTCCGTGCTTCGTCAGCCAGCGTCTGGCGTTCGGCCAGCACGCTTTCCACCTCGGCCTGACGGCGGGCCAGTTCCTTCTGACGGGCATCCACCTTTTCGTACAGCGATCTGGTCCACACATATCTGCGGCTTGCCGCATCCCAGCCTTCCGGCGGAATAACACCGGCACTGCGCCGCTGTATATCCAAAGGCCACAGCGTGGCCAGCAGGCGGCCCAGATCATCCTGCACGGCACGTGTATCAGCCGAAAGCCGCTTCAGGCGCTCTCCGGTCTCCTGCAGTGAGGCTTCCACCTTTGCCAGCTTTTTCTCACTTTCGGCAATGCTTTTTTCCAGACTGCGGATACGCGCTTCTGTGGTCTGCATATCTCTGCTCAGACGCGCTTCCTGTTTTGACAGTTTTTTCAGTCTGGCTTCACGTTCTTTAGCTTTCTGCTGCTGCTCCCTGATGGAACGCGTCAGGTCCTGCGCCTGAACGGCAGTAACAGCCGTGCAGCAGCACAGCAGGGCCACCAGAACAGCCCGCACCACAAATCCACGCATCAGCAGACCACCTCGTATTCAAGAAACTGCCGTAACGGGCAGGAGTCGCAGCGCGGGTGCGTTTTGCGGCACCATTCTTTGGCCACACGTACAAGCAGGGCATGATATTCATTGTATACTGATACATCCGCAGGCAGAACGTCCATGAAAAATTCGCGCATTTCGGCATATTGCACATCTTCGGGCAACAGGCCGTGCCGCACGCAGATACGCCGCGTATACGCATCCACCACAAAGCTGGGCATATCAAGCGCGTACAGCAGAATGGAATCTGCCGTTTCAGGCCCTATGCCTTTTATGTCCAGCAGCCGCGCGCGCAGACTGTCCATGGAAGTTCCCGCAAGGTTGCGGATGTCACCGTCCGCTTCTTCGTACAAAAACTGTACAAGCCGCCGCAGGGTGGCGGCCTTCTGCCGGTAAAAACCCGCAGGCCGCACCAGCTCTTCCAGCGTGTCAGGTGCCGCTGCGGCCACGCCCGATTCGGAAAGCATGTCCGCAGACCGCATCCGCTGCAGAGCCTGCCCGGCATTGGTCCAGCTGGCATTCTGGGTCAGCACCGCTCCCGCCGCCACCTCAAAAGGGGAACCGGCAGGCCACCAGCCGCTGGGGCCCAGACGGGCCAGCATGGCGCCGAACATCTGCATCAGGAGTGTCTCTCGGTTCATAGCGTTGTCATCCTATAGAGTTGCCGGTCGAAGCGCAATGAGCCAGACTGTACTTTGCGACAGCTTCAAGATACATTCCGCGCCTTGCAGGCGCCGGTGCCCCTGCGCCGCTGCCTACCCGTATACGGAGCACAACCGCCATAATGAATATGCATCATCAAGAGCAGATAACAGAAATCGCCATAAATGACAGCACTGTCCGTAAAATTCTTGTGTGCCAGCTGCGTCAGATAGGTGATGTGGTACTGGCCACACCCGCCATAGAGCTGCTTGCCAGACGTTTTCCCTATGCCGAAATACATGTGCTGACGGAAAAACGCTGCGCCGCCATGCTGGAAAACAATCCTTTTGTCACCACCGTGTGGAGCATCGACAAAAAGGAACTGCCCGACCTCATCCGTGAAATAGCCTTTTACCGCAAGGTGGCAGCCGAAAAATTCGATATTGTGGTTGCCTTTCAACAGCTGCCCCGCTGCCGCTGGGTTCTGGCTTTTTCCCGCGCACCTGTCAGGCTGAGCTACCCGCCGGCATGGCACAGCCGCTGGCTTTTCACCCACTGGCATCCGCTGGAGCCGGGGTATTCCGCCCGGACAAAAGCCAATGTGCTCAAGCCGCTGGGAATCGCATGGCAGGGCGAAAAACCGCGCATATACCTTACCGACGAAGAAATGGACAATGCCGCGCACCTGCTGGAACAGGCAGGCGTGGCCCCCCGTCATCAGCTGATTACACTGGACCCGACCCACCGCCGCGCCACCCGCCGCTATCCGGCACGACACTACGGGCGTGTGGTTGCCGACCTGTACCGCCGCAACCCCGACATACGTTTTCTGCTGCTGTTCGGCCCCGGTGAAGAACAGGAAGCCATGGAGGTTGTCCGGCAGGCCGGGTGCGACGGGGCTTTCATCATTCCGCAGCACATCCTCACCCTGCGGCAGATGGCCGCGTGCATGGCGCATGCACGCATGCATCTGGGCAACTGCTCCGCACCGCGCCACATCGCCGTGGCCGTGGATACGCCCAGCATGACCGTACTGGGGTCCACCACCTCGTCATGGACCTTTCCTTCCCCCGAACATGACCACATTATTCTGGGGCTGGACTGTCAGCACTGCAATCAGGACACCTGCCGCCGCAACGACATGGCATGTCTGGAGCAGCTGGCACCGCAGGTGGTGACACAACGCGTGCTGGATCATCTGGAAAAGACCGGAGGGCATCCCGCCGCCCTGAGGCATCGCCAGAAAACAGCGGCAGTCTGAAAAAACCGTATCGTCCGGCACAAAAAAAGCGGAGCACTGCTCCGCTTTTTTACATCTTTTCACTGTCCCGTCCTGAAATAGGTTGACAAGTAAGGAGCCTATTTCATGGAAAGTGAAAAGAATCAGCATGTAAAGCGCACCCAACGAGACTACACGATGGCCTTTAAAATATCCGTCGTGACTCAAGTG